>CAJDTM010000028.1_pt1 | contig 42092 bp, 42 predicted proteins | sample 7389831 | NCBI WGS metagenome assembly CAJDTM01 (sample SAMEA7055656, study PRJEB34461) | soil metagenome | biome: terrestrial ecosystem; feature: Peninsula; material: soil | place: Antarctica | collected 2016
CGTCATCGCCACCAACACGGCCAGCCTGGTCGGCGCAATCCTCTCCCCGGCCCATCAGCTCGAGCGGAGAATCGCTCTCCCATCGGTCCCGTGGAACCTTTGTTTGGGCGTCAGCAAGGAAAATGGGGGTTGAGCGAGAACTGAACAGCCGTTCATTGGCCGAACATGAGTGCTGGCGAACGGGCAGTGTGACTCCTGTTTGGTACGTTCGCGAAAGCATGGCCGTGCCCATGGGCGAGCTGTCGACGGGACCGGGGACCGCCTAAGGAACTTGCCGGGGGATGTCGTGGAGGTACTGTGGGGCGCAACGTTCGTGCCGGACCGGGTGCAGGGCGGTGTCCAGCGCACGGTTCTCCGCGTCACGGGCGCTGCCAGGTAAAAAGCTGCCAGGTACAAAACAGACCCGGCATGCTCTCCTGCAGTCCGCGCCCGGACAGGGCGTGTGCACTTGGAATTTTATGGGCCACGCCCAACACCGACGGCGATGAAAACAGTAGAATTGGGTACGCGCAACAACTGCGGCAGGCGGTGGTGGTCCTGCCTGTCAGTGCCAACCGAAAGGTGGATGGCCATGTGGATTCGTCGCTGGGCCGCTGTGGCCGTGCTGGTGTCCGCCATCATCCACCTCGAACAATGGATCGTTGTTTTCCGGAACACCCCCGTGGTCGGCCCGGCCATGCTGGTGAACTTTGGCGGCGGGGTGGTGCTTGCCGGGCTGCTGCTGTTGTGGCACCAGTGGGCACCGCTGCTGCTGGCCGTCTTGTTTGGGGCGTCCACGCTGGGGGCTTTCATCATTGCCGCAACCGTGGGCCTGTTTGGCGTCCACGAGCATTGGACCGGCTGGGAGATCTTCACCGCCGCTGCCGTCGAAATCGCGGCCATCATTTTGGGCTTGGCCGGCCTGCTGGTGGAACGGCGCCATCCATCGGTCCGTCCAGTGCGGGGCTGAAGGCGGCCAGGAACCTGTCCCGGAAGGCGCTCATGGGCCAAAGCTGTGCATCGTGCCCCGGGTCCATGCCCTCCTGCCATCCCCACCCCGAGATCCGGTTCATGACCTCCGGGTCATGGGCGATGATGGAAACCGGCACATCATGGCTGGCGCCGGCACCGGACACCTGTGTGCTGGGCTGGTGGTCGCCGACCACCACCATCACCAGGTTGGGGTTGGGATGGGCTGCCACGAAGGAGAAGACGGTCGTGAGGGAATACTCGATGGACTGCCCGTACAGGGCCCGGACCTTTTCGGGGTCCGCGGCCACGGATGCCGGGGACGCGCCTTGGGCGGGCATCGGGTTGAAGACGCTTCCGTCCCCAACCTGCGCCCACGGCACCGGCCGGGGCAGCGGCGTCCATGGCGTGTGGCTGGAGACCAGGTCGATCTCGGCCATGACGGGACGCCGGCCTGCCGGAGCCAGCTCCAGGCGGTGGAACGCGGAGAGCACGTACTGGTCCGGCATGGTGGCGTAACTGAACCGTGGGCCCCGGTAGCCGACGTTGCGGGAATCGTACAGGGCGTCAAAGCCGTAGAAGCGGGCGCCTTGCGGCCAGTCGAGCGTGTCGGAGGGGACGACGGAAACAGTCCTCCAGCCAGCCCGGGCAAACGCACCGGAGAGGGTGGTCCGGCTGCTGGTCAGCAACTGGTTGTAACGCTGCTGGCTGTCCACCCACAGCCCGGACTGCAGCGTGGAGTGGGCAAGCCAGCTGGCGCCGCCAAACGTCGGGGACGTGAGAAAGGCGCTGCGGGAGGAGAACCCGGCCGCCTGCAGCGCCGCGGTTCCGTCCTTGAGCACCGCCGTCACGCCCGGGGCCAGCGCGCGGTCCTCGAGCGCCACGCGGCCGTAACTTTCCACAAAGACCAGCAGCACGTCCTTGCCATCCAAGGCTGCCAGCAGGCCGGCCTTTTCCCCACCCGGCGCTGCGCCGCCCCAGGGGTCCCTTGCCAGCTCGGCCGCAAAGGAAGCACGGTCCGCCAGGCCCCCGCGCAGCCGGGCTGCCTGGTCCCGAAACAGAGCTGCCGTGCCAAAAGAGGCCGCGGGCACACCCGGCGCAGACTGCAGCCCGGTTGCCGCCAGCAGGGCCCACGCGACCGCGAAAACTGTGGCGGCCCGAAGTGAAACACGACGGTTGGCGGCCACCGCCCCGGTCACGCGAAGCATCGAGAGCGGCAGCAGGAGCAGGGCGGCGACGGCAAACACCACCGCACCGGCGGCGACCGCGACCGCGCCCGCCCGGCCGAGGGAGTCTTCCAGGACCCCGAATCCCGGCCCAAAGTAATACCAGTCGTTCACGGGGTCGAACGGGCGGTCAAAAGCTGCAGTGAAGCCCATGTCAAGCGCCTTCATTATGGCCGCCAGACCCAGAATCACGCCCAAGGCAACGGCCGCCGCCGTCCGGCCCCGCCGCGGCAGGAAGGCAGCCAGCACGATGGGCAGCACCTCCAGCGGAAGGCCGAGGAATGTCGCCGGGTTGAGCTGGCCCCACCGCTGCGGTGCCAACACCACGCACCAAAGGGCAAGGCCGGCGGCCACGGTGAGGACACCGGCCGGCACCGTGACTCCGGCGTGGGAACCGGGGGAGTCGTGGCGGTGGCGCCACAGCCACCAGGACTCACGCCCAAACGACTCCGCCAGCAGCACCAGCGCGGCGCCCAGAAGGACGGCCATGGCGCCGCGCGGCAGGACATCCGCCGCGGCAAGGGCCAGGGCCACGCCCTGCACCACGGCCACCACCTTGGACCAGTGGCGTGGGGGCGCCCCCGCCCGAAGCCAAGGCAGGAACCAGGCAGAGGCAACGAAGACATAGCGGGCCAGGCCAATGGCCAGCACCCAGGCGCCGAATTTCGGGGCGGCGTACACGCTCAGTACCAGGATGAGGAACGCGTCAACCTCCATGTCAAAGCGGGCGCCCAGCTCCGACGTTGTGCCCGTGCGCCGGGCAACCCTGCCGTCCACGGCGTCCAGGACGAGGGTGGCCGTGGCCAGGACCACCAGGACCATGACGGCGGCGGGCCGCAGCGCCGGGCCGCCGCCCCCGCCTGCCACCAGCCCGGCCACGAGGGCTGCGGCGCCGCCGGCCAGCACGGACCGAAGCAGCGTGACCCAATCGGCCGGCCCCAGACCGCCGCGGGACCTGCGGGTGAGGGAGCGGGCCAGCATCCCGTTGATGACCACGGCGGAGACGACGCCGGCCCCCCAGCCCGTGGTGTCCAACCCAACAGTCAGGGACAGGGCGGACAGGAGCGCCAACTGGGCCAGGAACCCGGCGGCCGGGCCGCATTGAACCGTACGCACGGCGCCTCCGTTGGAAAGACAGCAACAGTATTAGACTAGGGGCAATCTTGGGCTCCGAGGGGAAAACGGGCGGGGGTGCACATCCTGTGGGCGATGAAGCTCTCGCATTCTGGCTCCGTGGTCCCGGCAATGGCGAGATCCGGAGGGAGAAGCTGCCCGTGCCGGGCCGGGACGAGGTGTTGGTCCGGGCCCTGTATTCAGGCGTCAGCCGGGCCAGCGAGGCCCTCGTGTTTCGCGGCGGGGTGCCGGCCGGCCAGCACCAGGCGATGCGGGCCCCCTTTCAGGACGGCAATTTTCCCGGGCCCGTCAAGTACGGCTACCAGAACGTAGGGGTGGTGGAGTGCGGCCCGGCCGAGCTGGCGGGCCGTACCGTTTTTTGCCTGTTTCCACACCAGAGCGCCTACGTGGTGCCGGCCTCAGCCGTGGCCGTGCTGCCCGACGGCGTGCCCGCCCGTCGTGCGGTGCTGGCCGGCACGGTGGAGACGGCCGTGAACGCGTTGTGGGATGCCGCCCCGCTGGTGGGGGACAGCGTTGCGGTGGTGGGTGCAGGCATGGTCGGCTGTGCCGTGGCACGCCTGCTCACCGGCGTCCTGGGCGTCAAGGCGACGCTCATCGACGTCGACCCCGGAAAGGCGGACGTGGCCGCCGCCCTGGGCGTCCCCTTTGCCCTTGCGGCAGACGCCCACGGCGCCGCGGCCGGCGCCGACCTCTCGATCCACGCCAGCGGCACGTCCGCGGGACTCCAGCTCGCCCTTGACCTGCTGGCACCGGAGGGCTCCGCGGTCGAGTTGAGCTGGTACGGCGACGCCCCGGTGCAGCTGTCACTGGGCGGGGCCTTCCACTCCGCGAGGCTCGCCATCCGGTCCAGCCAGGTCGGCGCCGTGGCCCCCGCCCGCCGCCGCAACCGCAGCACGGGGCAGCGGCTGGCGTTCGCCCTGGAGCTGCTCCGCGACCCGGCCTTTGAAGTGCTGCTGACGGGCACCTCGCCGTTGCGGGAACTGCCCGCACTCATGCCGCGCCTGGCCGACGGCAGCCTGCCGGCCCTGTGCCACGTCATCTCCTATGGAAACGGGTAATGCCATGTTCAGTGTGAGTGTCCGCGACCACATGATGGTTGCCCACAGCCTCCAGGGGGAGGCCTTCGGCCCTGCACAGGGCCTGCACGGGGCCAGCTACGTCATCGACGCCACGTTCAGGCGGGACGGGCTGGATGGGAACGGGACGGTGGTGGACATCGGCGCCGCCGCCGCGCAACTGCAAGCCATCGTCACCGAACTGGGCTACCGCAACCTCGACGACGACCCCGCCTTTGCCCAACGGAACACCACCACCGAGGTCCTGGCCAAGGAGGTGGCCGACCGCCTGGCCGCGCGCGTCCACGCAGGCCTGCTTGGCCCGGCAGCGCTCCAACTGTCCGCGATCGCCGTGACCCTGCACGAATCCCACATTGCCTGGGCCAGCTACGAGCGTGCGCTGTGAGGACCGTGCACGTGGTGGTTCCCGAAGGCGTGGACTGCCCCGCCAGGCCCAGCGGCGGCAACCTCTATGACCGGCGCATGTGCAAGGAGCTGGCCGGCGTCGGCTGGACGGTGGTGGAGCATCCCGTGCCCGGTGCCTGGCCGGAGCCGGACGCCTCCTGCGCCCGCACGCTTTCCGCAGTGCTTTCCGGCCTGCCCTCCGGCGCCACCGTGTTGCTCGACGGCCTGCTCGCCCCGGCCATCGCCGGCATGGCGGCGCTCGCAGACAGGCTCGCCTTGGTGGTACTGGTGCACATGGCCCCGCACCCGGGGACGCACGCAGGGACCCAGCCAGGGAACGACGGCGGCGCCCCCGGCAGTGCGCCAGGGGCAGCCTTGGCGGCGGCAACGGCCGTCGTCGCCACCAGCCCGTGGACCAAAACCTTTTTGGTCGAGACGCTCGGAATGGCGGGGGAGGGGATCGACGTCGTCGAACCCGGCGTGGACCCGGCCCCGGCCCGGCGGGGGAGCGCAGGCGGCGGCCGGCTGCTCTGCGTGGCAGCAGTGACCGCCGCCAAGGGCCATGACATTTTACTTGTTGCCCTGGCCTCGCTGGCAGCCCTGGACTGGGACTGCACCTGCGCCGGGGCCCTCGACCTTGATCCGGCCTTCACCGCGGGCCTGCTCCGGGACGCCGGCAGCGGGGGCATCGGCCCCAGGGTGCACTTCACCGGTCCCGTCACCGGTGCCGGACTGGACGCCCTGTACGCGTCCGCGGACGTGCTGGTGCTGCCAACCCGGCAGGAAAGCTACGGCATGGTCATCACCGAGGCCCTGGCCCGGGGCATCCCGGTCATTGCCTCGGAGGTTGGCGGCGTGCCGGCGACGATGGGCCGGGGCGACTGCGGGACGGTGCCCGGCCTCCTGGTGCCGCCGGCGGACCCGCACGCCCTGGCCGGCGCACTTCGGGCGTGGCTGGGGGACGCGCAGCTGCGCCGGCGGCTGCGCAGCGCGGCTCTGGAACGGCGCGCTTCGTTGCGGCTGAACGGCTGGGCGGCGGCTGCGGGCAGGCTGTCCACCGTCCTGGCGGGCGTGGCGCGTGACGGTGCAGCCGGTGACGGTGGAGCCCGGGGCCGCGCGGCCCGGGATGACGAGGCGCGTGGCGCCGTGGCCCGGGGCGGGGTTTGAGATGACCGCAGCCCGGACCGTGTGGAGGTGGGGACAGCCGCTGGCCGGTGCCGCGGTCCTGGGCGCGCTGGTGTGGAAGCTGGGCACGGGCCCTTTTCTGGACGGCATTGCGGCGGTGGATGTTCGGGCCCTGGCCGGCGCCGTCGCCATCATGTTCCTGTCGACGGTCTGCTGTGCCTGGCGCTGGCAGCTCGTGGCGCGGGCCCTGGGCCTGGAGCTGTCGCTGGCGTCTGCCGTCACGGCCTCCTACCATTCCCAGTTCCTCAATTCCGTCCTGCCCGGCGGGGTGCTCGGGGACGTGCACCGCGGCGTGGCGCATGGGCGTGCCCGCGGCGCCGTGGGCCGGGGCCTGCGCGCCGTTCTCTGGGAACGTGCCGCCGGGCAGCTCGTCCTGGGTACCCTGGCGGTGGCGGTGCTGTTGCTGCTTCCCTCACCGGTGCACGCTTCCCCGGCACTGCTCTTCGTGCTGGCCCTAGCGGCCGCCGCCATCCTGGTCGTGGTGCACCTGCCCACTGCCAAGGGGAGTTCCTGGTGGGCCAGGACACTGCGCACTTCGGCCGCGGACATCGGCCGCGGACTGCTTTCGCGGCACACGTGGCCCGGGGTCGTTCTCGCGTCGGGCCTGGCCGTGGCCGGGTACGCGGCGGTTTTTTTGATCGCCGCGCGGGCTGCGGGCGCGACGGCGCCGGTGGGGCAACTCCTGCCGCTGGCCGTGCTCGTGCTGGCGGCCATGGCCGTGCCGGCGAACATTGCCGGGTGGGGCCCCCGTGAAGGCGCGGCGGCCTGGGCTTTCGGTGCCGCGGGACTGGGCGCCGCCCAAGGCCTGAGTGCCGCCGTCGTATACGGCGTGCTCTCCCTGGCAGCCTGCCTGCCGGGGGCGGTGGTGCTCGTGGCCCGGTGGGCGCGCACGCGCCGGCCGGGCCACGGATGGTTCCCCACGACGGCCGCCCACGGAAGCGCCCGGCATGGCTGAGCGCCCCTACACGCTGCTGAGCTGCTGCATGTCGATCGACGGCTACATCGACGACGCCGGGGAAGACCGGCTGCTGCTCTCCAACGCCTCAGATTTTGTCAGGGTTGATGAGGTGAGGGCCTCGTGCGACGCGATCATGGTGGGGGCGGCCACCATCCGGGCCGACAACCCCCGCCTCCTGGTGCGCAGCCGGGCGCTGGCGGACGCCCGGGTGGCCCGCGGACTGGCGCCGTCGCCGGTGAAGGTGACGGTGACGGATCTCGGGAAACTGGACCCCGGCGCCAGCTTCTTTGCCACCGGCTGCGCGGAAAAGCTCGTCTACTGCACCAGTGCGTTCGCAGCAACGCTGCGCCGGAGCCTGGGGATGGCCGCCACGGTGGTCGACGCCGGCCCGCAGGTGTCGATGGTGGCGGTGAGCGAGGACCTGCATGTCCGGGGCATCAGACGGCTCATGGTGGAAGGCGGCGGCAAGGTGCACACGCAGTTCCTGGCAGACGGCCTGGCCGATGAGCTGCAGCTGGTGGTGGCGCCGTTCTTCGTCGGCGACTCCAGGGCGCCCCGGCTCGTGGGCGATGCCGACTTTCCCTGGAATCCGGGCAGGCACGCCAGTTTGGCGCAGGCCCGACCCATCGGAAATGCCGTCCTGCTGCGGTATGCGCTCTCGGACCGCTTTGAGGATTAGGGCTAGAGGATTAGGGCTTGAGGATTAGGGCTAGAGGATTAGGGCCCGGGAGCCGGGGCCTCGGGGTTAGAGCGTCGGAACCGTGCGGGGCCTGACAATGGCCCACAGGGCCGCCATGGCGAGCAGGCTGCAGCAGCCCATGATCAACGCCATGGGCGTTGCCCGGGCAACGCCCACCAGGCCGACCACCGGGGTGATGATCCCGGCACAACCAAACGTCGCGGCGCCAAGCAGCGACGCCGCCGTGCCGGCCTGCCGGCCGTTGCGGGCCAGCCCCTGCACCTGGACGGAAGGGAACATGAACCCGGTGGCCGCAATAAAGAACCACAACGGCACCATGACGCCCCACAGGCCAAAGCCCAGCTGGTCAAAAACCACCATTGTGGCGGCGGCCGCCACCTGGGCGACGGTGGCCCAGGCTATGACCCATTGCGGGCCGATGCGGCGCATGAGACGTGCGGCCGTCTGCACTCCTGAGACCACACCCAGGGAGTTCACCGCGAACAGGAAGCCGTACTGCTGCGCCGTAAAGCCGTAGGTGGTCTGAAACAGGAAGGTCGAGGCGGAGAGGTAGGTGAACAGTGCGGCGAAGTTCAGCCCGCCCACGAACAAGGTGCCCACAAAGATCCTGTCGCTGAAAACCGCCTTGTAGCGGTCGCCAACACCCACGCCGTCGGACTGGCGCCGTTCCGGGGGCAGGGTTTCAATGATGAACACAAACGCGGCCACCACCACCAGGGCGCCGTATCCGGCCAGGAACCAGAAGATGCCGGGCCAGTCCATGATGCCCAGCAGTTGGGAGCCGATCACGGGGGCAAAAATGGGCGCCATGCCGTTGACCAGGGACATATAGGAGAGCATTCGGACCAGCCGGTAGCCGCCAAAGAGGTCGCGGATCATGGCCATGGCGACCACACCGCCACCGGCCGCGCCAATGCCCTGCATTACGCGGAAGACCCCGAGCATGGTGATGTCGGTGGACAGGGCGGCGCCGACTGATGCGCCAACGTGCAAGGACGTGGCGAGGATGAGCGGCATCCGGCGGCCGAACTTGTCGCTGAAGGGCCCCACTATCAGTTGTCCGGCGGCAAAGCCGATGGTGGTGGCCGTCAGGGTCAGCTGGACTGCTGCGGCGCTGACGGCCAATTCCCGGCCGATGACGGGGAAGGCCGGCAAATACAGGTCGATGGTGAACGGACCCAGTGCGGTGAGCAGGCCCAGCACCAGGATGTAGATGAGTTTTTGCCGGCGCGTCAGGCTGTCTCCGGGGTGGCTGGTGGGCGTCAAGAACGTAGATCCTAGCTGGCTGGATGAAACGGGAGGAAATCAGCGCCGGGCGGGCGGAAGCACCACACGAACGGGGCCTGTGTGCCCATGGTATGCGCATGTCGGGGGCGCGGACGAAACGCGCCGTAGGGCAGCACGTTCGAACCGCACCCGGGCCGGAACTCCGACGTGGCCATGGCCATTAGGTCATGTGTCCAATCATTGCGGGGCGATGGATGGTAATTTTGTGTCTACGGCAGCGCCGCGGCATTGGGGCGCAAAAGATTCTGCCGCTCGTGCAAGCGGGTGCGGAAACGACTATTGGAGGCGGTTCCATGGCAGTGGCGCAGCAGGCAGTGCACATCAGCTCGGACAAACGCACGGCGCCGGAGGACTCGACCCTGGTTGAGGCGGTCAAGACCACGGCGCGGCTGGTTCCGCGCCAGCTCACCGATGAAATCGAGTTGGCAAAGCTTGAACTGGGACAGAAAAAGTCCCGGGTGGGCGGGGTTGCCGTGTTCGCGGCCCTGGCCCTGGTGTTTTTGGCATTGCTGGTCATTGCCTTGGTGGTTGCCGCCATCGCCGGGCTCGGCACCGTCATGCCACTCTGGCTCTCCGCGCTGGTCGTCAGCGCGGCCCTGTTGTTGCTGATCGCCATCACGGGCCTGGTCGCCTACAGGAAGTTCAAGGCGCTGCTGCCGCTGCTGCCCGAAGCAGCCTGGCGCGGCATCCGCCACGACCTCGGGATTCTTAAGGAGGGCCGGGCCTTTGACGCCTCAACCCTCACCCCTGCGAAGCTGAGCAAGGCCGAAAAGAAGGCCAAGAAGGCACAGGCGGAGGCGGAGGCGGAAAAGGCCAAGGCCGAACAGGCGGCCAAGGCCGCCGAGCACGGGCCCAAGGCGAGCCAGGCTGAACTGGTCGAACGCACCGCGGTGCGCCGCGAACATTTGGCATCCTTGCGGGAGGAACTGCTGGAGCAGGCGGATGTGAAGAAGCAAACTGCGCACTTTGTGGACCTGGCCAAGGGCAAGGCGGCCGAATCGGCGCGTTCGGCCGCCGCCGGCGCACTGTCCCGGGGACTGGAAACGGCGAAAACGCGATGGAAACCACTGGCCGTCCTTGCCGTGTCGGCCGCAGCATTCGTTGTGTTCCTGCGAAAGTTGTTCAAGCAGTAATTTCTTGGACATTCCGCCGAACTGCGGGGGGCAGTTCACTGACCAGCGGGGAGAGATGAGAACCATGTCGGCCGGATCGAACACGCCCGCAGGCAATCCAGGCGCCATCGTCACCGTCCCCAACGTCATCACCGTTGTCAGGTTCCTGGGCACACCGCTCTTTGTGTGGCTGGTCCTGGGCCCACACCAATACGGCTGGGGCGTTTTTGTCTTGGCGGTGATGGGCTGCACCGACTGGATCGATGGATTCGTGGCCCGCAAGCTCAACCAAACCACGAAGCTGGGCCGGATCATGGACCCGCTGGCGGACAGGGTGGCCCTGGTGGCCGTTTCCATCACGCTGGTGATCGCGGCGATTCTGCCCCTTTGGCTGTTGCTGCTCCTGCTCATTCCAGACGTGGTCCTGCTGGCAGCCACCCTGTACTTTTTCCGCGGTGATGCGGACCTGAAGGTGACCTTGCTCGGCAAAACGCGTACGGCTGCGCTGATGATCGGCACACCCATGCTGCTGCTGGCCGTGGCCCTCGGCTCGGACTTCACAACCGTCCTGGCCTGGATTTTCCTGGGTTCGGCCATGGTGATGCACGTCATTGCCTTCGGCCAGTATTTCCGTGCCCTGCTGGCCAAGCACCGGGAAATCCACTTTCCTGCGCCGTCCCCCGGAACCGGCCGCCCATGATGTGGCTGGCAGTGGTGTGCGCCGTGGTCGCAGCATTTTTTCTGGCCTTCGGTGCGCAACGCCAGGGCAGCGCCGTCCAAAACAACACCGGCGGACTTGCACTGGGCAGCTCCGGTTTCCTGCGCCTGTTGCGCAACCCGCGCTGGGTTTTCGGCCTGCTCCTGCTGGGGGCGGGCATGGCCCTGAACGTCGTGGCCCTGACATTGGGAACACTGACGGTCATCCAGCCCATTGGCGCCATCGCCCTGGTCATCACCACCATCGTCAACTCCCGGGACCAGGGCATCCGGCTCAACCGCGCCACGGTGGTTGCCATCACAGCCTGCGTCACCGGCAGCGCTCTGTTTGTGCTCATGGCCGTGAACGTGGTCAGCGAAAACACACACGTGCGTTCCTCCGAGGAGCTCACCGTGGTCATGTTGCTGGCCATTGTCATTGTCATCTTTGGCGGTTCGCTGGTGCTGTTCAAACACCGGCTGCGGGCCTTCTTTTACATCCTCGGTGCCGGCGTCCTCTTTGGTTTCGTGGCGGTGCTGACCCGCATCATCTCGCGGCAGGTTTTTGACCCCAACGGCCTGTTCCTGCTCAATGTGCAGTGGTACTCGATCATCGCCATTGCCGCGGCGGGCGGGCTGGGCAGCTGGTTCGTGCAGAGCGCCTACGCCAGCGGTCCGCCGGACCTTGTCATTGCCGGCCTGACAGTGATCGACCCGATGGTCGGCATCGCCATCGGAATCACGATCCTGGGAGAGTTGCGCCCCGACGTGCCGCCCGTGGTCGCCATATCCATGGCCGGGGCCGCGTTGCTTGCTATCGTTGGGGTGGTCGCCTTGTCGCGGCACCACCCCGACGTGGTGCAGCGCCGGGCGGATGCCAAGAGGGAGCAGCGAAAATAGCTTCCGTGCACCGGGGACGCAAGCCAGCGGGTCCCGTCAATCCAGCAGCACGACGGCGTTGGGAACCCGTGCGGTTTCCTTGCCTTGGGGCGCCGGCCCTCTCCGGCGGCCGACCAATCCACCAGGAGTGCTACCCGTGACATCGACTTCGGAGAACAGTGTGCAGAAGCCGCTGACCATCTTGATCGCCGCCGACACCTACCCGCCGCACATCAACGGCGCGGCACAGTTCTGCTTCAGGCTGGCCACCGGCATGAGTGCGCGTGGCCATGACGTCCACGTCGTGACGTTCCGCCCGGACGGCGGGCCGATGTACACGGAAAAAAGTCCCGAAGCCACGGTGCACCGGCTGCGATCGCGCCCGGTCCCCACGCACGAATACTTTCGGGTATGCCTGCCGTGGGAGATCAAGAAGGACATCGCTGCGCTCCTTGATGAGATCAAGCCGGACGTGGTCCATGTCCAAAGCCACTACATGATCGGTGAACATGTTGTCTACGAGGCCCAGCGCCGCGGCATCCGGATTGTGGCCACCAACCACTTCATGCCGGAAAACCTGAACCCGTTCCTGCCGTTCCCGAAGTGGTTCAAGAACATTGTGGGCCGGGTGTCCTGGCGCGACATGGGCAAGGTCATGAGCCGGGCCGACGTCGTCACCACACCGACGCCGCTGGCCGCCAAGGCCATGCATGAGCACGCGTTCCTGCGCAAGGTGCTGCCGCTGTCCAACGGGATTGACGTCGGCAACTACGAGCTGGCGCCGGGCGAGGTCGTCGAACGCAACCCGTACCCGACGGTCGCCTTCGTGGGGCGCCTGGCCGAGGAAAAGCACATAGACGTGCTGATCGATGCCATCGCCAGGACTCCGGCGGAGTTGGACCTGCACCTGGTGGTGGTGGGCGGAGGCGAGGTCAAGGCCGCCTTGAAGGCCCAGGCCGAACGGCTCGGGCTTTCCGCCCGGGTTACGTTCACCGGGTTGATCAGCGATGAGGAATTGCGCAACGTCTACCTCACGACGGACCTGTTTGTCATGCCCGGCACGGCAGAACTGCAGTCACTGGTGACCCTTGAGGCCATGAGCGCCTCCGTCCCGGTGGTGCTGGCCGATGCCATGGCCCTGCCGCACCTGGTCGAGGAGGGCGTGAACGGGTACCTGTTCAGGCCGAACGACGCTGACGACCTCGCTGGGAAGATCACCACGATCATGCGACTCCCGGCGGAGGACCGCGCGGCCATGGGAGCTGCCAGCCACTCCATGGTGGCCCGCCACGGCCTGGCGAAGACGCTGGACACCTTTGAAGACATTTACCGCGGTGGCAGCTACGAGGATCACGCAGTTTAGGGCAGGACGCACTAGTATTGCAGGAGTGCTTTTCCCGCCGCACGAATTTCCCAGGGACATTCGTTCCGGGGGGCAGGGCACGCCGCGAGGGGCCATAGCTCAGCTGGTTAGAGCGCGGGACTCATAATCCTAAGGTCCTCGGTTCAAGTCCGAGTGGCCCTACCGCGAAAGATCCCCGGAATCCAGGCGATTCCGGGGATCGGGGGCTCCCGGCCGTGCATCCCGTCGCGGGACCGCGCGGCGTGTTGCCCGCGTCACGCCCGGTGGGATAAATTACTGACTAGTAACAAATTCGGCGGCCGCAGGGGCGGCCACTGCCAAAGACTCGCCCGAGCAAAGGAATGACCGTGTCCACCGCTGCCGCTGACCTTGACAACCTCCCGTACGCCGACGGCGATTTCTACGGATTCGAGCGGCTGCTCTCCGGGGCAGAACGCGAGCGGCTGGAGGCCTTGCGTGACTTCCTGGCCCGGGAGGTGCGCCCGATTGCCGTCGACTGCTGGAACCGCAGCGAGTTTCCCATGGAACTGATCCCGAAACTGGCCGAGCTGGACATCATGAGTCCCATCCGGCGCCAGGGCTACTCCAACGTCTTCGCCGGAATCTGCCATGCGGAGTTCACGCGCGCCGACGCCTCGCTCGCCACATTCATGGGCGTCCACGACGGGCTGTTCACCGGCACCATTGAAGAACTGGCCTCCGAGGAACAAAAAGCGGCCTGGCTGCCGGAGATCTACGCGTTGAAGAAGATCGGAGCCTTTGGCCTCACCGAACCGCTGGGCGGCTCCGACGTGGCCGGTGGCACCCGCACCACCGCAGTTCGCGACGGCGACCACTGGGTCCTCAATGGCGCCAAGCGCTGGATCGGCAACGCCACCTTCTCCGACTGGGTGGTCATCTTTGCCCGCGACCTGGCCGACAACCAGGTCAAGGCCTTCCTGGTGGACACCGCCACCAAGGGCTACCGTGCCACCAAGATTGAGAACAAGACGGCCCTGCGCTCCGTGCAAAATGCCGACATCACCCTGGAGAACGTGGTGGTTCCCAACGACTTCAAGCTGGCCGGAGGCAACAGCTTCAAGGACGTCAACAAGGTCCTGAAGGTCACCCGCCTGTCCGTGGCATGGCAAGCCGTCGGCCAGCAGCTGGCCGCCTTTGACGTGGCGCGCCGCTACGCCGTGGAGCGCCAGCAGTTCGGCCGCCCCATCGCCTCCTTCCAGCTGGTCCAGGACCAGCTCGTGAAGATCCTCGGCAACGCCGTCAGCTCCATGGGCATGATGGTCCGGCTCGCCCAGCTCGAAGACGAGGGAGCCGCCAAGGATGAGCACTCCGCCCTGGCCAAGGCCTTCACGACGGCCCGCATGCGTGAATCGGTGGCCCTGGGACGGGGCATTTTCGGCGGAAACGGGATCGTCAGCGACTACGAAATGGCCAAGATCTTCGCCGACGCCGAAGCCATCTACTCCTATGAAGGCACCTACGAGATCAACACCCTCGTCACCGGCCGGGCCATCACCGGCATTTCCGCCATCGTCTGAGGGGGCTGCGTCTGAGCGGGCTGCGGCTGAGGGGGCTGCGTCAACGATGGCGGAGGCGGGGGACCGGCAGGCTCAATCACCGGTCACCGGCAGCAGGACCGACGGGCGCAGGTCCAGGATGAACGCCAGCGGGTTGAGGTAGTTTTCCCCGCGGCGCACGCCCCAGTGCAGGCAGCTTTCCTGGCCCGGCGGCCCGGCATCGCAGTGCGTGGGCCCGGCCAGGGTTCCCAGTTCGTCACCGCGGTTCACGGCGTCCCCGGCCCGCAGCGGGGACCGGACCGGTTCGAAGCTCAGCCGCAGTCCGTCCGCAGTGGTGATGGTCAGCACGGACCTGTTGACCACAACGCCGGAAAAGCTGACCACTCCGGCCGTGGGCGCCCGGACGGCGGCGCCCTGGGCGGCCAACAGGTCCACGCCCCGGTGGCCGGCCAGCCAGGGCTTGTTTGGCGGATCAAAGGTGTGGGCCAGCCGCGGTTTCCCCGCCAGCGGCCAGCCCCAGGCGAGGGAGGTCGGCAGGGGCCTGGGCGCCGTCGTGCCTGCTGACGCACCTGCCGCCGTGCCAGCTGAGGCGCTGGCAGCAGCCGCCGGCCGGGGGAACACGGCAGCGTGTCGGCCACCGGAACCCAACCCCGCAAGCAGCAGCCCGGCTGCCAGGAAGCCCCTCAGCCACAACATAAACAGCACCCTCATCCCCCCAGTCTGGGCAAAAGGCCGGCGCCGCGCAGCCCCGACGGCCCGAACTGTGGACAATCTCGCGGCCGGGAACCCCTGTGGAGAGGCCGGTGAAGTCCCGAAACGACCCAGAAATATAGTAGGGTTGTTGCAGCAGTGCGCTCCTTGCGCGCTGACTACGCGCACCCCACCCTGACGAGGCGCCCATGGGAAACCCCGGGACCTGCCGATGGATTGCGCCCATACGGTCCGCCCCACGGCGGGACATGGAAGCGCAATAGGGTGCCAGGAGCAAGACCCAAGGGCGGAACACTCCGCCCCGGGGTAAAAAGCTAAAGAACCGTAAACATACAAGAAGGAGCGCCGGCATGCCCGTCGTAACCATGCGCCAGCTGCTTGACAGCGGCGTCCACTTTGGACACCAGACCCGTCGTTGGAACCCGAAGATGAAGCGATTCATCCTCACGGAGCGCAACGGCATCCCTTCATTGACCGCGCCTACGAGTTCGTCAAGGCCACCGTGGCCCACGGCGGCACCGTCCTCTTCGTCGGCACGAAGAAGCAGGCGCAGGAGGCAATCGCCGAGCAGGCAACCCGCGTGGGCCAGCCCTACGTGAACCAGCGCTGGTTGGGTGGCATGCTCACCAACTTCCAGACGGTTTCCAAGCGCATCTCGCGCATGAAGGAACTCGAAGAGATCAACTTCGAGGACGTCGCTTCCTCCGGCCACACCAAGAAGGAGCTCCTGCTCCTCAAGCGTGAGCTGACCAAGCTCCAGACCAACCTCGGCGGCATCCGCAACCTGAGCAAGGCGCCGTCGCTGCTCTGGGTTGTCGACACCCCGAAGGAACACCTCGCCATCGACGAGGCACACAAGCTGAACATTCCGGTTGTTGCCATCCTGGACTCCAACTGCAACCCGGACGACGTCGACTTCCCGATCCCGGGCAACGACGACGCCATCCGCTCCGTGAACCTGCTGACCCGCGTGATCGCCGACGCCATCGCCGAGGGCCTCATTGCCCGCAATGCCAAGGCAACAGGCAACGAAGAAGCGCCGGCCGAACCGTTGGCCGAATGGGAGCGCGAGCTCCTCGAAGGTGAGAAGGCTCCCGCTTCTGAGGCCGCTCCGGCTGCCGAAGAGGCTCCGGCTGCCGAAGAGGCTCCGGCCGCCGAAGCTGCTCCGGCTGCCGAAGAGGCTCCGGCCGCTGAAGCTGCTCCGGCTGCCGAAGAGGCTCCGGCCACCGAGGCGCCCGCCGCTGAAGAAGCTGCAACCGACAAGTAATTCCGACTCTGCTGCGCACGGACCAACCCGGTGCCGGCACGGAAGAGCTTAGATGCTGGCAGGATTGCGCCACCCATGAGGTGGGGCGGTCCTGCCAGCGTTCAGTGAAGCAAGTCCCAAAAACGCAAAAATCTACACCGAGGGGTTCATATGGCGAACTACACCGCCGCTGATATCAAGGCTCTGCGCGAGCGCACCGGCGCTGGCATGATGGACGTCAAGAAGGCTCTGGACGAAGCCAACGGCGACGCCGAGAAGGCCATGGAGCTTATCCGCATCAAGGGCCTCAAGGGCGCCACCAAGCGCGAAGGACGCTCCACCGCGGAGGGCCTCGTGGCCGCCAAGGTTGCAAACGGCGTCGGAGTCATGGTTGAAGTCAACTGCGAGACCGACTTCGTTGCCAAGGCTGCCCCGTTCATCGACTTCTCCAACAAGGTCCTAGAGGCCGCACTGGCTTCCGGTGCCTCCGACGTCGAAGCCCTGCTGGCCACCGACGTTGACGGCAAGCCGCTGTCCGAGCTGGTCATCGAGGCCGGCGCGCTCCTGGGCGAGAAGGTTGCTGTCCGCCGCGTTGCCCGAGTTGAAGGCGCCACAGTTGACGCGTACCTGCACAAGACCTCCAAGGACCTGCCGGCCCAGGTCGGCGTGCTGTTCGCCATCGACGGCGATGGCGAAAACGCTGCAGCAGTTGCCCACGACGTGGCCGTGCACATTGCGGCCATGTCCCCGACCTTCCTCACCCGTGAGGAAGTAGCCGCGGAGACCGTCGAGAACGAACGACGCATCGCCACCGAAACCGCGCAGGCCGAGGGCAAGCCCGAGGCTGCCATGACGAAGATCGTTGAAGGCCGCCTGACCGGCTTCTTCAAGGAGATCGTCCTGGTCGACCAGGCATTCGCCAAGGACGCGAAGAAGTCCGTCGCTTCCGTTCTGGATGAAGCCGGCGTGAAGGCCGTGGCCTTCGCCCGTTTCCGTGTTGGGGCCTAAGGCACCAACACGCATTGACGGGCCACATCCTTGGATGTGAGACAGGAAGGGGCAGCCGCACCGGCAGCTGCCCCTTCCTTGTGCCCGGCGTCAGATAGGATTTAGGCGCACACAACCGCACCTCCCTTACTGCCCCGCACCTCCCCGACTGCCCCGACTGCCCCGACTGCCCCGACTGCATAGTGGAACACCGGACCGCGCCACGCGGCCGGTTCCCACGGAAGGCAAAATGACAACGAACACCCCAGCCCCCACGCAGGAACCTGCCCACAATCCGTCGGGCACCGCCAAGCGCCGCCGCGTGCTGCTGAAGCTCTCCGGGGAAGTTTTCGGTGCCGGCAAGCTCGGCGTCGACCCGGACACCGTCCGTGACATTGCCAAGCAGATCGCCAGCACCGTGGATCGGGTGGAGGTCGCCATTGTGGTGGGCGGGGGAAACTTTTTCCGCGGCGCTGAACTCTCCGCCTCGGGCATGGACCGCTCCCGCGCCGATTACATGGGCATGCTCGGCACCGTCATGAACTGCCTGGCGCTGCAGGACTTCCTGGAGCAGGCCGGGGTGGACACCCGGGTACAAAGTGCCATCACCATGGGTCAGGTGGCCGAGGCCTACATTCCGCGCCGTGCCATCCGCCACATGGAAAAGAGCCGTGTGGTCATCTTCGGTGCCGGCGCGGGCCTGCCCTACTTTTCCACCGACACCGTCGCCGCCCAGCGGGCCCTGGAAGTCCATGCCGATGTGGTCCTCATGGCCAAGAACGGCGTTGACGGCGTTTACACGGCGGACCCGAAAAAGGACCCCGCTGCCGTCAAGCTGGATCACCTCAGCTACGACGAGGCCATGGCCCGGGACATCCGCGTCATGGACCAGACCGCGTTCAGCCTGTGCAAGGACAACAACGTCACCATGCTGGTCTTTGGCATGGAGGGGGAAGGCAATGTTGCCCGGGCCATCCTCGGCGAGGAATTGGGCACGCTCGTCACACCGTAGCGGCCTTCTGGACGGGCCGGCGGCACAGGGACCGGGCTGCCACGTGGCCACGGCAGCCCACTGTAGGATGGGGTCAGGATTGTCGCGTGCACATGCCGGGGACGAGTCATGAATTCAATTTTTGAGGGAGATTAGACGTGATCGACGAAACTTTGCTTGAGGCCGAGGACAAGATGGACAAGGCCATCGAGGTTGCCAAGGAGGACTTCGCCGCTGTCCGCACCGGCCGCGCCAACCCCGCCCTCTTCAACAAGGTCATGGTCGAATACTACGGCGCCCCGACACCGCTGCAGCAGCTTGCCTCCTTCGCCGTGCCGGAAGCGCGCACCTTGCTCATCACGCCCTTCGACAAGAGCTCGCTGCACGAGATTGAGCGCGCCCTGAGCTCCTCGGAGGTGGGTGCGAACCCGTCCAACGACGGCAACGTGATCCGGGTCGTCATGCCGGACCTGACCGAGGAACGCCGCAAGGAATACGTCAAGCTGGTCCGCACCAAGGGCGAGGAAGCCAAGGTGTCTGTCCGCAACATCCGCCGCAAAGCCAAGGAAACGCTGGACAAGCTGGTCAAGGATGGCGACGCCGGTGAAGACGAGGGCCTGCGCGCCGAAAAGGAACTGGACGCCCTGACCAAGGCCCACACCGATACCGTCGACGAGCTGCTCAAGCGCAAGGAAGTCGAGCTTCTCGAGGTCTAATGACGGACCCCAAGCCTTCGTCGGCCGGTTCCCCCGGGGAGGAACCTGCCGCCCCGCCGCACGGGGCAGGTCCGCTCCCGGGCCGGGATGCACTGCAGTTCCCCACCCGGAAAGCGCGGCGCAACGCCGAGGCGACAGGCGGGGTTCACGGCGTCGCGCCCGAAGAGTCGGAACCACGCCAAAGTGTGCCGGAAAAACACCAGCCCTCCGGGGCTGGGCCTTCCGGCGGAGCGGCCCTGAAGCCCGGCGCAGTGGCGGGGCCGCCCGCCGTTCCCGTTCCGCCGGGGCCCATCGCGCCCGTGCCCGCGGCCGTCGCATCCCCGAAGCTGCCGCGCACGCCCAAGGCCGGCCGCGACCTTCCCGCCGCAATTGGCGTGGGCATTGCCCTGTTCGTTGTGGTCCTGGGCAGCCTGCTCTTCTACCCGCTGGCATTCGTGGTGGTGGCCACCGCGTTCGCGGCCGTTGGAGTGTGGGAGGTGACGCGTGCCATTGGCACCAAGGGCATCAACGTCCCCCAGGTGCCGGTGGCGATTGGTACGTTGGCCATGCCGGCGTCGGCCTATTTTGCCGGCTCGGAGGGGCTTCTCTTCGCGTTGGCAGCGAGTGCGGGTGCCACCTTGCTGTGGCGCTCCCTGGACCCCGCACCGGGTGCCGTCAGGAGCATCCTGGCGGGCATCTTCACCCTCATGTGGATCCCGTTCCTGCTCAGCTTTGTTTTTCTCATGATGCAGGGCGTCCGGCCGCCCACAACAGGTTTCACGCTCGACTTTGCCGACGTGAACCCGGGCATGATCGAGGTGGTGATCATGCTCCTGCTGGTCATTGCCAACGACACGTTCGGGTACCTCGTCGGCGTGCTCTTCGGGAAACACCCCATGGCGCCGAAAATCAGCCCCAAAAAGTCCTGGGAAGGCTTCGCCGGATCCATGGGCGGTGCCATGCTGGTCGCCATTCCGGCCACGGTTTTCTTCCTCGAAGTACACTGGTGGGTGGGTTTTGTCCTGGCCGTCGGCATGGTCCTGGCCGGCACCGGAGGCGATTTCGCCGAGTCGATGGTCAAGCGGGAACTTGGCGTGAAGGACATGAGCAACCTGCTGCCAGGGCATGGGGGTGTCATGGACAGGCTGGACTCCATCCTGTTCGCCGCTCCCATCGCCTACGCCACCTTTAGCATTCTAGGCCGGCTCTGATGCACCCGTTGAGGGTCCGCCAGGGGCCGGCACACGCCCAAACAAGCACCACCCCCAAGGAATGACTGTGACTGTGGAAGAGAAAACTCGCATCAACTCAAAGTTCACCCTGGTCGGACCCAAGGAAATCGGGTACAACGTCAAACAGGTGGACGTGTTCCTGGACCGTGCCCGGTCATACTTCCTCAATACGGACACGGACGGCTTGGCCATCACCAGCCATGACGTCCGGACGGCATCGTTCGACCCGGCCCGTGGCGGCTACAACGCCCAGGCCGTCGACGCGGCCATGGACCGGATCGAGGATGAGTTTGTGCTGCGCGAGAAGGATCTGCTGATCCGTGCCGATGGCGAAAAGGCCTGGATGCTCAAGATCGGCAAGACGGCCTCCGTGCTGCGGGCCCGCCTGCACAGGCCCGAAGGCGCACGGTTCCGCCGCCCCGCCCGGAAGAATGTCCAGAGCTACAACACCGACGACGTCGACCTGCTGTGCCGGGAGTTGCTGACCTACATTGAGGACAACGGGGAACTGAGCGTCGACGTGGTCCGCCGGGCAGTATTTGCCCCTGCCAAGGGCGCAGAGGGCTACGAAGAGAGCCAGGTGGACGCATTCCTGGACCGCGTGGTGGAGCTGATGGCCGCCATCGACATCCCCGCCGACAGCTGAGAACCGGGCAGAACAGGCCTGCCGGAAGGCTGCTGCGCTAGCTTGCCTGGCCCGGAATCGCGTGGGGGCGTTCGGGCACATGCAGCTTGGACATGAACCTGGCTGTTCCCGGGCTGCGGCGTCCGGCCGTGGCCAGGGACACCACCACCATGGTGGCGAAGGCGGCCGGAACCGTCCAGGCCGCGGGCTGCGTCAAGACGCCGCGCCACGGCGAGCCGGCCTCCAACTGCGCACCAAGCAGCATTGCCGTCCCACACAGGACGCCCCCGGTGAGCAAGCCCGCCACAGCGCCCGCGTCGGTGAGCCCCCGCCACCAGATGCCCAGCAGCAGCAGCGGGCACACGGTGGAGGCGGTAAAAGCAAAAACGAGGCCCACACTGCCTGCCAGGGCCAGCGAATCCGTTCCCAGGGCCACGGCCAAGGGAACCACGGAGGCGGCTACGGCCGCAATCCTGAAACCACGCACAGTTCCCCCCAACAAGTCCTGGCTAATGACGCCGGCCAGCGACACGACCAGCCCGGAGGTGGTGGACAGGAACGCGGCAAAGGCGCCGGCCACCACGAGTGCGGAGAGGATGTCGCCGCCCAACCCGCCGATGAGCGTCCCAGGAAGCAGAAGGACCGTCGCGTCCGGGGAGCCATGGGCAGCCAGCTGCGGCAGGAACACCCGCCCCAGCACGCCATAGATGGTGGGAAAGAGGTAAAAAAGGGACAGCAGGCCCAAAACAATTAGCGTGGTCCGGCGTGCCGCGGCGCCGTCGGGGTTCGTGTAGAAACGCACCAGCACGTGAGGCAGTCCCAACGTGCCAAACAGCAGCGCCACCATGAGCGAGAGCGTTCCATACATGCCGAAGCCGCCTTGCAAAGCGGCTGGCGGGAAGAACTCCGTGCCTGACGGCAGCGCTGCGAGCCCGCCGTTCCGGGCGCCGAGCTGGATCAGGATGAACGCAGCAGGCACGGCAAGGGCGGTCAGCTTGAGCCAGAACTGGAACGCCTGGACGAACGTGATGGAGCGCATGCCGCCGGTGACCACGGTCAGGCAGACAATGACGACGACGGCGCCCGCGCCCACCCAAGACGGCAGCCCGGTGGTGGTGCGGATGGTCAGGGCCGCCCCGTGCAACTGCGGAACAATGTAAAACCAGCCCACCACCACCACCAGCACGCTGGTGACACGCCGGGCCTGGGTTGAGGACAGGCGCGCCTCGGCGAAGTCGGGAATGGTGTACGCCCCGGAGCGGCGCAGGGGAGCGGCCACGAAGAACAGGAGCATCAGGTAGCCGGCGGTGTAGCCGATGGGGAACCAGAGGGCGTCGATCCCGGAAATCATGATCAGCCCGGCAATGCCCAGGAAACTGGCGGCGGAGAGGTACTCCCCGCCAATGGCGGAGGCATTCCACCACGGTGGCACCGTCCGGGACGCCACATAAAAGTCGCTGGTGGTCCGTGAAATCCGCAGACCGTAAAAGCCAATCAGCGCGGTCAGGACGGAGACGGAGATCAGGGCCGTGTAGCCGATGGCCGGGTTCATTTGCCCTCCACCAGGTCGCGATACCGGTTCTCGTTGCGGGTCGCTGCCCGCACGTAAAGCCACGCACACATCCCGATGACGGGGTACACGCCCACACCCAGCATCAGCCACGGCGCGGGAATGCCGAGGATCCGCCAGTCCGCGAAGGCCGGCACCCACCGCACGGCCAGCCAACAAATCAGCAGCGCCGCCACGAAACCTGCGCTGACCACCAGCGCCAGCCGCAGTTGGGAGCGGATCAGTGACCGGACCATGACTTCGCCCACGGCCGACTGTTCGGCAACTTCCTGCCAAACGCTGGTGTTGGAGCGGACAGGCGGGGTTTGGCTGCGTGGTGCGACCACCCGCACACGGCCGTTGCTCGGAGGGGCCGGCCGTGGCACCGGTTCGGGGTCCGGGGCGTCGGTGTTCATGGGGAAGGCCGGACCCTGGTGGCCCTGAGTCGTTCGCGCAGGGCGGGGAGGTGGCGTCGGCTGACCGGCAGGTCCGCGTTGGCGACCGATACGGTGGGCTTGGCCTGGCCCAGCTTTACGGCCGTGACAAACGGCATGCAGACCAGGTAGGAGCGGTGGATGCGCAGAAAACCGGAGTCTTGCCAGCGCCGTTCCAAATCTGCCAGCGGAACCCTGACCAGGTAGCTGGCCTCGGCGGTGTGCAGGCGGGCGTAGTCGCCCTGGGCCTGGACAAACCTGACCTCGTCGAGACGGATGATGCGGCTGACACCGCCCTGGTCCACGGTGATCAACTCCACCTCGTCCGCCATGGAAGGCTGGGCCACCATTTCCGCCACCCGTCCCACCGTCTTGGCTAGCCGTTCGGTGCGCACGGGCTTGAGCAGATAGTCGACGGCGGCGAGGTCGAAGGCTTCCAGGGCGCGGTCGTCGTCGGCCGTGACAAACACGACGACCGGCGGGCGGGCCGAGCGGCCAATCACGCGGGCCAGTTCCAGGCCGTTGAGGCCGGGCATGTGGATGTCCAGGAACACCGCGTCCACGGCTTCCACGGCCAGGATTTCCAGGGCGCTGGTGCCGCCCAAGGCCCGGTGGATGGTGCCGATGCGGGGGTCCCGGCCCAGCAAATACGCCAGTTCCTCGACGGCGGGCAGCTCGTCGTCGGCGACAAGGACGTTGATCATGGGGCTAAGCCTAACGGCCGCGGGGCCCCGGGCGAGCGAAGCGAGGCTGGGGAGGGCGGTAGGCGCTAACGGCCGCGGGGCCCCGGGCGGGCGAAGCGGGGTCGGGGAGGCTGCCGGGCGTCAGGCGTCGTGGCCGGGCTGGTTCTTGGGCACCGTCATCGTGATCAACATGCCGCGGCCCACGGCGGTGTCTATTGCCAGCCCGTGGTCGTCGCCGTAGACCTGGCGCAGCCGGGCGTCGACGTTGCGCAGGCCCACATGCGTGCCGTCCTGCAGCCCGGCCAGAACGGCCCGGAGCTGCCCCGGGTCCATGCCCACGCCGTCGTCCTCAATGGTCACCTCCGTGTAGGCACCCAGGTCCCGGGCCGAGAGCAGCACCCGGCCGGGTCCTTCCTTGGCTTCGAGTCCGTGCCGCACGGCGTTCTCGACCAGCGGCTGCAGGCTCAGGAACGGGATGACGGTGCTGAGGACTTCGGGGGCAATTTGAAGGCTGATGTGCAGGCGGTCGCCAAAGCGGGCGCTTTCCAACAGCAGGTACCTGTCGATGCAGCGCAGTTCCTCGGCGAGCGTGGTGAAGTCGCCGTGCCGGCGGAAGGAGTACCGGGTGAAGTCGGCGAACTCCACCACCAGCTCGCGGGCCCGCTGGGGGTCGGTGTTGATGAAGGAGGCGATCGCGTTGAGCGAGTTGTAGATGAAGTGGGGGCTGATCTGGGCGCGGAGGGCACGGACCTCCGCCTCGGCCAGCAAGGTCCGGGAAGCACCCAGCTCGGCCAGTTCCAGCTGAGCGGACACCCATCCGGCAACTTCGTTGGTGGCCCGCACCAGTCCGGCGCTGGGCTGCTTGCTGAGGATGATCACGGTGCCCACTATGCGGGAGTCAACGTGGAGGGGGCAGATCACCGCGGCCTTCAGGCCCGAACCGTCCTGCGGCAGTCCCAGCGACTCCCGCAGCCGCCGGTCCAGGACGGCCACCTGGGTGCGCCCGTTGCCCAGGGCCTGTGCCGCCAGGCCCATGACCATCTCGGAGCCAGGCTCCTTGGCAGCAGCACCGGAACCGTCCCAGGCCAGCAGCCGTGAGCCGTCCGTCATGGCGAACGCGGCACAGTTCAGCAGGGCGCGCAGCTGCCTGCTGGCCTTGAGGGCGCCGGCGGGCTCCAGCCCGTTGCGCAGATGGGCCCCGGCCGCCGCGGCCGAATGCAGGGTGCGAAAGGTGGCGCGTTCGGCATCGGTGCCCAGCTCCCGGTGCGAGCGCGCCAGGCGGAAGCCCGCCGCCGCCACGACGGCAACGGCTGCAACCACCACGGCCATGGTGATGATGAGCAGGAGCGTCGGCTCGCTCGAGACGGCAGGGGACATGCCGTAAACACTAGCGCGCGGACCGCCGTCGCCCGTTCAGCGGTCGTTTTGCCGTTGGGCGCATGGTCGACGCCGTTCAGCGCGGCACCCGCAGGCAGGGACCGGATTGTGACCTGGGACACCCCATAGTGAAAGGGATCACACCACCCAAGGAGGAATGATGGGTAATTCTGCCCAAGCAAGCCAAGGAAGTCCCGGCGTGGACTTTGTTGAAGTTCAGGGTTCGGAGGAGTTCAAGGACCTTCGCAGGAGCCACCGCAGCTTTGTGTTCCCGGTGGCGCTCGGCTTCCTGCTCTGGTACTTCGCCTACGTGCTTTTGGCGGCGTATGCGCACGATTTCATGTCCATCAAGGTATGGGGGTCGATCAACATCGGCCTGGTCATGGGAGTGCTGCAATTCGTCACCACCTTCGGCATCACCACCTGGTACGTCAGCTACGCCAACCGCCGGCTCGATCCCCAGGCTGCCAAGATCCGCACGCGCCTTGAGGCCCGAATCGCCGCCGCCAACTCGTCGACTGAAGGGGTGCAGCCGTGAACGCGTCCTCTGCCCTGCACCACGCCGCCGCGCTCGGGCAGACCCTGGGCGAGCAGACGAAGGAAACATCATGGATCAACATCACGATCTTCATTGCCTTCGTCGCCGTCACCATGGTGGTGGTGTTCCGTGCCAGCCGCAACAACAAAACGGCCGCTGACTACTACGCGGCGGGCCGGTCCTTCTCCGGCGGCCAAAACGGCACCGCCATCGCCGGGGACTACCTCTCCGCCGCCTCCTTTCTGGGCATCACCGGCGCCATCGCCATCAACGGCTACGACGGTTTCCTGTACTCGATCGGTTTCCTGGTGGCCTGGCTGGTGGCGCTGCTGCTGGTGGCCGAGCTGCTGCGCAACACCGGCAAATTCACCATGGCCGACGTGCTTTCCTTCCGCCTGAAGCAGCGCCCCATCCGCATCGCCGCGGCCACCACCACGCTGGTGGTCTGCTTCTTTTACCTGCTGGCGCAGATGGCCGGTGCCGGCGGGCTCGTCTCCCTGCTTCTGGGCCTGGACAACGGGAACAAGACCGGCCAGGCCGTGGTCATCGCCGTGGTCGGCGTGCTCATGATCGTCTACGTGCTGATCGGCGGCATGAAGGGCACCACCTGGGTTCAGATCATCAAGGCCTGCCTGCTCATTGTCGGTGCCGCCATCATGACCGTCATTGTGCTGGCCATCAACGGCTTCAACCTGAGCACCCTGATGGACGCGGCGGTGCAAACGTCCATCAACGAAGGCGGGGCCGGGGAAGCGCTGCTGAACCCGGGCGCCGCCTACGGCAAGGCCCCGCTTGACTTCATCTCCCTGGCGCTGGCGCTGGTGCTGGGCACTGCAGCCCTGCCGCACGTGCTGATGCGCTTCTATACGGTGCCCACAGCCAAGGAGGCCCGCAAGTCGGTGGTGTGGGCCATCTGGCTCATCGGCATCTTCTACATCTTTACCCTGGTACTGGGGTACGGGGCGGGGGCCCTGATCGGCAAGACCGCGATCCTGGCCGCCCCCGGCGGCGTCAACGCAGCCGCCCCGCTGCTGGCCTTTGTGGTGGGCGGGCCCATCCTGCTCGGCTTCATCTCCGCCGTCGCCTTCGCCACCATCCTGGCTGTCGTGGCGGGCCTGACCATCACCGCAGCCGCCTCCTTCGCCCACGACATTTACTCCAACGTGATTGTCAAGGGCGAGCCGAAGCCGGAAATGGAAGTCAAGGTTGCCCGCCGCACCGTGGTGGTCATCGGCATTGTGGCGATTGCCGGCGGCATCCTCGCCAACGGCCAGAACATCGCGTTCCTGGTGGCCCTGGCGTTTGCCATCGCGGCATCAGCCAACCTGCCCACGATTGTCTACTCGCTGTTCTGGAAAAAGTTCACCACCCAGGGTGCGCTGTGGAGCATGTACGGCGGCCTGTCCTCCGCCATCCTCCTTATCGCGTTCTCCCCGGTGGTTTCCGGCAGTGAAAAGGCCATGATTCCCGGCGCCGCCTTCGACTGGTTCCCGCTGGCCAACCCTGGCATCATTTCCATCCCGCTCGCGTTCTTCCTGGGCTGGCTGGGAACGGTGCTGGATAAGAATGTGGAGGATCCCCGCGTCCAGGCGGAGATGGACGTCCGCTCCCTGACCGGCGTGGGCGCCGAGAAGGCCGTGGACCACTAGCCCGCCCAGCCGAGCCACAGGGGCCCTGCCCGGTGTCTGTGCCGACGCCGGACAGGGCCCCTGTGTGTGCCCGGTCAGTGGTGGTGGCCGGAGTTCCTCAACTGCTCCGAATTCCCGGGCAGGTGGGAAGCGGGGGTGCCGGCACCGTGCCCCGAATGCGGAACGGCCAATGCGCCGGCCGAGGAGGCGGCCAGGCCCGACGTCGTCACGGCCGCGACCAGTATGGAGGCGGCAAAGAGCGTGCCGACCACCGCCAGGGCCGACGGCTGGTGCCGTGCACCTGTCGTGGCCTGCACACCACCGGAGGGTGCGTCCACGCGCAGGCTGCTGTTGTGCTGCCAGCCAAGGACAGCAAGCACGGAAAGTTCCAACACCAGCAATGCAGCCACGGTCATGTCAAAGGAGCGCACCGTCTCGGGCAGGCGCCACATGCCGGCGAGCAGGACCGCCAGGTGGACCGCAGCTGCCGCCGCTACGGCCCGGACAGTCAATGCGGTCCGGGGCAGATTCGCGCTCCGGAACGAGACAACCGCGCCTACCAGCGCGGCCGCGGCCCAGGCGGCGGCGGCGGCCGCGGCCGGCCATGGCCCCCAAGGCGACACCCCGCCCGTGCCGGCTGTGCCGCCCGTGCCGGCAATCAGGCTGGAGGCGCCGGCACTGCTCAGGGCGGCAATCCCCACGGCCGCAATGCTGATGTACAAGGTGGCCAGCTCGCGGCCGGACCGGGTGGATTCCCGTGGCTTGGCCTGGGAGGATCGGCGGCCGCCGCGCCCCGGGCGGGACGGGGCGCCCACGGCATGGAGGGCCGACACGGCTAGGCGGTCCGTGCTGCGACGGTCCGGTCCTGGGACAGCCCCACTGCCAGCAACACCAGGGCGCTGGCCAGGTGCAGGACGTTGTCGGCGCCGTTGAGTGCAATGATGTTCAGCGCGGAGCTGGTCAGGAACAAGCCCAGGATGCCCACCAGCAGGTAGACGGCCCCGACGGTTGAATTGGCGCTCTTGGCCGCTGTCACACTGCCCATGCCGGCGAACAGCAGAGCCGCACCGATGGCCAGGTGGATGACGTTGTGCAGCGGGTTGACCTCGAAGAAGATCAGGTTCCGGCCTTCAGTGGCAAAGAACCCAATCCCGCTGGTGACGAAAAATCCGACGGCGCCGACCAGAAGGTAGACGGCGCCGAAGACGGTGGCCAGCAGCCTGTTCGGTGATGTGCGCATGGTGATCAATCCTTTTCGGTAGTGCGGAGATACCTGTCCGCAGCAACTTCACAGGCTCCGGGAGGAACCCACGCAAGTCGTTCGGAGACGCCCCGGCTTTGGATTGGTCCTTGCCCAACTTATTCTTTGCCGGCGCCCGTGGCGCCCTCCCGTCCCGCCAGGACCCGCTCCAACAGGGGCGTAAGTCGGAACGGGACCAGCTCGTTCATGGCCAGCGACGTTTCAGTGCGTTCCACGCCGTCGCACGCGAGGATCTTGCCGTTGATGCGGAACAGGTCCTCGGCGCCGGTGGAAACCACACGAACCAGAATGTCGGCACGGCCGCTGAGCCCGTGAGCCTCCACCACTTCCGGGATGGCGGCCAGGGAAACGGCCAGCGGCGCGAGCTTTTGCTGTTGGACGTGGATGGAGATGAAGGCCGTCAGAGGGTACCCGAGCACCTCCGGGCTGATGCGGTGGTCAAAGGCCAAAAACGCGTGCCGCCGTTCCAGGGAGGCCATCCGCGCCTGTACGGTATTCCGGGACAGCCCCAGCTGCTGGGCCAGCGCCACCACTGTCTGCCGCGGATCCTCCACCATGGCCATGAGCAGGCGGGCATCGGTATCATCCAAAGTATGCATAGTGCGCAGATTAGCACGGTCTCGGCCACTCAAAAAGGGCAAAATGCTCAATCTGCGCGAAGGACATTGCGCCAGCTGCATGCTGTGAGTAGGGTCACAGCTAAGGGTTGCAATGACGCCGCCCTGCTGCGCGCGACAACCCTTCGCACGCGGTTTGGGGGCCGGCATCCACAAGGTGCGACGGCCCGTTGCCAGGGGCCGCGGCTCCCGGCGAAACACTAAGGAGGCGAACTGCCGTGCTGGAAGCATCAGCCAATTCCGGGGCATCACCGCAACCCGGAATTCACCAACTTATTGCCGCCGACGGCACCGCCGTTATCGATGAGGAATTGACGCCCCTCGTGGCCGACGTCGACGACGACAAACTGTTCCAGCTGTATTCGGACATGGTCACCATCCGGCGCATCGACGTCGAAGCCACGGCACTCCAGCGCCAGGGCCAACTGGCCCTCTGGCCGCCCATGCTGGGCCAGGAAGCATCCCAGGTCGGCTCGCTTCGGGCCCTGGGGATGGACGACTTCATCTTCCCCACCTACCGCGAGAACGGCGTCGCCTTCCTTCGCGGCGCCGACCTGGCGGGCATCATGAGCACCTGGCGCGGCAGCGCCAACACCGGCTGGGACCCGCACAAGTTCAACATGGCCACCCCACAAATCATCATTGGTGCCCAGACGCTGCACGCAACCGGCTACGCGATGGGCCTGGTCCTGGACGGCAAGGAATCGTTGTCCATCGCCTACCTCGGCGACGGCGCCACCAGCCAGGGCGACGTCCACGAATCCATGGTGTTCGCCGCCAGTTTCCAGGCCCCCGTCATTTTCTTCTGCCAAAACAACCAGTGGGCCATCTCCGAGCCCGTCGGGCTCCAGGCACGCACGCCCATCGCCGGACGCGCTCCGGGCTACGGCATCCCCGGCATGCGCGTGGACGGCAACGACGTCCTCGCCGTCCTGGCGGCGACCCGATGGGCGGCGTCCCGCGCGCGCAGCGGCGGCGGGCCAAGCTTCATTGAAGCCGTCACCTACCGCATGGGCGCGCACACCACCGCCGACGACCCGACCAGATACCAGGACGTCACCGACTTGGAGGAATGGGGCGCCAAGGATCCCCTGGCCAGGGTCAAGGCGCTCCTGCAGGGCAGGGGGAAGCTCGACGCCGGTGCCGCGGCCCAGGTGGCCGCGCGGGCGGACGCCGTGGCCGCCGAACTGCGCGAGGGCTGCATCAACATGCCCGACCCCCTGCCGATGAGCGTATTTGACAACGTTTACACGGGCGGCCATGCCATCCTGGACCGCCAGCGGGACCACTACGAGCGCTACCTGGCCAGCCTCGCGCCAACGGATGGAACCTCGCTGGAAGGGAGCCGGTCATGAGCACGATGACATTGACCCAGGCAATCAACGCCGGGCTGCGCAAGGCCATGGAAGAGGACCCGAAGGTAGTCCTGATGGGCGAGGACATCGGCACGCTGGGCGGAGTCTTCCGGGTCACGGAAGGGCTGATGAAGGACTTTGGCTCGCATCGGGTCATTGACACGCCGCTGGCCGAATCCGCCATCATCGGCACCGCCGTGGGCTTGGCCTACCGAGGCTTCCGGCCCGTCTGCGAGATCCAGTTCGACGGCTTCATCTACCCGGGCTTTGACCAGATCGTCTCCCAAGTGGCCAAGCTTCACATGCGCACGCACGGGCAGGTCCGCATGCCGTTGACCATCCGTGTGCCGTTCGGCGGGGGCATCGGTTCCCCCGAGCACCATTCCGAATCACCCGAGGCCTACTTCGTGCACACTTCCGGGCTGCGCGTCATCAGTGTCTCCAATCCGCAGGACGCCTACACCATGTTGCGCCAGGCCATCGCGTGCGACGATCCGGTGCTGTTCTTTGAACCCAAGCGCCGCTACCACTCCAAGGGTGAGGTGGACCTGGACGCTGACCTTTCCCGGGCCCCGGCCATGGGCGCCTCCCGCGTGGTGTCTGCCGGAACCGACGCCACCCTGGTGACGTACGGGCCGCTGGTGAGCACAGCCCTGGACGCCGCAAAGGCCGCCGCCGACGAGGGCATCTCCCTGGAGGTGATCGACCTGCGTTCGCTCTCCCCGATCGACTACGGTCCGCTGGAGGAGTCCGTGCGCCGCACAGGCCGGCTGGTCATCACGCACGAGGCCTCCGAAACCTTGGGACTTGGCGCCGAAATCGCCGCCGGGATCACCGAACGCTGCTTCAACTACCTTGAGGCGGCACCCGTGCGTGTCACCGGTTTCGACATCCCGTACCCGCCCTCGAAGCTGGAAAAATACCACCTGCCCGACCTTGACCGCATGCTCGATGGCGTCGACCGCGTCCTGGGCCGCCCCAACTCCCTGTCGGGGCTGGAAGGATGACCATGATTGAGGAATTCAAGCTGCCAGACCTGGGTGAAGGTCTCACGGAATCGGAGATCGTCAGCTGGCACGTGGCCGTGGGCGACACCGTGGAACTGAACCAGGTCATTGGCGAAGTTGAAACCGCCAAGGCCGTGGTGGAACTTCCATCACCGTTCGCGGGCACGGTCACGGCCATCACCCATGAACCTGGCACCATGGTGGAGGTCGGCGACGTCATCATCGCCTTTGAGGTTGCAGGAGAACGGGGACCGGCAGCTGAGCCACCTCAACAGCGCGTGCCCACTCTTGTGGGGTATGGGGCGGACCCGGAATCGTCCAAGCGCCCGGCGCGAAGGGCGCGCTCGTTCGCCTCGTCCGCCTCGTCCGCCTCGTCCGCAGCCACCACCACCGGCGTCCGTGCGGCTGCGCCTGCGACCGCCCGGGTTCAGGCGGACCGTCCGCGGTCCACGCCGCCGGTGCGCAAGCTTGCCCGGGACAGGGGCATCGATCTTGCCGGGCTGGCCGGCTCGGGGGAACACGGGCTGATCACCCGGGGGGACGTCCTGGGGTTTTCGGCGGACCACGCCCCCGAAACCCACGTGCAGGCCCCGGCCCTGCCTGCGGGCAGCCCGGGCACGCGCCTCCACGCGGACAACAATGCCCGGGAGGTCCGCACACCGATCAAGGGGGTGCGGAAATTCACGGCGGCGGCCGTGGTCCAGAGCGCCTTCACGGCACCGCACGTCACGGAATTCCTGACGCTGGATGTCACGGCCGGAATGGACTTTCTGGCGAGGCTGAGGACGTCCAGGGAGTTCGCCGACGTGAAGCTCACGCCCCTGACGCTGGCCGCCCGGGCCGTCTGCCTGGGCATGGCGCGGCAGCCATCGCTGAACTCGCGCTGGGACGCCGCGGCCAATGAAATCGTGACCATGAACTACGTCAACCTCGGCATTGCTGCCGCCACGCCCAGGGGGCTTGTGGTGCCCAATGTCAAGGAAGCGCAGCAGTTGGGCCTGCACGGCCTGGCATCCGCGATCGGGGAGCTTGCAGCCACCGCCCGGAGCGGAAAAACGTCGCCGGCGGACCTGGCTGGCGGGACGTTCTCCATCACCAACATTGGTGTTTTTGGCATCGACGCCGGCACGCCCATCCTGAACCCGGGGGAGGCCGGAATCCTGGCGCTGGGGGCCGTGCGGAACGTGCCGTGGGAGCATCAGGGCGGCATTGCGCTGCGGCAGGTCATGACGCTGAGCCTGTCCTTCGACCACCGGCTGGTGGATGGGGAACAGGGCTCGCGTTTCCTGGCGGACGTTGGCGCCGTGATGGCGGATCCGGCCATGGCGCTGGCCCTGTCCTGAACTGCGCCCGTTCTGCAATAAATGGCCTCTGGAATAGCTGGCGCGTCAGTCGTATATTTGAAGTGACCCCCACTTTGGGAGCCAACTGAAGGGAAACCTGAGGAGGTTGGTATCGATGAAGAAGTGGAACCGCTGGCAAGATTATGTTGCCGTGATTGCAGGACTTTATGCGGCGCTGTCAACGTTTTGGACGACGCAGCAGGGCAGTTCCATGGTCATGATGATCGGCTGCGGAGTGCTGCTGATCGTTGCAGGCGTTTGGAACCTGATGAGCCCCGGAACCCCGGTGGCCGAATGGGTCCAAATGGTGCTCGGGGCACTGCTGTTCATCTCGCCCTGGATCGCCGGCTACACCGGCCACATGGGCGCGGCCTGGACGTCCTGGATCGCCGGCGCGGTGGCACTGGTCGCCGGTGTTCTTGCAGTTCAGCCCAGCATGCGCCAACACACCATGGGCCACGACAAGGGCCTGCCGGCTCACTAATCCGTCTACTGACAAACACAGGAAGCGCCGGGACTCCCGGCGCTTCCTGTGTGTCCTTTTGTACGCCGCGTTCGCAGCGAATGAAGCGCACAACACTGTTGTGCGCTTCATTCGCCGTGAATGGGGCGCGGAGGGGAACGCTAGGCTCCGGCCAGCCCGTTCCAGGCCATGGCCTCCAGCACCGGGCGGGCGGCGCCCGGGCGCTGGCCGTGCATCTGCACACTATAGGGGGTGGAGTTGATCAGGCCGAACACGGCATGGGCCTGCAGGCGCCGCAGGGGGGCATCGCGGTCCGGGTAAAGCCGGCCCAGCACCTCAACCCACAGCTCCACGTAGGCGCGCTGAAGCGTGCGCACCTGGCGGCGGTCGCCGGCGCCCAGGCTGTCAAAGTCCCGGTCCTGGACGCGGATCACCTCCGGCTTCGCCAGGGCGAAGTTGACGTGGAATGCGACGAGCCCACGCAACGACGCGGCATCGTCGTGCCCGGCGGCCAGGACGGCGCGGCCCCCGGCCAGCAGGTCCTCGCTCACCCCCACCAGCAGGGCGCCCAACAGTGCCTGTTTCCCCGCGAAGTGGCGGTAGACGGCCGGTCCGCTCACGCCGGCGGCGGCACCCAGGTCCTCGATGGACACGCCGTTGAAGCCGCGCTGGGCAAAGAGGGCGGCGGCGGAATCGAGCAGCACGGTGCGGCGGTTGGCCTTGGCCTGCGTGCGCGAGGTGGCTGGTGGCTCGCTCATGTGCTCCCTTGTGCTGGACATCACAGGGTTCACGGACTACCCTGAAACTCAGTTAATAGTTATTAACTTAGCATGTGGATACGGCCGACGTAAGGCACCGCACGGTGTCCGCGGCCGGGGAACGGGAAACAGGTCAATGGAGACTTTGCAAAGCCGCGTGGAGCCGGGCGGGGACGCGTTTGTGCGCAATGATGCCGAACAGCGCGAACTGGCCGCCCAATTGCGCACGCGCCTGCGCGCTACGGCGCTGGGCGGGCCGGCGAAATCCCGGGAACGCCACCTGGCGCGCGGGAAGCTGCTGCCGCGGGAGCGCGTGGACCGCCTGCTCGATGACGGCAGCCCGTTCCTGGAGATCGCACCGCTCGCCGCCAACGGGATGTACGACGACGCGTCCCCGGGCGCCGGCGTGATCGCCGGCATCGGTCTGGTCAACGGCCGCCACGTCATGGTGGTCTCCAACGACGCCACCGTCAAGGGCGGCACGTACTACCCGATGACGGTGAAGAAGCACCTGCGCGCGCAGGAAATTGCGCTGGAAAACCGGCTCCCGTGCATTTACCTGGTGGACTCCGGCGGGGCATTCCTGCCCAAGCAGGACGAGGTGTTCCCCGACAGGGAGCACTTTGGCCGGATCTTCTTCAACCAGGCCAGGCTGTCCGCGGCGAAGATCCCGCAGATCGCCTCCGTCATGGGATCGTGCACCGCCGGTGGCGCCTACGTGCCGGCCATGAGCGATGAAACCGTGATCGTGCGCAACCAGGGCACCATCTTTTTGGGCGGGCCGCCGCTGGTGAAGGCGGCCATCGGGGAGATTGTCACGGCGGAGGAACTCGGCGGCGGGGAGGTCCACGCCCGCATCTCCGGTGTGGTGGACCACCTGGCCGAAAATGATGAACATGCCCTGCAGATTGTCAGGGACATTGTGGCGACACTGCCGCAAAACCCGGCCCCCGCGTGGGAGCTGGAGGCCACCGTCGAGCCGGCCGCGGACCCTGCGGAACTGTACGGCGCCGTGCCCACGGATCTGAACACGCCCTATGACATCCGCGAGGTCATCGCGCGTCTGGTGGATGGCAGCCGCTTCCACGAGTTCAAGAAGAACTACGGCACCACCCTGGTCACCGGGTTCGCCAGGCTGCACGGCCACCCGGTAGGCATCGTGGCCAATAATGGCGTGTTGTTCAGCGAATCGGCCCTGAAGGGCGCCCACTTCATTGAACTGTGCGACCAGCGCGGCATCCCACTGATCTTCCTGCAAAACCTCAACGGCTTCATGGTCGGCAAGGACTACGAACAGGGCGGCATCGCCAAGCACGGGGCCAAGATGGTCACCGCCGTCGCCACGGCCCGGGTGCCGAAGCTGACAGTCATTGTGGGCGGCTCCTTTGGCGCCGGCAACTACTCCATGTGCGGGCGCGCCTACTCCCCGCGTTTCCTGTGGATGTGGCCGGCCGCCCGGATCTCCGTCATGGGCGGCAACCAGGCCTCCTCCGTGCTGGCCACCGTCAAGCGCGAGCAGCACGAGCGGCGCGGGCAGGAGTGGAGCGTCGAAGAGGAAGAGGCATTCAAGGCACCCATCAAGGCCCAGTACGAGGAGGCAGGCAGCCCGTACTATTCCACCGCCCGGCTGTGGGACGACGGCGTCATCGACCCCGCCGACACCCGCACCGTCCTGGGCCTGGCCCTGGACGTCTGCGCCCGCACACCGCTGCCGGAGACTTCCTTCGGCCTCTTTAGAATGTGAGCCACCTTGTGAGAGCTTTGTTCGACACCGTCCTGGTGGCCAACCGCGGCGAGATTGCCTGCCGCGTCATCCGCACCCTGCGCACCCTGGGCATCCGCTCCGTCGCCGTCTACTCCGAGGCCGACGCCGGTGCCCGCCACGTGCGCGAGGCCGACACCGCCGTCTGCATCGGACCGGCGGCCGCCTCCGAAAGCTACCTTTCCATCGACGCGATCCTGGCTGCCTGCCACGAGTCCGGCGCCCGGGCCGTCCACCCCGGATACGGCTTCCTCGCCGAAAACCTGGCCTTCGCCCAGGCGCTCGCGGGGGCAGGGCTGACGTTCATTGGCCCCAACGTTGAGGCACTGAACGTCATGGGGGACAAGATCCGCTCCAAAAACCATGTGGCGGGCGCCGGCGTGCCGGTGACGCCTGGCATCTCCCGGCCCGGGCTCACGGATGGGGACCTGATCGCAGCGGCCGCGGACATTGGCTTTCCCGTGCTGATCAAGCCCTCCGCCGGAGGCGGCGGCAAAGGCATGCACGAGGTGTGGGACCCCGACGAGCTGCCGGCCATGCTGGCCACGGCCCGGCGCGTGGCAGCGAGTTCCTTTGGCGACGACACCCTGTTCTTGGAAAGGCTCGTCTCAACCCCGCGCCACATCGAGGTACAAATCCTGGCGGACAACTTTGGCCAGGTGATCCACCTGGGTGAGCGCGAGTGTTCGCTCCAGCGCCGGCATCAGAAAGTCATCGAGGAGGCCCCGTCGCCGCTGCTGGACTCCCTGGACGACGGCGGTGCCGTCCGGGCGCGTATCGGGGCCGCGGCCTGCGCAGCGGCCGCCAGCGTGCACTACACCGGCGCCGGCACCGTGGAATTCCTGGTCTCCAATGACAACCCCGGCGAGTTCTTCTTCATGGAGATGAACACCCGCCTGCAGGTGGAACACCCGGTCACCGAAATGGTGGTGCGCGCCAACGGGGAGGCCCTGGACCTGGTCGAATGGCAGGTACGCATCGCGGCGGGGGAGAAGCTCACCGTGGCGCAGGAGGACGTCGTGCTTCAAGGCCATGCGGTGGAGGCGAGGGTGTATTCGGAAAACCCGGCGCAGGGGTTCCTGCCCTCGGCCGGCACCGTGGCCGTGCTGGATGAATCGGTGGCCTCGCGCCCCGGCGTCCGCGTTGACAGTTCGCTGCTGCAGGGACTGGAAATTTCCGCGAACTACGACCCCATGCTGGCCAAGGTCATTGCCGCCGGGACGGACCGGGCCGAGGCGCTGGCGAGGCTGGACGCCGCACTGCGCGACTATGTGGTCCTGGGCGTGCCCACCAACGTGGAGTACCTCCGGCTGCTCCTTTCAGACCCCGACGTGCAGGCGGGCCGGCTGGACACCAACCTGATCGAGCGCAAGCTCCCCGGCATGAAGTTCCGCCAGCTCGGGGCCGCGGATTATGCGGCCGCAGCGCTGTGGTGGCGATCCTCGCCGGTTGAACTTGACGAGGCCAGGCCGGCGGCGCCTGGCCGGCAGTCCCCCGGCGGCTTCCCGGCCGGCGGCCGCGGGCGGCCTTTCGGCCTCCTTGACGCGGTCTACGAAAATACCGGGCAGGCACCTTCTCCGGGCAGCCCATGGCACCGCACCGACGGCTGGCGCCTGGGCGACCACGCCCCGTGGCGGGTGGTTTGTGCCGGGCCCGGGCGCACCGACCGGGTGACGGTCAGCGGCGATGTGGCCGGCGGCGGCACGGATGGTCACGGCGTCGTACACGTCATGGCGGGCGCCGAAGGCAGCGAACACACCGCGCAGCTCACGAGCACCCAAAGAGGCGTGCTGGCCCTGGAATGGGACGGGGAACCGCGCAGGTACACCGTGGCCCGGGCCGGGAACACCGTCATTCTCGGCAGTGGCGGCTGGACCGCCCGCGTGCCCGTGCTCACCGGGGAGGAAGCCACGGCGCGCATGCTGGCGGGCATCGAACACGAGGACGCGGCAGCCGAGCCCGAGGTGCGCAGCCCCATGCCAGGCACCGTCACCGTGGTGAACGTCAAGACCGGAGACACGGTGTCGGCCGGCACCGTGCTGCTGGCGGTGGAGGCCATGAAAATGGAGCACCAGCTCACCGCGGCCATGGCCGGAATCGTCCACCTCAGCATCACGGCCGGCAGCCTGGTCAAGGCCGACCAGGTTGTAGCCACCATCCAAGCCTTCGAAGGGGAACCCCATGCCTAATTTTGAACTCAGCGACGAATACCAGGATCTCAGCGACACCGTCCGGGACTTTGCCGACAACGTGGTGGCTCCCGTGTCCGCCAAACACGATGAGGAACACAGCTTCCCTTATGAGGTCGTGGCGCAGATGGGGGAGATGGGCCTGTTCGGGCTGCCATTCCCGGAGGAATACGGTGGCATGGGCGGGGACTACTTTGCCCTGGCGCTGGCCCTGGAACAGCTGGGCCGCGTGGACCAGTCCGTGGCCATCACGCTCGAGGCCGGGGTGTCGCTGGGCGCCATGCCCGTCCACCGCTTTGGCACGGAGGCCCAAAAGCAGCAGTGGCTGCCGCCCCTGGCTGCCGGCGAGGCTCTCGCCGGCTTTGGCCTGACCGAGCCCGACGCCGGCTCGGATGCCGGGGGCACCACCACCCGGGCACGCCTGGAGGGCGGGGAGTGGATCCTGGACGGGCACAAGCAGTTCATCACCAACTCGGGCACGGACATCACCAAGTTTGTGACGATGACGGCCGTGACCGGCACCTCCGTGCGCCACAACGGCTCCGTCAAGAAGGAGATCTCCACCATCCTGGTCCCGAACGGCACGCCCGGCTTCACGGTTGAAAAACCGTACAACAAGGTGGGCTGGAACGCCTCGGACACGCATCCGCTGACCCTCGTGGACGCGCACGTGCCGGAGGAAAACCTGTTGGGCGTGAGGGGCCGCGGCTACGCGAACTTCCTCTCCATCCTGGACGAGGGCCGCATCGCCATCGCGGCACTGGCCACCGGCGCCGCGCAGGGCTGCGTGGACGAATCCGTCCGCTATGCCCGGGACCGCAGCGCCTTCGGCCACAACATCGGCCACTACCAGGGCATTTCCTTCAAGATTGCGCGCATGCAGACCCGAGCGCACACCGCCCGCCTGGCCTATTACGACGCCGCGGCCCGCATGCTGGCCGGGAAGCCGTTCAAGACCGAGGCGGCCATCGCTAAGATGGTCGCAAGCGAGGCAGCCATGGACAACGCCCGGGATGCCACCCAGGTTTTTGGCGGCTACGGGTTCATCAACGAATTCGCCGTGGCCCGCCACTACCGCGATTCAAAGATTCTCGAGATTGGGGAGGGGACCACCGAAGTCCAGCTCATGCTCATAGCCCGCGAACTCGGCCTCTGACGAACGGCGGCGGCCCGGCATTTTCGGCCGCGCCTTCCCGAGACCGAACCCCGACGTATGAAAGGTTTTAGCGATGATTGACAAAGTGGTTGCATCCGCAGCCGTTGCCGTCCATGACATCCACCACGGGGCGTCCCTGGCCGTGGGCGGCTTTGGGCTGTGCGGCATCCCCGTGGCGCTGATCCAGGCCCTGCATGACGCAGGAACCAGCGGGTTGGAAACCATCTCCAACAACTGCGGTGTGGATGACTGGGGTTTGGGCGTGTTGCTGACCGACGGGCGCATCCGGCGCACCATCTCCTCCTATGTGGGGGAGAACAAGGAGTTTGCCCGCCAGTTCCTCGCCGGCGAACTTGAGGTGGAACTGACCCCGCAAGGCACACTGGCCGAAAAACTGCGCGCAGGAGGTGCCGGAATCCCCGCCTTTTACACGGCAGCGGGCGTCGGCACCCAGGTTTCCGAGGGCGGCCTGCCCCGCAAGTACGACGGCGGCGGCGGTGTTGAGATTGCGTCCGAACCCAAGGAGGTGCGTACCTTCAACGGCGCCGACTTTGTGCTGGAGGAGTCCCTCACCCCGGACTTTGCCCTGGTCCACGCCTGGAAGGGCGACCGTCACGGCAACCTGGTCTTCCACGCCACGGCCATGAACTTCAACCCGCTGTGTGCCATGGCCGGGAAGACCACCATTGCCGAAGTGGAGGAGCTGGTGGAACCCGGCGGACTGGACCCCGAGCACATCCACGTCCCCGGGATTTTCGTCCAGCGCGTGGTCCACGTGCCGGCAGGGACCCCGGGCAGTGAAAAGCGCATCGAAAAGCGGACCGTCTCCGCCCCGGTGCCTGAACGGCTCGAAGGCAAGGAGGCCTGAGAATGGCACTGACACGCAACGAACTCGCCGCCCGGGTGGCACAGGAACTGCACAACGGGCAGTACGTAAATCTTGGCATCGGCATGCCGACCTTGATCCCCAACTTCATCCCGCACGGGGTGGAGGTGGTGCTGCACTCGGAAAACGGCATACTCGGCACCGGGCCGTACCCGACCGAAGCCGATGTCGACCCCGACCTGATCAACGCGGGGAAGGAAACCGTCACCGTCAACAAGGGCGCCGCCTTCTTTGACTCGGCCCTGTCCTTCGGCATGGTCCGCGGCGGGCACGTGGATGTGGCCGTGCTGGGCGCCATGCAGGTGGCACAAAACGGCGACCTCGCCAACTGGATGATCCCGGGCAAGATGGTCAAGGGCATGGGCGGCGCCATGGACCTGGTGTTCGGCGCCAAGAAGCTGATCATCATGATGGAGCACACGGACAAGGCCGGGAACCCGAAGATCCTGGAAAGTTGCACGCTGCCGCTGACGGGCAAGGGCTGCGTGGACTTGATCGTGACCGACCTGGCCGTCATCGAAGTGACCCCGGACGGACTGGTGCTCAAGGAATTGGCGCCCGGCGTCACCGTGGAGGAGATCATCGCCGCCACCGGGGCGCCGCTGAACCTTGAGATGCACGATCTGGACAACGTATGAGCGTGCCGGCCGGCCCCACCGCACCCACCGGGGGCCGGAGGGTCACCCAGCGGGGCCTGTTCTACGAGGAGCTCGAGTCCGGCGTCGTCTATCAGCACCGTCCCGGGCGGACGATGACGGAGACGGACAACGTCCTGTTCACCACGATGACCATGAACACGCAGGCACTCCACCTGGACGCGGCCTGGAGTGCCGCGCAGCCGTTTGGCCAGCGGCTGATGAACTCCATGTTCACCCTGGCCACCATGGTGGGGCAGTCCGTGGCGCAGTTGACCCAGGGGACCATCGTGGCGCAGCTGGGCATGACCGACATCTCCTTCCCGCACCCGCTTTTCCACGGCGACACGCTGTACACCGAGACGGTGGTGACAGAAAAGCGGCTCTCAGCCTCCAGGCCCGGACAAGGCATTGTGACCATGGTCCATACGGGCCGGAACCAGGACGACACGGTGGTGGGCACGGCCAGCCGCACCGCCTTGTTCTGGCTCAAGCCCGCAGAATAAAAGCCCAGCCAAACCAAAGCCAGCAATAAGGAGCACGCCATGGGCGGACCCGACGAAAACTTCACCATGGGCCCGGCCCTGCTTTTTGCCCCGGCAGACCGCCCCGACCGCTACGGCAAGGCGGCCGAACGCTCCGACGCCGTCATCCTCGACCTGGAAGACGCCGTGGCGCCGGAGGCAAAGGCCCGGGCCCGGGAACACCTCATAAACAACCCCCTGGACCCCGCCACCACCATGGTACGCATCAACGCCCTGGACACACCCGAGAGCGAACTGGACCTGGCGGCCCTGGCCGCGACCCGCTACCGCACCATCATGGTGGCCAAGGCGGAGGATCCGGCCGCCGTCGCAGCGCTCGCCGGCTACCAGGTGGTGGCCTTGTGTGAAACGGCGGCGGGGATCCTGGCGGCGCCGGCGCTGGCCGGGCTGCCCAACGTTGCCGCACTCATGTGGGGCGCCGAGGACCTGGTGGCTTCCCTGGGCGGGACGTCCAGCCGCTTCCCGGACGGGCGCTACCGTGCCGTGGCAATCCATGCGCGCTCGCAGCTGCTGCTGGCGGCACGGGCAGCCGGAAAGGTGGCCGTGGATTCCATCTACGCCGACATCCCGGACCTGCCGGGCCTGGGCCTGGAGGCAGAGGATGCCGTGGCCAGCGGCTTTGGCGCCAAGGCGTGCATCCACCCCAGCCAGGTCGCAGTGATCCGGGCCGCGTACCGGCCCTCGGTGGAGGACGTTGCTGAGGCCCGCGCATTGCTGGCGGCCGCGGACGACGCCGGGACCGGGGTTTTTGCCTTCAAAGGCCGGATGGTCGACGGCCCCATCCTTAAGCATGCCCGGCAAACTCTGGGGCGGGCGGTGCCCTAACTCGGTCCTGGCTCGCACATGAAAGGGGCTCGGCCGTGGGACCTGCGTCTGGTTGGGCGTCATGGTGTTTTGGGGGTGTGGGGGGTGCCGTTGTGGTAGGTGTTGTGGCGGGGTGTTTGGGTGGGGTCG
>CAJDTM010000030.1_pt1 | contig 40431 bp, 34 predicted proteins | sample 7389831 | NCBI WGS metagenome assembly CAJDTM01 (sample SAMEA7055656, study PRJEB34461) | soil metagenome | biome: terrestrial ecosystem; feature: Peninsula; material: soil | place: Antarctica | collected 2016
CCAGGATGCCCTTAGTGTTTCGGGTCGCGGTCATAGTTTCTCAGCACCTCCCTACAGTTTGATTTCGATGTTCACGTCGGCCGGCAGGTCGAGACGCATCAGCGAATCCACCGCCTTGGGCGTGGGATCGATGATGTCGATCAGACGCTTGTGCGTGCGCATTTCAAAGTGCTCGCGGCTGTCCTTGTACTTGTGAGGCGAACGGATTACGCAGTAAACGTTCTTCTCGGTGGGCAGCGGCACGGGGCCAACTACCGTTGCGCCTGCGCGCGTGACCGTCTCAACGATCTTCCGTGCTGAAACATCAATGACTTCGTGGTCATATGACTTCAGCCGGATGCGGATTTTTTGTCCCGCCATGGCGTCGTGACTCTCTTTCCTGTAACGAAGCATCCTGAGGACAGCGATGCTGTGGACGTAAACACTGTTTACTTTTACCTGTTCAATGTGGCGTCTGCCGCCACGCTTCCAACTCACTGAATCCGGATGTTTCCGGGTTCCTCAATTCGCCGAAGCACCGCCCCCCGCGCTCGGGCGTGTCGCGATCAAACCGCGGGCACACCCGTACTTTTCCACGTAAAGGAAGGGTCATGTTTGGGCCTGGACCTGGACCCTGCGTCGAGCATTATCTCGACCGGGACGCGAAAAGGCACTTGAACAACTCAATAAGTATGCCGGACTCCGGGCGGAAACGCCAACCGGGGGTGGCCCGGCCTTGCACGCAGCAAACGGGCAGCCCAGCCGGACACCGGACTTTCGGGGTTGGCGGCCGAACGCCGGTGAGCAAAGTCACCGGCAAAAGACGGAAGGCCCCCAGCCGAAGCTGGGGGCCTTCCTGGCAGATCTAGGCTACTGGGGGTGCCAGCTACTTGATGATCTTGGTGACGCGGCCTGAACCAACGGTGCGGCCACCTTCGCGGATGGCGAAGCCGAGGCCTTCTTCCATGGCGATGGGCTGGATCAGCTCAACGCTCATTTCGGTGTTGTCCCCGGGCATGACCATTTCCGTGCCCTCAGGCAGGGTGATAACGCCGGTGACATCCGTGGTGCGGAAGTAGAACTGCGGGCGGTAGTTGGAGTAGAACGGGTTGTGGCGCCCGCCCTCATCCTTGGCCAGGATGTAGACATTGCCCTCGAAGTTCGTGTGCGGGGTAATGGAACCCGGCTTCACGATGACCTGGCCACGCTCGACATCTTCGCGCTTGATGCCGCGCAGCAGCAGGCCACAGTTCTCGCCGGCCCATGCCTCGTCGAGCTGCTTGTGGAACATCTCGATGCCGGTGACAGTGGTCTTCTGGACCGGACGGATGCCGACGATCTCGATTTCAGAGTTGAGCTTCAGGGTTCCACGCTCGGCGCGGCCCGTCACAACGGTGCCGCGGCCGGTGATGGTGAAGACGTCTTCAACCGGCATCAGGAACGGCTTGTCCTTGTCGCGGATCGGGTCCGGTACGTGGTTGTCCACGGCGTCCATCAAGTCCTCGATGGACTTTACCCACTTGGGGTCACCTTCCAGTGCCTTCAGGCCGGAGACGCGAATGACCGGTGCCTCGTCGCCGTCGAAGCCCTGCGAAGAGAGCAGTTCACGAACTTCCATTTCGACCAGGTCGAGCAGTTCTTCGTCGTCAACCATGTCGGACTTGTTCAGGGCAACCAGCAGGTAGGGCACACCCACCTGGCGGGCCAGCAGAACATGCTCGCGCGTCTGGGCCATGGGGCCGTCGGTTGCGGCAACCACCAGGATTGCGCCGTCCATCTGGGCGGCACCGGTGATCATGTTCTTGATGTAGTCGGCGTGACCGGGGGCGTCAACGTGTGCGTAGTGGCGCTTCTCGGTCTGGTACTCAACATGGGAGATGTTGATGGTGATGCCGCGCTGCTTCTCCTCGGGGGCCGAGTCGATGGAGGCGAAATCACGCTTCTCGTTGAGTGTGGGGTACTTGTCGTACAGTACCTTGGAAATGGCAGCCGTCAACGTCGTCTTGCCATGGTCAACGTGACCAATGGTGCCGATATTAACGTGCGGCTTAGTCCGCTCGAACTTTGCCTTCGCCACGGGTTCCTCCTAGAACGTTTTGGTTGACTTACTCTCAGTGACGCTGTTCGTCACCAAATTCGTAGCAAGTCTACTGGGGGCTTTTGATAATTGAGAAATTACTGCTTGCTTGGGCCTGTTCCAGCATAAAGTGCCAAACAGGCCCAAGCAAAAGTGCGGTTATTCGCCGCGGGCCTTCTGGATGATCTCGTCGGCAACTGCCTTCGGGACCTCAGCGTAGCTGTCAAACTTCATCGAGTACACGGCGCGGCCCTGGGTCTTGGACCGCAGGTCGCCAATGTAGCCGAACATGCCGGACAAGGGCACCAGGGCACGAATGACCTTGACGCCGCTGGCATCCTCCATGGACTGCATCTGGCCGCGTCGGGAGTTGATGTCACCGATTACTTCACCCATGTATTCCTCAGGGGTGCGGACTTCAACTTCCATCAGCGGTTCGAGCAGGATGGGGTTGGCCATCCGGGCGGCTTCCTTGAAGGCCATGCGGCCGGCAATCTTGAACGCCATTTCGGACGAGTCAACATCATGGGACGCACCGTCAAGCAGGGTGGCCTTGATGCCAACCATCGGATAGCCGGCCAGCACGCCGTCAGGCATGGCGGACTGGATGCCCTGGTCAACGCTGGGGATGTATTCGCGGGGAACACGACCACCGGTGACCTTGTTCTCGAACTCGTACATGGCACCTTCGGCAGTATCCAACGGCTCAATGGCGATCTGGATCTTGGCGAACTGACCTGAACCACCGGTCTGCTTCTTGTGCGTGTAGTCGTGCTTGGCAACGGCGCGCTTGATGGTTTCGCGGTACGCAACCTGCGGCTTGCCAACGTTGGCTTCAACGTTGAATTCGCGGCGCATGCGGTCCACCAGGATGTCCAGGTGAAGCTCGCCCATGCCGCCAATTTCGGTTTGGCCGGTGTCTTCGTTGAGGTTGACGGTGAACGTCGGGTCCTCAGCGGAGAGTTTTTGGATAGCCGTGGACAGCTTCTCCTGGTCACCCTTGGTCTTGGGCTCGATGGCGACAAAGATCACGGGCTCGGGGAAGGTCATCGACTCAAGGACAATCGGATTGGCCGGATCACACAAGGTGTCTCCGGTGGTGGTGTCCTTGAGGCCGATCACTGCGTAGATGTGACCTGCGTGGATCTCATCCACCGGCATTTCCTTGTTGGCGTGCATCTGGAAGAGCTTGCCGATGCGCTCCTTCTTCTGCTTTGTCGAGTTCAGCAGCTGAGTTCCGGAGGTTGCCCGGCCGGAGTACACGCGGATGAAGTTCAACTGGCCGAAGAACGGGTGCGTGGCAATCTTGAAGGCCAGTGCCGAGAACGGCTCGGTTTCGCTGGGTGCGCGGTGGATTTCAACGGACTCGTCCCGGGGGTCGTGGCCCACCATGGCACCAACGTCCAGGGGGTTCGGCAGGAAGTCGATGACAGCATCGAGCATGGGCTGCACGCCACGGTTCTTGAACGCCGATCCACAGAACACCGGGTAGATCTCGGAGTTCACGGTCAGTTTGCGGATGCCGGCCTTGAGCTCGTCGATGGACGGCTCTTCGCCTTCCAGGTACTTCTCCATGAGCTCTTCGGAGGACTCCGCGACAGCCTCAATGAGGGAGGCACGGTACTCTTCAGCCTTTTCCTGCAGATCCGCGGGGATCTCCTGGATTTCGTAGGCGGCACCCATGGTGACGTCACCCTTGGAGTCGCCGGCCCACACGAAGGCCTTCATGGTCAGCAGGTCAACGACACCGGTGAATTCGCTTTCGACCCCGATCGGCAGCTGCATGACCAGCGGCTTGGCGCCGAGGCGGTTGATGATGGTGTCGACGGTGAAGTAGAAGTCGGCGCCGAGCTTGTCCATCTTGTTGACGAAGCAGATGCGCGGGACGTTGTACTTGTCGGCCTGGCGCCAAACAGTCTCGGACTGCGGCTCCACGCCCTCCTTGCCATCGAAGACAGCGACGGCGCCGTCAAGCACACGCAGGGAGCGCTCGACCTCAACCGTGAAGTCAACGTGGCCGGGGGTGTCAATGATGTTGATCTGGTTGTTGTTCCAGAAGCAGGTCACCGCGGCGGAGGTGATGGTGATGCCGCGTTCCTTTTCCTGTTCCATCCAGTCGGTCGTCGAGGCGCCGTCGTGGGTTTCACCGAGCTTGTGGTTGACACCTGTGTAAAACAGGATGCGCTCGGTGGTGGTGGTCTTGCCGGCATCGATGTGGGCCATGATGCCGATGTTGCGGACCTTGTTAAGGTCGGTAAGCACGTCCTGTGCCACGGTTTCTCCCTTTTCTAGAGATGAGCTTGCGGGTGGTCGCTGCGGCGGGCATGCCCTGCGGAACCACCCTCACGGCTCTAGTTACCAGCGGTAATGGGCGAATGCCTTGTTGGACTCGGCCATCTTGTGGGTGTCTTCGCGACGCTTGACAGCGGCACCAAGGCCGTTCGAGGCATCCAGGACTTCGTTGCGCAGGCGCTCAGTCATGGTCTTCTCGCGGCGCGCCTTTGAGTACCCGACCAACCAGCGCAGGGCGAGGGCGGTCTGGCGGCCGGGCTTGACCTCAACCGGGACCTGGTAGGTGGCGCCACCAACACGGCGGGACTTCACCTCAAGGCTCGGCTTGATGTTCTCCATGGCCTTCTTCAGGGCCGCGACGGGGTCGCTGCCCGTCTTCTCGCGAACACCCTCAAGGGCACCGTAAACGATGCGCTCTGCGGTGGACTTCTTGCCGTCAACCAGCACCTTGTTGATCAACTGCGTGACCAGCGGGGAGCCGTATACGGGATCTACAACTAGCGGCCGCTTGGGGGCCGGACCCTTGCGAGGCATATTACTTCTTCTCCATCTTTGCACCGTAGCGGCTGCCGATGGAGTGCTCCTGGAGGTTGTGGCCAACACCGGGGATGTAGGCGGTAACTTCCACGCCGCCGTTGAGGCGCACGCGGGCAACCTTGCGCAGGGCCGAGTTCGGCTTCTTCGGGGTGGTGGTGTAGACGCGGGTGCAAACGCCGCGTCGCATGGGGCTGCCCTTGAGGGCGGGAGCCTTGGTCTTGGTGACCTTGGGTGACCGGCCCTTGCGGACCAGTTGGTTAATCGTAGGCACTTTCGTGTTCTCCGTTGTTTTCTCGAGATGTTTCTCGTGTCGCTTCCCCTGGTGCGGCGGCTTTCCGGCACGAGGTATCCGGTTGCCGTCCCGCCAGGGAAGAGCCATTTACTGGTAGTCGCAGACTTGGGCGACTTCACAGCGCCTAGGCATGCAAAAATGTGGCATTCGCTGTACAAGTACCGTACAACCCGGACCCGCGTCCCTTTCACCCGGCCAGACCGGGGAAACAGGCGCTCTTATCCACTGCCACACTAACAATTGCTTCTAACGTTATCACGGACCGGGCACTGCCCTGTAATCGCCTCTCCCCCGCAGGCAGGGTTAACGCACGACGGCGGCGGGCTGTCCCTGAGGAGCAGCCCGCCGCCGTTTCGTGGCTAGCCGGAGAAGTTGGTGCCCAGGTCGTAGTCATCCAGGGGGATGGCACGGAACTCGGCGCCAAGGTCGCCCACCCCGCCCACGTAGTCGAAGTCGCTGAACGCGCTCGGACCCGTGAACAGGTTGGCCTTGGCCTCTTCGGTCGGCTCCACCGTGACATTGGTGTAGCGCGGCAGACCCGTGCCGGCCGGGATCAGCTTGCCGATGATGACGTTCTCCTTCAGACCCAGCAGCGGGTCAGACTTGCCTTCCATGGCCGCCTGCGTCAGGACGCGGGTGGTTTCCTGGAAGGAAGCGGCGGAGAGCCACGACTCGGTGGCGAGCGAGGCCTTCGTGATGCCCATGAGCTCGTTACGGCCTGACGCCGGCTTCTTGCCCTCGGACACCACGCGGCGGTTTTCCGTCTCGAAGCGGCCGCGCTCGGCAAGCTCTCCGGGCAGCAGCGCGGAGTCACCGGATTCAATGACCGTCACGCGGCGGAGCATCTGGCGGACAATGACCTCCACGTGCTTGTCATGGATGCCCACGCCCTGGCTGCGGTACACGCCCTGAACTTCCTCAACGAGGTGCTTCTGGGCGGCACGCGGGCCGAGGATGCGCAGCACCTGCTTCGGGTCGACAGCACCGACGATCAGCTTCTGGCCGACCACCACGTGCTCGCCGTCTGCAACCAGCAGGCGGGCACGGCGCAGAACCGGGTACGCGATCTCTTCCGTGCCATCATCCGGGGTGAGGATCAGGCGCATGGTGCGTTCGGACTCATCAATGTTGATGCGTCCGGCGGCCTCCGCGATCGGTGCCACACCCTTCGGGGTACGTGCTTCGAAGAGCTCCTGGATGCGGGGCAGGCCCTGGGTGATGTCCTCGCCACGGCTGGCCGAGACGGCACCACCGGTGTGGAACGTACGCATGGTCAGCTGCGTGCCGGGCTCACCGATGGACTGTGCGGCGATGATGCCCACAGCCTCGCCGATGTCCACGGTCTTGCCGGTGGCCAGCGAACGGCCATAGCACAAGGCACAGGTCCCCACCGTGGATTCACAGGTCAGCACGGAGCGGACCTTGATCTCCTCAATGCCGCCTGCGAACAGCTTGGCGATGAGGACATCGCCGACGTCGTCGCCGGCAGTTGCCAGCACGGCGCCGGAGGAATCCACCACATCGGCAGCCAGGGTGCGTGCGTACACGCTGTTCTCGACTTCCTCATGCAGCTTGATCTCGCCGGTTTCAGTGACCACCGCAATGGGCAGGGTCAGCCCGCGCTCGGTGCCGCAGTCGTCTTCACGGACAATGACGTCCTGTGAAACGTCCACCAGGCGCCGGGTGAGGTAGCCGGAGTTTGCCGTACGGAGGGCGGTGTCTGCCAGACCCTTGCGGGCACCGTGCGTGGCGATGAAGTACTCCAAAACCGACAGGCCCTCACGGTAGGAGGACTTGATGGGGCGGGGAATAATTTCACCCTTCGGGTTGGCAACCAACCCGCGGATGCCGGCAATCTGGCGGACCTGCATCCAGTTGCCACGGGCACCGGAAGAAACCATCCGGTTGATCGTGTTGGAGGCGGAGAGCGAGGCACGCATCGCCTCGGCGATCTCGTTCGTGGCCTGGTTCCAGATGTCGATCAGTTCCTGGCGGCGCTCGTCGTCGGCGATCAGGCCCTTGTCGAACTGTGCCTGGACCTTGGCGGCCTTGACTTCGTAGCCTTCCAGGATGGCGGGCTTGGACTTGGGCACCTCAATGTCGGAGATGGCAACGGTGATGCCCGAACGGGTGGCCCAGTAGAACCCGGCGTCCTTCAGGTTGTCCAGCGTCGCCGCCACAACAACTTTCGGGTAGCGCTCGGCAAGGTCGTTGACGATCTCGGAGAGCTGGCCCTTGTCGGCAACCTTCTCAACCCACGGGTAGTCCGAGGGCAGGGTCTCGTTGAAGATGACCTGTCCCAGCGAGGTGGCCACGATGGCCTGCTGGCCAACTTCCCAACCTTCCGGGGCCTCCCAGCCCGCGTACGGCACGAAGTTCTCCAGGCGGATCTTCACCTGCGAGTTCAGGTGCAGCTCGCCGGCGTCGTGCGCCATCACGGCCTCCGCCGGGGTGGAGAAGATCCGGCCTTCGCCAACAGCACCAATACGCTTGGTGGTCAGGTGGTACAGGCCGATGATCATATCCTGTGACGGCAGGGTCACGGGGCGTCCGTCAGAAGGCTTCAGGATGTTGTTCGAGGACAGCATCAAGATACGGGCCTCGGCCTGTGCCTCGGGGCTCAGCGGCAGGTGGACTGCCATCTGGTCGCCGTCGAAGTCGGCGTTGAACGCACCACAAACGAGCGGGTGAAGCTGGATTGCCTTGCCTTCAACCAGCTGCGGCTCGAACGCCTGGATGCCCAAACGGTGCAGGGTTGGTGCACGGTTGAGCAGGACCGGGTGCTCGGTGATGATCTCTTCGAGAACATCCCACACCTGGGGGCGGAAACGCTCCACCATGCGCTTGGCGCTCTTGATGTTTTGTGCGTGGTTGAGGTCAACCAGGCGTTTCATCACGAACGGCTTGAAGAGCTCCAGCGCCATCTGCTTGGGCAGGCCGCACTGGTGCAGCTTCAGCTGCGGACCAACGACGATCACGGAACGGCCGGAGTAGTCAACACGCTTGCCCAGAAGGTTCTGGCGGAAGCGTCCCTGCTTGCCCTTGAGCATGTCGGAGAGCGACTTCAGCGGGCGGTTGCCCGGCCCCGTGACCGGACGGCCGCGGCGGCCGTTGTCGAACAGGGAGTCAACAGCTTCCTGCAGCATGCGCTTTTCGTTGTTGACGATGATCTCCGGAGCGCCCAGGTCAAGCAGGCGCTTGAGCCGGTTGTTGCGGTTGATCACGCGTCGGTACAGGTCGTTCAGGTCTGAGGTGGCGAATCGGCCGCCGTCGAGCTGGACCATGGGGCGCAGTTCCGGCGGGATCACCGGGACGGCGTCCAGCACCATGCCCAGCGGGCTGTTGTTGGTGGTCAGGAACGCGTTGACAACCTTCAGGCGCTTGAGGGCACGGGTCTTGCGCTGGCCCTTGCCGTTCTGGATGATGTCGCGCAGGATCTCCGCTTCACCAGCCATGTCGAAGTTTTCCAGGCGCTTCTTGATCGCCTCGGCACCCATGGAGCCTTCGAAGAACATCCCGTAGCGGTCACGCAGTTCGCGGTACAGGGCTTCGTCGCCTTCGAGGTCGGCAACCTTCAGGCCCTTGAAACGGTCCCACACCTGCTCGAGGCGGTCGATGTCCGCATCGGCCCGCTTGCGCACGTTCGCCATCTGGCGGTCCGCGGAGTCGCGGGCCTTCTTCTTGTCGGCTGCCTTGGCACCCTCACCTTCGAGGCGGGCAAGCTCGTTTTCAAGGTCGCGGGCGATCGTGGCGATGTCGGAGTCGCGCGTGTCAACCATGCGCTTTTTTTCCAGGTCGTGCTCGGTCTGGAGGTTCGGCAGTTCGGCGTGGCGGGCTTCGTCGTCAACGCTGGTGATCATGTAGGCGGCGAAGTAGATGACCTTCTCAAGGTCCTTCGGTGCCAGGTCCAGCAGGTAGCCCAAACGCGACGGGACGCCCTTGAAGTACCAGATGTGCGTGACGGGGGCGGCGAGCTCAATGTGGCCCATGCGCTCGCGGCGCACCTTGGCCCGGGTGACCTCAACGCCGCAACGCTCGCAGATGATGCCCTTGAAGCGCACACGCTTGTACTTGCCGCAGTAGCATTCCCAGTCGCGGGACGGGCCAAAGATCTTCTCGCAGAAGAGGCCGTCCTTCTCGGGCTTGAGCGTGCGGTAATTGATGGTTTCCGGCTTCTTGACTTCGCCGTGCGACCAATCGCGGATGTCTTCCGCGGTGGCCAGGCCGATCTGCATGAGGCCGAAGGAGGATTCGCTGGACATAGGGGTCCTGTTCTCTCTAATTCTCTAAGTCTGAATGTCTAGGCGGGTACGGGAAGAAGGTGCGCACGACGGCGGCACGGTGCGGTGCCGCCGTCGTGCGCCGCTAAACTTCTTCGACAGAGTTCGGCTCGGCCCGTGAAAGGTCGATGCCCAGCTCCTCCGCGGCCCGGAAGACTTCTTCATCCGAGTCACGCATCTCAATCGTGGTGCCGTCGGTGGAAAGGACTTCCACGTTCAGGCACAGCGACTGCATTTCCTTGATAAGAACCTTGAACGATTCGGGAATGCCCGGCTCCGGGATGTTCTCGCCCTTGACAATGGCTTCGTAAACCTTCACGCGGCCGTGAATGTCATCGGACTTGATCGTCAGCAATTCCTGCAGCGTGTACGCGGCACCGTAGGCCTCCAGTGCCCACACCTCCATCTCGCCAAAGCGCTGGCCGCCGAACTGGGCCTTGCCGCCCAGGGGCTGCTGGGTGATCATGGAGTACGGTCCGGTGGAGCGGGCATGGATCTTGTCATCCACCAGGTGGTGAAGCTTCAAGATGTACATGTAGCCCACGGACACCGGGTCCGGGAACGGGTCGCCGGAGCGGCCGTCAAACAGGAGGGTCTTGCCGGAGGAGTCGATCAGGCGGTCGCCGTCACGGGTCACGTTCGTGGAGTCGAGCAGGCCCGTAATTTCCTCTTCGCGGGCGCCGTCGAACACGGGCGTGGCAACCTTGGTCTGGCCGATCTCACGCGGCAGGTTGGGCAGCTTCTGCACCCATTCCGGCTCGCCTTCAATCTTCCAGCCGGTCTTGGCAACCCAACCGAGGTGCGTTTCAAGCACCTGGCCGACGTTCATGCGCCCCGGGACACCCAAGGGGTTCAGGACGATGTCGACGGGGGTCCCGTCGGCCAGGAACGGCATGTCCTCGATCGGCAGGATCTTGGAAATGACACCCTTGTTGCCGTGCCGGCCGGCAAGCTTGTCACCATCGGTGATCTTGCGCTTGTTGGCCACGTACACGCGGACCAACTGGTTCACGCCGGGGGGCAGGTCATCATCGGAGTCGCGGTCAAAGACCCGCACGCCGATGACGGTGCCCGACTCGCCGTGGGGCACCTTCAGGGACGTGTCACGCACTTCGCGGGACTTCTCACCAAAGATGGCGCGCAGCAGGCGTTCCTCGGGAGTCAGTTCGGTTTCGCCCTTGGGCGTGACCTTCCCGACCAGGATGTCGCCGGCGTCAACTTCGGCACCGATGTGGATGATGCCGCGCTCGTCCAGGCCGGCCAGGATTTCCTCGGAAACATTCGGGATGTCCCGGGTGATTTCCTCGGCCCCGAGCTTGGTGTCGCGGGCGTCGATCTCGTGCTCTTCGATGTGGATCGAGGAGAGCACGTCCTCGGCAACAATCCGCTGCGAAAGGATGATCGCATCCTCGTAGTTGTGGCCCTCCCAGGACATGAACGCCACCAGGAGGTTTTTGCCCAAGGCGAGCTCGCCCATGTCCGTTGCCGGACCGTCGGCGATGATGCCGCCAACTTCCAGGCGCTGGCCCTCGGAGGCGAGGACGCGCTGGTTGTAGGCGGTGCCCTGGTTGGAACGCTGGTACTTGGCGATCGGATAGTTGGTTTCCGTGCCGTCGTCGTTCAACATCACAACGATGTCGGCGGAGACCTCGGAGACCACGCCGGCCTTCTTGGCGATGACCACGTCACCGGCGTCGACAGCCGTGGCGCGCTCCATGCCGGTGCCCACAAACGGGGCCTCGGAGCGGACCAGCGGCACGGCCTGGCGCTGCATGTTCGCACCCATCAAGGCGCGGTTGGCGTCGTCGTGCTCCAGGAACGGGATCAGGGCTGTTGCCACGGACACCATCTGGCGCGGGGAGACGTCCATGTACTCGACCTCGCCGGCCGGGATCAGGACGGGCTCGCCGCCACCGCCGCGCTGGCGGACCAGGACGGAATCCTCAACGAAGTGGTTGTCGTCGTCCAACGGCGCATTGGCCTGGGCGATGACAACGTCAACTTCGTCGTCGGCCGTCAGGTAGTCGACCTCGTCGGAGACGACGCCGTCCTTGACCCGGCGGTACGGGGTCTCGATGAAGCCGAACGGGTTGATGCGCCCGTAGGAGGCCAGGGAACCGATCAGACCGATGTTGGGGCCTTCAGGGGTTTCAATGGGGCACATGCGACCGTAGTGCGAGGGGTGGACGTCACGGACTTCCATGCCGGCACGGTCGCGGGACAAACCGCCCGGGCCCAACGCGGAAAGACGGCGCTTGTGCGTCAAGCCGGCCAGGGGGTTGTTCTGGTCCATGAACTGCGAGAGCTGGGAGGTTCCGAAGAACTCCTTGATCGCGGCAACAACCGGGCGGATGTTGATCAGCGTCTGCGGCGTAATCGCCTCGACGTCCTGGGTGGTCATGCGCTCGCGCACAACACGTTCCATGCGGGACAGGCCCGTACGGACCTGGTTTTCAATGAGCTCGCCCACGGCGCGAATGCGGCGGTTGCCGAAGTGGTCGATGTCGTCCACGTCAACACGCAGGTCAACCTCGGCGCCGTCGCGGATGCCCTTGGTGGTCTTGCCGCCGGCGTGCAGGGTGACCAGGTACTTGATCATGGCCACGATGTCATCGACGCTGAGCACGGAAGCTTCCGGGCTGCTCAGCGGCAGGTCGATGCCCAACTTGCGGTTGATCTTGTAGCGGCCCACCTTGGCCAGGTCGTAGCGCTTGGCGTTGAAGTACAGGTTGTGCAGCAGCGCATCGGCGGCGTCGACCGTCGGCGGCTCGCCCGGGCGCAGCTTGCGGTAGATGTCCAGCAGGGCGTCTTCACGGCCGGTGGTGGCATCCTTTTCCAGCGTGGCACGGATGGAGTCGAACTCGCCGAACTCCTCCAGAATCTGGCCTTCGGTCCACCCCAGTGCCTTCAGCAGCACGGTGACGGACTGCTTGCGCTTGCGGTCAAGGCGCACGCCGACCTGGTCGCGCTTGTCAATCTCGAGTTCAAACCAGGCACCACGCGAGGGGATGATCTTGGCGGTGAAGATCTCCTTGTCACTGGTCTTGTCTGCGGTGCGCTCAAAGTAGGCGCCCGGGGAACGGACCAGCTGGGAAACAACAACACGCTCGGTGCCGTTGATGACAAAGGTGCCCTTGTTGGTCATGAGCGGGAAATCGCCCATGAACACGGTCTGCTGCTTGATTTCACCCGTGAGGTTGTTCATGAACTCAGCCTTGACGTACAGCGGCGCGGCGTACGTGGCGTCGCGGTCCTTGCACTCGTCAACGGTGAATTTGGGGTCGGCGAACTCCGGTTCCGTGAAGGACAGGGACATGGTGCCCTGGAAGTCCTCAATCGGGGAGATCTCTTCGAAGATGTCGGACAGACCGGAGGTGACGGCCACACTGTCATCGCCGGCGTTCACGGCGGTCTCCATGCGGCCCTGCCAGCGCTCGTTGCCGACGAGCCAGTCAAAGCTCTCGGTCTGGAGGGCAAGCAGATTCGGCACGTCAAGCGGCTCGTGAATCTTTGCGAATGAGAGGCGACTCTTTGCACCGTCAGTGCTGTTTGAATCGATAGCGGTTGCAGCGTTATTTACATTAGAGGTGCTCGAGGCGACCAAGAGGGATCCTTCCACAGACCTGCAGGCTTGTTCTTGTGAACCCCCACCCGATTCGCCGATTGGCCATTAGACCAAGGCGAACGCTGGCCAAAAAGTTGCAAAAACACCCGCCGTGGGAGTTGAATCTTCCCAGGACGCGTGCCGTTCCAACCTTTGTCCGAAGCAAAGCCCACCGCTATATGAAGGCTGAAGGTTTAGAGGGATACGCAAAGATCTACTCTACAGGGATCTGAGCCGCGTGTCTACCCCACGATGCGCAAATTTGCAAGTATGAATGTTCCGCAGGTCACAACGGCCCTTAACCCGGCCCCGCAATGGCAAGGCCCGGCGCGGAAATTTCCGGCCCATCAACACTGTTAGATTCAATAGAGACCCGGCGCAGGTCAAGGGCGACCTGGGCGGACAATGTGTAAGGAGCGCCCCCATGACGGTACAAGACAACGCGGCACAAGAGACAGAAGTCGTCATTCTTGCAGGGGCCCGCACCCCGCAGGGACGGTTGAACGGGCAGCTGGCGGCGTTCACCGCCGTCGAACTCGGCGCCAAGGCCATCGCGGCCGCCGTGGAGCGCTCGGGGGTCACGGTCTCAGAGGTGGACTATGTCATCATGGGACATGTGCTGCAGGCCGGGGCCGGGCAAAACCCCGCCCGCCAAAGCTCCATCGGCGCCGGCATCGGCTGGAATGTACCGGCCGTGACCATCAACAAGGTGTGCCTCTCCGGCCTCACCGCCGTAATCGACGCCGCCCGCATGATCCGCAGCGGGGACGCCGACGTGGTGGTGGCAGGGGGCCAGGAATCCATGACCCGTGCCCCGCACGTGCTGCCCGGATCCCGCCAGGGCTGGAGCTACGGGGCGGTCCAGGCGCTGGACGTTGCCGCCCACGACGGGCTCACGGATGCCTTCGACGGTGAATCCATGGGCCTGTCCACCGAGCGGGGCAACATCCGCCTGAACATCAGCCGAACGGCCCAGGACGAGGTGGCCGTGGCATCCCACCAAAGGGCTGCGGCAGCCCAGGAAGCCGGCATTTTCGACGGGGAAATTGTGCCCGTCTCCGTTCCCCAGCGCAAGGGTGATCCTGTGGTGCTCACCCGCGACGAGGGCATCCGAGCCCAGACCACCCTGAAGACGCTGGCCCCCCTGCGCCCGGCGTTCTCCGCCGACGGCGCCATCACGGCCGGCAACTCCTCCCCCCTCTCCGACGGTGCGGCCGCAATGGTGCTGACAACCCGTGCCTACGCTGAGGCGCACGGACTGCGCTGGCTCGCCGTAGTGGGCAAGCCGGGGCAGGTGGCCGGGCCGGACAATTCGCTGCATTCCCAGCCGTCGCACGCCATCCAAAGCGCCCTCAAGAAGGCAGGCTGGAGCGCCGAGGAACTGGACTTCATCGAGATCAACGAGGCCTTTGGCTCCGTGGCCGTGCAGTCCCTGCAGGACCTGGACTATCCGCTGGAGAAGTGCAACATCCACGGCGGTGCCATCGCCCTGGGCCACCCGATCGGCACCTCCGGCGCCCGGCTGGCCCTGCATGCCGCCAGCGAATTGGGCCGGCGCGGCGCGGGGCGGGCAGCTGTGGCACTGTGCGGCGGCGGCGGCCAGGGCGAGGCGCTGCTGCTGTTCCGCGAGGCGGAGTGAGTTCCGCGGAGGCTGCTGAAACGCCCGTCGGGCGCGCGCGGGCCGCTGCCGACGCCGCTGCGCGAGGCTTGGCTGTTGAGTTCGTCCGACGCCCGGCGGCCAGTTCGCTGGCCGAGGCCGCTTCCGTGATCGGCGTGGCGCCTTCGGACATCGTCAAGTCGCTGGTGGTCAAGCGCAGCGACGGCGCCTTCCTGTTCGCCCTGGTGCCCGGCGGCCGTGCCATCTCCTGGCCCAAGCTGCGTTCCGCGGTGGGCGTGAACAAGCTGCAGCTGCCCGGGCCCGAAGCCGCACTGGCCGCCACCGGCTATGAACGCGGCACCATCACCCCCCTGGGCAGCACGACGCCATGGCCTGTGTTCATTGACGCCACGGTAACCGGTCGCCGGGTTGCCATGGGCGCGGGCGAACATGGTTACAGCATCTTCGTGGACGCCGATGCCCTCATTGCCGCCTTCAACGCCACGGTCGCCGACATTTCCGTCCCGGAGTAGCGACGCCCCAGGCCCAAATACCGACGCTCCATCAGTTGCGGGGCGCCTTCCGCCGACGCTGCCGCAGCAGGTGCAGGACGGTTTCGCTTTTCCTCCCCAAAGGTGCAGGAGGGTCGGGCTTTTCCTGTCCAAAGGTGCAGGAGGGTCGGGTGGGGCGGGCATGCAAAAGCCCCGCACCACCCGGTGCGGGGCTTTGCATGCAGTGAGGGGTGGTTACTTCACGGTAACCGTGGCGCCGGCAGCTTCGAGAGCTTCCTTGGCCTTCTCTGCAGCTTCCTTGGTGGCGCCTTCCAGGACTGCCTTGGGAGCGGAGTCAACGACGTCCTTGGCTTCCTTCAGTCCGAGGGAGGTCAGGGCGCGCACCTCCTTGATGACGGCAATCTTCTTATCGCCTGCTGCTTCGAGGATGACGTCGAACTCGGTCTGCTCTTCCTCGGCCTCGGCAGCTGCGCCGCCGGCCGGGCCGGCAACTGCAACAGCAGCAGCGGTAACTTCAAAGACCTCTTCGAACTTCTTCACGAACTCGGAGAGTTCGATGATGGACAGTTCCTTGAAAGCTTCAATGAGCTCGTCGTTGGTGAGCTTAGCCATGGGTGGCGCTCCTTCTTGTTGTTCTTGCCCTTCAAGGGCGAATCTAAAAACCTAAGTCCTCATGGATTTAGGGAAATGCATCTGAGAACTAGGCCTCGGTGGTCTCTGCTTCGGCAGCCGGTGCTTCCTCAGCGGCCGGAGCCTCTTCGGCGGGGGCACCGTCGGCAAGCTTGAGGCGCAAGGCATCGATGGTGCGCGCGGCGGCGGCCATCGGAGCCTTGAGGATGCCGGCAACCTTGGCCAGCTGCAGCTCGCGGGACTCGAGGGCTGCCAGTGCGGCAACCTCGGACGCGTCCAGGGACTTGCCTTCGAAGAGGCCGGTCTTGATGACCAGCGCCTTGTTGGCCTTTGCAAAATCCGTCAGGCTCTTGGCCGCTGCAACAGCATCACCCTTGATGAAGGCAATGGCGGTGGGGCCGGAGAGCTGACCCTCGAAAGCGTCAACACCGGCTTCCTTGGCCGCAATGGCAGTCAGGGTGTTCTTAACGACCGCGAACTTGGTGTCCTGGCCGAGAGAAACGCGCAGCTCCTTGAGTTGCGCAACGGTGAGCCCACGGTATTCGGTTAGGACTGCTGCAGTGGAATCGCTGAAATCTTGCTTGATTTCTGCCACTGCGGCCACCTTTGTTGGCGTTGCCATAACCCTCCTTCCGGGAATTAAAGTCGGTCCTTCCGGTCCTGCCCCGGCCTTTCCGGTGAAGGAAAAGCCAAGGAAACACAAAAACGCCCCGCACAGATGTACGGGGCGTGATGGCAGCGGATCCGCGGGTTTTCACCCGGTACTTTCACTGCCGAAGCCTTGTGCACCTGCGCTGGCCGCCCTGCATTCAGGACTTTCGGATGAAAACCTGCCCGGCTCCACGTTGCACGGCACATGATGCGCCTGGCACGTGGGGGTGGTTTCCATCGACCGACGGTCTTTGGTTCTTCAAGGGTACTGGAGCAGCCCGGTCCATGCCAAATCGGCCGCTGTGGGCCGATCTTGGCCGAACCATTCCCCTCTGTGGATGGTGCCTGTAGAATTCGCCCTAATCTAGCATCATCCAAGAGCTTGCATCGTTGCAGGTGATTCCCAGGGTGGGGATGGTTGGCTTGACCGTGAACATGGCCGTCGAAGAAGCTGTCGACGCCGTCGTCGTCGGCTCGGGCTTCGGTGGTTCCGTGGCTGCCTACCGACTGGCCGACGCCGGCAAGCGGGTGGTGGTCCTGGAACGCGGAAGAGCCTACCCGCCAGGCAGTTTTGCCCGGACGCCGACCGATTTGGGCACGGCGTTTTGGGACCCCAGCAAAGGGCTTTACGGCCTCTTCGACACGTGGTCCATGCGCGGGCTGGAGAGCCTGGTCTCCAGCGGACTGGGCGGGGGATCGCTCATTTACGCCAACGTCCTGCTGCGCAAGGACGAGCATTGGTTTGTCCACGAGTCCCCCCTGCCCGGCGGCGGCTACGAGAATTGGCCCTTCAGCCGGGCGGACCTCGACCCGCACTACCAGCGGGTCGAGGACATGATCGGCACGGCCCCCTACCCTTATTCGGACACGCCCAAGACCGAGGCCGTAGAGGCAGCCGCCCGCAACCTTGGCCTGAGTTACAGCCGGCCGCCCCTGGCCGTCACCTTCGCCCGCCCCGGGGAGGCGCCACAACCGAACCGAGAACTGCCACTCCCGGCCTACGGGAACATCCACGGCCGCCACCGCCAAACCTGCAACCTCTGCGGGGAATGTGACGTCGGGTGCAACACCGGCGCCAAAAACACCCTCGACCACACCTACCTCTCCGCAGCCGCCGCAACCACCGTTCCCGCTGACATCCGCACACTCTGCGAGGTGCGCGGTTTCGAACGCGACGACGACGGCACCTGGCTTGTCCGCTACGTCACCCACGACCCCAAGAGCCCCTCCCCCACATTGGCCCTTCCCGAACAACTGATTCGCTGCCGCAAACTCATCCTTGGGGCCGGAACTTTTGGCACCACCTTTTTGTTGCTGCGCAACAGAATCACCCTGCCCGGCATCAGCGGTGCGCTTGGCACGCGGTTCTGCGGCAACGGCGACCTCCTGGGGCTCATGCTCAACGCGACTGAAATGGTGGCCGGCAAGAAAGTGCCCCGCCCCCTGGTGGGCAGCAGCGGGCCCGTCATCACCACCGCCATCAGGATTGGTGACGAAGTCGACGGGGACGGCAGCGTCGGGCGCGGGATCTACCTGGAGGACGCAGGCTACCCGGGATTCATGAATTGGATCATGGAACTTTCCCAGCTACGCGCCGCCGTGCCGAGAGTGGCCAGGATGGCGGCCCGCATCGTGGAGAACCGCTTGTTCCAACAGAACCGGACCAACATTTCCGCCGACTTGGCCGCGGCCATGGGCACCGCCTCCTTCTCCCACTCCTCGGTTCCGCTGCTGGGCATGGGCCGTGACGTGCCGGACGGCATGATGACTTTGCGCGACGGCCGGCTCGCCGTGGACTGGACGGTGTCAACCTCAGAAGAGTACTTCGACCGCGTCCGTGAGACCATGCGGGCCATCGCCGAAAACCTCGGCGCCGAGTTTCAGGACAACCCGCTGTGGTGGGCCAAGCGTGTCATCACCGTCCATCCGCTCGGCGGGGCGCCGATCGGCGCCAATCCCCACGAAGGCGTCTGTGACAGGCATTCGGAGGTCTACGCATGCCCGGGCCTATTTGTCCTGGACGGCGCCGCCATGCCCGGCCCGGTCGGCGCGAACCCGTCACTGACCATCGCCGCGCTCGCCGACCGTGCGTGCGATTACATGCTTGAGTCCGCGTGGCAGCCTGTGCACAGGCACCAACCGGCGCCGGGCCCCGGGGCCGGGACTCGTGAGGCGCAGCCGCGTCAGCCAGCTGCCCCGGCCCCAGCCCGTCCCGGGACAACAGTTGCCTTCACAGAGCAGATGAAGGGCCACTTCACCCTTGGCGTCGGCGAACCTGACAAGGCCAATGACGTTGCCCGGCTGCGCCACGAGCGCATGATGTTTGAGCTGACCATCACCACGGAGGACATTGATGACTTCACGGCCAGCCCCAACCATCCCGGCACGGTGTCGGGGTACCTGGACGCGGACCTGCTGGGCGGGCGGTGCGAGGTTGAACAGGGCTGGTTCAACCTGTTTGTCACCCAGGATCCCCCCTCCATCAACCGCAAGCTGATGCTGTACCGCCTCCACGTCAGCAGCCCCGGCGGCAAACCGATGACCTTTGTGGGCCACAAGGATGTCCACGACGACCCCGGCTTCGACGTGTGGGCGGACACCACCACGTTGAAGGTGCAAATGTTGGCCGGACACGAGGCTCAGCTGCCGGGTTCCGGTCTACTGGCACCCGCCGATCCGCGCGTCCTCGGGGCGGGTGTCCTGTACATCCACCCGCTCGACTTCGCCAGGCAGCTCACCACGTTCAGGACGAACGGACCGGACGGGCCGCAGGCCATGGCACGCTTCGGCAATCTGTTCCTTGGATCGTTGTGGGACACCTACTCCGGAATTGCCAGGACCGTTCGATGAAGGTGGGACGGCTGGCCCGCCATGAGGTTGAGCTGGGATTCAAGCCCCGTTCGGCCGTTCGCTGGCTCTCGCCGCCAGAGCTGCTGCGCAGCGGCTTCCGCGTCTTGATCGCCGAAATGTTTGCCTCGTATGACGACCGCCGGGAGATCCAGTCCGTCTTCCCTCAGACCACCATCAACATTGACCGGTACAAGGACCGTGACGGGCATCTGTGGATCGACTTCGTGGCGGATCTGGGTGACGGCTTCGATGCCACTTTCACCATCGCTTCACTCCTTGCCGAGAAGTCACTGGCGGTGTTGCTGCCCGACGGCGCCACCGCGGCCCTGCCCAAGGCCAACCTCGTGGTGATGGGCGGGGACGAGGTTTATCCCACGGCGTCCAGCAAGGCGTACGAGGACCGGACCTCCGGACCCTACGGTGCCGCCTCCAGCCCCACGCCCAACGCCGCACTACTGGCCCTGCCCGGCAACCACGACTGGTATGACGGGCTGACGGCGTTCATGCGCATGTTCGCGCAGGGATCTGCCCTGGGCGGCTGGCAGACCTTGCAGTCCCGCAGCTACTTTGCCGTTCAGTTGCAGGCCGGCTGGTGGTTGGTGGCCTTGGACAGCCAGTTGGGCCAATACATCGATAAGCCCCAACTGGACTATTTCGAACAGTCCATCTCGACCAAGTTGCGGCCCGGCGACGCGATCATCCTGTGCGCAGCATCTCCCACCTGGGAGACCACGGCGGAGGATCCGGATGCCTTCAACACGCTGAACTTCTTTGAAAACTGCTACCTGCTCAACAAGCGCAACCACACGACGGGGAAGTTGGAACCCACGGGTGCGGCGGTCCGCCTGTGGATCAGCGGCGACCACCACCACTACGCCCGCTATGCCGAACAACCGCCGGGACCGGCCGGGCAGATCCCTGATCCGTGCAGCACACAAATGCTCTCCTGCGGCCTGGGCGGGGCTTATCTGATGGGAACAGACCGGCTTCCGCTGCAGATATCCCTCCCGCCGGCGGGGTCCCGCATGCGCACCAAGAGCCCCCAGCAAACCCAATTCGTCCGGACTGCCACTGTCTTCCCCGACCAGCGGACCTGCGGGCGCCTGTACCTCCGCCTGCTTAATCCGTTTTCCCGCTATTGGCTGCCGACGAGAAACCCCTGGTTTGGCGTCACGTTGGGCGTGCTCCACCTGGTACTGTTCACCATCCTGGCGGCCATGCTCGCCGCCACGCGACGGCTTAGCGTGACAGAGGCCATCAGGACGGGCACGGTCCCGGATGCGCTGGCCATGGCCGGCTGGACCTTCGGAGCCCCTCTGGCCGTAGTTGGGGTGTACCGCCTGTACCTGGCCTTGGCGGACGACGGCGCACGCCCACCCAGCTGGCAGCCGCTGGCCACCGGCGCAGTCCAATTGGTGGTGGCGGCGGGACTGTTTGTTCTGGCTGTGAGCATCCCGGGCCTCGCCGGGCTCCCGGTGGGCCTGGTCCTGATGATTGTTGCGGCAGCCGGATCGGTGCTGGGCTCGGAGGCCTTCGCCTTGTTTGTGGTGCTGGTGCCGCCCGGTCACATTGGCGATTTCAAGATGACGGGCCTGGCCTATGAGGACGGAAAGGGGTTTGTGCGCCTGCACCTGGCCCCCGACGGCGGGCTGACGCTGTATCCGCTCCTGGTGGACACAGTGGTGCACGACTGGGACATCCACCGGGACGCGGACGGCGCAGCCCGCCCCCGCCCACGAACGTCCCTGCCACAGATGCGGCTGCTGGAACCGCCGATTTCGATCGCCCGGCATGGGCTGCCCCGGGAAGGAAAAATCTGATGGGCGCACCGAACACAACCCGCAAGGACCACACCACCGAGGTCATCCCGTTCACAGCCGACGACGGGCTGGCACTGACCCTTGTCCACGTCACCAATCCCCGCTTGGGCACGCCGCCCCGGGGCCCGGTCCTGTTGGTGCATGGCGCCGGCGTGCGGGCGGAACTGTTCCGCCCGCCCCTGCCCCGGACACTGGTCGATGCGCTGCTCGATGACGGATGGGATGTGTGGATGCTCAACTGGCGCGCCTCCATCGACCTGCAGCCCGTGCCCTGGACCCTCGACGACGCGGCCGCCTATGACCATCCTGCCGCCGTCCGCTACGTGCTAAAGGAGACCGGGGCCCCGTCTCTCGCGGCGTTCGTTCATTGCCAGGGTTCGGCCTCCTTCACCATGGCCGCCGTCGCGGGCCTGCTTCCCGGCGTGCGCACCGTCGTCTCGAACGCCGTCTCCCTGCATGTGAACATTCCTGCCATGTCGAAGGCCAAGATCACCCGCATGCTGCCGCTGGTCGGTGCGTTTACGCCGTCGCTCTCGCCGCGCTGGGGGTACAAGTCCTACGGCTATTTCTCCCGGGCTGTGCGCGCCACGGTCCGTGCCACGCATTGGGAGTGCCACAACACCGTGTGCCGGATGGTCAGCTTCACCTATGGCAGCGGCAGGCCGGCGCTGTGGTCGCACGCCAACCTCGACGACGCCACGCACCGCTGGATCACCGGCGAGTTTGCCGGCGCGCCCCTGACCTTTTTCCGCCAAATGGCCGACTGTGCCCGCGCCGGCTACCTCGTTCCCGCTGGCCACGTGCCCTTGCTGCCGCCCAGCTTTGTGGCGCAGGCACCGCAGACCGAGGCCCGTTTCGTCTTCCTTGCAGGGGAAGACAACCGCTGCTTCCTGCCGGCGGGCCAGCAGCGCAGTTTCGACTTCTTCGCCCGTCACCGGCCCGGGCGCGACGCCGTGCACATCCTGCCGGGCTATGGCCACCTGGACGTCATTTTTGGCAGGAACGCCTGGCGGGACACTTACCCCCTCATCGTGAAGGAGCTTGGATCATGAACCGTTTTCTCCCGCCGCTCCGTGCGGCAATGTCGCTGCTGCCCTCTGCCATACCCGCCCGGCAGCGGCGGCTGGCCGGAACGATCGCCACCGTGGACGGAATTGGCTATGTCATGCCGGTGAATTCGGAACCATCGCCGGTGCTGATGACGGCGTTCCCCATCGATGCCCGGGCTGCCGCGGCGCTGCTGCCGGGAAAGGAGCTTCACCCGTTCCGACTGCCCGGCGGCAAATCCCTGCTGGTGGTCACCGTCATCAACTACCTGGCCACGGACATCGGCGCCTATATCGAGTATTCGCTGGCCATTGCCGTCACGCGGGGGGCCCGACCGGCCCTGCCGCTGCTGCCGCTTATGCTGCAAAAAACCCTCAACTTCGGACAATACGTTCTCGACCTGCCCGTCAGCACCGAAATTTCCGTCAAGGGCGGCAAGGGAATCTGGGGAATGCCCAAGCACCAGGCCAGCCTTGACTTCCGCGTCAGCGCACAAACAGTCTCCAGCGCCTACGAACTGGACGGCGAACTTGGCTGCCTCGTCGAGATGGACCGCCCGCCGGCCACAGCCCTTCCCCTGAAGGTCGGGGCGGTAAACTACTGCTCGTTCCGGGGCCTGCTGTACAAGTCGTCCATCTACTTTGCCGGCACGGCTGATGTGGCCTTCGGCAAGGCCGCCGCCGCACGGGTCCGCTTCGGCACCCTCCCCCAGGTGGCCGGGCTGGCTGCCCTGGACGTGGACCCGCAGCCGCTGTTCACGATGTACATTCCAGACTCCCACGGCGTGCTGGACGACCATTTCGAAGCGTGGTTCCAGAGCGGCGACGGGCAGGCGCCTCCCGGCGGGGACGGGCTGGGGAGCGTTGCCACCTTGGGATTGGGCGAGGACTGGCCGCCTCCCCCCGCCAGGGACGGGGTCCAGGCGCCATGAGCGCCGGGATTGCCTGGCTGGCCTTGGCCAACGCCGGGCTTACCGCGTTTGGGGCCTCCTTGTACATGGGACTCATGCTGGTGGTGCGCTTCTTCCTGCGGCCGGCGTGGTCGGCCCTGACGACGGAGACCCTGGGAACCTTCTTCGGCATCCCGATCGTCGCCGCCACCCGGTTCTTTCGGATCATGTTCGTCCCCTACCTGCTCAGCAGCGCCCTGTTGGTGTGGACGGGCTGGGGCCACGCAGCCGCTGCCGCGTGCGCCATCGTGGCGGCGGCCTGCTACCTCACGCTCGCGCTCTGGTTCCAGCTGCGAATGCTGCCGCTGAACCAGCGGCTGCTCTCGGGGGAAATTTTCGACAACACCGAACTGCAGCCGCTGCTTGCGCGGTGGAACTCACTCAACGAAGTCAGGGTGGTGGTCAGCTGCGTTTATTGGCTTGCGGCGCTCGGCTTCCTGGCCGGCGCCCATCATGTATGGGACGGACTGTCATGATGTGCCAGGCGACGCCGCTGTCCCTGGCCGAGGTCATGAAACGGCGCACCTTGTTCGAGGACAAGCTGCGCATCACTGTTCTGGCCATCGGGGCCGTCACCGTGGTTTCCGGCGGCGCGCAGGTGGCGGCGCCGCGCTTTGTACTCGGCATGATCGGCGCGGAAACCTCCGCCACGTCGGCCCAGCTGTTCGCCACCGTGGGCGCCTTCATGGTGGTGGTCGGCGGGGCACTGACCCATGTCAGCGTCAAGGGCTCGGAACTTCAGGTAGTGCTGTTTTGGTCGGCGGTGCAAAAGTTCATGGCCGTGGCCGCCGTATCACTGGGCGTAGCGGTCGGCGTATTCGGCCGTCCGGCACTCGTCGTTGCGGCATTTGACCTTCTCTCTGCCGGGTTCATCGTGGCCTATGCCCTGCGCGTTCATCAAGCCGGCCAGAGCCCACGGGGCACGCGGACATGAAACGTTCGCTGGTGCTCGCCGGGGGCGGGATGCGCGTGGCTTGGCAGGCCGGCGTAGTGAAAGCCCTGGCAGAAGAGGGACTGGAATTTTCCCACGTGGATGGAACATCCGGGGGCATCCTGACCACTGCCATGGTGCTCTCCGGAGTGGGGCCTGATGAGATGATCCGGCGTTGGCGGGAGGTGAATGTGCGCAACTTTTCTTCGGCACTTCCGTTGCGCGACTATCTAAAAGGTCCGTGGAACCTGCCGGCACTAAGCAACGCCGACGGGATCGTGAAAAAGCTGTTCCCGTCGCTGGGCATTGATGTTGGCCGCATCAGGGCCAGCCTGCTTGAAGGCTCGTTCAACGTCGCCAACTTCACACAGAAACGCAGCATCGCCGTTGACGCCCGCGATGTCGACGCCGAACTGCTGGCCGCGGGCATGAGTCTGCCACTGTTCATGACGCCGCTTAAGCGCGACGGCGTGACCTGGACGGACGCCGCCTGGATCCGTGACGCGAACATCACCGAGGCGCTACGGCGCGGCGCCGAGGAAGTGTGGTTGGTGTGGTGCGTCGGCAACAGCCCATACTGGGGCGACGGGCCGCTGGAACAATATGTGCACATGATCGAGATGAGTGCCGCTGGCGGATTGCTTTCGGACTTTGCGGTGGCGGAAGCGGCAGGGCGGGAGTTTGTCCTGCATGTGATCAAGCCCGCCCACCCGCTGCCGCTTGACCCGGATTTCTACCTCGGCAGGATTGACGCTCTGACGTTGATGGGCATGGGGTACCGGGATGCCGTGGCGTACCTGTCCGGCCGCTCAACGGCCGGTGTTCCGGCCGACCATACATGCACGCAAATGACAGATCCGCCAGCCGGGGTGCGGTGGACCGAAAAGTTGTCTTCCGGCTCTGTCCGGGCGGTCCTGACGGTATGGCTGACACAGGAGGCGGGCCTTCATGCATCCGTCACCGGATTCATTGAAAATCCGCAGTGGGCCCACCCGGCGCCGTTGGCGGACGGCCGGCTGGTGGTCTCAGGGCAGGGGGATGCCTGGACGTATAAGGGGCGCGTCCGAGTGGACGGGGCGTGGGTGGACGTTTCCGTGGCGCGGCGGTTGGGCGGGCGCGGATCGAAATGGCATGAACGGATGAACGCGTCCCTTCGAGTGGGTGCCGAACAGCATGACGTTCGACTGGGCGTGCCCGAAGCCGCGGCACTGTTGGCCTCCCTTGAGCCGTTCGGGGCCCACGGCGTTTTACAGCGGGGAAACGCAGTGGCATCGGTCGTGCGCAAAGGCCTTCGGGGGCTCCTGCGCTAACGCGGCTGCGGCACCCGGACATGCGGCCGGCCAGGGCGATGGCCGAGCTACACGCCGGCGTCAAAGTCCTTGCGCCACTGTCCCGTCACGCCGGCGGCCGTGTAGCCCATACGTTCGTTGATGTCGAGCATGTAACTGTCCTCCACCGCATTCCAGCTGTAGATGGTGTGAGACTGCGGGAAGTCACGGGCGAGCAGCTCCAAGTTCGCCAGCTTCAGTTCAAGCCCCAGTTCCCTGCCGCGATGCCCCTCTGCCAGGACGGTGTCATCCTGGAACACAACGTCCTCGCGGTCGCCCAGCACCGAGATGGAGGTGTACCCCACCAGGTGACCGGAACCCAGGGACTCGGCCGCGGTCACCAAGGTGTGCCGGCCCGTCGCCAAGGAGAGTTCCTCGGCCTCGCGCAAGCGCGCCACATCCCACGGACCGTCCACGTTCGGGACGCCCACACCCTGTTCCAGCCGGGCCACATCCGGCGCCCACACCTCCGGACAGCGGTCGGTCCACTGGTGCACAGCGTACTCGCCGCCATGCGCTGCGACGGCGGCAGCCTTCAACTGCGCAGCACGGTCCGCCGGGCATGGAAGGCGGCAGGAACTGAACTGCTCAACCTGTTCCAGGCCATAGCCGGCATTGTGGGCAAAGCGGGCCTGCCGGTTCTGCGCCGGCAGCACGCCGGCACCGACGGCCGCGTGCAGCAGCCCGTCTTCGCCGGCCGGCCCCCGCTGTTCCTGCACCTCCGCCGCCGAATGGTTCGTCTCCACCACCACGGCGCGCCGGTTTTCCCCGCGTACATACGTCTCCGCCGCCTCGAGCAGCCGCCGCCCCAGTCCGCGCCCCTCCAAGGCCGGCAGCACGTCCAACGTCACATGTGCCAGTTCCGTGTGGTCGTCCAGCGGCATGGCGATTCCGGCGCGGGCCACGATCGAACCGTCAACCCGTGCCACCAGCATCACGTACCGCTCATAGGGGTCGTGGCACAGGGCCAGCAACTCCTCGCCCGTGTAGGCAAGGTCATCATTGCCCCACATGCCCACGCGCACCAGCCGGGAGACTTCCACGGCCCGCAAAAAGTCCCCGGCCCCCTCACCGTCGAGGGAGTCGGGCACGCGCAACTGTTCGATCCGAAGGTCAGTCATTCCCTGCTGCTCCTGAAACTAGCATTATGCCGGCCGGACCATGACATGGTCATGTTCGACCCGCTTCCCCAATGGAAAATTTCTGCTTCCCACCACGCTGAAGCCGTGTTTTTCGTAGAACCTTCTGGCCCGGACGTTTTCAACGTTGACGCCCAGCCACACCTGCCGGGCCCCGCGTGCAGCCGCCCAGTCCAGGCCGACCGCCAAGACCTGGGCGGTTGTGCCGCTGCCGTGGCAGTCGGGGCGGGCATAGCACTTACTCAATTCCACAGGGCCGGGCCCGGTGACCACGGCCGCCACGTCCGCGTCCGACGGCGGGACGTCCACCAGCATGGTGTACGCCAACAGGCGTGGCCCGCCTCCGTCGACACCGCCGCCGTCGGGCGACTCCTCTGCGAGGAACAGGGCACGTGCCGGATCACTGAGGTACCCGGCAAAGGCCCGGGCGTCAAGCATTCCGGCGATGAAGGACTGCACGTCCTCCGGCGGACTGTCGGGCGGGCAGGCCAGCGGAAACGTCACGGCTGCAAGCTCCGCCAAGGCGTGGGCATCCGCACCGCCTGCCTGCCGGATGGTAATGCCCATTCATTGCTCCCAGAGATCCGTCGATACCGCACCTGCCCCCTCAACCATACAAAAAGGAGGGCCCCGCGTAGCAATTCGCTACGCCGGGCCCTCCCATCAGGCAGTGTCCAAACCGAGTGCCTACGCCTCGATGACAACCTTGGTTACGGCCGGGTCAACCGCGATGCCGGGGCCAAACGTGGTGGCGACGGTGGCCTTCTGCAGGTAGCGGCCCTTGGAAGCGGACGGCTTGAGGCGAAGCACCTCTTCCAATGCGGCCGCGTAGTTCTCGGCGAGCTTGACGGCGTCGAAGGACACCTTGCCGATGATGAAGTGCAGGTTCGAGTGCTTGTCGACACGGAAGTCGATCTTGCCGCCCTTGATGTCGTTGACGGCCTTGGCGACGTCGTTGGTCACCGTTCCGGTCTTCGGGTTCGGCATCAGGTTGCGCGGGCCCAGGACCTTGCCCAGACGGCCAACCTTGCCCATGAGGTCAGGGGTCGCAACGGCTGCGTCGAAGTCGGTCCAGCCGCCCTGGATCTTTTCGATCAGGTCGTCGGTGCCAACAAACTCGGCGCCGGCGGCGATGGCCGCCTCGGCACGCTCTCCCGTTGCAAAAACGAGGACGCGGGCGGTCTTGCCGGTGCCGTGGGGGAGGTTGACGGTGCCGCGGATCATCTGGTCGGCCTTGCGGGGGTCCACGCCGAGGCGGAAGGCGACCTCTACGGTGGCGTCGAACTTGGACGGGTTGGTGTCCTTGGCGAGCTGGATGGCCTCGAACGGTGCGTAAACCTTCTCCGCATCGATCTTGGCTACGGCTGCCTCATATGCTTTGCTGCGCTTTGCCATGCTGCTTGTTCTCCTTGTGCAGTTGTGGTCGTCTGGACCGCGCGGGCCCTGCCACTACGTCCGCCTCCAGGCACCCAAGGTGACCTGTCCGGCGTCGTTCATTATGATTTTGGTAGTGCTGCGGTGACTGCGCCGGGCGCTGTCACCGGGGGTGGGAAGCTAGGCTTCGACGCTGCTTTTCGTCGCAGCCGTCGCTTTTCGCTTCCGGCGAGTGCCTCGTTCCTCGGCCCTCACCGTTTGCTTCTCGCTAGGCTTCGACGGTGATGCCCATGGAACGGGCAGTCCCGGCGATGATCTTCTCGGCGCCTTCGATGCTGGTGGCGTTGAGGTCCACCAGTTTCTGGGTGGCGATCTCGGTGACCTGGGCCTTCGTCAGCTGGGCAACCTTGACCGTGTGCGGGGTCGCGGAACCCTTGGCGACGCCTGCAGCCTTTTTAATGAGCTCGGCCGCCGGCGGGGTCTTGGTGATGAAGGTGAAGGAACGGTCTTCGTAAACCGTGATTTCCACCGGGATGACATTTCCGCGCTGGGATTCCGTGGCAGCGTTGTACGCCTTGCAGAATTCCATGATGTTGACACCGTGCTGGCCAAGCGCGGGACCGATCGGCGGGGCCGGGTTGGCGGCGCCTGCCTGGATCTGCAGCTTGATAAGGCCGGTGACCTTCTTCTTGGGAGCCAATGTAGGGTCCTTCTCTCAATAACTTTCCCGGGACGACGGAGCGCGTCCGGGCTGTTGGCCGGATGGCGTCCGGCCGGACGCTGCCCGGCAATTAAGCAAATTGCCGCACAGCGAAATCAGTGGGTCAACTAGATCTTCGTGACCTGGTTGAAGGCGAGCGTGACAGGGGTTTCGCGCTCGAAGATGGAAACCAGCACCACCAGCTGGCCGGATTCGGGCTTGATCTCGGAGATCGTGGCGGAAAGGGTCTCGAACGGACCGTCCTTGACGATGACGGCCTCGCCGACCTCGAAGTCGATCTCTGCGTCGACGGGATCGTGCCGCAGCGGAACACCGCTCTCTTCAGCCTGCTGCTCCTCAAAGATCGGGGCCAACATGGAAAAGACCTCATCCAGGCGAAGTGGGACCGGGTTGTGGGCGTTGCCCACGAAGCCGGTGACGCCGGGCGTGTGGCGCACGACGCCCCAGGAGGCATCCGTCAGATCCATGCGGACCAACACGTAGCCGGGGATGCGGACCCGGTTCACCACCTTGCGCTGGGCGTTCTTGATCTCCACGACTTCTTCCATGGGGACCTGAACTTCGAAGATGTAATCTTCCATGTTCAGCGACAGGCTGCGTGATTCCAGGTTGACCTTCACACGGTTTTCGTAGCCGGCGTAGGAGTGGATGACGTACCAGTCACCCTCCTGGCGGCGCAGTTTGGCCTTGAACTCCTCGGCGGGGTCCACGCCGGGCTCGGCGGCCTCTTCGGCGACGGCGGTGCCGTCACCCTCGGCGGGTGCCGTCATCCTCGGTGGCGTCGACGTGGGCGTCCTCACCTTGCTCGGCGACGGTGGCTTCTTCGGCGACGGCGGCGTCGTTGGCGGAGTCATCCGTCACGGCGTCGTCCGCTGGTGCATCAAGGTCAGCACTGATGGCAGCATCAACAACCACAGTGTCCAGGTCCTGCTCACTGTACGTTGCCTCGGGCTCCTGCTCAGACACGAATTTCCTGCTTTCCTGGTGCGTTTCTTAAATGGCTCAAACCGTCCCCGTGTCAAGAATCGCTGTCGGGGCCGGCCAAAGTTGAGCGTTTACTGCTCGATGTTGACGTTGCCGCCAAAGACCCAAAGCACGAGCTTGCCGAATCCCAGGTCCAAGACGGTGACGATACCCATCACGATTACCACGAATACCAGCACAACAGCGGTGTAGTTGAGCAACTCCTTGCGAGTGGGGGTGACAACCTTCTTCATCTCGCCAATGACTTGGCGCAGGAAGATGGCTATGCGGGCAAAAAAGCCGGGGCCGCTGGGCTTGGCATTCTTTTTGACAGGGCGGCCTTTGGAGCGGCTTGCCGCAGTTTCGGTCACCAGTGCCTCACTCATCATTAGTTGGAAAACACGCCGGCCCGCCGGGGCGGAAGAGCGTCATGTGCTTTTATTCGCCAGGCCGGCGGGGATTCGTTCACGGGTCCTCCAGAAACTGGAATCCCCATGAACCAAACCCGCTGCGCCCTAGCGCAGGGCAGACAGGACTCGAACCTGCAACCTGCGGTTTTGGAGACCGCTGCGCTACCAATTGCGCCACTACCCTATGAAACTAACTGCTGCGGAACCTTGCGGGACCCGCTGGTGCCGATGGCCATGAATCAACTTACAGTCTTGGACTGCGGTTTTCCAATCCCGAACCAAGGCGTGCACCATCATGGTGTTTCAACACCGGTTGTCCATTCTACGCATTGATGGCCGCCACGTCGAACCGGGCGCGGGATGCGCCTAAAGTAGTGGTGGGGATGAACGCATGCCAAGTATTCCCCAGCACCGAAGTTTCCCCAGCAGGGCCCGCCCTTTCGAAAGAGAGAAAAGAAGATGTCTGCCGAACTGACAGCTGACCTGGCCGCCGGACGCCGGGTTTCAGCCCGCATCGCCGCCATTGCCGAATCTGCCACGCTGGCCGTTGATGCCAAGGCCAAGGCCCTGAAGGCAGCCGGCCGGCCGGTCATCGGCTTTGGGGCCGGGGAACCGGACTTCCCCACTCCCGACTACATTGTGGAGGCTGCCATTGCCGCGGCCCGCCAGCCGAAATTCCACCGCTACTCCCCCGCTGCGGGCCTGCCGGAACTAAAGGCGGCCATTGCGGCCAAGACGCTGCGTGATTCCGGCTACGCGGTGGAGCCTTCCCAGGTGGTGGTCACCAACGGCGGCAAGCAAGCCGTGTACGAATCCTTCGCCACCCTGCTGGACCCGGGCGACGAGGTCATCATCCCCACCCCGTACTGGACCACCTACCCCGAGGCCATCCGCCTGGCTGGCGGCGTGCCCGTGGAGGTCTTCGCCGGACCCGAACAGGGCTACCTGGTCGCCGTGGACCAGCTTGAGGCGGCCCTCACCCCGCGCACCAAGGTCCTGCTGTTCGTCTCCCCGTCAAACCCGACCGGCGCCGTCTACTCTCCCGAGCAGACACGCCGGATCGGTCTCTGGGCAGCCGCCAAGGGCCTGTGGGTCATTACCGACGAGATCTACGAACACCTGACCTACGACGGCGTGCCCTTCACCTCGATCGCCACGGCCGTCCCGGAACTTGGCGACCGCGTGGTGGTCCTCAACGGCGTGGCCAAGACCTACGCCATGACCGGGTGGCGTGTGGGCTGGATGATCGCCCCGGCCGACGTGGCCAAGGCCGCCACCAACATGCAGTCCCATGCCACTTCCAACGTCGCCAACGTCTCCCAGATGGCCGCCCTTGCCGCGGTTTCCGGCCCGCTGACGGCCGTGGAGGAGATGAAGGTGGCTTTCGACCGGCGCCGCAAGGCCATGGTGTCCGGGCTGAACGCGATCGACGGCGTGGAATGCCCCACGCCGCACGGCGCGTTCTACGCCTACCCCGACGTCCGGGGCCTGCTGGGCCGCGACATTGGCGGCATCCGTCCGGCCACGTCCGCCGAATTGGCGGCCCTGATCCTGGACAAGGCCGAGGTTGCCGTGGTTCCCGGGGAGGCATTTGGTCCTTCCGGTTACCTGCGCCTGTCCTATGCGCTGGGCGACGAGGACCTCGCCACGGGTGTGGACCGTCTCCAGAAGCTCCTGGGCACGGCTAAATAGCCGCTGCCGCGGGATTGCCGGTCCGCCGCTAGAGGAGTCGCCGGTCGGCCGCCCACCGGGTGAGTTCGTGGCGGGAGGACAGCTGGAGTTTGCGCAGGACGGCGGAGACGTGGGTTTCCACGGTCTTGATGGAGATGAATAGCGCCTTCGCCACTTCCTTGTATGAATACCCGCGCGCAATCAAGCGCATGACCTCCAGCTCGCGGGCGGAAAGCTTGTCCAGCTCGTCTTCGACCGCAACCTCTGCCGTGCCAAACGCGTCCAGCACAAAGCCGGCCAGTCTCGGTGAGAACACGGCATCACCCCCGGCAACCCGGCGCACGGCGTCCGATATTTCAGTGCCGGAGATCGATTTGGTGACGTACCCGCGGGCGCCTGCACGGATCACCGAGACCACATCCTCGGCTGAGTCGGAAACGCTCAGCGCCAGGAACTTCACCTGCCCCAGCAACCCGGAACATCCGGCGATCACTTCACGCCCGCCCCGGCCACGGCCGCCGGGCAGGTGGACGTCCAGCAGCACCACGTCCGGGACGTAGGCTGCAACGGCCGCAACGGCCTCCTCCACTGTGGCGGCCTCGGCCAGCACGTGGATGTCCGCGGCGAGGTCCGCCTTGAGTCCCGAGCGGAAGATGGCGTGGTCGTCCACGACGACCACCCGGATGGGCCGGCCTGTCTCTGTCATTGCGCCTCCTCGGCGGTCGGGGTTTCGCCGGGCCGGCCGGGGCCGTGCGCGGGCTGGGATGGCGGGGGCCCGTGCCTGGCCTGAGCGGGCAGGTGCAGGCGCACCTCCGTACCCTCCGGTGACCCAATGATCTCAGCCGAGCCGCCATTGCGCTGCATGCGTCCGACGATGGACTCCCTGACCCCCAACCTGTCCGACGGCACGGCAGCCGGATCGAAGCCGGCACCCCTGTCCTTGACGAAGACGTCGACGCCGGAGTGTCCCGCCTCGACGTACACGGACACCGCCGTTCCGCCGTGGCGCACCCCGTTCAGCGCGGCCTCGCGGGTGGCTTGGACCAGGGCGTACATGGGCTCGCCCAGCTCGGCGTCGCCCACCGCCACCAGTTCCACCGGCAGGCCGTGGAGGTCCTCCACCTCGGCGCAGGCGGACTTGATGGCTGCGACGAGCTTTCCGGCGCCACGGCCCGCATCCTGGTAGATCCAACTGCGCAATTCCCGCTCCTGGGCGCGTGCCAACCGGCTGACTTCCTGCGGGGAATCGGAACGCTTTTGGATCAGGGCCAGCGTCTGGAGGACGGAGTCGTGCAGGTGCGCCGCAATTTCGGCCCGCTGCGCTTCTCGAATGCGCCCGGCGCGCTCGCCCTGGAAGTCGCGCCAGAACTTCAGCGCCCACGGTGCCAGCACCAGTCCGACGCCCGCCAGCACGGCCAGCGAGGCGACGCCCGAGGCCCACACCAAGGCCCACGACGCCGAGCCCGTCACGATGATGAGCACGCCGGCCACGACCAGCACGATTCCGGCGGCGAACCTGACGACAGACCAGGGGGTGTCCATCTTGGCTGCGTTGAGCAGGCCCACGCGCCGGGTGGCGTCCAACTGCATCCAGGCCAGGATGGCGCCGGCGGCAATGACACCCAAGGGAAGGAGTGTGCCCAGGTCCAAATTGATCCCGGCCCGCGTGCTGAAGAGCAGCAGCGCCGCCACCAACAGGGCGGCACCGATCAGGATTTCCTTCAGCCCCACTGATGCGCCGGGGCGCCGGGGGACACGCGGGAACGTCGGGGCAGCCCCTGCGGCCCGTGCCTCCGCCGCCGGGGCTGGTCGGAACAGCTTGAGCCGGGGGGCGCCGTCGTCGTCCAGCCCGCGGGCCCCCGCAGCATCGTCGCCGGCGAGCGGGACCAGGATCCACAGCCAGGCGTAGAAGACCAGCCCGGCACCGAAAATGAAGCAGGAGCCTGCCATGATGGCCCGGACGGTGCCCACCCGCAGGCCGAGGTGTTCGGCCAGGCCAGCGCACACGCCAGCCACCATGCGGTCCGTGGAACGGTACATCTTTGCGCTCATGGTTCAATCCAAGCACGCTCGTGGCATGGGGGCAGGGTTTCCCAGGGTCGCCTCAGGGTTCTTTCAGGGTGGCCCCGGATGGCGGGGCGGCACCCGTGCGGGACACCATGGAAACATGAACAATTCCCAGGAAAACCAGCAGCCGGAGCCCGGCACTTCCCCACGCCCCGGCGGGGCGCCCGAACCGCAACAGCCGCCATCCGCTCCCCGCGGGCCTGCGCCGCAGCAGAGCAGGCGTTTCTTCACCTGGCTGCGCTCCCTCGGTGTCCGGCGCGGCAGCAGACGCTGGGTCGGCGGGGTGTGCAGCGGCCTGGCGGAGAAGTGGGGAATCGACCCGGTGATCGTTCGCGGCCTGACCGTGGTCCTGACCTTGTTCTTCGGCATCGGCCTTCTGGCCTACGGCGTGGCCTGGGCGCTCCTGCCCGAACCCGATGGCCGCATCCATGCGGAGCAGGTGGGCCGCGGCCACTGGTCCACGGGCATGACAGGCGCCACCGTGGCCACGCTCCTGGGCTTGGGCGGTCCTGGACAGAGCGTCGCCTGGGATGGCCGTGGCGGCTGGTTCCCGTGGCCCGTGCTGTGGGTGGCCGCTGCCGTCGCCATCGTTGTTTGGGCCGTGAACCGCGGCAAGGACGGCCCCGCCCGCCCGGCTGGAAGTCCGCCCCGTCAGCAACAGTACTTTGGTGCAGCCGGCCAGGCACCCGCGCAGGGTGGCGGTGGCTATCCGGCGGACAACTATCCGTCCCTGGCCCCGGGGTGGAATGCCGGTGGGACCCCAGGCCCGAGCGGCTCCACCGCACTGAAGGCGCCCCCGCGCCTGGGTGCAGCGGCAAGCCTGCTTTCACTGGGTCTGGCCGTCATGGTCGGCGCCCTGGTCCTGATCCTTGACGCGTCGGGCGTCCTGGACCTGCACGGCTACCAGGCAGCGGCCGCCGCTGCGGCCGCCGCCATCACCGCCGGCCTGGCCATTATCGTCTCTGGACTTCTGGGCCGCACGGCTGCGGGTGTGGGCACCTTTGCCACGATCGCCCTGGTGGTGGCCGGCCTGCTGAGCATGATCCCACAGCACGGGCCCTGGACCCCGCAGGCCAACCAGTCTTGGGCCCCCACTACCGTCAGCGCCGCCCAGGACGGGTTGTCCCTGGCGATGGGCAACGGCAGCATTGACCTGACCCGGATCGACGCCGGCACCCCGCTGGCCGGTGATGTCCAGATCCCCATCAGCGTTGTTGCCTCCAAGCTGGTCCTCAGGGTGCCAACCAGCATCCCCGTCACCATCAAGAGCGACTTGGCCGTCTCCAGCGTGGAGGTCCAGGGCCAGCCCGGCAATGACGGCAATTCCGTGGTGCAAAGCTCCACCACACACCTCAATCCGGAAGCCACCGGGAACGGCCTGGTCGTCTCCCTGGAAGGCGCCGCCGCCAACGTCACGATCATCCCCGTAGCCGGAAAATAGCCACCGTGCCGCAACCGAAGAATGTGGAGACAGCCATGAACAACCCAACGGAACCAATGAACTTCCCCGACGATTCCGCCGGCCCGGCGGGACAGACACCCCCCGGCGCCGACACCACCAAACACCCGGCCCCGGCCGGTCCCAGGCCCTCGGTGCGGGTCGGGACCCTGGTGTGGGGCGCCATCGTGGTGGTGATCGGTGCTTTGGTGCTGGTCACCCGGCAGGCCGGCCTGCACCTTGACACGGGCCAGGCCTCGATGTGGCTGCTCTTCGGCGCTGGACTGGCCATGGTGGCAGGCGGCACCGTAAATGTGTTGCGGCGCAAGTAGCGGCCACGCCGGGGCGCCCACCGGAGGGCATGGTCCACGGACCGGCCAAAAGTTGCCTCCGTCACAGGAGCGTCTAGAATGTCCAAGAGAGGAGCCCAATGGTGCGCTCACACCACATTGACTCCATCCCCGAAGGACCGTTACACATGAAGATTGGAATTCTGACCAGCGGCGGCGACTGCCCCGGACTGAACGCCGTCATCCGCGGCATCGTACTCAAGGGCATCAAAAGTTACGGCCACGAATTCGTGGGCTTCCGCGACGGCTGGCGTGGCGTGGTGGAAGGCGACATCATGGACCTCCCGCGCCAGATGGTCCGCGGCATCTCCAAGCAGGGCGGGACCATCCTGGGCACCTCCCGCACCAACCCCTTCGAGGGTGGGGGCGGTCCCGAGGTCATCAAGGCGCACATGGACCGTCTGGGCATTGACGCCATGATCGCCATTGGCGGTGAAGGCACGCTGGCCGCGGCCCGCCGCCTCACCGACGCCGGCCTGAAGATCGTGGGCGTGCCGAAAACGGTGGACAACGACCTTGATGCCACCGACTACACTTTTGGTTTTGACACGGCCGTGCAAATTGCCACCGAGGCGATCGACCGCCTGCGGACCACCGGAGAATCGCACCACCGCTGCATGATCGCGGAGGTCATGGGCCGCCACGTCGGCTGGATCGCGCTGCACGCAGGCATGTCCACGGGCGCCCATGCGATCCTGATCCCGGAGCAGAAAACCAGCATGGACCAGATTGTTGAATGGGTGCAGGAAGCGCACGACCGCGGCCGGGCGCCCCTGGTGGTGGTGGCCGAAGGTTTTGTGCCGGACCACCAGGATTCCGCTCACTCCGAGCGCGGTCTGGACACGTTTGGGCGGCCGCGGCTGGGCGGCATCAGCGAGCAGCTGGCCCCGGAGATCGAAGCCCGCACCGGCATAGAAACCCGGGCCACGATCCTGGGCCACATCCAGCGTGGTGGGGTGCCCTCCAGCTTCGACCGCGTGCTGGCCACGCGGCTGGGCATGGCCGCCGTGGACTCCGTGGTGGAGGAGCGGTGGGGCACCATGGTCGCACTTAAGGGCACCGCGATCGAGCACGTGCCCTTCGAGGCGGCCCTGGGGAACCTGAAGACCGTTCCCACGGAACGGTACGACGAGGCTGCCATCCTCTTCGGCTAAGCCGCCGGTCCGGCTTATTGCGGCCGGGCTTCAGACTTCGCCGGCCCTGCAGCGTCGTCAAACTCCGCATAGATGGCGTCCACGGCGCGCGGCTTGGCGAAGAGCACAGCCATCACCGCGCCCAGCAGCACCACCAGGGCCGGCAGGACCATGGACTGACCCATGGCCGTGGAGAAGCCGGCCCGCAGGAAGTCCGGCAACTGCCCATTGGCACCCGAGGCGCCGTTGGAGGCCCCGGCCGGCATCTCGGCGACCAGCCGGGCCGAGATCAGCGCTGCGATGGCCGCCGAGCCCAAGACGGAACCGATCTGGCGGGTGGTGTTGTAGATTCCCGCCCCTGCCCCGGCCTCGCGTGGGCCCAGATTGCGGGTGGCTGTCGTCGACAGGGGGGACCAGATCCCGGAACTGGCGATGCCCAGCAGGCCGCTGGGCAGCAGGAACAGCCAGATGGGCGTGTCCGGGTTCATCAACGTGGAGGTCCACCACAGCGATACGGCCATCAGGATGAACCCGGTGACGGCCACCCAGCGAGGGTTGACAATGTCAATGAGGCGGCCCACAAACGGGGCCAGGACGCCGGAGAACAAGGCCATGGGGATCATCATGAGAGCCGATTGTGTGGGCGACAGGCCACGGACCAGCTGGTAGTAGAAGAACAACGGCAGGCTCATGGCCGTGACGGTGAACCCCATGGTGGTCATGGCGGCATTGGCCAACGAGAAGTTGCGCACCTTGAAAAGGTGCAGCGGCACCAGCGGCTCGCCCTTGTTGACGGCCTGCCAGGCAATAAACAGGGCCAGAAACACGATTCCGGCGATGATCAGGCCCCAGACGGAAATGGGTCCGGCGATGGTGCCCCAGTTGTACTTTTCACCTTCCTGGATGCCAAAGACCAACATGAACAGGCCAACTGAGCTTAGCGCCACGCCGAGCAGGTCGAATTTGTGGTCATGCGTTCTCAGGCTCGGCACCAGGCGTACGGCCATGATGAACGCCACGATGCCCACAGGTACGTTGACGAAGAAGATCCATTCCCAGCCCAGCCCGTCCACCAGGACGCCGCCCAGGATGGGGCCCACCAGCATGGCCACGCCGGCCGTGGCACCCCACAGGCCCATGGCCGGTCCGCGCTTGTCGGGCGCGAAGATGCGGGTGATCACGGCCATGGTCTGTGGCGTCATCATGGCCGCCCCAAGCCCCTGGACCGCGCGGGCCAGGATCAGCATGCCGATGCTGCCGGAGAGTCCGCACCACAGCGACGCCAGTGTGAACACGGTCAAGCCCACCAGGTACAGGTTTTTGGGGCCGTACTTGTCCCCCAGCCTGCCGGTGACCAGCAGGGGCACGGCGTAGGCCAGCAGGTAGGCGCTGGTCACCCAGATGACGGAGTTGATGTCGGTGTTCAGGCCCTCCATGATTTTGGGGTTGGCCACCGAGACGATGGTGGAGTCGACCAGAATCATGAAGAAGCCCAGAACGAGCGCCCATAACGCGGGCCACGGTTTTGCGACGGTTTCCATGCAGTGTTCCTTAGAGTTCGCTTGGGGCCGTTCGGCCCGGGAATGCGGGCGGCTGCCAAGGCAGTGCACCGGTGGTGATATCTGATTTCAGCTGGCGGATCCAGGCCAGTTCCGCAGCCGCCATGGCCTGCTGGTAGGGCACCTCTATCCAGAACCTTCGGTCCACGCCCCTGTCCCGTGCCGTGTGCGCGTCCGCCGCCAACGCGGCCAGGTGTTCTTCCACGGCGGCAATGCGCCTGGCCAGCAGTTCAAGGACGACGCCGGCCGGCAGGTTGTGCGCCTCGGCCACCGCCTGCGGGAAGCTGGGGTATTCAACGGCCGGGCGTGCCAGCAGTTCCTTGAGCCGGAGCTCCAACGCTTCCCGCCCGGCCGGCAGGATCGCGTAGGTGGTGCGTTCGGGCCGGTTGCCTTCCCGCTCGGTGCCGACCGTTTTCACCAGGTCGGCTTCGGCCAGCCTGCCCACCGTGTGGTACAGGGTGCCCGGCTTGACCTTGACCAGCCTGTCTTCACGCCGGTGGACAAGCAGCTGGTACATCTCATAGGGGTGCATGGGGCGTTCGGCGAGCAACCCCAGGGCGGCCACGGCCAAGGGCGTGAGTTGCTTGTCCTGCGCCACCACGCCCACCGCCTTTCCAGCTGCTATTCCATGGGAATTATTCCACGCGGACTATATCGGAAACAAGCTCCCGGGCGGCTTTGTTCCCCAACTTATCTCCCCAACTTATCTCTCCAAAAGACCACATTCCTGGGCGCAGCCACGGTGGCGGTCGCGCGAACGCCCTAGCGCGGCGGCCTCAGGAAGCCTGTGGCCCGTCCTACCACCTGTCCGGCGTCGGTGGCCACGATGGTTTCCTGGGACGCAACATACTTTTCGCCGGCGTCGTCCACCATGAGCTCGGCGTCAGGGTCCACGGTGCGCTTGACCAGGGCCAGGGCGATGGGTCCCATCTCAAAGTGCTGTGCGACGCTGGTCACCACGCCCACCTTCCTGTCCCCGGCGAACACCTCGCTCCCCGGGGCTGGAATGGTGTGCTGCGAGCCGTCCAACTGCAGGAAGACCAGCCGGCGCGGAGGGTGGCCCAGGTTGTGGACGCGGGCCACGGTCTCCTGGCCCTTGTAGCAGCCCTTGGAGAGGTGCACTGCCGTGCGCAGCAGGTCAAGTTCGTGTGGGATGGACTTGTCGTCGGTTTCCGCCCCCCGGCGCGGGCGCCATGCCGCGATCCGCAGTGCCTCCGCCGCCCAGGCCCCGGCCAGCGGCCGGTCCGCCACCGTCGCGGCGAGGTCCGGCGCGGGCACCAGATATTCGTGCCAGGGCCGTTCCAGGCCGGGATGTTGGTCTTCGTCGATGGCCGCATAACTCCAGCCGCCGGGACCGACATGGGGCCAGGGGTCGGTCCACACCAGCAGCTGGTCCCACTCGGGCACCCCGGACACGGAGCCGAGGACGGCCCAGTCCGCCGAGACGTCTGCGACCTCCACCCGCAGCATGAACTTCATGGACTTCAGCCACGCCGCGAGCGGCTCTGCCTCCCCGGTTTCCACGATCAGCCACGTGGCCTCCCCGTCGTCGACCACATGCGCGTCGAATTCAATGCGGCCCTGGACGCTCAGCAGAAGCAGCTCCGTGCCCACCTTGGGCGCCAGGCCTGCCAGGCTTTGTGAGGACAGCGTGTTCAGCCAGCTCAGCCGGTCCGGGCCTGTCACGGTGACCACGCCGCGGTGCGAGAGGTCCACGACGGCGGTCCCCGGCTTTCCCAGGTATCCGGCCAGCAGCCGCTGTTCACGGTTAGGATCACCGTAGTGCGCGGCCACACCGGCATCCAGCCCGCCGGCCTGCACGGCGCCATGGCGGCTTAACAAGGGACTCAAATAGCTCATAACGACTGCAACGCCTTCCTCGCGGGGCGTATTCCGGCCCGCTGTTGAGCCTAGCGGCTTCCGCGAGGCGGACCGCGCATCGAAGCTGACCGTTGGTGATCCGGCGGGGCCCGCCGCCAGATCTTTGCTGCCATCACGACGATTGTTGATGGGGTCCAGGGTCCTCCCCGTCCATGTCAGCTGCCACCTACGCCGACATGGTCCTGGGCGTGAACAACATCGGCCCGATCGGAGTCGAGGCATCGACATCGCCGCCCGGAGTTTCAACGCGCCAAGGCACGCCCTGCCGTCACCCGGCACTGGTGCAAAATCGAGCTTGTGCGTATCCGGGGTTTGTACAGCTTGCAGGCGCCCCGTCCGCCGTGGATGT
>CAJDTM010000041.1_pt1 | contig 38905 bp, 39 predicted proteins | sample 7389831 | NCBI WGS metagenome assembly CAJDTM01 (sample SAMEA7055656, study PRJEB34461) | soil metagenome | biome: terrestrial ecosystem; feature: Peninsula; material: soil | place: Antarctica | collected 2016
ATACACGCACGGCACCCCGTTCCGCCGCGCCGTGGAGGAGGGCATCCTGGACACCGAGGCGATTTCGCATGTGGGGACCCGCGGCCCGCTGTACGGCAAGAAGGACCTCGACGACGACCACCGCTTCGGCTTCGGCATCGTCACCTCCGCCGACGTCTACCACCAAGGCGTGCTGGAGACCGTGGCGAAGATCCGCGACCGCATCGGCAAGCGCCCCCTCTACCTCTCCGTGGACATCGACGTCCTGGACCCGGCGCACGCACCCGGCACCGGCACGCCCGAGGCCGGCGGCATCACCAGCCGCGAACTGATCGAGATCATCCGCGGCCTTCGCGGCATGAACCTGGTCGGCGCCGACATCGTGGAGGTCGCCCCGGCCTACGACCACGCCGAAATCACCGGCATCGCCGCCAGCCACGTTGGCTTTGAACTTGTCACGCTCATGGCGGACAACCACGTGGAGGGCGACCGCTTTGGCGCGCCCAACGGCTATGCCGCCCAGGCGCTGGACGCTGAAGAACGACGCCGGCCGGCCGGGTTCGCGCCGGCCGCCACGACCCAGGACGGTGCCAAATGACGGTCCCCTCGACGGCCCCGACGGCCGCGGCTGAACAAGCTCTTCCCCAGCGCAACGGCGGGGACCTGGTCGTGGAAACCCTGGCCGCCCTCGGTGCCAAAACCGTGTTCGGGATCCCCGGCCAGCATGCGCTGGGGCTCTTCGACGCCCTGAGCCGCTCGCCCCTGCACTTCGTCTCTTCCCGGGTGGAGAACAACTCCGCCTTCGCGGCCGACGGCTACTCGCGCGCCACGGATGAGGTCGGCGTGCTGTTCCTGTCCACCGGACCCGGCGCCCTGACCGCACTGGCCGGGCTGCAGGAGGCCTACGCCACCGGCGTGCCCATGATTGTCATCGCCAGCCAGATCCCGCTGGAAGGGCTCGGCGCCCGGCGCAAGGGCATGCTCCACCAGCTCGATGACCAAAAGGCCTCAGCGGCGAACGTCACCAAGAGCCAGCGCCTGATCCAGCACGCCTCCGGCATCCCCTCCGCCATCCAGGACGCCTGGACCGAGGCGGTCTCCTCCCCGCAGGGCCCGGTCTGGGTGGAGGTGCCGCAAAACGTGTTGCTCGATGCGATCTTCGTGCCCGCCGTCGAGGACGCACTGGCCGAACCGTTCGACAACCCTCCGCGCGTCGAGCTGGTCCGGGAAGCCGTCAAGTGGCTCTCCGCGGCCGAGCGGCCCGCCATTGTGGCCGGCGGCGGAGTGCGCCGCGGACACGCCCAGGGGCAGCTGCTCTCCATCGCCGAAAAGCTCAACGCCCCCGTGGTGTGCACGCCCGGCGGCAACGGCGCGTTCCCCTGGAACCATGAGCTGTCGCTGCAGTCGTGGGTGGAGGACCGCTACGTCACCGAGGTGCTCGAGGACGCGGACGTGCTGGTGGTCATTGGTTCCTCCCTGGGCGAGGTGTCCAGCAACTACTTCACCATGGAGCCGCGCGGGCGCATCATCCAGATCGACGCCGAACCGCGCGTGCTCGAATCCAACCGCCCCGCCCTGGGCATCCGGGCCGACGCCGGCCAGGCGCTCAGCGCCCTGGACGAGGCTTTGACGGTACCGCACGGCGAACGGGCCAACTGGCACGGGGCCACCGCGCAGACGGTGGTTAAGGAGACCCTGGCCCGCGTGCAGGAACGGCTGGACGGGCAGGACCTCGCCGTGGAACGGAAGTTCATGGCGGACATTCGCGAAGCCGTCCCTGCGGACATGCAGACGTTCTGGGACATGACCATTTCCGCTTACTGGGGCTGGAGCTGCTGGGATTCCCGCGACGGCGAATTCCACTCCGCCCAGGGCGCCGGCGGCCTCGGCTACGGCTTCCCGGCCGCTATCGGAGGGGCCCTTGGCCTGCAGGGCCAGGGAAAGACGGCCCGGGTGCTTGCCGTGTCCGGCGACGGTTCGTCCATGTACTCCATCGCCGAGCTGGCCACGGCCAGGCAGCATAACGCGCCGGTCACCTGGCTCATTGTGGACGACGGCGGCTACGGCATCCTGCGCGAATACATGGTTGACGCGTTTGGCAAGGCCACGCACACGGAACTGGCCCGCCCCGACTTCGTGAAGCTGGCCGAGTCCTTCGGCGTGCCTGCCCGGCGGGTCAAGCCCGAGGAGGTCGGGGACGCGCTAAAGGCGGGCTTCGCCGCGGACGGGCCCAACGTCGTCGTGGTGGACGTGCTGCTGAAGATGTTCGGGCCCACGCACCTGGCCTTGTAACGGCGCAGTGGCCGGAAGAGGCGGCCTCCGGGAATCCGCTCATCCCGGGAGCCGCCTTTTCCGCGCCGCGGACCATGAACAATGGGTGCATGGCAATTGTTTACGCGGCCGAGCTTCGAGCCTCGAAAATGGAACTCCTCGCCGCTTGGCTGCCGCGCCGGGCCGTTGTACGACGCCTCGGGCGATCCCGTCTACATCGCCGAACCCGTCCCCGCGCTGTCACCCTCCGCACCGACCACGGCGGACGCGGTCACCACCGTGCCCACTGGTTCCCGAGCCGACGTGCAGGGGTTGTGGCATGGAGTCTGACGGTGCGGTCAGGCCATTTCGGTGCCGGGGCCGCGCCAAGAGCACAGGCACGACGGTGAGCACCACGACGGCCCGGGCCCCGTCAGTGGCGGCGCGTCAGGCGACGGCGGCCTTCACCACTTCGGTGACCTTCCGTTCAATCGCCGGGCTCCACGATTGCAGCGCGTAGGACACCGGCCAGATCTCGCCGTCGTCGAGGCGCGCTGCGTCCTGGAACTCAATTGTCGAATAGCGGGTGCCGAACTTGCCCGAGTTCTTGAAGCAGAACACGACCTTCCCGTCCCCATTCGCATAGGCCGGCATCCCGTACCAGGTCTTCGGCAGCAGGTCCGGGGCGGTCTCCGTCGCGACAACGTGCACGCGCTCTGCGATCACACGGTCGTCCGGATCCATTTTCTCGATGGCCTCAAGGACCGCCTGGAGCCCGTCGGCCTTCTTGGCGCCCGCCTTGCCCTCGGCACGCAGCTCGGCAGCCCGCGCCTTCATTGCGGAGTGCTCCGCCTCGCTGAAACCGACGGATTGGGCCTTGGCGTCTTGCTCTGTCATTTTTGGGCTTCCCTTCGTGGTGCGTGATGGATCTGCGTTTAGGGAAAAGGCTATGTCCTATGCGGCTCCCGCGCTTCTCCATACCTGCCCGGGTTGTGTTCCTCCCCGCCCCAGGGAAGGTTTGAAGCGGGGCGTGCCGGCACATCCAGCCCGGAGGCGAAGGCCACAACATCGTCGACGAGGCCGGGAACTCTGGTGTGGTGCGGGGCAACAAAGTCGGCGCCAACGGGGGGTGTCACGTCGCGTGCCGATCCGCACCGGTTCATTACGTCTTTCTCCGGCTGGGGGAACGTTCTGGTTTTCCGTGAGTGCACGGTGCATTTCCATGGTGGATTCCGAAGGGATTTTCTCAGCCGGTTGCAATGCGGCCATCAGTGCGCGGACGTTGGCCGCGATCAACTCCGCGTTCCGGCCCCTCTGAAGTCCATGCCCGGCGCTGAACATGGCCCGGGCACTGGCTGTCAGGTTCTCGGTCTGCATTTTGCCGCGGGTCGTCATCGGGTGTCGGGGTGTGGCCGGCATCCAGGTTTGCCGTTCAACTGCGCTGTTCGGCCACCGGTTTTCCCTTTGGACCGGGGCAACCTGGTTACTCATAATTGTCCCCCTGCGAGCTTATGAGCGGCCAGTCCCGGAACTCCGTGCCCTTGCGCCGGAACAAAAGCGCAGGCTGGGCAGTCACGCACCAGCGTTGGGCGGTCACCACCTGAACTGCCGCGCCCCGGCCGTCCGTGTCATGGGCGCCGGGCATCTCCGAAATTTTTGCCGGATCCGCCTGAAAGGTACGAGCTATTTCAGCAAAGTGTTGAACATGTTCAAAAATAGTGTCACACTGAGAATTGAACGTGTTCAAAATTGGAGGTATCGTGAAGGACGGCAAAAGCGCGCAAACCAGGGCATTGGTCCTTGGGACAGCCCTGGCCATGTTCCGCACCCGGGGCTACGCCAAGTCCACCATGCGCGCCATCGCTGCCGAGGCCGGCGTCTCCCTCGGCAGCGCCTATTACTACTTTGCGTCCAAGGATGAGCTGGTCCTGGAGCTCTACCGCGAGTCCGTGGCGGAGCAGCGGGCCGGGGCAACCGCGGCGCTGGACGGTACCGCCGGACTGTCGGACCGGCTCAAGGCGGCCCTCCACGCCAGCCTGGACGCCCTCACCCCGTACCACCACTTCGCGGGTGCGTTCATCGCCAGCGCGCTGCCGCCGCAATCCGCACTGAACCCCTTCGGTGCAGCGGCCGGGGAGGCCAGGGCGGACGCCGTCGCCATGTTCCAGGAAGTCATTGACGGCGCCAAGGTTCCCCCTTACCTGCGCCCGCAACTGCCGGAGCTGCTCTGGCTCGCCTACATGGGCCTGGTGCTGTTTTGGGTGTATGACCGCTCCGGCAACCAGCGCCGCGCCCGCATCCTCGTCGACGGCGCCGTCCCCCTGATCGCCAGGCTTGTCTCGCTGTCCCGGCTGCCCGTGGTCAAGCCGCTCGTCGAGGAAGCCCTGGCACTCAAGGCCAGGGTGCAGGCATGAGATCGGTGGTGATCGCCGGGGCGTCGGGCTTCATCGGTACGCACTTTCGACGCGAACTGGAGGCCGACGGTTGGCAGGTCCGCACCATCGGCCGGGCGGGAGACGCCCTCTGGGGTGATACCACCGCCATGACCGAAGTCCTGGACGGCGCCGAATTCCTGCTGAACCTGGCCGGAAAGTCGGTCTCCTGCCGCTACAACGCCCGCAACAAGGATGAGATCCTCCGCTCCCGGCTGGAAACCACTGCCGAGCTGGGCAGGGCTGTCGCCGCGTGCCGGACTCCGCCGCCGGACTGGTTCAACGCCAGCACCGGCACCATTTACCGTGATGCGCGGGACCGTCCCCAAACCGAGGACGACGGCGAGCTTGGCTCCGGCTTTTCCGTGGACGTGGCGCGGGGCTGGGAGGCGGCCCTGGCTGCCGCACGAACGCCCTCGACGCGAAAGATCCCGCTGCGCATCACGATCGTGATGGGCCCGGGAGGCGGAGTGATGCGGCCATTCGTGAACCTCGCGCGCCTCGGTCTGGGCGGGCCCATGGGCGGCGGCCGGCACAGGTACAGCTGGGTCCACGTTGACGATTTGTTCCGGGCTGTGATGTTCCTGCACGAGCACCAGGGGATCACCGGTCCGGTCAATATCGCCGCCCCGGAGGCGTCGACCAACAAGGAACTCATGGCGGGGGTCCGCCGGGCTGTCCGGGTCCCGTTGGGGCTGCCCACACCGTCGTGGCTGCTGACAATGGGTGCCGTGCTGATCCGAACGGAGCCGGAGCTGGTGCTCAAGAGCCGTTGGGTGCAGCCAGCCACATTGCAGGCTGCCGGGTTCACGTGGCGGCACCCGGATTTGGGCGAAGCCCTGGTGGACATCATGGCGCATGGCCGTTGAGATCACAGATCCGAGCCGGAACCAGGGATCTCCACAAGCCCTTTCACCGGGATATCGACGGGAGGAATCCCCGGAGGACGGCTTCTGCCTGCGCTACGACCCTGCTGAGACGATGGTTTGCGACATCCTTCGTGTGTTGCCTGCGCCCGACAGGGTCCACCATCGTCTTCCCTGAAGGGGACCGCGGACATGGCCTCCATCTGCTTGCCCGTCTTCCTCCCCGGCGAGGTGTGTTCTTTGCTGCGCCGATGCGGTAGGCGCCCGCGAGGGCGCCTACAGAAGCTGTCGATTGAATGCGGCGGAGCCGGAATATTGAATGCCGGATGATCGGCTAGGCTCGGATTCAACGGCCCTGTGCCCGGCTTTCTGCCCTATCATGCCTTTCGCGATTGGAACGCCCCATGACCACCGCATCCTCGCTGACCGTGAGCACCCGCACCATTGAACTGGCAGACTTGGGCCCGGAATCGCCGCTGCCGTCGGTCCGGCCGCTGCTCGAGCCGCCCTACACGGTGGGCGGCGGCATCCCCCTGGAAATCGCGGCTGGTTCACGGTGGGGCAAGGCGAAAAACATCTACCCTTACGCGATGCAGGACGCGTACACGCGCGAGACCTGCCCTGCGGAACTGACCGCCGTCGTGCTGGAAAACGAGCACTTGAAGGCCACCTTCCTGCCGGAGCTGGGCGGGCGGCTGTGGCAGCTGACGGACAAGGCCGCCGGCAAGGAGTTGCTGCACACGGGCAACCGCATCCAATTTGCCAATCTGGGCCTGCGCAATGCCTGGTTTGCCGGCGGGATCGAGTGGAACATTGGCACGCGCGGGCACTCGCCCACCACCTGCGCCCCGTTGCACGCCGCCATCGTGCGCACGCCGGAGGGCCAGGAAGTGCTGCGCATGTGGGAGTTCGACCGGCTCCGCGAGGTCGTGTTCCAGATCGACGCGTGGCTGCCCGCCGATTCCGCCGTCGTGTTCGTGGCCGTGCGCATCCGCAACCCCAACGATTTCGCCGTGCCCATGTACTGGTGGACCAACGCCGCCGTCCCGCAAACCCCGGCCACCCGGGTGCTGGCCCCGGCCGTGCGCGCCTACGCCACCGGGTACGACGGTTCCATGGTGACAGTGGCACCCACCGACGTCGACGGGATCGACGCCACCTGGCCGGCCCGGAACCCCCGCGCCGCGGACTTCTTCTTTGACCTGGCCCCGGACCAGCGCCGCTGGGAAGTGGCCATGGACGACGCCGGCGACGGGCTTGCGCTCCTATCCTCACCCCGGCTGCGCGGCAGGAAGCTGTTCGTGTGGGGTGTGAATGCGGGCGGGCAGCGGTGGCAGGAGTGGCTGACGCCCTCCGAAGGCGGGGAGCCGCGGACGTATGCGGAAATCCAGTCAGGGCTCTCCCAGACCCAGTTCGAACATGTTTCCATGCCCGCGGGTGAGTCGTGGCAGTGGGTGGAGGCCTACGGAAACGCGGCACTGGACCCGGCCGAGGCCGGAGGCGCCTGGGAGGCCGCGGTGGCCCACGGTGCACGGCGGGTGGAAGCGCTGCTTTCCGGGGACGGCGTTGACGCCGCGCTCGCCGGTGCCGCCCGCTGGGCGGACCTGGCGCCGAGCGACTTTGTGGTGGCGGGCAGCGGCTGGGGCGCGCTGGAACGTGCCCGGCGCCGCGCCGCGAAGCTGGACTGGATTGACGAGACAGGGACGCCCTTTGCGCCCGAAACGCTCACCGCGGCGCAGGCCCCCTGGCTGGAACTGGTGCAGGCCAACGAGGGCATCGTGGAAAAGCCGTTCGAGCCGGCCGCAACCGCGGTGGTGCGCCAGCCGTTCGGCGGCGCGGCCTCCTTTGTCCGCGGCCTGGACTGGGAGGACCTGCTCACCGCGGGACGCAACGAAAGCGCCGAGGCCGCGTTCCACCATGCCGTCATGGTCCATGCCCGGGCAGACTCCGCCAGTGCCGAAGACATGGCTACCGTCGCCGCCCTGTACCGCCGGGCCTTGGGCGGGATCGTGGGGGGCGGGATCGTGGGGGACGGGATCGTGGGGGACGGCGCTCCGTTGGGCAAGTCAAGCCGGGTGCTGGCGCTGCGCGGCTTGGGCCTGGCCCTGATGGCGGCGGGGGACGTTGAAGGGGGACTGCAGCAGCTAAATGCTGCGTGCGTCCTCGAACCGGGCAACCGTTCGCTGGTCGTGGAGGCCATGACGCTGGCGGTGGACCATGGCAGGCCCGGGATGGTGTTCGATGTGGCGGGCCGGGCGCCGGAGTCCCTGTCCGGCGTCGGGCGGGTGAAGTTTCTGGTGGCGCAGGCGCACGCCCGCAGCGGGAACCCGGGAGAGGCGGCCCGGATCCTGCGCGACGGGCTGGAGGTGGCGGACCTGCGCGAAGGGGAAAACTCCATCACGGCGCTGTGGCAGGAGGTCTGCCCGGGTGAGGTCATCCCCGGGGCGTACCAGTTCAGCATGCGCTGACGTCCGGATGTTTCCCCGCCCCGGATCGAAAGTACAGACGATGGCAATGATTTCGCCGAACATTGCCAACTGCTCCCCGTTCGATTCAGGGGCGGGCCGCCGGGGAGCCGTCGACGGCGCACCGACCCGCCTCATGGGAGAATAGGCCATATGACACGCCACAGTTTTCCCGCTCATGAGCCGCTCGTTGTGCAGACCCGCGGGGACATGGTGGAGAGCGTCCACCATGGTTCGCTGGTGGCTGTGACGGCCGGCGGCGGGACGCTGCTGACCCGCGGCGAGCCCGACGCGCGCATCTACCCCCGGTCGGCGCTGAAGCCGCTGATGGCCGTGGCGATGCTCCGGGCCGGCCTGGAGCTGCCGGAAGAACAGCTGGCCCTGGCCGCCGCCAGCCATTCCGGTTCCGCGGCCCACCAGAAAACGGCAGCCAACATCCTGGCCGGTGCCGGACTTACACCCGAAAGCTTGCGCAATTCCACCGACCTGCCCTACGGCACTGCGGAGCGGAGCGCCTGGCTGGCCGCCGGTCATGGGCCCACCCGCCTGGCACAGAACTGTTCCGGAAAGCACGCGGCGCTGCTGGCCACTTGCACGGCCAACAGCTGGCCCGTCGAAACGTACCTGGACCACGGGCACCCCCTGCCCGCACTGATCCGCCGGGTGGTGGCGGAACTGACCGGGGAGGAACTCACCGGGATCAGCACCGACGGCTGCGGCACCGAGGTTTTCGCCTTGACACTGACAGGCATGGCCACCGCGTTCGCCCGCCTCACCACCGCCGCGCCCGGCACCCCGGAACGCCGGGTGGCCGACGCCATGCGCGCCCACCCGGACATGGTGGCCGGCGAGGGCCGCGACGTCACCGCACTGATGCGCGCCGTGCCAGGCCTGCTGGCCAAGGACGGCTTCGAGGGCATCCAGCTCGTCGCCCTGGACGACGGCAGCGCCGTGGCCCTGAAGATTTCCGACGGCGGGGACCGCGCACGCATGCCGGCCGCAGTCCCGGCGCTGCTGGCCCTGGGGGTCGACCCTGCCTTGCTGGAACCGTTCAACGCCCTGCCCGTGCTCGGCGGCGGACACCCCGTGGGCACCCTGCACGCACTCTCCTACTGATCCGCGCCCGCCGCCACGGCGCCCGACGGGGCGCTCAGGGGCTGACCCTCATGCCCGGGCCGATGTTGTAGGACAGGACGTCCTGTTCTGCGGCGTCGAGGCGCTCGGCAAGGTTGGCCTTCGCCTGGTCCACCTCCCCGGACAGGACAAGGCGGCAAAATTCCTCATGCTGGGCCAGGCCGTGCGCGGTGATGCGTTCGTCAGCCTCCTGGCGGGCTATGACCAGGCGCAGCCGGGTCATCAGGTCCGCATGGGTTTGGGAGAGGATGCTGGACTTCAGGAATCCCACGGTGCGTGCGTGGCACAGCGAATCGGCCTGGACGAAGCCGAAGACGTCGTCGTTCTCAACCGCCTCGCGCATGCCGTCCACGGCACGTTTGAGCTGTTGCAGTTCCTCTTCGGCGGCGTTCCGGGATGCCTCCGTGCCGGCCAGCTCCAGGACCCTGCGGGCCCGGTAGATTTCCGCAATGTCCTCCGCGTCCAGGCTCGTCACTTCCAGAACGCGCGTGGCGGGGTTGCGGACCAGCAGGCCCTCGTTCACCAGCGTGTTGAGCGCTTGGCGCACCGTGGCCCGTGAGACGCCCAGTTCCTGGGCCATGGCGTCCTCGGTGACCCTGGAGCCCGGGACAATGTCACCGTTGAGGATTTGTTGCCGCAGCGCCGAGGTGCTCAACTCCGCTGTGGTGGTGCGTTGGATCTTGTTCACGGTGTGGTGCTCCTGATGTTCTTTTCCTCTGCCGGTTTCCTGCCGGCGTCCTGCACTGTTCTGCCCTGTTCTGCCCAGTGTAGGGGGTTCACTGTTCGCCGGGACGGCGCGGGGCCGGCAGGCTCGCCGGTTGTTGGCCCTCCAGCAGCCGGGCGGGCCTGAATCCGTCGAAGAGCGGTTGCGTCCCGCCGAAGATTTCGGAGACGACGCCGGTGCCCAGCAGCGGTGCCAGGGTCACCCCGCTGTGGGTGGCGACGAGGTAGAGCCAGGGCACTGAGGTGGCTGTCCCGATGATGCTCCGTCCGTCGGCGGGCATGGCGCGCCGGCCGACGCCGATCTCGCTGATGGCGGCGTCTTCGGTGTTGTGCAGCAGTGCCTGGAGCCGGTTGGTGAATGCGCCGGCCAACGGCGAGCCCGTCCCCGGCGCCAGGCCGGGGGCGGCCGTGGCATCAAGGTCCAGGGCCTGGAGCATCAGCCTGCCCCCGCCGGCAGGCCTGACGTTCAGTTCCGGGCTCGTGACCAGCCGGTCGACGTCGGCGGCCAGGGGGTTGGTGACGGCCAAGTACCCCACCGTGACGTCGCCGGGTTCGCGGTAGTCGGTCATGACCGGACCCAGTCCCGCGGCGGCAGCTATCGAATTCGTCCACCGCCCTGCGGCGCTGATGACGTGGTCGGCAAGGATTGTTGACCCGTCGCTGAGTCCGAGAACTGCCCCGGATCCCTGCGCGGACAGGTGCTCCACCTTGACGCCGGTGAGTACCCGCAGCTGGTGCGCGCGGGCTTGGCGCAGGCGGTGCCTGATGTACAGGTTGGGGTAGCAGTGGGCTTCGCGGGGGAAGAGTGCGGCGATTTCGCAGGAAGCGGGGATTTTTAGGTCCGGAACCAGTTCCCGGGCGTAGCCGGGGGTGATCTTCTCCGCCGCGTAGCCGAGCTCGGCGAGCCGGTCCAGGCGTCTCAACAGTTCACTGGCGTGGGCGGGGTCGGTGGCGAACTCCACATGGCCGGTGGGTGCGAACCAGTCGGCACCGGAGGCGGCCAGCCGGTAGTGGGCGTCCATTCCCGCACGGTTGAGTTCGAAGTAGTCCCGGGGGTCCTTGTTGTTGGAGTTGACCCATCCGTAGGATAGCGACGAGGTGCCGGATCCGGGGGAATTCTTGTCTATGAGGGTCACTTCGGCTCCGCGGGCGGCGGCTTCGACGGCGATGGACACGCCGATCATCCCGGCTCCGATGACTGCAATTTTCACATCTGGCTCCTGTCGTGGATGGTTTTTAGAGGACTTTGCTCAGGAAGGATTGCGTGCGTTCTTCCTGCGGGTTCAGCAGCACCTCGGAAGGCTTGCCGCTTTCAACCACGACCCCGCCGTCCATGAAGACCACGGAGTCGGCCACTTCCCGGGCGAATCCCATCTCATGGGTCACGACGATCATGGTCATGCCGGTGGCGGCGAGGTCCTGCATGACGTCCAGCACCTCTCCCACCAGTTCGGGATCCAGTGCGGAGGTGGGTTCGTCAAAGAGCATGAGTTTGGGTTCCATGGCCAACGCCCGGGCGATCGCGATGCGCTGTTGCTGCCCGCCGGACAACGAGGCCGGATAGGCGTTGCGCTTGTCCGTCAGGCCCACCCGCTCGAGCAGGGCCTCGGCCCGGGCCTTGACAAGGGACTTGGGCTCCTTCTTCACACCCACCGGTGCTTCCATGATGTTCTGCAGCACGGTCATGTGCGGGAAGAGGTTGAATTGCTGGAAGACCATGCCGACCTCGGAACGCATCCGCGCGATGTCCTGGGGGCGCAATTCGTGCAGGACCCCGCTCTGCTCTCGATAGCCGACGAGGTCTCCGTCGACTGTGATCCTTCCGGCCGAGGCTGTGTCGAGGTGGTTGATCAGGCGCAGAAAAGTCGATTTTCCCGATCCGGAGGGCCCCAGCAGGGTCATCACCTCCCCTCGCCGGACTTCAAGGTTGATGCCTTTGAGTACTTCGTTGTGGCCGAAGGACTTCCAGACATCGGTGGCCGTGACCATGGCTTGGGTTGTTGGGCTCATCAGGCTCTCCTAGCGGGTGCTCGCGGTGGCGCCGCGGCGGGTTTGTAGCTGCAGCAGCCGGCGCAGCAGGCCGTGGCCTTCGAGCCGGTTGCTCCGGCCGTAGTGGCGCTCAATGTAGTACTGCCCGATGGTCATGATGGTTGTCACGATCAGGTACCAGATCGAGGCCGTGATCAACAGGGGGATGGTTTGAAAGTTGTCGGCGTAGATCAGCTGTGTGGCGTACAACAGTTCCGGGAAGGACAGAACGCTGACGAGGGAGGTGGTCTTGAGCATGGAGATGACGTTGTTGGCGGTGGGCGGGACGATCACGCGCATCGCCTGGGGGAGGATGACGCGCCGCAGCGTCCGCAAGTTGGACATGCCCAGCGCATGGGCTGCCTCCGTCTGTCCCTTGCCAACGGAGACGATGCCGGCCCGGATGATCTCTGCCATGTACGCGGCTTCGTTGAGGCCCAGGCCGAGGATGGCGGCCACGAGGGGGGTGATCAACGAGTTCGTGTCCAGGGCAAGGACGGTGGGACCGCCGGGGATGGCGAGCCCCACGTGGGGGTAGAGCGCGGAAATGAAACCCCAGAACAGCAACTGCACGAACACCGGCGTGCCCCGGAAGAACCAGATGTACAGCCCTGCGGGCCCGGAGAGTGCCGGGTTGGTGCTCAGGCGCATGACTGCAAGAACCACGCCGAGGACCAATCCCACGGCCATGGCGGCCACGGTCAGCTGCAAGGTGTTGCCCAATCCGGCCAGCACCCGTGGCGAGGTGAAGTATTCGGCCACGACGGGCCAGCCGAAATTCGGGTTGGTCGTCACGGATCGGATGGCGAACAGTGCCAGGACGCCCATCACCAGGTAGGAGGCCCAGCGGCCGGGGCGTTTGAGCTTGACGATCCTCTCCGGGGCCTTTCGCCTCTCTCCGGCCGGGCCGTCACTGGCCACGGCCAGCTTTTCGGATGCGGTCATCATGACACGGCCCCGTTGATTTCAGACTTCTCGATCTTGATGGGCGTCAGGTTCCACTTCTCCAGCAGCTTCGCATAGGTGCCGTTGCTGATGAGTTTGTTGATGGCAGCATTGACCGCGGCGGTGAGCTTGCTGTCCTTGGGCAGGGCGACGCCTCCCGGGTTGGGGTTCTTTTGCAGCGGACCCACTGTTTCAAACTTTGTCGGGTTTTTGGCTGCGGCATCTGCCAGTGGCGGGGCATCGAGCATGACGGCGTCAATGCGGTTGCTCTGCAGCGCCAGCTCGGCCTGCGGTGCGTTCTGGAAGACATTGGCCGTGGGGGCCGGCAGTCCGGCGGCCTGGCATGTTGTTGTCTGGCCAGGCAGGAACGTCGTCTGCTGCAGCGAGCCCCGGATAACTCCGACCTTCGCGCCGCATGCCTTCTCACTGGTGAGGGCCTTGGGGTTTCCCTTGCCCACCAGCAGCAGGGTGCCGTTCCAGTAGTACGTGGCAAAATCCACGGTCTTTTCCCGCAGCTTCGTATCTCCGATCGAGGACAGGGCCATGTCGACCTGCTTGGCCTGCAGCGCCGGGATGAGGGCGTCAAAGGAGGTGGGCACGAACTGGACCTTCAGTCCAAGCAGCCCGCCGATGGCATTGGCCAGGTCCGGGTCGAAGCCGACGATGGTCTTTCCGTCCGCCGCCATGGCCTCAAAGGGCGGGTACGTCGGGTCCGTGGCCACTCGAAGCTTGCCGGAATCGGCGATGTTGGCAGGCACCATTGCCGCGACGGCCGGTTCCTTCTGCTGGGCAACTGTCGATGAGGCAGCCTTGCCGTCCGGTTGCGCGGGTGCGCCGGCACCACAGGCGGTGAGTGCGAGCAAGCTTGCTCCGACGGTGAAAGCCGCGAAAATTTTAGCCTTGACGTGCATGCCCATGTGATTCCTCCTTAGTATCAGACTGTCTGACAGACTAAGTGTCACATCTCACATGGGCCACGTCAATGGCCGGATGAAACCAACCGGGGAGAGCCAGGCCCGGGAAGCGTTCCGCACGCCACCGGGCCCGAACCACGGTCGCAGCCGGGCCGGGAATAGCGACGGCAGGCCGGAAGTTGAGTCCATTAGATGCAAACGCATGAACAGGCGTGAGCAAGAAGGAGTCACAGTGCAGCGCACAATAGTTGTCATCTCGGCCGGTCTCGGCGTCCCGTCGTCGACACGCATGCTGGCCGACCAGCTGGCCGCCGCCGTCCAGCGGCACCTGGGTGCCTTGGACGCCGGAGCCGTGCTCGACGTCGTCGAACTCCGGGACTACGCCGGGGACATCGCCAACACCATGGTCACCGGCTATGCGGGTCCTGCGCTGGCGGAGGTCATTGACCGCGTGGCCCGTGCCGATGCCATGATTGCCGTCACCCCCACGTTCAGCGCCTCCTACAGCGGCCTGTTCAAGTCCTTCTTCGACGTCCTTGACCCGAAGTTCCTCGACGGCATGCCGGTCCTCTTCGGTGCCACCGGCGGGACTCCGCGGCACGCGCTGGTGCTTGAAACAGCCATTCGACCGCTGTTGAGCTACCTGCGCGCCCGCACCATGCCGACCGCCGTCTATGCCTCGCCCGAGGATTGGGGACATGCCGGCACCGACGGCCTGGACCGCCGCATTGGCCAGGCCGCCGGGGAACTTGCCGCCGTCCTGGCCGCTGCCCCAGGCACGACGCCGGCGCCCGCGGACACCAGCCTCCCCGGTTTTGTTCCGGACCACAAGGTGAAGCGCGGCGAACGTGAAACGTCGGAGATGACGTCGCTGCCGTTCGAGGAGCTGCTTGCCAGGACCCGGGTGCGGTAGCCGGTCCCGCCCGGGCGCTAGAAGATCGGCTGGACCGGCCGGCTGGTCAGCGGCGGCGGATCGAGCTGGTCCAGGATGACACCCAGCGCCACCCGGTAGATGTCCGGGTGGATTTCCGGGCTGGCGTGGCCGGTGTCGGGGATGTCGTATTCGAAGTGCGGGTTCTTGGGGAACAACGCCTCCCAGCCCACAATGGCCAGGCGGGCGTTGACGATGAAATCGTCGGGGTCAAACAGCAGGCCGATGCCGGTGCTGCTCGGGATGCCGCCGTCGTACTGGGCCGGGAAGGCCTGCAGGAACGTGGCCTGGCTGGTCTTGAGGATCAGCGAGTTGTTGGAAGGGTTCAAGGAACCGTCAATCCCGGCCTGCGCCGCGTGATACATGTCCTGGCCGTTCGGGTTGGTCAGCCCGCTCCACACCCCGGCGGCCAACCGTCCCGCCAGGCCCAGGTACGGGACCACGCCACCGGCCAGCGATATGTAACGCTTGCTTGGATCCCGGACGTCGCGGACGCTGCTGGGACTGGACCCCATGACAATGATCCGCACCTGGATGCCGTTCTCCGCCAGCAACCCTGCCAGCACGGTGGCGGCCATCCCGCCGAAGCTGTCGCCGTAAAAGTACACGGTGTCGATCTTGCGTGCAAAGGTGTCGCGCTGGATGGCGATGAACAGTTGGGCGATGTCGATCCCGCCGTTGGAATAGCCAATGTACGACGCGGGCGCCCGCTCGTTCATGGTCGGCTGCAGGGCCGCCAGCTTCCGCCCCACATCGCGGTAGCTGACCCCAAAACCTCCGAGCAGGTACCAGGTCCGGCCTGGAAACCTGTTGGCTGCGGTCCGGTTTTCCTCGTTGTCGGGGGTGGTGACGGTGAATTGGGAGCGCTCGGTGAGCTGGTAGTCATAGGCAATGTTCGCCTTGAACGCCGTGGCCGCGGCGGCCGCGGCCACGCTCGCGAGAACCCAGCGGCGGGGTGTGTCGGGAACTTGGTGGGTGTGGCCGTGGTGCTCGGCCGATTTGTGGGCAGGGTGGTGCGTGCCGGCGTCGGCCTGGGGGTTTCGGGAGCGATTCTTTTTCGGTGCCATGATGGATCAAAATCATTCTTCCATGGTCCCGGACCCCGACGGAGCGCGGCGTGCCAAGCCGGAGATATGTTGCGGGGATGGCCTGCGCGTGTGGCGGGTGGCACCATGGAGGCATGCAGGATTTTTGGCACTTTGTCGGCAACTTTTGGTGGTTGGTGTTTCCGCTGGCGGGAATCTTTGGGGGTTGGGGCCGAGGCATTGCGAAAGCCTCCGAACGGCGGCACCAGCAACGAATGGAGATGTACAGGCTCAGGCACCCCGAGGCGGCCGGGCTGCCCCCGGTGCAGCAGTTGACGCTGGCCAAGGACCCCGAAGCGTTCACCGCAAGTGATGTGGCCAAGGCCATGGCGGCCCACGACGCCGTCAACCGCCGCTGGCTCGATTTTGAGCTGGACGTGGGCAAGCTGATCGACTTCCCCATGATGACCGACGTCCGTCAGCCGCTCACCGTGGCCTTCCTGCGGGCCAAGCGCGACGCCGATGCGCTGCGTCCCGTGGCGGCGGCGGAAGTCACGTCCAAGGCGAGGTGGGATGACTACCGCAACGCCGTCAACGCCTACGACGTGGCCTTCGACATCGCCGAAAAGGAGGCCCGGCGCATCAAGGACTCCGCCTTCAGCGAGACCGAGCGTGAGCGCCTTGGCACGGCCCGCAAGCTGGTGAACATTGCCGAGGACGACGCCGCCAGCCCGGCCGAGCGGCAATCGGCCTATAAGCGTGCCCGCAGGGAGCTGGACGGGATCCTGGTGCTGCCGGATGTGACGCTTGCTGCCCTGGAACAAAAGGTGGCCCGCATGATCAACCGCTCAAACTAGCCCTGCACGGGAATCCGTGACGCACTTGTTGCTGAAAATCGACGCGGATTCAGCAACAAGTGCGTCACAGATTGAGGGGTTACAGTCCGGCGCACTGGCCCAGCTTGTGGCCGGAAACAGTGTTGGGAAGGCCCTCGGAGTCCCCGACCTGGGGAGCCGGTGAGTTGGCCAGGCAGATCAGGTTGCCGTCGATGGTGTTGGTGACAATCTCGGTGGAGTCCGACTCAGCGGTGTGGTTGCCGATGAGCAGGGCGCTGCCGTGCTGGACGTTGCGGATGTATCCGAACCAGCAGCCCTGCCACCCGGAGATGAGGACGTTGCCGTCGATGGTGTTGTCCTTGACCGGGAAGTTCAGCGGTGCCGGCTGCTCTTCGCAGGTGCTGGCGTTGGGCCCGGTGACGGCCTCGCCGCCGCCGACGGAGACCAGGTTGCCGTGGATGGTGATGCCGTAAATTTTCAGGGTGTGCGCCTGCGAGGCGACGATGCTCCCGTGGACCACGTCGTGGGAGATGCCGTTGGGGCAGGGGACGGGGCCACCGGGGAAGGGTGGCATGGTGTTCTGCACCGAACAGCCCAGGTTGAGCGTTGCCAGTGCCGCGACCAGGACATTACCCCTGACGGTCACGGTGGACGCGGTGATGGCGTTGAGTGTTGCGCCCCGCGCCAGGCGATGGTGAGGGAGCCGTAGCTTCCGGAGGCCACCGCGCCGCCGGAACAGGTGGAGTTGTGGGTGGGGGTTGCCGGGGCTGCACCGGCGGTCAAGACCATGGTGCACACGGCAAAGAGAAGAATTATCAAAGCTCGAAGAATTTTCATCGCTCGTCCTGAAGTTTGTTCAAGGTTTGTTCAAGGGAAGATGTCCCGCGGTGGGGCCGGGTGCGGCGGCGGCCGGAACGTTCTGCCGGTGGCCGGGGAAGCGGGGCCGGAATCGCGAGGGGCCACGGGCATTGCTGCTGCTTGGGTGGCATCTGCGCAAGAAGCTGCGTGACGTTGCCGGATCGTGAGACCGAGGTCGCGACGGAGATATTCTAGTCCCCGGTGCGGGGTCATGCCAAGAACTAATTTCCCAGCGGCGGCCCGGGGAAGATTCCGCCCACGGCGGCGGTATGCTGAAAAAAATTCTTAAGGATGCGAATATGTCACGCACTGTAGTAATCACCGGGGCCAGGGCGCCGCGGCCGCGAAAATGCTGGCCTATCCGGGCGACACGCTCGTGGTGGTGGGGCGCTCGCCGCAAAAGACGCAGGCGATCGCCAAGGAGTTGGAGGCGGACAGCTTCATCACTGACTTCACCGAGCTGGCCCAGGTGCGGGAGTTGGCTGCCGCCCTGAACGAGAAGTATCCGCGCATCGACGTACTGGCCAACAATGCCGGCGGCATCATGGCCGGACGTGAAGTGACCGTGGACGGCCACGAAAAAACCTTCCAGGTCAACCATCTGGCACCGTTTCTGCTGACCACGCTGCTCATCGACCGCTTGGTCGCCAGCCGGGCCACGGTCATCAACACCTCCAGCGTGGCCAACAGGATCATGGCCAAATTCAACATCGACGACCTGGATGCCGTGACGAAATACTCCACCAACTCCGCCTACGGCAATGCCAAGCTGGCGAACATCCTCTTTACCCGGGAACTGCAGCGCCGCTACGGTGACCACGGCATTTCAGCGGCAGCCTTCCACCCGGGAACGGTGGCCAGCGGCTTCTCGGCCGAATCAAACTCACGGACAAAGCTCATGTATGGCAGCTTCATGCAGCGGTTCATGCTCTCGCCGGCGCAGGGCGCGGACACGCTGCTGCGAAGCGCGGCCATGGTGGCCGGCAGCGGAACCGCGACCGCCCCGGGACAGGCGGGCTAAAAGCGCCCGGCCCCGGGTGCGCGACCGGTGTAGATTCCCTCGGCCAGCTGACGCACCAGCCACGGGCTGAACACAAACGGCGCCGCCGCCACGGCCTCTTCAAGGTCCACGATGTCCAACCAGGCCCAGTCGCAAACCTCCTCGGGATTGGGCGAGATCTGCCCGTCGCCCCTGTAAACGGCGGTGAAGACGGGGCAGATCTCATTTTCCACGACGCCGGAGGCATCCACGGCCCGGTACCGGAAATCCGGCAGCGCCGGCCGGATGTCGGCGACCTCAACGTTAAGTTCAACGCCGGCCCGCCGCCTCACGGCGTCCTCAAACATCTCGCCGGGGGCCGGGTGCCCGCAAAACGAGTTGGTCCACACACCCGGCCAGGTCAGCTTCGACAGCGCCCGGCGGGTGACCAGGGTGCGCCCGTCACCGTCCACCAGGTGGCAGGAAAACGCCAGGTGCAGCGGGGTGTTGTCCCCATGCACCAGCGACTTGTCCGCCGTGCCGATCTCGGTGCCGTCGTCGTCCAGCAGCCGGACCAGCTCAATGGGTGAAGACATGGCGGGATACCCTTCCGTCGCAGTGTGGCCAGGCCGTCCAACCAGCTTATGGCTTCACGGCGTCGTGGGGCACCACTTCGTGGAGTTCGAACCCGCCTGACTTCAGCTTCCAGTAATGCAGCCGAAGCGCAGCGGCCGTGCCCTGCTCCACGTACAGCCGCCAGCACGCGTCATCCCCGCGCATGCGGGCCGGTGCATGGGCGCCTTCGTTTTCCCGCAGGACGTGCGGCTTGCGGTTGCGCAGCGGTCCCTCCCGGTTCGCCACCAGGTCCACCACGGCACGCAGCGCCTTGGCCCGTTGGGGCGGCGCCAGCACGGCCAGGGATGCCAGGAAATAGGGGCCCACGGTATATTCGCCCAATGGTTCGGCAGCCTTGTCCACGGCCGGGACCATGCGTGCCCACTCGTTGTGCAGGTCAAAACCGAACTGTTCCACGGGGTCGGTGAACAGCGCCGCCGGAGCGGGGTCGGACTTTGAGGCGGCCGATCTGCGCTGCTGCCGCGCATTCACCAGCTTGGCCTTGGTCCTGGCCAGTTCGGCCCGCAACGCGGCAAGCTGGCGCTCGGCCTCGGCATGGCGTCGGGCCTCAAGGTCGGCCGTTTCGCGCTCGGCGCCGTATTTGTCCTGCCAGAGCCGGGCGATCCTGTCCGTGGCGCCGCGCAGGTCGGCGTCGGCCAGCAGCCCGGTGATGGTGTGCCGTGCGGCCTCCAATTCCATCTGTGTGGACTTCAACGCCGTTCTGCGCTCCGACGCGGTCAGCGCAGGCTCCTCCCCGCCGGGCACGACGCCGGATCCTCCGCCTCCCGTTTCGCCGTCCGTTCCAGGAAGTACGGCGGTCGTGTTGGTGCCGTCGGCCGCGTCAGCCGCGGCGGATGGCACGGGCGGGGCAAAGATGCTGGCATAGGGCCGGTCCAGGTCCAGCCACGGCGGCCCGCCCGCAACGAGTGGCGGGGCGGGGACGTGCGGGTCGTCGTCGTCCACGTCCAGCATGGACAGCACCACGGCGCCGCCTTCGTAGAGCACGCGCACGCGCACCACCTCGCCCTCCGTGAGCAGGTCTTCGGCAGCGTCGAGTTCATTGGAGGAGATGCGCTCCACTCCGATCCTGAAGTCGGCCCCTGGCCAGAGGCTCACGACGGCGTGGGTGGCGGCGGCTGACTTTACCCGGGCCAAGGCCACGTCCCCGGCGCGGTATGTGGTGACGGGGGAGCCGGGCCGCTGCAGCAGGGCGCGGATGTCCAGGGTGTGCAAGTCATTCTCAAGCACGCCGCTGACCTGCTGCCCGGGGGTCAGCAGCCAGTCCAGGGGCACGCCAGGCAGGAGGTCCTCGGCCCGGATGGTCGCCAGTTCTCCGGTGGTGGCGAGCTTGACCAGGGCGCGGCTATGGTCTCCGGAGGCAAAGCCGCGCACCGTCCCGGTTGCCATGGCGGCGGCGGGTTTCGGGGCGGCAGGCACCGAGGGAGGCGCGATGCGGTGTGCTGCTGTCCGGACGTCGGCGGCCAGGTCCTGCATCAGCTCGGCCAGCTTGGTGTGCGGGTAGACCAGACGCGGTTCGGGGGTGGCCGCCGGCCAGCCCGGCCCCGCGGGGTAGACGCGCGCGCCCGTGCCATAAACTTCCAGGCCCTCCGGCAGGCCGGCCTGCAGCCGCAGCGTCTCAGCTCCGTTTTGCAGTTCGTACACCTCGGCTTCGCCGTCCAGAAGGCGGGCCAAGGCGGGCGCGTCGATGCGGCACGCCCCGGCGTCGGCCTTGTAGCTGACGACGACGGCCGTGCCGGAGCGCTCGGCTCCCACCAGGAGTTCGGCGACGGCGGTACCGGGCAGGTGAAAGACCGGTGGGCCGGTCGGGTCCGGTTCAATGGCGGCGGCGAGCGGCTTGCGCCGCTTCTTTTGTGCAGGCATGCCGTCTCCCTTCGCCGGGGGCGGCCGCACCGCCACCGTGTCAGCCACACTACCGCGTGCCCGCCAGCCGGGACGGTGCAAATAAAGGTGCGGCCACGAAGGTGCCTGCCTGCATTTCGTGTCGCCGAACGGTCCGGGGCCGGAGGCGTCCGCTACATGATGCGTCCCGGGGTGCCGAACGGCCGTTCCGGGGGCAGGGGCGGCTCGGGTGCGTCGGGCTGCGGCGGGTCCAGCGGGTCCGGGGGAAATGGCGGGTGGACGGGCTCCGTGGGATCCACAGGACGGTTGGGGTCCACCGGATGGGTGGGGTCCGGCGGGATGGGCGGCTGACCCGGGGCCGGTTGACCGGGTGACGGCTGGCCGGGGTCGGGAATCGATGAATTGCTGGGTGGGTTCATGATTTCTTTTCCTTCCTGCACAGGGGTTTCCTTAGTTCCCGGCGGCACGTTCCGGGACGGAGGGCGTTTCAAGGCCTTCGGCCCAGTCCTGGTCCTTCGGGGATTCGCTGGTCATGTGCCCACCCTACGCGGGCCGGCGGTACGGCGGAACCCTGTTCTGCGGGTGATGCCGCGGGCGCGGCTGAACCGCTCGAACTGCCGGCCGGGCGCCGAATCCTTACGGCCTGTGGCTATAGCTTGTCCGGTTCGGTGGTGGAGTCCTCGGCGAGCCGTTCGGCGTGTTCGTTGATCTCCTCGATGTCGGGGGTCACCATTTCGGAATAGATCTCGCCCAGGGGGTCGAGGTCGGGCTTATTGTGGGTCAAATCGGCGTCGTCGCGCCCTGGATGTTTGCTCATGGGCCAAGGATAGCCCGGCGTTCCGGCGGGGGACAGGGCTGCTGGCAACCCGGGCCGGCATCAGCCGGCTACGCCTTCGCGATGGCTTCCTTCAGGGCGCCGAGGACCAGGACCACGGAGGCTGGGTTGGCGTTGGGGCCCATCATGCCGATCCGCCAGATGGTGGAGGCGAACTCGCGCACGCCGGCGCCGATCTCGATGCTGAAATGCTCCAGCAGGTAGGCGCGCACAGCAGCCGAATCCACGCCGTCGGGCACGCGTACCGTGGTCAGGCTGGGCAGGCGGGAGCCCTCGGCGGCGAACAGTTCCAGCCCCATCTCCTGCAGGCCGTCCTGCAGCGCCAGCCCGGCGGCGGCGTGGCGGGACTGGACGGCGTCGAGCCCTTCGGCCAGAACCCTGCCCACACCGGCCTCGAGGCTGGCGACCATGGCAACCGGGGCGGTGTGGTGGTAGGTGCGCTTGCTGCCGCTGGCCGCGCCCGCGTAGCCGCCCAGCAGGCCCAGGTCCAGGTACCAGGACTGCGGGTCCTGGATGCGGCGTTCAAACGCGGCGTCGGAAATAGTGAAGGGTGCCAGGCCCGGAGCCACGCCCAGGCACTTTTGCGTGCCCGCGTAGCCGACGTCGATCCCCCAGTCGTCGGCGAGCAGTTCCAGGCCGCCGATGGAGGTGACGGCGTCGGTGATGAGCAGGGCGTCGCCCTTGAGCCGTCCCAGCGCGGCGATGTCGGAGCGGACGCCGGTGGAGGTTTCGGCGTGGACGGCGGCGATGACCTTCGGGTGCGGGTGGGCGGAGGCGACGCGCTCGGGGTCTACCGGCCGGCCCCATTCGTGGTCCACGCGCACCACCTCGGCGCCGGCGCGGCGGGCGATCTCACACATGCGCTCGCCGAAGAGTCCGTTGACCGCGACGACGGCGACGTCGCCCTTGGAGACCGTGTTGACAAACGCGGCCTCCATGCCGGCGGAGCCCGTGCCGCTGAGGGGCAGGGTCCGCGCGTTTTTGGTGCCCCAAACCTTCCGCAGGCCTTCGCACGCGCGGTCCATGATTTCAATGAACAGCGGGTCAAGGTGGCCCAGGACCGGGTGGCCCAGTGCGGCGATGGCTTCCGGGTAGCAGTTGCTGGGGCCTGGTCCAAACAAGTGGCGGTAAGTCAGGGTGGCGGTCACTGGGTGCTCCTTTGGTGGTTCTGGGGGCCAGCTGATGGTGCCTCGGTCATCGTGGTTGCAGTATGGCAGAGTTTGCCCGGATTTGGTGGCGGCCTGGTACGGCGCGCTCCGTCATTGTGACGGCGGACAGCAGCCGGCGAGGTAAGTCTGGAGTTCGCCGAGATGGTGTGCGATTTGATCGGCATTGACGGAATAGTGGACCGTTTTGCCAGCGCGTGCGGCGTGGAGCAGTCCGCCGCGCCGGAGTTCGGCGAGGTGTGCGGAGGCCGTGGACGCGCTGAGGTTCGCCCGCTCGGCGACTTCCCCCACACTGAGGCGGGGGACGTCGGCGAACAGCAGCATGACGCGCTGACGGGTCTCGCTGGCAAGTGCCTTGAGGAACGCCGAGGTGGACGCGTCAACGATCGGTCCTGGCACACTGTTGGAGATGAAAGGGCTCATGGGACAAGTCTACGAGTCAATTCGTTATTCTCCGAAATGACGATATGATGGCGGGATGGGATCAGTGCAAATGGTCATTGTCGGCGCGGGCCAGTCCGGCCTTGCAGCGGCATTTGGGGCGCACCGTGCCGGAATCGATCCGGTGGTGTTGGAAGCAACGCGATCGCCAGCCGGTTCCTGGCCGGCATACTATGCAAGCCTGCGGCTCTTTTCGCCCGCCCGCTACTCGTCGCTGCCCGGACTGCGGTTTCCCGGGGACCCGGAGCGCTATCCAACTCGAGACGAGGTGGCCGCCTACCTCAGCGACTACGCCGCATGGCTCGCCCCCAACATCCGTTATCACACACGGGTCGACGCCGTGACGCACGCCGACGGCCAGTTCACAGTGGCCGCCACCGACGGGTCGACGATCCGCAGCCCCATGCTGATTGCCGCCTCCGGATCATTTGGCGTTCCGCATCGACCGCAGCTGAAGGGGATTGCCGGCTTTCAGGGGCCGGTGCTTCATTCCGGCGATTACAAGGTGGCCGAACCTTTTGCGGGCCTGCGCATCGTGGTCGTGGGCGCCGGCAACTCTGCCGTGCAGATCGCGGACGAACTGGCCGCCGTGGCCCATGTCACCCTGGCCACACGTTCCCCGATCCGCTGGGGGCCGCAGCGGCCGTTGAACCGCGACGTGCACTGGTGGCTCGCGCACACCGGCATCGACCGCGCACCTCTCGGGCGCTGGATGGGCAACCCGCCCGCCGTCGTGCTTGACCACGGTGCCTACCGTGCGGCGGTGCGGGGAGGGAAACCCGATCGCCGCCCCATGTTCGAGAGGTTCGACGGCGACGAGGTCGTCTGGGCCGATGGTGTCCGCGAGCACGTGGATGCGCTCATCCTGGCCACCGGTTACCGTCCCGACCTTTCCTTTCTGGCACCCACCGGCGCGCTCAACGCCGAAGGGACTGCGCTGCACCGGCACGGAGTGTCGACCACGGTTCGAGGACTGGGGTACGTCGGGCTTGACTTCCAACGCACCCTCTCCTCGGCAACGCTGCGTGGCGTGGCTGCCGATGCCCGGCACGTCATCAGGGGGATGACCAAGGGGCTGGCCGGGGCACGATGACCGGAGAATTCCCGCAGATCGAATGACGGCACGGGGCCGGGACGCGGATCCCGGGCGATAAGGAAATGGGCGGGTTGCTCCGACCCTACGGTTCGGCACGTCCGGGGCGCATCCCGTGGCCACGGCGTGGCCACCACTGCCGGCATCACTCGATCTGCCACGCATTGCCAGGGCCGTGGGGGGCAGTCCACTTCCCGATCCGGGGGCTTCACCTACGGGAAATCACGTCGGAGCTGTTGAGAATCACGAACTCGTGGTTGTCGGTCAGCACGTTCAGGTATCCCGAGTCGACGCTGAGGACATAGCCGGTGAGGGGGCCGTGAGTGGTCTTGATCTGTTCCAGCGGAACCCATGGCGTCTGGACGAAGGCGGCGACGAGCAGGACCGCCACCGCGGCCACCGCGCCAACGCTGGCCATGGCCAGCGAAAACAGGCGACGCAGGCGGTGCTTTTCAGGGAGCCTGCGGATCAGCGCGAACGCGCCAAAAACGGCTGCCGTTGCCAACGGCAACCACCAGAGGCGGAAACTGGCCGTCAGCGCGACCAGTGTGACGGAGCCCAGCGTGGCGGCCAACAATACCGCTGCCCGGCGTCCGCCCGAGGACCACAGGTACGTGGCGATGAGCAGTGGAAGCACGGCGACCAGCAGAACCTGCACAAGTTCGTGCCCGGCCATCAGGGACCCGAACAGGAGCGCCAGGCCGTCGCTCAAGCTGAGCGTGGTGCTCACCGCGAAGGCCGTGTTCCAGTCATACCCGGACACGGCAAAGATCCGCAGAATCAGGAAGACGAACCCCACCGCCGTTGCGGGCGCGAGGGCTCCGGCGTAGCGGCGCGGACCCTCACCGCGGTCGGTTGATGCGGGGGCGGGCATCCTGGCGGTGCCTTCGGCGTTGTTGGCGGTCATGGGATGAGGCTACTGTGCGGCGTCTGCCGACTCCCAATCCCACGACGCAAGCTACCGGGAGCAGACCTTGCCGCCGAGGAAGGTTCTCGAGACGGCAATGTTGGCGATCGACGTCGGATCGACCTCCAGCGGATTTTCCTCCAGCAGCACCAGGTCGGCGTACTTGCCGACCTCGATCGAGCCGGTGATCGCGTCCGCGCGGCACTGCCAGGCAGCATCGATCGTGACCGCCCGCAATGCCGCCTCAACGCCAATGCGCTCGTTGGCGTTGAGGACTTCCCCTCCCTCCGCCATAATCCGGGTGGCGGCATCCTGAACGCAGCGCCGACGCGCACGGATCGTAGCAGCCTGCCCGTTCCGGACCCAGGATCCGGTCACGGAAAGCCTTGCCCCACCAGCGGATGTGGCCGATCAAAAATGACGGCGACAGCCCCAGGGCGGCCATCCGCTCGATGTGTTCGGGGCGCAGGATGCTGCAGTGCTCAATCCTGTGGCGGTGATCGGTACGCGGATCGGTTCGCAGCGCCCGTTCGAAGGCGTCAATCGTCACGTCGATGGCCGCGTCACCGTTGGCGTGGACCCCCACCTGCCAACCGTCCTGGTGGGCGCGCAGTACGATGTCGGCCAGTTCCGCAGGAGAGTAGTTCAGGGCACCGCGGCTTTCCCGGCCCAGATAGGGTTCGCGCTGGAACCGCGTGCCAGCCTGGTTCGAGCCGTCGGACCAGGCCTTGACGCCGTCGACCCTGAACAGGTCATTGCCGAATCCCGGGCGAAGCCCCAGGCCCATCCAGGCGTCGTAAGCTGTCGAAACCAGCATCCCCCGGTACCGCACGGGTGATGGCGAGTCGATGGCCTGCCGGAGTCCGTCCAAGTCGGAGGTGCCGCCAATCGAGCCGATCCCGCTGTCGTGGAGCATGGTGACGCCCTTGCCGGCCGCATGCCACAACAGTTCACGGATGCGTGCGGTGGCGGCCGTGCCGGTGACAAAGGGGATTCCCTGCGCGAAGGCGCCCAGGGCCGGGGATTCCTCCAGGCGTCCGGTCGGTTCGCCGCTCCCGCTGCGGGTGTACCGCCCGGCCGGCGGGTCCGGAGTGTACCGGTCCACTACGGCGCGGGCCAAGGCCGCGGAATTCACGTACGCGATGTGCCCGTTGCTTTCCAGGACCAGGAGCGGGCGGTTGGGAACCAGCCGGTCGAGCACCTCCCGGTTCAGCACCGGATGGCCCTCGGTGATGCTGGGGTCGAACTGCCGGGCCAGCACCCACCCGGTCGACGTCGCGGAGGCTGTGCGGAGGGCGGCAAACACGTCGTCGGCGCCGGGGGTGGCCATCGGGCTCACATCGACCCAGTCGTTGAGCTGGACCATGGAGGAATGCATGTGCGGGTCGATGAGCCCGGGCAGCAGCGTCCGGCCGTCGAGATCCACATGTTCCGTGCCGCGGCCGGTGAGTCCCTGCAGCTCCTCCACCGGCCCCACTGCCACGATCCGGCCGTCATGGACGGCCACAGCTTCGGCGCGGGGGTGGTCCTTGTCCATCGTGATGATGGGGCCGCCGCTGATCAACAGATCGGCATCGCCGTGCCCGTCGGGCCCCAAGCCCGGGTCCAACTGGTCGGGGTGCCGTTTTGAGGTAGGGCCACAGGTTCCGCACATGCCCCCATGCTGGCCCCGGTGCGCGCGCAATCGGGCGGCAACCGGAGCCTGTGGGAGTCGTCATCCGGAAGGTTTATCTGACGAAAGGGAAATCTCCTCCGGCGGTCGTGCACCGCGACTGCCGGGCATGGTTGAGACATTGGCGGAACCGTCGTCGGTGTCGGTAGGTTTGCATACCGCGCACATGGCCTGTGACAAGCGGCCCTGGTTGGAAACACTTGGCGTGGACGCGGCCTGGCCGATGAGCGGCAAGCCCAGCGGCAGACCGCCCGGGTGCCCGCACTATGGCGTCATCGTGGAGCGCGTCATTGGCACTGTCATGCAACGGGTCCGGGACTGCCCGGAACGACGTTCTCCAACCCGGGCCGGCGCGGCAGTGCCCCAGCACCACGCCCTCGCCAATGGGTCCCCACTTTTACACACCCAGAGCCGTCTGCCGACCCGTGACACCCCTGAACGGATCCGACGCATGCACCATGGGAGCCGCCTTCATTGTGCAGTCCATTTTGGATATTCCGTGCAGTCGACTTCGGAAAGTGACATCATGACTGACGCGTGTTGGGGGTGCACGCAACCGGACGGATCGCCTGTGTGGTTTTCAGCGGTATCCGGGGTGGTGACGCGAAGCTAAATCCAACTGAAGGATTGACTCCAAGCGTTGTTCCGCTGCCGGGGTTGCAGCCGTCATCCAAGCGCCCCGCAGGGTACATCCCTGAAGAGTGCCCGCAGGGATTCCTTCAGGCGCGGTAAAATACATTCGGGTGTTTGAGGATGTCTGAACGCGGTGTCGCATCAGCCCCGCCGTGTGAGAGCAGGGTCCAGATGATGTTCGCTAGTCGAGATGTGCCATGGCGGCGTCCGGGCCGGGCCGCGTACGCGCGTCGGCGCATCCGTAACGCCGTCCGCCCGCCGGTGACGGTCGTGCCGGCGTCGGCGCAGGTGCTGCGAGAGTATGATGCGGCGGTACGGATGCGTGACGGCGTCGTGTTGCGCGTCAATGTGTACCGTCCGCGAGGTTCCGGGCCGTTCCCGGTGATCTTGGCTGTGCATCCGTATGGCAAGGATGCGGTGCCGAGGAAGACGCGTCGCGGCTGGAAGTTGAGCGTGCAGTTCCGCATCATGAATCAATCGGAGCCGATCCAGCTGTCGGACCTGACCGGTTGGGAGGCACCGGACCCGGCCTGGTGGGTCAGCCGGGGTTACGTCGTGATTAATGCGGACGAGCGCGGTGCGGGGACCTCCGATGGCACTGGTTCGTTGTTCACGGATGCGGAAGCCGCGGATAGCCACGAGCTGATCGAGTGGGCGGGTGCACAGCCATGGTCCAACGGCAAGGTAGGCATGCTTGGGGTGTCCTATCTGGCGATCTCGCAATACAAGGCGGCGGCGTTGCATCCGCCGTGCCTGAAGGCAATCTGCCCGTGGGAAGGCTTCACCGACATATACCGTGATTTCATGACCCCGGGCGGAGTTGCCGAGAACGGATTCAGTCGTATCTGGCAGGCGGCCGGCAAACGGGTCGCGCGGATCACCACCGATTTTCGAGTCGAACGCCGTCGGCACCCGCTGCGCGACTCCTGGTGGGAGTCGTTGGTCCCGGCGCTTGATGAGATCACGGTGCCGATGCTGGTGTGTGCCAGTTTCTCTGACGCGAATTTGCACAGTGTCGGATCGTTCCGCGCGCTCCGGAAAGTCGGTTCCGGCGACCGGTTCGCGTATCTGCATCGCGGGCCGAAGTGGTCGACGTTCTACAGCGAGGAGGCCAAGGCGGCACAATTGGCTTTCTTCGATCACTATCTGCGCGACTTAGATACTCCCGCGCTGCCGCGGGTGCGGCTGGAGGTGCGCGAAAGCCATGATCGGGTGGTCGGGGTGCGCACGGAGAATGAATGGCCGTTGGCCCGCACGGAATGGACAGGGCTGTATCTGGCTGACGGCGGCCGGCTGACGGAGGCATCGGGCCCGGGTGGCAGGATCGGGTTCGATCTGCGCCGCAACGCAGCCGCATTTACCTTCATTTTCACCAACGACACCGAGCTCACAGGTCCGATGAATGTGCAGCTGTGGGCATCCCTTGACGGTCGCGGACGAGGCAGTGGGCAAGGCGACAGCACCTTGCGTGATGCGAACCTGTTCATCGGTGTCGAAAAGTGGAGCGAGGGCCGTTGTGTGCCGTTTGAGGGCTCCTATGGCTATGGCCGGGACCGCGTGGCGATCGGGCGGCTGCGCATATCCATGCGCGAACTCGATGCCACCTCAACCCTCCCGCACCAGCCGGAACACACGCTCCTGACCCGGCAATTGCTCGCGCCGGGAGAGATCGTGCAACTGGATATCCCGCTCTCGCCGTCGTCCACGCTGTTCCGTGCCGGCGATTCACTTCGCCTCCTCGTGGCCGGCCGGTACCTGGAGCCGCGCAATCCCCTCTTCGGACACTTTCCGGCGCACTACGCACCCAGCCCCCATGGCCGTTGCACCCTGCACTGGGACGCCGAACACCCCGCACGCCTGGAGGTGCCGGTCGTTCGGGCGCGCAGCGTTAAAAGTCAAACGTAAAGGGCCGTAAAGAAAGTAAACCGTTGGCGTTGGTGCGCAGTGCGGTCGAGCTTTCGCTCCCGGTCACCCGTCCAAGCAGAAAACGCCGCTGCAGGATGCTGCACCGCCGTGCCCATCGTGGTGGGGACGTGGTGGGGAGCCCAAAGTGTCCTTCTGGGAGGACGAGAACAGCAGATGGGCAGCGCCCGCAGTCACGATGCATCCCGTGATCGCAATGATTAGTGTCAGGAGCCGGACAGTCCGTTCCTGGTTGCCGAGGCCGTCCACGGTGGCGTCGGTGGCCTCCCCGCTGGTCGCCTGCCTGATCGTGGACGCAACGGGATCGTTCAACGCCGTCTTCATCATTTCCGGAGCCGATTCCGTCCTGTCAGCCGTGTTCCATCACTTCATGGTGCGGCGCCCGGTCATCACCGCCGACGACGTGGCGAGCAGCAACCCGGCAGAGCCATGGCGGCACGGTGGGCGTCATTTCCGGTGGCCACAACCCCACTGTGTCATCGGCACCGGGGACGGACGAGAGGCAGCCACCCGGGGCTGGGCCGAATCGGTTTAGCCGTCGCGGGTCCTAACGGTGGAATGACTTTGGGCAGTGGCAAGAGGGAAAGCTCCTGCGACGATGGCATGGTGAACGGGCCGATCGGATACTGGTCCAAGCGTGTGGATGCGTCGCTGAAGATGCTTCTCCCCAAGGGATCGGGGATCTCCCGAAGAACGGCACGGACCGGAGCCGCTTGATCCGTGCGGTCATTCCGTTCAGATCGCTGATGAAAACAACAAGAGCGTAAAACGCCCCACTGTTCTGCTTCCCAATCCCCGTATGCCGGCTGCGCGGAGAGCGGGGACGTTACCGCGAGCGAACCGTGCCGGCGGACGGTCCTGCGGTCCGGTGCGCGCGCAATCGGGCGGCAACCGTGAGGGCCAGGACCAGCGCGGCCCCCACAATGGCCGCCGTGGCCGCGGGCGGGGACAGTAGTTCGCCGCTGAGCCGGGCCACGGCCACCCAGGCCAGGCCCCAACACAGCGCGGCGGCCGGGGAGAGGCGCCCCCGGCCGTAGAAGGCCAAGGCGATGCCGACGGCGGCCGCCACGGCCAGCACCAGCACCGCCCAGGCGTTTGCGTCCAGGCCGAAGCCGTTGAAGCCGGACGCCACCAGCACGGCGGCAATGTTGGCCGCCGTGGCCACGCACACCCAGCCCAGGTACAGACCCATGGTGCCGTCGGTAATCACCGCATCCAGGGTGCTGAGTGGTTTGTTGGCCAGCATGAGCACAAAAATCCGGGCCAGCACCGCCAACAGGACAATGATGACGGGGACGCTGAGCCAGAGCAGGTCAAACTGGATGCTCAGGATCCAGGCGGCGTTCAGCAGCAGGGACGCCGCCACGGGGTAGCCGAGCCGGCGGTGGCGGGTTGCGGTTTTTTGTGCCGGCAGGAACTGCCACACGGCGTAGGCCACCAGGCCGAGGTAGATGACGCTCCAGATGGAAAACGCCGGCCCGTAGGGCGCGATCAGGGTGGCGTCGGCGGCCAGCGCGCCGTTGGAGGCATGCTGGATTTGGGTGCCGCCCGCCGCGCCGGAGCCGATGAAGGAGCCAATGACGGCGACGACGGCGCTGGCTGCCACCACTATTTGGCGCACCAGGTCGTTGCCTTGCCGACCCGTGCCTGCTTGCTGTCCCATGGTGCCGCCTCTCCAGAAAAGTTGCGCTGCAGTACACGGCATACTACCCTCCTCCACCGTCGGCACCCCGCAGCTGCGCGGCGCCCCCCCGCAGGCCAAGGAGCGACGTGGTGCTCAGGGACTACGATGGGCACGTGATGCATGGCAAGGTCGAGCCCGCCTTTGGCCCTGCCGGGGGCCGGCACCGGCAAACACAACCAGGAAGCGCGGGGACCATGGCCGATCTTGAAATTGCAGTGCAGGACGTGGCCGGGGCCCGGACGGCCCTCCGGGGCGGCGCGGACCGGATAGAACTGTGCAGCGCCCTGCACGTGGGCGGGCTGACGCCGTCGGCCGGCCTCGTGGAGGCTGTGCTGGAAGCAACCGGGGGCCAGGGCAGTTTCGTCCACGCACTGGTGCGATCCCGCCCCGGCGGTTACGTGTACGACGCCGACGAGGTGGACACGATGCGCCGGGACATCCGGGCCCTGAAAACCGCCGGCGCGCACGGCGTGGTGGTGGGGGCGTTGACCGCCGGCGGCGGGATCGACCTGGACGCGCTGGCCCGGTGGGCGGAAGCGGCGGACGGGATGCCGCTGACGTTCCACCGTGCCTTGGACGCGTGCCGCGATCCCTTCGGACAGCTGCTGCGCCTTGCCGGGACAGGCGTGGGCCGGGTGCTGACCTCCGGGGGCGGCGCCCGCGCCGTCGAGGGGCTGGACCTGCTCGGATCCATGGTGCACGGCGCGCCGGAGGGCATGGAGGTGATGGCCGGCGGCGGGGTCCGGGTGGAGGACATCCGGACACTGGCCGGTGCGGGCGTCGACGCCGTGCACCTCTCCGCCCGGGAATCCTACCGGGACCCGCACCCGGCCGGTCCCGGCGGGGGAGCACAGGAACTGGACGCCACCAGCGCGGATCTGGTGGCCCGGGCGAAGGCCGAACTCGCCGCGTCGCCGTGACGAAGACAGGCAACCGGGCTCAGCTGGCCAACAGTTCCTTCGCGACGCTGTCAATGTAGGCGGCGTCCACGGGGTTGTCGCCGCTGCCGGCAAAGTGGCCCCACACACCGGGGATGACCCGCACCTCGCCGTTGGGGATGTATTGGGAGGCGTATTCCTCATCCTCCGGGCAGAAGTAAAGGTCCTTTTTGGCCGGCAGTGCGATCAGCTTGGCCTTGATGGACTGCAGCGCCTTGATGTGGTCCCCGTCGAAGCCGGGGGTTGCCCCGACGTCGCCATGCTGCCAGGTCCATAGCTGGGTCAGCAGGTCGTTGGCGTCTCGCTGGCCCAGGAAGTGGCCCTCCCAATACCAGATAAGAAAGTCCTCCAACGAGGAGAATGCCAGATCCAGGCCAAGGCGCGCGGAGAAACCCATGTTCTCGTAGACGCGGTCCCAGTAAAACGCCTGCGAGAATCCCCAGCCGGCATAGACGCGCGCCACCGCGCGCAGACCGCGCGCTGGCTGTTCGGTGTAGAAGCCGTCCTTGAAGGCGGCGTCGGCCTGCAGCGCTGCCTTGACGCCTTCAAGGAACACGAAATTGTGCCCGCTCGTCTTGGAGGAGCCGCAGAACGGCAGGGCCCGCTGGACCATGTCCGGATAGCTGACGGCCCATTGGTAGGTTTGGCCGGCACCCATGGACCACCCGGTGACAAGGGCAAGTGTCTCGATGCCAAAGTGCTCGGCCACGAGCTGGTGCTGCGCCTCAACCTGGTCGTAGAACGTGACGTTGGGGAAGCGGCCCGCGTTGTAGGGCGCCGGCATGTTGCTCGCGGAGCTGGAGAGGCCGTTGCCAATCATGTTCGGGACGATGATGAAGTACTTGGCCGGGTCCAGCGCCTTGCCTTCCCCGATCAGCCATTCGTTGTCCCAGTGGCGTCCGGAGTACCAGGTGGGGTACACAATCGCGTTGCTCTTCCCGGCGTTGAGCGTGCCGTAGGTCTTGTAGGCCAGGCGCGCCCCCCGCAGCGTTGCACCCCCTTGAAGCCTGAAATCGCCGAGATCGTACATGTCGTAATCCATCGGAAACCCGTTCACGGGAGGCACCTTTCACGGTTTGGGCCAAGGCAGTGCTGCCATTGAGCCGAAGACTACCAACGTGCGCACGGAATATCGAGGCTTGTCAGGCTCGGCGAAGCGGCCCTCAGCCCTTGACCGCACCCGCCAACGTGAACGAACCACCGATGCCGCGGGATACCAGCAAATACAGTCCCAGAACCGGTGCCGAGTAAAGGACTGAGAATGCCGCAAGCTCACCATATCGGATGACTCCGTTGAGGCCGAAGAACGAATAGATGCTGACCGAAAGCGGTTGATTGCCAGAAGAGAGCAGCAAGATGAAGGGCGTGAAAAAGTTCCCCCAGGCATCGATGAACGTGAAGATGAACACGACGGCAAGCCCGGGGCGCATGAGGGGAACAACCACGGACCGCAATGCCCGCAACCGCGATGCCCCGTCCATCCAGGCCGCCTCTTCCAACTCAATGGGGACCGAGTCCATAAAGTTCTTTGTCATCCAGATGGCAACGGGCAACGCGGTGGCCGAAAGGAACACGGTCGTCGCCGGCAACGAGTCGAGCAGATTCAACTGCACGAACATGCCATAGACGGGCACCATGATGGCCGTGATCGGCAGGCACGTTCCGAAAAGAATTCCGAGCATGAAGCCGTCACCGAAACGCAGTCGGTAGCGGGAAAGCGGATAAGCGGCGAGCACGGCACAAACCAATGCGATCACCGCGACCCCCGTGGACAGGAGGATGCTGTTCCAGAGCGGCAGGATGAACGTGTCGAAGTTGAAAACCGCGGCAAAGTTATCGAAGGTGATGCTCGCAGGCAGGCTCGTGCTGATCGATGCCTTGGGATCCACCGAGGAGAAGATGAGCCACAACAGCGGCACGAAAAAGCACGCCCCGATCACCAGCACGATGACGTTGGCTGCGATCGTTCCGAAAGCGGCGGGCCTGCGCCGTTCGCCAGTCACCGCCCGCGACGATGCCGCGCCGCGGCCGGAGCCCTTGAAACTGGTGCCGGTCCTGGAGGGACCCCGTTCAACAACCATCAGGCGCTGCGTCCCGGCCGAAGTGTCCGCACGTAGATCGCGGCAAATGCCGCTCCGACGAGCAGCATGACCGCCGCGATGGCCGTTCCGTATCCGATGTCGCCAAACTTGAACGCTTGCTGGTAGGCGAGCACCGGCAGCGTCGTGGACGCATTCAACGGTCCGCCTGCCGTCACGACCCAAATGAGGGTGAATACGGCCAATGTCTGCAGCGTAATCAGCATCGTGTTGGTACCAACGATTCCCCGAATGATCGGCAGCACCACCCGAAAATACCGTTGTCGGGAGTTCGCCCCGTCGATCATGGCGGCCTCGGTCAAATCGGTCGGGACACCGCCCAGGGCGGCCTGGTAGACCATCATGGAAAAGGCCGTGCCGCGCCAAGTATTGCCCAGGATGATGGCCACCATCGGCAGCGTGAACAACCAGTCGATGCCCCTGATGCCGACCATTGCAAGGATCTGATTGAATGTGCCGTCCTTATTGAAATATGCGTACATGACAAACGCAGCCACGAGTTCGGGCAGGATCCAGGTGAGAACCACCACGGTGCGGGTCATCGTCGCAACGCCTTTCGACGCCTTCAACATGAGTACCGCAAGGACCATGCCGAGAATGTTTTGCCCGACGATCGCGGAGGTGACGACAAAGACGATGGTCAACCACAACGCCAGCGGGAATGCCGGGTCGGCCGCCAGCCGGCTGTAGTTCTCCAGCCCGATGAAGTCAACGTTTTGTGCGTGCGGGCCGGTGAGGGCCATGTTGGTGAATGACCCGTAAAATGCCCAGAGAATTGGTCCGACAAAAAACACCAGCAACAGGCAGACCGCCGGCAGGAGTGGAACGGACCGCGACCATGCCCTCAACCGCCTGTGCCCGGGGCGAGTGCCGTCCGGCTCGCTCCCCGGGCCCTGCCGCGACCGCGGGCTGGCGGCACCCGTGGACGTCGACATCACTGCCTGATCGTCTTGTCTTTTCCGACGATGCCGATCACGGCCTGGTCATATGCGGCTGCTGCGTCCTGGGGTGACTGCCCTTTGACCACGACCGCTTCCGTCGCCTTCTGGAAGGCGATGGATACCTTCGGGTAGTCGGCGTTCGACGGCCGGAAGTGCGTGTATTGCACCGACTTGGAAATGTCCTTCACGAACGGGTTGGCGGCGAGGTATGACGGATCACTGGCAACGTCCGCCCGGACCGCGATCTGTGAGTTTTGCTTGACGTAGCTCAGGGAATTCGTCTTGTTGAGAGCCATCGCAAGAAAATCGAAGGCCAACTGCGGGTTTTTCGATTTCGCGCCGACTGCGAGCGTCCAGCCGCCTGACACACTGACGAATTTGTCGCCGCCTCCGTCCTGGGTGGGCCAGAGGGCGACACCGAGATCCTTGGCATAGTCGGCCCACTCATACGTGCCACCCTTTTGCCAGAACGATGGGAGATAGGATCCCTCAACGGTTCCGGCAATTTTGCCCTGCGGGAAGTCCTTGCCCAGGATGACCTGCCAAACATTGGGGTCCAAGGCGGCCTGCGGAGTCGTCGCGTAACCGTCCTTGTACAGCTTTTGTAGGAACGCGAGTGAATCGACCATGCCCTGCGATCCGATCACCCACTTGCCGCTCTGGTTGTCGTAGAACTTGTCGTTCGTGCCGTAAAGCAGTGGCAGGATCGTTGAGGTAGCGGCGCCCTCACCCATGCCCTGCCCAATGTACATGTTGAAGGGAATGACGCCAGGTGAGGAGGCCTTCACCTTTGCGGCGACGTCAAGCACGTCTTGCCAGTTCTTTGGCTGCCACGGCAGCGAAACGCCGGCCTTCTCCAGCAGTGGCTTGCTGTACCAAATGACGCGCGTGTCAACGCCGAGCGGAACCGCGTAGGTTCCGTCGCTGCCCGCACCGGCGGCTTTTGCTGCGGCGCTGAATTGTGACCAGTCCTTCCAGTCGGCCAAATACTTGTCCAGCTTAAGTAGGTAGCCTGCGCTGGCATCAGCCTGAATGTTGTAGCTGTCTTCATAGAACACGTCAGGTGCCGTGTCAGGCGAACGCTGCGAAAGCTGCACCTTCGTCTTGTAGTCGTCGTCGTTCGCCTTGATCGGCTCCAGCTTTACGGTGACCCCTGGATGCGCCTTTTCAAATTCGGGTTTGACCTTCGTGAACAGATCATGCATGGCGGTGAAGGCGTCGGTGCTTTCATAGCTAATCTTGAGCGTCTTGGTCTCACTCGAACCGTTGCTCGTGCAGCCGGTGGAAGCAATCAATGCTCCGGCCATGAGTATCGAAACCACAACCGCCATTTTGTGTCGCATGGAAGCTCCCTAATGCTGATCGCCTGGGCCGATGTTGAATCCCGCGTCTGCTCCGGCAGCTTCACCTTCGCCGACTGCTGCGCCTCAGACTACATCGAATAGATTAATTGCAATAGTAGGGGGATGTCCGCCGGCCATGACCAGGAAGTTATTCGGGCGGCTCGGGGCATTCCGGCGGAGGGAGAATACCTCTACCATGGAGACAGGCAGCGCTGCTGCCGATGGTTCATCCGTAGCCCGAAGCGGGAAACACCCAAAGCGGGAAACACCCAAAGCGGGAAACGCGGTGGCCGGGGGACTTCTTGGGAAGGGGAGCCGGGGAAATGTCGGTTGATCCAGTGAAACCCGGAAAAGTAGAGCCAGTAAAACCCGGAACAGCAGGCCCGGTGAAGCCCGGAACATCCATGCCGCGCGCGCCTGAAAAGAAGTCCGGGGCCAAGCCTGCCCCGGCCCCGAAACAAGGATCGGGTGAGCCGGGCGTTGTCACCCGTGCCGGTGTTGTCTGGGTGGCCACCGTCGCGGCGTTGCTGCTGCTGATCCTGCTGATTGTGTTCATCCTTCAAAACCAGGATTCTGCCAAGGTCCGGTATTTCGGACTGGAAGGAACCATTCCACTGGGAATCGCCCTGTTGATCGCCGCTGTCGGCGGAGGGCTCATCGTGGCAATCTCCGGGGCCGTCAGGATTACCCAGCTTCGGTTCATTGCCCGCCGCAAGGGCAGTGCACATCCCGTTTCCGCGAAACCAAACCCTCGCCCGCCAGCACAAACCAAGGACGGTCCCCGGACCGGCTGACCGCGGCGGCTGTCAGCTATTGCCTCGAAGCCTTTCAATGAATTCGTCGGCCTGGAGGAGATTGCGGGCCATCTTGGCCCGTTGGGCGATGGCCTGATGGAGGAATTTCGAGAGCCTGTCCTGCATCTCGTCAGTGGAACCGCAGCGCCCCTGGGCGTCGAGGAGGCCGAGGATTTCGGCCATTTCTTCCAGGGCGAACCCCAGGGGCTTCATCGCCTTGATGACCACCAAACGTTGGAATTCATCCTCGGAGTACACCCGGAAGCCGCCCTCGGTGCGCGCCGTGGCCGGGAGGAGGCCGACGTCGTCGTAGTGCCGGATGGTCCGCAGGGACAGGCCGGTCCGTTCTGCCAGTTCGCCGATGTGCATGGTCATGCGTGTTTTTGCTGCCATCAGCGGCCTCCATCCGGTATCGGGTTTAAACCCTACCATCACGTTAAGGTAGAATTGTCGGGTGGCGTGGGGCCCTTCGGGTGGCCCGCCCCTTATCTCGGCGCGGTGTTGCGCCCCCTCATTCTTCTTATTCCCTGAAAAGCGAAGGCGCCGTCCTGCGTCATCCTGACCATGAACGGAGCCAGCAATGGCCGTCAAGACCGCCGGGGATGCCCCGGCTTTCACGCCCGAACAATTACAGTCGGTCCGGGGGGCGCTGAAGTCCCCGCGCCGGCTCAAGACCGAGGTCCTGGCCGGACTCGTGGTTGCACTGGCCCTGATTCCGGAGGCGATCGCGTTCTCCATCATCGCCGGCGTCGATCCGCGAATCGGCTTGTTCGCCGCGTTCACGATGGCAGTGACGATTTCCTTTGTTGGCGGCCGCCCGGCAATGATTTCCGCCGCCACGGGGGCCGTGGCCCTGGTCATCGCACCGCTGATGAAAAGCCATGGGCTGGACTACCTGATCGCCGCGGTAATTTTGGCCGGTATTTTCCAGGTGGTGCTGGGCCTGGCCGGAGTGGCCAAGTTGATGCGTTTCATTCCCCGCTCGGTCATGGTCGGCTTCGTCAACGCCCTGGCCATCTTGATCTTCATGTCCCAGGTGCCTGAGCTGCTGGGGGTGCCGTGGCTGGTCTACCCGCTGGCCGCCGCCGGCCTGCTGATCATCTTTGGCCTGCCAAAACTGACGACTGCCGTTCCGGCCCCGCTGATCGCCATCGTGGTGCTGACCCTCATCACGGCATTCGCCGCGATCGCCGTCCCCACGGTGGGTGACAAGGGGGCGCTGCCCGATTCGCTGCCGTCGTTGTTGCTTCCGAACGTGCCCTTCACCCTGGAAACCCTGAAGATCATCTTCCCGTTTTCCCTGGCCATGGCGTTTGTGGGCCTGCTTGAATCCCTCATGACGGCGAAGCTGGTCGATGACATCACCGATACGCGGTCCTCCAAGACCAGGGAAGCCTGGGGCCAGGGTGTGGCCAACATTGTCACCGGGTTCTTTGGTGGCATGGGCGGCTGCGCGATGATCGGCCAGACCATGATCAACGTCAAGGGTTCCGGCGGGCGCACCCGCATCTCCACATTCTTGGCAGGCTTCTTCCTGCTCATCCTCGTGGTTGTTCTCGGTGATGTGGTCTCCCTGATCCCGATGGCGGCCCTGGT
>CAJDTM010000035.1_pt1 | contig 38271 bp, 30 predicted proteins | sample 7389831 | NCBI WGS metagenome assembly CAJDTM01 (sample SAMEA7055656, study PRJEB34461) | soil metagenome | biome: terrestrial ecosystem; feature: Peninsula; material: soil | place: Antarctica | collected 2016
GCATCTTGCCGCCGTCGGCGCCGAAGTCCTCGAGCGCCGCGGCGGTGTGGCCGGTGAAGCGGTCGTCAAATTCATTGACCAGCCCGGCCAGGCCGCCGCGGTTCATCGAGCCGAACACCAGCTTGCCCTCGAGCGCGCCGAGCAGCAGGAGGTCGTCCATGATGTCAGGGGAGGCCAAGACACCGTCTACGGCCGGATTGGCCAAGGCCAGCTGCAGCCGGTCCAGGAGGTCCCGGCGGTCGGCCATGGCCGTGGGGTTGGGGCCGACGGCGATGGCGCCGCGGGCGGGATGGTCGGCGGCAACAATGAAGTTCTGCTTGCCATATTTCAGGCCTGGGTGGCGGCGGCGGGCAGTGGCGGCCCGGGACACTGCGCCCGGATCCTCCAAGCGGACGGCAGTCAGGTGGGAGTAGCGGCGCGGATCGGCGTCCACGCCCTGAAGGGGGGCGCCCGTGGTGGGTGCGGTCATTTCAGCGCCCCTTCCTTGGCAGTGACCGGCACCAGCCGGCCGCGGGAGGAGAGCAGCGCGGTGACTTCCTCCGGCGTCGGCATGGCGTCGGCACAGGAGAGGCGGGAGGCCACAATGGCGCCAGCGGCGTTGGCGTAGTCCAGCACTTGGGCCAGCGGCCAGCCGGCGAGCAGGCCGTGCACAAAGGCACCGCCAAAGGGACGGGGGCGGAGACCACGCGTTCGGTGGCCGTCTTGGCCATGACGCCCTCGGGCCCCAGTTTGACGACGGCGATCTCGACGCCGGCTGCGAGCAGGCGGTCCGCCTGCTCGTCGGGGGTTCCCGCGCCGACGGCGACGGCGCACTCCTTGTCATTGCCGATGGCGACAGTGGCGTGCGGGAGGATCTTGGCGACCTGCTCGCGGGCGTCTTCCTCGGAGTCCCAGAACATGGGCCGGTAGTCCAGATCCAGGATGGTGAACTGGCCTTCCGCCAGTTCGGCACGGGCGCGGGCCTGGTGCGCGGCCAGGTGCGCGCCGCGGCTGGGCTCCTGGCACAGGCCGGTGACCGTGGACCAGAAAACGCGGGCGCCCTTGATGGCGGCGGTGTCCAGTTCATCGGCCGCGATCTGCCAGTCCGGGGCCGTGGGGAGGCGGCCGTAGAAGTACAGCGGGAAGTCCTCCGGCGGCTTGATGGCGCAGAACGTGACGGGCGTGGGCAACCCGGCCACCGGGCGGACAAATTGGTCGTCCACGTTGAACTTCTTCAGTTCGCGGTGCAGGTACCGGCCAAAGGGGTCATCGCCGGTGCGGGTGATGACGGCGGTCTTGCGGCCGTGCCGTGCCGCCGCAACGGCGACGTTGGTGGCGGAGCCGCCCAGGTACTTGCCGAAGGACGTGACGTCTTCCAGGTCCACGCCAATGTCGTTGGGGTAGATGTCGACGCTGATGCGCCCGATGGTAATCAAGTCGTGGATCACGTTGATCAAAAGGACCTTTCACTGGGGAACGCGCCGTGGAACTGGACTGTGCCGGGGTCACCCCTGCGCTGCGCCCACCACGTGATGGCCGACACAGCTACTACTTTGCATGAAATTTCATGTCCTGTCAAAAGTTTGTTCTGACATAAGAACATTAAACTTTCCTGGCCTGCACGGGACGTACTGCACAAATGTTGGCTTCAGGCCGCGCCAAGGTTCCTTGCGATGGCGGCAAAGTGTGCAGGCCCGGCCTCCGGGGTGCGGCCTTCGTGGACGTCAATTGGAAGCAGTGGCACGTGTCCGTTTTTGCCAGTTTGTCCTGTCATATTATTAAATCAACTTGACGGTGCATGGAGTTTAACGGCAAGAGGTCCCCGGGAGCGTATGCTCCCGGGGACCTCCATGCGACTGCTTGGTTGTCTTGCAGCCGAGCTATGCCCAGGTCTATGCCCAGGCGGCAAAGCCGTCCACGGCCCCGGCGGCGCGAAGTTCGGCCGCCCGCTGTGGCGTTGCCAGCAGGGTTTCACCGCCCGCCGTCACTATTTCGCGCTCTCCCCGATAGGCCACGTCGGCCAGGATCTGGTCCCAGTGCCGGTACTGCACGTCGTGCCCCTCCCCGTCGTAGACCCGTGACAGCACCACGTTTGGCAGCTGTGAGCGCCAGCGGGGCATATGCTCCTGCGCCGGCACCAGTTTGTCGTTCCCGCCCCAATAAAGGAACGATGGCGCCTGCACCGAGGAGAGGTTGGGCAGGCTCACGTTTCGGCACAGGTCAAACGCCTGCTGGAGCCCGGCCGGAGGAGTGTCCCGGCCCAGCGCAAACACTCCCCGCACCGCCTCCTCGATCACGGAGTCGGCGAATCCGGGAATCCGGTGGACGGGGCTCTCGGGCGGAAAGGCCCACCAGGCCACGGGGTTCTCCGCGACGTGGCCGGCGTCGAACGACGCCGTGGATCCGGCATGTTTGTCCGAATACGCGCACGCCAGGTGCAGTGACCGGATGCGTTCCGGGGCGGCGGCGGCCAGCCAGGCCGCATAGGGGCCACCGCCGGAAATGGCAACGAGGGACACATCCCCCACCCCCAGGGCGTCCAGGACACTCCACACGTCCGCCGCGTACTCCTCGAAGCCGACGTCGGGGTCAAACGCCGTCCCACCCAAGCCGTTGCGTTCCACCGAGATGACGCGCACGCCCAGTTCCTCGCGCAAGGTCCGGGCAAACTCCAGCAGCCCGAAGGCGCGCACGGTGGTGCCGGCACCTCCCAAGAAAACCAGGGGCTGCCACCCGGGCCTTCCCTCGTCGATATAGTTGACCGTGCGTCCAGACTCAACGCGCATGGTCAGCACCGCAGGGCCAAGCACATCAAAGCGTGTCTGCGACAACACGTGGGTTTCCGTCGATTCCATGCCCATCCTCCCTCACTCGGTCTCAGTTGTACTCGTAGAAGCCGCAGCCGCTCTTGCGTCCCAACAGCCCGCTCTCCACCATGCGCATCAACAAGGCCGGCGGTGCCAGGTGCGGTTCCTTGAATTCCTCGTAAAGCGACACCGCAACGTGGAGGATGGTGTCCAGGCCCACCAGGTCACTCAGCCTCAGCGGCCCCATGGGATGTGCGCAGCCCTGCACCATGCCGGTGTCGATGTCCTCGGCCGTCGCAAAACCGGCCTCCAGCATGCGGACAGCGCTGAGCAGGTAGGGCACCAGCAGCGCGTTGACGACAAAACCCGCACGGTCCGGCGCCATGATGACCTTCTTGCCCAACACGACGGCAGCATAGCCCCGGACGCGCTCCACGGTGTCCGGTGCGGTGCGCAGTGAAGGCACGAGTTCCACCAGGTCCAGCACGGGGACCGGGTTGAAAAAGTGCATGCCGACCACCTGCCCCGGACGGGTTGTCGCAGCCGCGATCCGGCTGATCGGGATCGAGGAGGTGTTGGAGGCAAGGATGGCGTCGGGGGCGTCGACGGCAGCGTCGATGCGACGAAAGGCGTCGAGTTTTAGTTCCGGAATTTCCGGGACCGCCTCGACCACAAGCTGGCGGTCGTTAAAGGCTGCGAAGTCGGCGCCGAAGCGGAGCCTGCCCACTGCGGCATCCCGGTCCGCCCGGCCCAGCTTTCCGCCCGCCACGGCCCGATCCAGGGATGTCAGCAACCGCACCCTGCCCGCGGCAGCGGCGTCGTCCCCGCTTTCCACCACGACGACGTCGCTGCCGGCCCGGGCGCAAACCTCGGCAATGCCGGCCCCCATCAAGCCGCAGCCCAGGACGCCCACCCGGGTGATGCCGCTCATTGGGCATCCCCCGTTCCACGGTTCAAGGCCGCGTAGGCCAGCTGCTCAACGAGCAGCGACGATGCGGCCGACGATTCCGCCGCGGAGTCGATGGCTGCCTTGGTCCACGCCACGGCCAGGGGCGGCTGCGAGGCCAGGAACGCGGCCCGCTCCAGTGCGGTTGCCAGGACGTCGCCGGCCGGGACCACCTCGCGCACCAGACCGAGCCGGTGCGCCTCGGCGGCCGGGAACCGTTCACCGAACAGGATGATTTCCCTGGCGAGCGCAGGGCCCACATTGCGGACCAGGCGGGTCAGTCCGCCGGAACTGGGCAGGATGCCCAGCCCCACCTCGGGCAGGCCGAACGCTGCGTTGTCACCGGCCACCCGGATATCGCAGGCCAACGCCAGCTCGAACCCCGCCCCGAGGCAGTAACCCGAGACGGCCGCGAGCGTCGGCTGCGGAAGCCGGGACACGACGTCGTACACGGAACCGCTGCCGCGGTAGTAGGCGGCAATCCGGGAGGGGGTCATGTCCGGCAGCTCGGAGGTGTCGGCACCGGCGGAGAACGCCCGCTCAGAGCCGGCAAACACGATGGCCCCGGCGGCCTGGGCGGCGGGGGAATTCACCGCCTCCAGCAGGGCCTGTTCCAGTGCCGTGGAGAGCGCGTTCAGCTTCGCCGGGCGGTTGAGTTGGATGACGACGACAGGGCCGTGGCCCTCCACCCTGACCAGCGGCTCCCCGGCAACAGGGGATGCCGTCACTGCGGCACTGCCCCTGCGTATCCCAGCAGGCCTTCGGCACCGCGCTTGTTGATCTCGTTGCCGATGATGATGGTCTGGATCTCGCTGGTGCCTTCCCAGATCCGGTCCACGCGCAGCTCCCGCCACAGCCGCTCCACCGGGTTTTCGCGCATGTAGCCCTTGCCGCCGAAAATCTGCAGGGCGTTGTCCACGCAGCGGTTGGACGCCTCGGAGGCGCCAAGCTTGATGACGGCGGCCTTCGCGTTGAGCAGCTTGCGGTCCATGCCCTGGTCCGCTTCCCAGGCCACCTGGTAGGTCAGGACGCGGTTGGTCATGATGTCCACGGTGTTCTGGGCCAGCATGCGCTGGATGAGCTGAAATTCCAGGATGGGCTTGCCGAACTGCACGCGCTCCTTCGCGTAGTCCGCGGCCAGGAGGGTGGCACGCTCGGCGGCGCCGATGGTACGGGCGGCGATCATAAGGCGCTCCTCCACGAACCAGTCGCGGGTGAGTTCATAGCCCTGGCCGATCGCACCGAGGATCTTGTCCGCGCCCACGCGCACGTTTTCAAACAGGAATTCCGGGTGCTCATACACGAACGTGTGGGTGTACCGGGGGGTCCGCTCCACGCTCACGCCGGGCAGGCCCTTGTCGACGAGGAACATGGTTGGCGCGCCGTCCACGCTGGCCAACACCAGGATGAAGTCCGCCGCGTCGCCGACCGTGACAAAGAGCTTCTTGCCGTTGATGAGGTAGGAGTCCCCGTCCCTGACGGCGGTGGTCTGGATGTTCTGGGGGTCGGAGCCGGCCTCAGACTCGGTGATGGCCACGGCGTCCCGGCGTTCCCCGTTGATCTCCGGGATGAGGTACTCCTCGCGCTGGGCCGGAGTGCAGGCCTTCAGCGCGTTGGCCGGGCGCCACATGGTGTCCCACAGCGCGCCGGTCAGTTTACCGACTTCCTCGGAGACGATGGCGTGCTCCAGCACGTTCAGCCCGGCACCGCCCCATTCAGCGGGCATGTTGATGGCGGCCAGACCGTGGTTCTTGATGAGCTGCCTAACCTTCTCATGCTGCTCAGCGGTGAGGCCGTTGTTCATTTCACAGTCAAGCTCGTACTGCTTCATTTCCTCGGTCCAGGCAATGGCGCGTTGCTTGAGTTCGATCTGGCGTGGGGTCATCCGGAAGTCCATGGGGTTCTGCTTTCTTGTGTGCGGGTTGGTGAATGGTCGTTCAGGAGTGTCAGTCGACGACGATCCGGGCGTCCAGGGCGATGGCCCGGTCCGGCAGGGCGGCGACGGGGTTGCATTCGATCTCGCTGATCTCGGGATGCGCGGCCGCCAGTTCCGAAAGCTTCGCGACGACGTCGGCCGCTGCGTCCAGGTCCACCGGTGCCCGCCCGCGCGCGCCGGTCAGCAGCGCGGCGCCGCGCAGGGACAGCAGCAGCCCGCGGGCCTGGACGGCAGTGACGGGGCCGAGGGCGCAGCGCACGTCCCGGAGCACTTCGGCGAACACGCCACCCAGCCCCACCAGCACGATGGGCCCGAACCGGGCGTCGCGGCGGACGCCCACCAGCAGTTCGACGGCTCCGGAGAGGTTGGCCATCTCCTCCAGCGAGCATGACGGCGGGGCGAGGCGGGCCTGCACGTCGTCCCATGCCTCGCCGAGGGCGGCGGCGTCGGTGATGCCAAGGACCACACCGCCGCGGTCGCTCTTGTGCTCGTCGCCGAGCGCCTTCAAGACCAGTGGGTAGGCCAGGCCCGTCGCGGCCGCCATGAGTTCCTCCCGCGTCGCCACTTCGGCGGCCGGGACGAACGCGATGCCTGCCGCGGCCAGCAGTCTGCGCGAAGGGTAGTAGCCGGTGTTGGTGACGGGGGCGGCGGGGTGGGGCAGGCCGGGAACCCCGGTGGCCGGCTCCGCATGGCGGCGGGCCAGCCGGCCCAGCGCCCAGGCGGCCTCCTCGATGCCGCGGTAGACGGGAACACCGCCGTCGCGCAGCACCGTGGCGGCGGCTGATTCCCAGTTCATGGTCTGGACCACCACGGTGCCGGCGTGGGCGGCCGTGGAGGCGGCCATGTCGCGGGCCGCGGCAATTTCACGCTCGGCCAGTTCGGGCCCGTAGGCACCGTAGCCGCCAAAGTAGCCGCTCATCAGTGTGGTATCCACGGCGTCGGAGGAATTCAGGTGGTCCAGGACCCTGGCGAAGCACATGATGTCCTGCTCGCCGCCGCCAGCCACGTCCACCGGGTTGCTGACGGCGGCCGTGGGAGGCAGTTCGGCGGCCACAGCCGCCTGCAGCTCCCTGGGAAACTCGACAACGTCGAGCCCTTGCGCGGCCGCATTGTCGCTGGCCACGGAAGCCTGACCGCCGCCGTCGGCGAACACCGCCGTCCGGGCGCCGACCGGGACCTTGCTGTGCACCAGGGCCTGGAGCAGGTGCGCCATCTGGGCCGGGGACGTGACCTGTTCGATGCCCGCGGCACGGCAGGCGGCCTCCACCACGATCCCGGAGGAGACCATGGCGCCGGTGTGGGACTTGGCGTTGCGCACGGAAGCATCAGTGGCCCCGACCGTCAGCAGCACCACGGGCTTTCCGGCGGCTGCCGCCTTGGCCGCAGCCCGGGCGAAGCGTCGGCCGTCACGGAAATCCTCGCAGTAGACGGCGATGGCTGCTGTGCCCGCGTGTGCCGCGTAGGACTCGATCAGGTCGGCTGCGTCCAGGTCGGCTTGGTTGCCGAGGCTGGCAAAGCGGGAAACACCCAGGCCGTGGTCCACGAGCAACGTGCACAGTTCCAGGGCGAGGTTTCCGCTCTGGGAGATGACGCCGATGGTGCCAACAGGGAACTCGTTGGAGGCCAGGGTCAGGCCCGTGGTGTGGTCCAGCACGCCCAGGCAGTTCGGGCCAAGCAGGCGCGCCCCGGCCGCACGCACTTTCGCTGTGATTCGGCGCTCCAGCGCGAGTCCGTCCGCTCCAGCCTCCCCGAGCCCGGCACTGATGCCTACGATGGCCTTCGCGCCGGCGGCAAGGGCGTCATCGACGGCCGCCTCAAAGCCGGCGGCCGGGACCGCAATGACGGCCAGTTCCACCGGGGTGCCGACAGCCGTGACGCTCGGCACGGTGGGCCGGCCCAACACCCTCTCGCGGCCCCGGTTGACCAGGTGCACGGGACGATCGCCCTTGAGCGCCTGGACCGCGATCCAGTTGCCGTACTTGCGCGTGTCATCGCTGGCGCCCACGATCGCCACCGCATTGGGGGCGAAGAGTGCCTCAAGGCTGTCCGAGACCTCGCCGATTGCGTCGTGGCCGTTGGTGTGGTCGTGCTCGATGATGCTCGTCATCAGGGCTCCTTGGTGGGTACGGGACGGCCGGAGCCCCAAGCGTTGGCTCCGCCGTCAATGTCGATGGTGGTTCCGGTGATGTAGCGGGCCGCATCGGTGGCCAGGAAGGCGATGACCTCGGAGACGTCCTCCGGGCAACCCAGGCGGCCCAGCGGAACCCCCTGCTCCCACTCGCGCCGGGCCTCTTCGGTGTACTGGTCCAGGCCTTCGCTGACGATGCTGCCCGGGGCCACCGCGAGAGACCGGATCCCGTAGCGGCTCCATTCCAGGGCCAGCCCGGAGGCAAGATTTTCGATCGCGGCGCGCGCCGCCGTCGCATGGACCATGCCCGGGATGCCGCGGTGGGGGGAAAAGGCCATGAAGACAAGCAGACCGGACCGGTTGGGGATCATGCTGCGCACTGCCACCTCATGGGTGAGGTTCCACACAGCCTCGACAGAGAGCCGGTGCACTGCCCGCCAGCCGTTGAGGCTGATGTCCTCGGCCGGCGCCTGGAACTGGCCGCCGGCGTTGTTGACCAGCACGTCGATCCGCCCATACGCCGCCAACGCCCGGTCCACGAGCCCGGAAACCTGCTCCGGTTCCCGGATGTCGCCACCCACCGCCACCGCCTCGGAACCCGCCCCGCGCACCAGCGCCGCCGTCTCCTCCAACAGTTCCACGCGCCGCCCTGCCAACACGAGCCGGGCGCCGGAGCGCGCCATGGACAATGCCGTGGCCCGGCCGATGCCGGTGCCGGCGCCCGTGATGAGGGCGGCCTTGCCGGCCAGCGCGTCCGGATGGAGGCTTGGCGGCGGGTTGTGCCCTGCCACGCTCACGACGCCACCTCGTTCGGGGCGCCGTAAACCTGGCCGGGCAGCTGGAAGTTCGGCGTCGCCGACATGAGCGAACGCGTGTAGGCGTGCTGCGGGTCGTTGAAGATGTCGGCCACGTCCCCGAACTCGACGATCCTTCCGCGTTCGAGCACGGCGACCTGCTGGGCGATGTTTCGGACCAGGGCGATGTTGTGGGTGATGAACAGCAGTGTCAGGCCCATTTCGGCCTGCAGCCCGCGCAGCAGGTCCACGAGGGAAGACTGCACGGACACGTCAAGGGCCGAGGTGATCTCATCACAGATCAAAACCTCCGGCTCGGCGGCCAGTGCCCGGGCGATGGCCACACGCTGGCGCTCGCCGCCGCTGAGCTGGTCCGGGTACCGCCGCGCGTGGTCCGGGCGCAGCGAGGCACGTTCCAGCGCGGTGGCCACGATGTCGCGGGCGTTCTTCACCCGCCCGCGCACCGCCTGGACGGGCTGCAGGACCAGTTCCTCCACCGTGCGGCGCGGGTTCAGCGACTCATAGGGGTTCTGGAAGATGTACTGGACACGGCGGCGCTCCTCCCGGGTCCGCTTGAAGCTGCTGGTGGCCAGCGGTGCGCCGTCGAGCGTCAGCCCGCCGGAAAAGTTGTGGTGCAGCCCGGCGATGCAGCGGCTGAGCGTCGTTTTTCCGGAGCCGGATTCGCCCAGCAGGGCCACACAGTCGCCGGCGTAGACGGAGAGGTTGATGTCCTCCAGCACGGTGAACTTGCCGTAGCCGGCCTTCAGGCCCGAGATGTCTATGACCGGCCGCTCGTCCACGCCGCGCACGGACCGCTGCCGCTGCGGCCGGGCCTGCGCCGGCGGCAGGGCCTGGCCGGCCTTGAAGCAGCGCACGCTGTGCCGCTCCCCCACGTCGGTGGCTTCGGGCGGGGCCACGGTGCAACCGCTGTCCGCGATGGGGCAGCGGGGCGCGAAGGCGCAACCCTGCGGCCGGGCCATGGGCGACGGCGCGTTCCCGGGAATGCCGACCATGGGGCGGACAGCGTCGAGGTCCGGCACGGCCAGCAGCAGCCTGCTGGTGTAGGGATGGGCGGGATGGTCCAGGACGTCGGCGGTGAGACCTATCTCCACGATCCGTCCCGAATACATGACGGCGATCCGGTCGGCCAGTTCGGCAACCACGGCCATGTCGTGGCTGATGTACACGGCGGCACAATCGTAGTTCTTGCACATTTGGCGCACGGTGTGAAGAACATGCTCCTGCGTGCTCACGTCCAGTCCGGTGGTCGGTTCGTCCATGACGATCAACGCCGGCCGGGCAGTGAATGCCATGGCGATGGCCACGCGCTGCTGCTGGCCGCCGGAGAGCTGGTGCGGGTATCGGGCGAGGAAGTCGTCGTCGTCGGGCAGGGCCACCTCGCGCAGGACCTCGCGCACCCGGTCCAGGACCGTGGCGGCGTCGCCGGAGAGGCATTCGCGCAGTTGGGTGCTCACGCGCAGTGCCGGGTTCAGGGCCGACGCCGGCGATTGCGGAATGTACGCCACCGTCCGCCCCCGCAGCTGGCGCACCTTGCGCCAGTGCAGGCCTGCCAGGTCCAGGTCATGGATGCTGACGCTGCCGCCGTCGACTTTCGTGCCTTCCTTGCAGTAATTCAGCAGGGACAGGCCAAGGGTGGTCTTGCCGGAGCCGGACTCACCGACCACACCGAGGATCTCGCCGGGGTTCACCTCCAGGGTGAGTTGGTCGATGATGCTGGCCATGGACGGGACACCGACGATCTTCAGCTCGTTCACGACGAGGGTGGGTGGGGCGGTGTTCATGCTTCGACTCCTTCGTCGCTGCCGATGGCGGCCTTGGCCAGGCCGTCCGTGACCAGGTTGGTGCCCACTGTCAACAAGGCGATGGCGATCACGGGAAGGGCCACCGACCAGGGCGAGACGGTCAGGGCAATCCGGTTTTCGTTGATCATCAGGCCCCAGTCGGGGTTAGGCGGCTGCATGCCCAGGCCCAGGAAGCTCAGCCCGGCAACCAGGCCGATCGAGTAGGTCAGGCGCAGGCCGAATTCGACGGCGAGGGTGCTGCTGAGGTTGGGGACAATTTCGGCGACGATGATCCGCCAGCGGGGGATGCCCACGGATTCGGCGGCCTTGACGAAGTCACGTTCGACGACGGACATCGCCGCCCCGCGCACCACACGGGCCACGCGGGGAAGGTGCCCAATGGCCACCATGAGCACCAGCAGCCAAAGCTTGGGGCCGATGATGGACAGGAACAGCAGGGCCAGCACGATCTGCGGGAACGCGAGGGCAACATCGCCGGTGCGCATGAGTGCCTCGTCCACCCATCCGCGACCATAGGCGGCGAAGACGCCCACCAGGGCGCCAAGCCCAACGCCGGCGGCAGTGGCGAGCACGGAAAGGATCATGAGGGTCTGGCCGCCGGCCAGGAACCGTGAAAGGACGTCGCGGCCCAGGTAGTCGGTGCCGAACGGGCCGCCGATGCCGGCCGGTGAAAATGGCACGCCCACAAACTCGGTGGGTGAGTGCGGGGCGAGGTAGGGGCCAAGGAAGGCCACCGCGAAGATCATCAGGCTCAGCACCAGGCCGACTACTGTCCGCTTCGACTTCAGGGCGCGGCGCAGCAGCCCCTTCTTGCGCGGTGCCCTGACGGGGATGCCCGCACCGGGACCGGCGGGCTTGGTTCCAACAGTGCTCATTGCGCCGTCCTCACTTTCGGATTGACCGCCAGCGTGACGACGTCGGCCAGCAGGTTCACAATGACGTAGAAGAGGGCGATGATGATCACCAGCGCCTGGATGACGGGCAGGTCCCGGTTGGTCACCGAATCGATCAGTTCGAATCCGATCCCGGGGAAACGGAACAGATACTCCACGATGACCACGCCGCCGATGAGCCAGGCCAGTTGTAGGGCGATGACCTGGGCCACGGGGCCGATCGCATTCGGAATGGCATGCCGCCAGATCACGGTGCGCTCCGGCAGCCCCTTAAGACGAGCCTGCTGGACGTACTGGCTGTCCAGAACCTCCAGCATGGTGGCGCGCATGATGCGAATGATGTAAGGGGAGACGGCAAGGACCAACGTCAGCACCGGCAGGACCAGCTGGTCCGGGTGGCTCCAGACGTGGTCGCCGGGAACCTGCACAAAAACGGCCGGGAACAGGTGCAGCAGGCCGGTGGAGAGGAGCAGGACCAGCAGCACGCCAACCACGAACTCCGGCAGGGACGCCATGACCAGGGTGACGACTCCGGTCACATGGTCCAGTGCCGTATCCTTCTTCAGCGCGCTCCACGTGCCGATGACGATGGCCAGGGGTATGGCAATGACGGCCGAGGCAAACATGAGGACGGTGGAGTTGAGCACCATGGGACCGATCGTGTTGATGACCGACTTTCCACTTGCCAGCGATGCGCCCATGTTCAGGGTAACCACGTGGCCCAGCCAGTTGAGGTACTGTTCCGGCAGCGAGCCCCCCAGGTGGAGCTGCTCGCGCAGGGCCGCCAGCCGCTCCGGGGTCGCCTCGCGGCCCAGGATGGCCTGGGCCGCGTCGCCGGGGAGCGCCTGGGTGGCCAGGAAAACCACCACCGAGACGATCCACAGGGTGAACAGGCCGAACAGGGTGCGCCGGAAGAGCATACGGCCCATCGCACCCCCGCTTTTGCGGGTCATTTATTCAGCCAGACGCTGCGGAACCCAAACGACGTGAGCGGGATGCCGCTCTTGTCCGGGCTGAAACCCTGGACGGCGGAGGAGTAGGCGTCAACGCTGTTGGGGAAGCCCCAGATGATGTAGCCGCCGTCGTCGAATTCGATCTGCTGCGCCTTTTGGATGAGCGCGCACCGGGCCGGCATGTCCACGGTGGCGTTGGCCTTGTTGACCAGGTCGGACCAGTCCTTGTTGTCCCAGTGGGTTTCGTTGTAGGGGGAGCTGGTGAACCCTGAAGCGGCGGCCTGGGGCAGGAAGTCACGGGTGAACCAGAAATCCTGGGAGAAGGTCCACTGCAGGTATTTGTCGCCATAAAACTCGCCCGGATCCACCTTCTTGACGTTCACGGTCACGCCGGCCGCCTTCGCCTGCTGGGCGAACACCTGGGCTGCTTCGACCATGCCCGCGGCCGCCGAAGAGGTCACCAGGTCAACGCTGAGGTTGGACTTGCCGGCCTCGGCCAGAAGTGCCTTGGCCTTGGCGATGTCCTGGCTGCGTTGTGGGGTGTCCTTGGAATAGCACGCGTCGAAGGGTGCGTACATGTCGTTGCCGACAGTGCCGTGGCCGCCGAGGACCTGCTCAACCATTTGCTTGCGGTCCACGATCAGCCGGAACGCCTGGCGGACCTTCGGATCGTTGAACGGCGGCTGGTCAACGCGCATCGTAAACGGCACCCACGAACCGGTGGCGGATTCAAGCACCTTCAGTGCCGGGTTGGCCTTGACAATGTTGATTTGGCCCAGGGGCAGCTGGTCGATGGCGTCCACCTGGCCACCCAGCAGCGCGTTCACGCGTGCCGTGTCGTCGGGAAAGTCAATGATCGTTACAGCGTCCACGTGCGGTTGGCCCTTGCGCCAGTAGTTCGGGTTCTTCACGAACGTGCTCTGCTGCCCGGCCGTGAAGTCCTTCATCATGAACGGCCCGGAGCTGACCGGGTTCTTGGGGTCGTAGCCCACCGGCACTATGCCCATGTTGTACTGGGCCACGGTGTCAGCGAAGGTGGCGAAAGGAGTTTTGAAGGGGAAGATGATCGTCTGCGAGTCCACGGCCTTCAGCCCGTCACGGTTCAGGGTGGACAAGGAGCTGGCCCCGGCCATGGGGGCCTTCGGGTCCGTGACGCGCTTGAACGAAAAGATCACGTCGTCGGCCGTGATGGGCTTGTTGTTGCTGAACTTCAGGCCGTCACGAAGGTGCACGGTCCACGTCTTGGCGTCTGCAGAGGACGTGATCTTCTCCGCCAATGCCATTTCCACCTTGTGGTTGACGTCGTAAGTGGCGAGTGTTTCGTACAGCTGGATGGCACGGGCCTCGTCCGGGTGCGTCACGGGCGCGTGGGCGTCGAGGCTGTCCTTGGCCGATCCTCCCACGATGCCGACCCGCAGGGTGCCCCCGTCCTTGGGTTGGGAGTTCACGGGGTCCGTCGTCGACGTGCCCGGGGAAGAACAGCCGGCCAAGCCGATCATGGCAGCCGCCAAAAGGGTGGCCGTGAGGGTACGCAATGTCGTGGTGCGCCGGGAAGCGGTCATAGCTTTTGACTCCTGCAACGGTGAAGGAAATGAAAACCTGGTTTTCATGGCGTCTGACTGACGCGTCGATCATTTAGTCAGCATTGTGCCTCTCGTCACAGAAGTCAATACGTGGCCAAAATATGTTGAAATGTCAGGGAATATAAAGAAAACCCATCTTCCTAAGTGACGGGCCGTTCATTGACTGACGCGTCAGTTTGACAAGTAGGCTAGAGTCTTCACAACAAGCATCCGTCGCTGCGAAGGATCTTTCATGAACGAATCAACCGAACCCCGGGGGAAGCAGGCCCGCCGCAATGCGATCCTGGAGGCGGCCTGGCCCTTGATTGCCGAGCGCGGCTATCACCACGTACGGGTCCAGGACATCGCCGCCATCTGCGGGACCAGCACCGGGACCATCCACTACTACTTCCCGGAGAAGGACGACGTCCTCAGGGAAGCCCTGCGCTACTGCGTCGATCAGGCGTTCAACCGGCAGGGGGAAGTGCTTCGTCAGATCGACAACGCCCGCAAGCGGCTGCTGGCACTGATCGAGATGCAGTTGCCGGTCGGGGCCCAGGTACGCAACGAATGGTCGATCTGGCTGCAGTTTTGGTCCGAAACGTGCCTCAACCCGGAGCTGCGGGCCGTCCACAACGACTTTTACGACCGCTGGCTGGACGCCGTGGTCAAGACCGTGCGCCGCGGCCAGCGCCAGGGCATCTTCCGCGACACGGACCCCACCGTCTTTGCCAAGCTGCTGACCTCAGCCACGGACGGGGCGGCCATCAAGGTTCTGACGGGGGCGCCGAATATGGGTGTGGACAGCATGCGCCTGATGCTGGTCACCATCGTGGACACTGAGCTGACCCCCTTGTCGCCGTCAGACGCCTTGGGCGCCGCCGCCACGAGCACCGTGTAGTGGCCATGCCCACTCGATCCACCGGGCCGGCCCCTGCCGGGCTCCCCACTCTGGTGGCGGCCAGGTTGGCAGCCTGGCCGCGCCGGTCGGTGGCGGATTTTGACGGCATCCGTCGAGCCGCCGTCGCCATCGCGATCCAGGAAAGGGACGGCGAGCTATACTTCCTGATGATCAAGCGGACCACCCGCGGCTCAAACCCCGGCCAGTGGGCGCTGCCGGGCGGAAAGGTCGATCCGGGCGAGACCCTCTCGGAAACGGCGCGGCGGGAGCTCCATGAGGAGACCGGGCTGCAGGCCTCCCCCGCAGACGTGCTGGGCCTGTTGGACGATTTCAGTGCGAGCCGCGGAATAGTCATCACGCCCGTTGTCGTCCTGATTCCCGGTGCGCAAATGGCGCGGCGGAATCCGGCGGAGGTCGCCTCGCTGCATCCCCTGCCGCTGTCCCGCCTGACTGCCCCCGGAGTGCCTCGGTGGAAGACGTCCGGCAACAGTAGGCTGCTGCAGATGCCGCTGCGCCACGACATGGTGGTCCACGCTCCCACCGGGGCCATCCTGTGGCAGTTCGCCGAGGTGGCCCTGAACGGCAACCCGGTGCGCGTCAGCTCCCTGGCGGAGCCTTCCTTCACCTACAAGTAATGCGGGCGAACCCTGGTCGGGTGTCATTGGCGGGCCGGTCCCGGCTTCGCTGCGGAGGGCCGCTTTCCCGGGCCGCTTCGCGTTCTTGCCCCACCGAAACCAACAACCCCGGACGATTTCGCGTAACCGGCATCCGTCCGCTATTCTTGAGAGGTTGCTTTTGAGGACCTTCACTGGTCCACGGAGCTGCAATGGATCGGGGTGTGGCGCAGCTTGGTAGCGCGCGTCGTTCGGGACGACGAGGCCGCAGGTTCAAATCCTGTCACCCCGACCAACAAAGGCAGTGTCCATGAGGACACTGCCTTTAGTGTTTCCCGCACATAGGCGCCCGTCTCCCTACTCCCCTAACCACGGGTCAGCGGCGTCGGGGCGTCATTATGTGACATTTCAACGGCCGGAAGACGTCCTGAACACCATCACGCCGACCCGGCCCGCCCTATTTGACCGCCGTGCCCGCGATCAGTGTGCTGACCGGAGTGAGGGGCGGGCGCAGTGTCCAGTTTTCCAGGTCGACGGCGGCAAACCCTGCCTGCCGCAGGACCGCTGCCAAATCCCTTTCGCAGGAGCAACCCTCAAAAGCCCATGCCCAGGGCCGCCGCACCACGTGCTGTATCTGCCTGAGCCTGCTGCCGGCGCCGGCCTGCACATGTTCGACGAACGCATACCGCCCGCCGGGTCGCAGGACGCGTAGGATTTCTGCAACCACCTGGACGGGGTCGGCCACGGTGCACAGCACCAGGCTGGAGAGCACCATGTCCACCGAAGCGTCGGGAAGATCCAAGCGTTCTCCCGCGCCGACGCGCAGCTCGAGCTCGATCCCGTGGCGGGTGGCGTTGCGCCGCAACCGGGCATGCATGGCCGGATTTGGCTCAACGGCAATGACCCGGGTCCCCGGCGCCATGTACCGGAAGTTCGCGCCAACGCCCGGGCCCACTTCGATGACGACCGGAGGCAGGCCAGCAAAGACGCGCCTCTTTCGTCCCGCCAGCGCCCGGTCCAGCACGCCGTCAAAGACTGCCAGCCCCAGCGCGTTCACGGGGCCGCGAAAGCGGTTCGACCGATGGTTCCTGCCCATGGAACCGATCCTACGCCGCAGCCTCCGCGACGGGCATGGCGCCTACAGTCACCCCGCACCCGGTCTGCGCCATAACTTTTAAGGGCCTACACCCAGCCAACTCACGCACAGCTCCCAAGTGCCGGGCGTAGCTTGCTTAGAGCAACGAAGAAACCGCCGAAGGAGATGGTTTTCGGATGAGTAAGTCAACGAATGGAAGGCCTGGAGGAACCCTTCCCGACCAAGGTACAAAACTAAAGCGGCATCTGGGTCCCGTCGGCCTTTTGTTTACCGCGATCGGTTCCATCATCGGCTCCGGCTGGTTGTTCGGAGCCTACAATGCATCCCAAATTGCCGGGCCCGCGGCAATTTTTTCCTGGCTGATCGCCGGACTTATGGTCCTGATGATCGGCCTTTGCTATGCCGAGCTGGGACCCATGTTTCCCATCTCCGGCGGCGTCGTGCGGTACCCGCACCTGGTCTGGGGATCGTTCGCCAGCTATTCGCTGGGATTCATCACCTGGGTCAGTTCAGCCGCCGTCCCGGCCATTGAGGTCGAGGGCGCGCTGACCTACGCCACGAGATACGCACATTTCACCGTCGCCCAACGGGTTTCAGGGATCACGGTGCACACCCTGACACCGCTGGGCCTGCTGATCGCCGTGATCCTGATGGCCATCTTTGTGGCCATCAACTACTTTGGGGTGCGCCTGTTCGCCCAGATCAACAACGTCCTGGTGTGGTGGAAGCTGTTCATCATCATCCTGGTCATCGCCACGTTCCTGGTCATGGCCTTTGGCACCACCCAAATGGGGTCGCTGGACAACTTCACGACACTGGGCTTCGCTCCGTCGGGCGGTTCGGCCATCTTCACCTGCATCGCCACCGCCGGAATCACGTTTTCCTATTTGGGCTTCCGGCAAGGCATCGAACTGGCAGGCGAAACGTCCAACCCGAAGCGGAACATCCCCTTCGCCATCATCGGTTCCCTGACCATCACCGCCGTCATCTACGCACTGCTGCAGGTCGCTTTCACCCTGGGCATTCCCGAACACGTGCTGCAAAGCTCTGGCGCCTGGTCCCACCTGTCCTTCACCAACGATGCCGGTCCGCTGGCAGCCCTCGCCACCCTGGGAGGGCTGACCTGGTTGGCGTACCTGCTCTACGCTGACGCCATCATTTCCCCGACCGACACCGGCTTGATCTACACCACCATTGCCGCCCGCGTCTCCTACGCACAGGGCCGCAATGGAAACGCCCCGCGCTGGCTGGCGGCCACCAACCGCCACGGTGTGCCCCACTGGAGCCTGTTCCTGACGTTCGTCGTGGGCCTGATCATGTTCCTGCCGTTCCCGAGCTGGCAGCAGCTGGTCGGTTTCATCACCTCAGCCACGGTCCTGTCTTTCGGTTCCGGACCGCTCGTCGTGGCCACCCTGCGCCGCCAGATGGGCGACCGTGTGCGGCCGTTCAAGCTGCCGGGAGGCTACACCATCCCGCTGATCGCCTTTTACTGCGCCAACCTGATCGTGTTCTGGGGCGGATGGAGCGTGAACCTGAAGATTTTCATCACCATCCTGCTCGGCTACATCCTGCTGGTCGTCTTCGAATTCACCGGCGACCGCAGCATCAAGCCAAAACTCGACGTCAAGGCCGGCGCCCTGTGGCTGATCCCGTGGCTGGTCCTGGTCGGGCTGCAAAGTTGGCTGATGGATCCGGCCACCCACCCGAACCTGTTCTGGTGGGCATTCGTCAGCAACGCCGTCATTGCCGTGGTGGTCTTTTTCATCGCCTTAAGGTCCCACCTGCCGCTGGCCGAGGTGCAGCAATACGTTGACGACGCCGAGGAGGAGGCCCGCGAGGTAGGGCCGGAACCGGCCGTCTAGGCGGCACGGATAGGATGGTACACATGAGTCACACACTTGCCCCGTGTCCCGAGGGCGGTCATGGATGGGCGTCGACTGACGTGCCCGGCAGGGTTCGCGGCGCCGTCCCGGCGTGGCACAAGTACAGCTTCGTCAAGAAAAACTAGGCGCCCGGACATCGACCACAGCAATCGGGGAACCCCGGCGTGACGTCATGGATCCAGGCTGCGCCTGCGTTCACAATGGCACTGCTGGTCCTTGGCGTCCCCGGTGCCGCCGTTGTCATGGCATTGCGTCTCCGCGGCCTGGTGGCCTTGTGCCTGGCGCCGGCCGTGTCCGTCTCCGTCGTCTCCGCCAGCGCCGTCGTCGCTCCGCTCATCCACCTGCCGTGGGGGTGGCCGGTGCTCCTGCTGGGCACCACCATCGCCGCGCTGGCCGCCTACCTGGCCCGCCGGTTCATCCCGGCCCTGCTCCCCACCGGCCCGGAGGCCCCACCCGGATCGCGCGCCACCCGCGGAACGGTGCCATCCGCCGTCGCCGGCGTCCTGGTGGCCCTGGCCGTGACCACCACGTTCCTCACCGTGGTTGCGGCCACTCCCGAACAGTTCACCCAGGGCTACGACTCCGTGTTCCACCTCAACGCCACCGAATACGCGGTGCAGACGAAGAACGCTTCCTCCTTTGCGATCTCCGGCTTCATCCTGGCGCCGGGGCGCTCAGTTTTTTACCCGGCCGCGTGGCACGGACTGGCGAGTCTGCTGGTGATCCTGACCGGCATCAGCATTCCGGCCGCCACAAACGTTCTCTGGCTGGCCGTGTCCGGAGTGGTGTGGCCGCTTTCGTGCGTGTTCCTGACCCGCATCCTGTTTGGCGAAAAACGCACCGTGCTGTTTGCGGCCGGTGCCCTGGCCGCAGCATTTCCGGCGTTCCCCTACCTGCTGCTCCAATACGGCTCCGCCTACCCGAACTTGCTCTCCAACGCGATGGTTCCCGCCGGCGTGGGCCTGGTGCTGCTGATCGTGCACCCGCCGGCGCGCGCGCCGCTGGGGCCGGCCATGGCGCTGGCGCTGGTGGTGCTGTTCCTGCCCGGTACGGCGATGGCCCAACCCAACGGCGTGTTCAGCATCCTGCTCGTGCTCACCCCGCTGCTGGCCTATCTGGTGTTCCTGTGGCTGCGCACCGGCTTCCGTCGGGGCCGGCGCCGGGGCTGGAACCGGACCGCCTTGCTGGTGGGCTCCGCGGGCGCCGCGGCCGCCCTCTTGCTGGCGCTGCCGCAATTTAGGGGTCTGTTCAACTACACCAGCCCGGCGTTCCTGCCGTTCCCGCTGGCCTGGTTGCGCAATCTCACCCAGGCTCCGAACCCCATCTGGTTTCCCGCCGTCGCCTTGACACTGCTCGTGGCCCTGGGCGCGTGGACGGCCGCGAAAGTCCACAGGATGCGCTGGCTGCCGGCCTCGCTGCTGCTGGTCAGTTTCACCTATCCCCTGGCGGCCGGAACCAACCTGCCCCCGGCCAATGTGGTCATGGCTCCATGGTGGGACAACCCCGAACGCATCGCCGCCCTGATGCCGCTGGTTGCCGTCCCCCTGGCCGCGTTGGGGCTGGGACGCTGCATGGAGTGGTTGCGCGCCAGGTTCAGGCGGTTCCGCCTGGGCCCGGCCCGCAGTCGAACGACAACGGCGGCCGCGGCCCTGGCCGTCGTGCTCGCCTTCTCAAACCCGGGCTTTTGGCAGATGGCCGGCTCCGTGGGGAAGATGTACAACGTGCCGGCCACTCCGGACGGCCTGGCCCAGGTGGACGCGCAGGAATTGGCGCTGATCCACCAGCTCGACTCGCTGACCACGCCGAAGGACGTCATCGCCAACAACCCTTACAACGGCTCGGCGCTGGCCATGGCGCTGGCCGACAGGCACATGCTCTTCCCCTACAGCTCCCAGGGCGCCCCCACCGACGACGCGTACACGCTGCGCTTCTGGCTCAACCGGGTGGGCAGTGACCAGGAAGTGTGTGCCGCAGCCAAGCGCCAGGGAGTGACCTACCTCCTGGACTTCGGCACCGACTACATACCGGCGTTCGACAACCCCAAGTCACTGTATCCGGGCGTGACCCTGGCCGCCGGTTCGGAGGGCTTCACGCTGGTGGCAAGGGAGGGGCATGCCGCCCTGTACAAGCTCACTCTGTGCGGCGGGGTCCCGCTGTAGACGGCACTCATTGGACGTGGCGGGGGCACACCCAGGAACGGTCGATTGACAACTTTTGTAGATAGTTATCACAAACTAGTCAAAGCGCTTAGAATTGGTACAAAGCGTTGCATGAACGTGGCATTTTTCAGGAGGAGCAGCATAGTGGGCAGTAGTTTTGGCGATCGACTTCGGCAGGAGCGCTTGGCGCGCAGCCTCACCCAAGCGGAACTGGGCGGCGCCCTTTATTCGGCCAGCTACATTTCGCTACTGGAAAACGGGCGGCGGGAGCCCACCGTTGAAATAATCAAGCAGCTCTCCCTCCAATTGCAGCTCGCCCCCCATTCCATCGAGGAATGGGTCCAGCCCATCTCGGCGGAGGAAAGCGGCTATCTCGTTGCCTCGCTCTATGCCCGCCAGTGTTGGGACACGCGGGACTACGTGGGGGCGGCGCAAAGCGCCGGCTCCGCCGCGGAAAAGGCCAGCGCCAGCCATGACTCGGTCACGTGGTGGAACATGGCCTACCTGCAGGCGAATTCACTGCTGCGCTGCGGCGGCCAGGCCGAGGCCCTGGAGGTACTGACGAAGCTGCTCAACCACGCCCTCACCGCGGACAGCGATGCCCTGACATTGCGGACCCGCCAGACCAGGGCCGCGGCGCTGCTGAGCCTGGGCCACCTCCCGGAGGCGATTGAGGAGGCCACACTCGCCATCGAAATCGGCTCCGGGGACACTGACGAGGAATACTCTGCGTACCTGATCGCCCTGCAAACCCTCGTGGGCGCCTTGGCCGAGTCGGGAGACTTGGAGGGCGCATGGCAGCACTGCCTGGCCCTGGCGGATGCGGTCACGGACTCCACGCCGCCCCAACTGGCCGGTGAAATTCATTGGGTCATCGGCAATGTGGCGTTCATCAGGCAGGACACCAACACCGGCCTGTTCCACCACGCACAGGCCGGCCGGCTGCTCTCGCCCACACAGGACCTCTCCCGCTGGGCCCAGTTCAACAAGGCGACCGCCTGGGTGCGCCTGGCCGCGGGGATCGTCGAACCGGCCACGCTGGAGGCCATCGAACGCAGTGAACTGGCGCACTCCGTCGTCGGTGCCACCCGCACCGAAGCCCTGGAGGTTTCACTGCTGCGCGCCCGCTGGCTCTACCTCAACGGCGACATGACCGGAGCGCTGGCGCTGCTGGAAATCATCGGCTCCGAGCGGGACATCCTGGCCACCCACATTTCCGGGGACACGGCCTTGCTGTTGGGCAAGGTCCTCAAGGCGCAGGACCGCATGGAAGAGGCCCTGGCCGCCTTCGAGGAGGCCAAGGCCATGTTCGCCGAAGCGGGCGCCACCGAAAGGATCTCCCAAGCCATGGAGAGCATCGTCGAAATCGAATCGCTGCGCCGCTCCGGTTCCCGGAAATAATCCGGACGGCCCGCCCGGGGCCAGTTAGCCGAAGGTGGCGCCGGTGAGGCGTTCGTAGGCTTCCACATAGCGGGTCCGCGTGCGTTCCACGACGTCTGCCGGCAGCGCCGGCGGGGGCGTGGAGCCGTCCTTGTCCCAGCCGGACTCTGCACTGGTCAGCCAGTCGCGCACGTATTGCTTGTCGAAGCTGGGTTGCGGCCGGCCCGGCGACCACAATTCAGCATCCCAAAAGCGTGAGGAATCCGGTGTGAGGACTTCATCGCCCAGGGTGATGGTCCCGGTGGCCGGGTCCGTGCCGAACTCCACCTTGGTATCGGCCAGGATGATGCCGCGGCCGCGCGCGAGCGCCTCCGCGCGCGAATAGATCTCCAGCGTCAGGCGGCGCAGCGTGTCCGCGGCCTCCGTGCCGACCCTCTCCACCACGGTCCCAAAGGGGATGTTTTCATCGTGTGCGCCCACCTGCGCCTTGGCCGATGGCGTAAATATGGCAGACTCCAGCCGCGACCCGTCCTCCAGCCCGGCCGGCAGCGGCAGGGCGCAAACGGTCTGCGAGCGGCGGTATTCGGCCAGCACGGATCCCGTCAGGTAGCCGCGCGAAATGCACTCGATGGGGAACATGTCAAGCTTTTTGCAGACCATCGCCCGCCCGGCGACCTGCGCGGGCACACCGTCCTCCACCGTGGTGGCGACCAGGTGGTTGGGGACGTCGAGCTGGCCAAACCACCACACGCTCAGCTGTGTCAGGATCCGTCCCTTGTCCGGGATTTCGCTGGCCAGGATGTGGTCAAAGGCGCTGATCCTGTCGCTGGCCACCACCAGCACGACGTCGCTGCGCCCGGCAAAAGCCGTCGCCCCTGACGCTGCGGGCCGGTACAGGTCCCTGACCTTGCCCGAGTAGACATGCTCCCAGCCGGGCACGACGGGAGCGGTAGTTGGTGCCAATGTCATGTGATTCTTCCTTACGCCTGGACGGCCGGATCGGCCACTGAAATTTCACCGCGTGCGGCCTTGGCTGCAATGTCGTTTCGGAATTGTCCGCCGTCCAGCGAAATTTCCGCCATCCCGGCGTAAGCCTTCTCCCGGGCGTCCTCCACATCGGCGCCCATGCCGACCACCGCAAGGACGCGGCCGCCAGCACTGACGGTGTTGCCGTCGTCGTCCACGGCCGTGCCGGCGTGCAGCACATGGACGCCGTCCAAGCGCCGCGCCTTCTTCAGCCCGCGGATGCGGTCACCGGTGCGCGGGACGCCGGGGTAGTTGGCACTGGCCAGGACGACGGCGACTGCCGTCTCCGGCGCCCAGCGGAGTTCGTCCACCTTGTCGAGCTGACCCTTCGCCGCAGCCAACAGGATGCCGCCCAGGGGCGTCTTGAGGCGGGCCAGGACGGCCTGCGTTTCGGGGTCCCCGAAGCGGGCGTTGAATTCGATGACGCGGGTGCCACGGCTGGTCAGGGCCAGGCCGCAGTACAGGACGCCGGTAAAGGGTGTGCCGCGCCGGGCCATTTCGTCGATCGTGGGCTGGGCCACCCGGTCAATGACGTCCTGGACCAGGTTCGCCGGGACCCATTCCAGCGGCGAGTAGGCGCCCATGCCGCCGGTGTTGGGGCCTTCGTCGCCGTCAAAGATCCGCTTGAAGTCCTGGGCCGGTGAGAGCGGGACCACCGTGCGCCCGTCGGCCAGGACGAAGAGGGACACTTCCGGTCCGTCAAGGTATTCCTCGATGACCACGGTGCCGCCCGCGTCAAAGCAGGACTGTGCGTGGGCCAGGGCTTCGCCGCGGTCTGCCGTAACCACCACGCCCTTGCCCGCGGCCAGGCCGTCGTCCTTCACCACATACGGGGCCCCAAAGGTGTCCAGGGCGTCTGCCGCTTCCGCCGCGGTGGCGGCAACCTTGGCCATGGCGGTGGGAACCAGGGCCTCAGCCATGATCGTCTTCGCGAAGGCCTTGGACGCCTCCAGCTGGGCGGCCGCCCGGGTAGGCCCGAAGACGGGGATGCCGGCAGCCTCAACGGCGTCGGCCACCCCGGCAGCCAACGGCGCCTCAGGTCCCACCACCACCAGGTCGCTTTCCAGCTTCAGCGCCAGGGCTGTGACCGCCGCGGGGTCGTTGGCGTCAATGCCATGCGTGGGCACAATTTCGGCGATGCCCGCATTCCCGGGCGCCGCATGGACCTCCGTCACGCTGGGGTCACGCAGCAACGATCGGACAATGGCATGTTCGCGGCCGCCCGGGCCAATCACTAGAACCTTCACGGTACAAGGGTACTTGGCCCGCGGCCCCGGTCCGCAAAGTGGGCCACGCAGATGGCCTCCGCCGCGTCAGTGCGCAGCCCCCACCCCCGTGATGTGGCGTCATCCAACGGGACGCGTGGCGATATGACGGGTTGGCCATTGCAACCTGCACAGCCGCTTGCTAGCTTGGCCAGTGGAAAGTGCCGGGCAGAATCATGCCGAGCGGTGCGAACCGTGCACTGGATTTTTTCACCTACCGGCCCGCATCTTCCAGGGGGAACCACCACATGCCAGCATCCACGCACGCTGTCCTGCGGCGCGCGGGCGCGACTTGCGCCGCGGCTGCGCTCATGATCGGCGGCACCTTCATCTCCGGCGCCGCAGCTGCACCCCCGGGCGGCCCGACGCCGCCGGCTGCCTCCAGCGCTTCCGCCGCCCCCACCGCAATCCCTTCTCAGCAGGTCCTGCCTGCCGGTTTGAAAGAGGCCGTCAAACACGATCTCGGCAAGTCGGTTGCGGAATTTGAGGCGAACGGTGAACTGGCGAAGAAGGCAGCCGAGCTCCAAATGGAGGTCAGCAAGACCGACCCGGCATCCGTCGTCTCCGTGGCCGGGGACACCATCAACGTGGTGACGTCGGCCCCCGGTGCAGCCCAGGAGGTTGCCCGCCATCATGGTCAACGCAGCCGGCAAGTATGTCATCCGCACCGCAGACGTGCCAGGCGAATCCCCAACACCAACGCCCGGGCTCCCTGCGGCAGCAACCCAGGCGTCCATGGCGGCCTTTGAAGCCAAGTACTCAAATGTGGTTCTTAGGGCGGCGGAAGGACCTGTCACCGCCCTGGCCGGTGATGTCGTGAACGGCCAGGGCTACGCCTCCCTCATTTCCGGCAATGCGTACGAAACCTGCTCCATCGGCTGGAACGGCTTTGACAAGTCCGGCAGGGCCGCCGTCATCTCTGCCGGCCACTGCTCCATGGACGGGAAGCAGAAGGCCACGGTGCTGACCGACCCGATGCGTGACCCCGCCGCCAAGCCGGCGGGCCCCGGAATCGCCATCCTCGGCAGCCTGGGCACGTTTGGCTTCTCCCAGTTCGGCGGCCCGGGCAACAGCCCCGTCACCGGGCTCGACACCACCACGGGGCTGGGGAACCTCGGCAACATCGGCACCGACGTCTCCGTCATTGACAACATCACCGCCGGCCTGGACCAGCTTCCCCTGGTCACACACTGGGTGGACCCGGCCGGTCTGCCGGCAGCCGGCACCAAGGTCACCGGAGTTTCATCTGCCGTCAAAGGCGCCGACATTTGCAAGGCCGGACGCACCACGGGCTGGACCTGCGGCACCGTTTCAGAGGTGGGCATCTTCCTGGTCGCCGGCAGCCCGGATCCCAACAATCCCGACGTCCGTGCCGTGCGCGGCTTCGGCTCGGCCACGATGACGAGCGGCAGGGGTGACTCGGGCGGGCCGGTCATCTCCGGCACCACCGCGGTGGGAATGATCAGCGCCGGAGGCAACGGCATGTCCTATAGCACGGACCTGGTGGATGCACTGGCCCACACCAACGGCTACACGGTCAAGATCTTCCTGAACTCCCCCACGCTGGCCGCCCCGGCCAACAGGGGCACCATCCAGCGTTCAACCACCATCACCGGCACGGTTGCAGGGGCACCGCCGGGCACCTCGGTCACCGCCACCCTGGACGGGAAAACCAGCACGGTGAAACTCACGGCCGGCGGTGAATGGTCCATCAAGGCCCCGAACACAGGGGGGAAGTTCAAGCTGACCGCGCAGGCACGGAACGGCTTTAGCGCCTCCGCGCCGGCAACGTTCACCGTCACGGTCGTCAGGCAGGCGCTGGCCGCACCCGCCTTCACAGCACCGGCACGCAACGGCTCGGCAACAGCGCCCGTCAAGGCCGTTGTGGGCACCGGGAAGGCGGGCGCCACCATTGAGCTCACCGGCGACGTCACCGGAACCGCCGTGGTGGGTGCCAACGGCACATGGTCCGTGCCTGTGGCCCCGGCACTCACTGTGGGGAACTACACCGTCACGGCCCGGCAGGCGCTGGCGGACTGGAACGGGTCCACGACGGTCGTCAGCACGTTCAAGGTGGTGCCGGTGGCGCCGCCAACCCATAGGCAGGCCGCCGCAGTCCCGGACCGTCCCCCCGCCACGCCGGCAACCGTGGCGCTTCAGGCCTCGTCGGCGCTTCAGGCCTCGTCGGCGGACGCCGCGCTGGCGGCAACCGGTGCTTCAGGCACCGTGGGCGTCCTCGGCGCGGCAGGCGTTGCGCTGCTCCTGGCCGGCGCAGCGTCCCTTTGGTTGCGCCGCCGCACCAAGACAAACTAGCAGCGGCTCGCTGTGGCCTGAACGCCACAACACCCCGGTCAGGGCCCGTGGAGGAGTGCGCCCGAGGAGAAATGGAGGAAGAAATGAACGGCAGAAAGCTGGCAGCGGTCCTCACCGCCGCCACCATGACAGGGGCATTGGGCCTGGGCGGATGCGGGCCGGACGGGACCACCGGAGCGCCGGCGCCCGGCACCACGGCGCCAGGAACCACGGCCGCAGCGCAAGGAACCGCCTCCGCCGGCAGGCAGTCCACCGGGTTGCTGATGCTCAACGACACGTTGAAAGCGAAGCTTGGCAGCGCCTACTCCGACTCCTGGATTGAAGGAAACCGGCTGCACGTGGCGGTTACCACCCAGGACGCTGCGAAAATTGTCTCCGACGCCGGGGCAATACCGAAACTGGTCACCTTCGATGCCGCACAGCTGGAAGCGGCACTGCAGGCCGTCGTGTCCTGGCAGGCATCGCTGCCGCAGCAGCAGGCCGCCGCCATCCACAAGATCCTCACCGACGGGCGCACCGGCACCGTGACCATCTACGTGGCCGCCGGGCAACTCGGGGCCGTCTCCGCCGCCGCGGCCAAGGCCAATCCCGCCGGCAAGGTGCCCCTGGTCGTCAAGGAATCCGCCGGACGGCCAACTCCCCTATAGGGTCCGCCGCGCCAGGCACCGCGCAGAAGGTGCGTCAGGGGAGGGGCAATAGTCGCTAGGATGACACCATGATCCAGACCTTCCGGGCGTACGACGCCGTTGAACTCGCCGTCCTGGAACGCAGTGGATTTGTGGAGTCCCGGCACATCGGCTCCGCCGTGGTGTTGGCGGCGGACGGATCCGTTGTCACCTCCCTGGGCGATGTCGATTCGCCCATCTTCCCGCGGTCGGCCGTGAAGCCCTTCCAGGCCCTGGCCGCGATGCAGGCCGGGGTGCCGCTGCGCGGCGCCCAGGTGGCCATTGCCGCCGGCAGCCACAGCGGCTCGCTGGAACACATGGATCTGGTGTCCGGAATGCTCAAGGCGGCCGGCCTCACCGAGAACCACCTGGCTTGCCCCGCTGCCTGGCCCGGCGATCCCGAAGCGCGTGCGTGGCTGGTGCGCACGGACCGGGGCAAGTCCAAGCTGGCCATGAACTGCTCCGGCAAGCATGCGGCCTTCCTGTGGGCCTGCTCCGAGAACGGGTGGGACACGGCCGGTTATTTGGAGCCGAACCACCCCATGCAGCGCGCCGTGCGCACGGTGTTGGAAGAATACACGGGCCAGCCGGTCCGGCATACGGGCGTAGATGGTTGCGGTGCACCTGTCATGTCCACCACCCTTAAGGGCCTGGCGCTTGCTTTCACGACGCTGGCCAAGGCGCCGTCGGACAAATTCGCCAACGCCCGCGCCGCCACCGTCGCCACGTCCATGCTTGACTATCCGTGGGCCGTGGAGGGCCACGGCCGGCCCAACACCGTCGTCATGGAGGAAATGGGCGTCCTGGCCAAAATGGGCGCGGAAGGCGTGCTGGCCATGGCCACGCCTGCCGGTGCCGGTGTGGCGGTGAAAATGCTTGATGGCAACGGCCGGGCCGCCACCTTGGTGGCACTGACATTGCTCGCCGCCTGCGGGGCCCTTGACGTCCCTGAGGTGGCCGACCTCCTGGGCAAGGTGGTCCCACCCGTCATGGGAGGCGCCCGCCCGGCCGGAAGCCTGCGCCTCGGCCAGGCCGTCAGCGCCCTTCTGGACTGAAAGGCCCTGCCCGTGGCTTCCCGACGCCGGATCGACATTGCCGAGGGCCGTGCCGCCCTCGACGCCTGGGGCCATGGGGACGCACCGCGCACCGTCACAGCCATGGCCGTGCGCTACACGCTGGAGGAACTTTCGGCCCGCGCTCCGGGAAACTCCGTCGAGGTCCGGGTGCCCCCCTTCGGCGTCACCCAGTGCATAGCGGGCCCCCGGCACACCCGTGGCACCCCGCCCAATGTGGTCGAGTGCGACGCCGGGACCTGGCTTGCACTGGTGACCGGTCGGACTGGCTGGGGTGACGCCGTCGAACGCGGTCTGGTGGCGGCTTCAGGGCTGCGGGCCGATTTGTCGGGGGAACTGCCCCTCCAGTAAGGCGGGTACCCTTGTAGCTATGACTTCCCAGCCTGTTGACCGCCGCCGACTCACGGTACGCCGCGCACCCAAATACGTACCGTTCATGGTTGCCGGAGCCCTGGTGGGAGTTGTCGTGGCGGGCATTCTCACGCTCATTTCCCCCAGCGTTGAGAAGTTCGACCCCGGCAGCATCTTTGGGTTTTTCGCCGTGCTGTTGATGCTCCCCGGCCTAGGCATGGGTGCCGCAGCGGCCCTCGTCATCGACCGCAGGAGCGTCAAACGCGCCGGTACTGCCGTCGTCGAGTCGGTCCCGGACGATGAACACGGCGCGGCCGCCGGACGGCAGCCCTGAGAATTGCGTTAGAGCTGGCTGCCATTACGTGAGACAATTTTCTGGTGGCACGCGGAGACGGAAAATTATCACATGACCTATTGCCCGGCGAAAAAGGACCCCAAGACGCCTGCGGCGTCCTGGGCATTTGGGCGCCCGGCGAAGAGGTGGCAAAGCTAACATATTACGGGCTGTATTCCCTGCAGCACCGTGGTCAGGAATCGGCGGGGATCGCCACCAGTGACGGCACCCGGATCAGCGTGTACAAGGACATGGGACTCGTTTCCCAAGTCTTTGACGAATCTACGCTGAACACCCTGACCGGGCACATTGCTGTAGGGCACTGCCGGTATTCCACCACCGGTTCTTCCAATTGGGCCAATGCCCAGCCCACACTGGGCGCCACCGGAAGCGGCACCGTCGCCCTGGCGCACAACGGCAACCTGACCAACTCGGCGGAACTTTACGACATGGTCCTCGCCCGGGACGGATTGCCCACCTCCGGGGAGATGGCGCAGGGCAACACCTCCGACACCGCCCTGGTCACCACCCTGCTCAAGGGCGAGAAGGGCCGCTCGCTGGAGGACACCGCCATGGAGCTGCTGCCCAAGATCCACGGCGCCTTTTCCTTTGTCTTCATGGACGAGCAGACCCTGTACGCGGCCCGCGACCCCCACGGGGTCCGCCCGCTGGTCCTGGGCCGGTTGGAAAACGGCTGGGTGGTCGCCTCCGAAGGCGCCGCGCTGGCCACCATGGGTGCCAGCTTCATCCGCGAAATTGAACCCGGGGAATTCATCGCCATCGATGAGGACGGCGTGCGAACCCAGCGTTTCGCCCCGGCCACGCCCGCCGGCTGTGTCTTTGAGTACGTTTACCTGGCCCGCCCGGACGCCACCATCGCCGGACGCTCCGTATACGAGTCCCGGGTGGAAATGGGCCGCCAGCTGGCCCGCGAAAACCATGCCGAGGGCGATCTGGTGATACCGGTCCCGGAATCGGGCACCCCGGCCGCCATCGGCTACGCCGAGCAGTCCGGCATCCCCTTTGCCCACGGCTTCGTCAAGAACGCCTACGTGGGGCGCACCTTCATCCAGCCCAGCGAAACCCTGCGCAAGCTGGGCATCCGGCTCAAGCTCAACGCCTTGGAGTCCGTGATCCGCGGCAAGCGCATTGTGGTGGTGGACGACTCCATTGTGCGCGGGAACACCCAGCGCGCCGTGGTGCGCATGCTGCGCGAGGCCGGGGCCGCCGCCGTGCACGTGAAGATCTCCTCCCCGCCGGTGCGCTGGCCATGTTTCTACGGCATCGACTTTGCCTCCCGCGCGGAGTTGATCGCCAACGGTGCCGCCATCGACGAGATCAGCAAGTCGATCGGCGCCGACTCCCTCGCCTACATTTCCGAGGACGGCATGATCGATGCCACGTTGCAGCCGCGCGATCGCCTTTGCACGGCCTGCTTCACCGGCACCTACCCGATCGAACTGCCGTCCGGCGACCGGCTGGGCAAGAACCTGCTCGAGCGCACCAAGGCAGGCGACACCACCACCTCCACCGGCTGCGACCCGGGCCCGGATGCGGAACTGGAATCGATCCTGACCGACCAAGACCGCGCTGCCGCAGACGGTTCATAAGACATTTGCAAGAAAGAGACGCCATGACCCACGCCTCAAACGAATCCGCCATCACCTACGCCAGCGCGGGCGTTGACACCGAGGCCGGGGACCGCGCCGTCGAGCTCATGAAGGAAGCGGTCAAGGCCACACACGGCCCGTCAGTGGTGGGTGGCTTTGGCGGCTTTGCCGGGCTCTACGACGTCTCGAAGCTGCTGAGCTACAAGAAGCCGTACCTGGCCACGTCCACCGACGGCGTCGGCACGAAGGTGGCCATTGCCCAGGCCATGGACATCCACGACACGATCGGCTACGACCTTGTCGGCATGGTGGTCGATGACATCGTGGTGGTGGGCGCAGAGCCCTTGTTCATGACTGATTACATCGCCACCGGCAAGGTTGTCCCGGAACGCGTGGCAGACATTGTCCGCGGCATCGCCGCAGCCTGCAAGGTGGCCGGCACCGCCCTGGTCGGCGGCGAAACCGCCGAACATCCCGGCCTGCTGGCCCCCGACGAGTACGATGTGGCCGGCGCCTGCACCGGGGTTGTCGAGGCAGAGCTGCTGCTGGGCCCGGAGCTCGTGCGCGCCGGGGACGTCGTCATAGCCATGGCGTCCTCCGGCCTGCACTCCAACGGCTACTCTCTGGTGCGCCGCGTCATCAACCACGCCGGCTGGGCCCTGGACCGCCAGGTGACCGAACTGGGACGCACGCTGGGCGAGGAACTCCTGGAGCCGACCCGCGTGTACGCAGCGGACTGCCTGGACCTGACCCGTTTCCTGCCGGTCACACAGGACAAGGCCGTCCACGGCTTTAGCCACGTCACCGGCGGCGGCCTGGCCGCCAACCTGGCGCGCGTGCTGCCGCAGGGCCTCACCGCCACCGTGGACCGCTCCACGTGGAGCCTGCCGGCGATTTTCAGCGTCGTTTCGCAGTTGGGCAACGTGCCGCTGGCCGACCTGGAACGCACGCTGAACCTGGGTGTGGGCATGGTGGCCGTGGTGTCCGCCGACGCCGCCGACGCCGCCGTGGAGCGCCTGAACTCCCGTGGCCTGCCGTCGTGGGTCATGGGCACCGTCACCCGTGAGGCCTCCGACGCCGATCGGACCGGCTCCGACTACACCCAGGGCGCCAAGGGCGTCGACGGCGGCGCCGTCCGGCTGGTGGGCAACTACGCCGTGTAGCCCAAATCACGCATTAATGCCGCGGACCATGCCTTCCGCCACCGTTTGGGCGGTGGCGCACAGCACGGCCCGCGGCATTTTTCCATGTGACCGGTTGCCGGGTTCCTGCGCAGGGAACAACAAAATCCCCGCCCGCCGCAAGAGCGTTCGGGCGCTTGCGGCGTGCAGGGTTTGTTGCGTTTGCTGAGCTAAAAGCTTCTAGCCGATACGACGCGAGTCAGCTTCGTCGTCGTCCTCAAACTGATCCGCATATTTGTCTTCATATGCCGAGTAGTCCGGCTCTGCAGGAACCTCAATGTGATGGCCCGGGGCTCGCCGAGTAGTTCCACCGAGCTCTTTCTGCAGAGCTGAATAGTCAGTGTTCGGGGAATAGTACTTAATGTCCCGAGCCTGCTTGGTTGCCTTCGCCTTTTGACGGCCGCGCCCCATGGCGTGACCCCCTTTTTACACTTGGACCGGAGGTGGTCGCTCGGGCTGAGAGCGAGGCTCCGGAATATTCGGTCAATTTGTCGTACTCCTAGATTACATGAGTTCGGCACCGGCTGCGCCCGCCCATGCGGTGTTCTGCCCGGCGACGGTCCATTAATTTTCCGTGACGGCCGGGAAATATTCGATAGAGTCAAGGAGACGGGGAGCTATCTCCCGCACGGGAAGCGTCATTTGCGCCGCGGTCCAAGATAATTTCCCTTTGTCCCGGCGAAAAAATGGTGCCGGCTGCCGACGCAACACGGAAGGCAACGTTCTTCATGAATGATCACGACAACGAAAAAGGCAAGGGGCTGGGCGGGACGCCACCGGCCCCTTCAGCGCCGGATTCGGCACGGGAACCGCAGCTGGGCGCTACCGACTTCGAATTTACCGAACCGAAGCTGGGCACCGCCGAAATCAGCTCGGAAGTTGCCGAAAGCGTGGATCTGGACCAGGTGGAGGCCGAGGCCGCGGCGGTGGAGCGTGAGGCCGCGCGCGCAACCCAGCTCGACGCCGGCTCCGTCATCGCCTCCGTGCCAGCCCCCGCGGTGGATTTCAACGCGCCCGCGGCAGGCAAGCCGTCGGCGACCACGGCGGCCGAACCCGCGGAACCCGCCGCGACCGCCGCCGGCACCCCGCCAGCACAAACCACGCCCGCCCCGGACGCCCAGCGCCCGTACGTGGGCCGGGGCATTGACGACGGTTCCGGCTGGCACCGCCCGGAAACGCCGTGGAAACAGTCCGCCACACCCTGGCAGCCAAAGGCCAATGCGTGGCAGTCACCGGACCAGGTGGCCAGGGGGGCCGCCGATGCGGCAGCCTCAGCCGAACTCGCCTCCTCCCTCCACGGCACTCCGACACAAACTGGGGGCCAGGCAGGGGGCCCGCCCATCCCGCCGGCACCCGGAGGCCCCGGCAGCCTGGGCGGCCCCGGCCAGCCGGGCGTACCCCAGGAACCCGCGGGGCAGTGGCAGGGCGGGCCCGGCCAGCCGGTTGGAGACGAAGGCCAGGGCGGGCCCGGAAACAGGAACAAGCTGCTCATCGTCCTGGGTGTGGTCGTCATCGGTCTGGTTCTGCTGGGACTCCTGATCTGGATGCTGTTCAATTTGTTCGTTGGCATTGCAGGGGGTAAATCGGCAACGGACACGCCCGCGTCCCTTGCCACCTCGGCCGGCAGCGGAGCTGCGGACCAGTCCGCAATACAGGAGGCCGGAAGCGGCCTTGATGTAATCGTGCGGCAGTCCTCTCCGCTGGACTGGTTGGAGGGGGACTGCCTCCGCGGCTACGCCGGCGTCAACAAGGCCGCCGACGTGGTGGGATGCGACAGCCCGCACTCCGCCCAGGTGGTGGGGTCCGTCCTGTACCCGGATTCCGGGTCCTTCCCAGGGGAGGATGCGCTGAAGGCCAAGGCGGCCGCAGTGTGCCAAGCCGTGCAATACACGGACGCCACCAACAGCTACAAGGGCCTGAAGGAATTCAAGGCCTTCCCGTCGGCGGGCACCTGGAACACGGCCGGCGACCGCAAGGTTGACTGCGTCATCGTGGACCCGAGCGGGGAAAACCTGCTGACCTCGCTGGTCCCCTGACCCCGGCAGCCATTGCCGGGGCAGCCCAGTATGTCGGATGCGCACCGCTTTACTTGCGGCGCACGGTCAGCCCGGACTCGTCCGCGGGCGCGCCTTCCATGGTGAGCTCGTTAAAGTCGGTGGCCGTGTCCACCAGGACGGTGTCGCCGTCGCTGATGGCGCCGGAGAGAATCTCCTTGGCCAGCCGGTCACCGATCTGCCGCTGGACCAGCCGGCGCAGGGGCCTGGCCCCGTAGGCGGGGTCGTAGCCGGACAACGCCAGCCACGCCTTGGCCGAATCGGTCACGTCCAATGTCAGACGGCGCCCGGCAAGACGGGCAGCCAGCGACTGGACCTGCAGTTCCACGATCCTGGACAGTTCCTCGACGCTCAGCGCGTCGAACATGACGATTTCATCGAGGCGGTTCAGGAACTCGGGCTTGAACGACGCCTCTACGATGGACATGACTGCTTTGTGCTTCTCGTCGTCGGACAGGGTTGGATCCACCAGGAACTGTGAGCCCAGGTTGGAGGTGAGCACCACAATGACGTTGCGGAAGTCCACGGTGCGGCCCTGACCGTCGGTGAGGCGTCCGTCGTCGAACACCTGCAAGAGGATGTCAAAGACTTCCGGGTGCGCCTTCTCCACCTCGTCCAGGAGCACCACCGAATACGGCCGCCGCCGCACGGCCTCGGTCAGCTGCCCACCCTCGTCGTAGCCCACGTAGCCGGGAGGGGCGCCCACCAGCCGGGAGACGGAGTGCTTTTCGGAGTATTCGCTCATGTCGATGCGGATCATGGCGCGTTCGTCGTCGAAGAGGAAGTCCGCCAGGGCCTTGGCCAGCTCTGTCTTGCCCACGCCGGTGGGGCCCAGGAACAGGAACGAGCCCGTAGGCCGGTCCGGGTCGCTGATGCCGGCACGGGCGCGCCGGACGGCGTCGGACACGGCCGTGACAGCCTTGTTTTGGCCGATCAGCCGGGCACCAATGACCTGTTCCATCTGCAGCAGCTTCGCACTTTCACCTTGGAGCATGCGCCCGGCCGGGATGCCGGTCCACGCGGAAATGACCTCGGCGATGTCGTCGGCGGTGACTTCCTCGGCCACCATCAGGTCCTTTTTCTCGGTCTCTTCCTCGGCGGCGGCAGCATCCAGTTCATGCTGCAGCGCCGGCAACTCGCCGTAGAGAATGCGGGAGGCCAGCTCCAGGTCACCGTCGCGCTGTGCCTTGTCGGCCACGGAGCGGCGCTCGTCCAACCTTGCTTTCAGTTCTCCCACGCGGTTCAGCCCGGCCTTTTCCGCCTCCCAGCGGGAGTTCAGCGCCGCGAGCTCTTCCTTCTTGTCCGCCATGTCCGCGCGGAGGGCCTCGAGCCGCTCCGCCGAAGCCTCATCGGTTTCACCGCTGAGGGCCAATTCCTCCATGGTCAAACGGTCCACGGCGCGGCGGAGTTGGTCGATTTCCTCCGGCGCCGAGTCGATCTCCATGCGCAGGCGCGAGGCCGCCTCATCCATCAGGTCGATGGCCTTGTCCGGGAGCTGGCGGCCAGAGATGTAGCGGTTGGAAAGGGTGGCGGCAGCCACCAGGGCGGAATCGGCGATGGCCACCTTGTGGTGTGCCTCATAGCGTTCCTTTAGGCCGCGGAGAATGCCGATGGTGTCATCGACACTGGGTTCGCCCACGTACACCTGCTGAAACCGCCGCTCCAGCGCGGGGTCCTTTTCAATGTTTTCCCGGTATTCGTCCAGTGTGGTGGCCCCGATCAGGCGCAGCTCGCCGCGCGCCAGCATGGGCTTGAGCATGTTGCCGGCATCCATGGAGCCTTCAGACGCGCCTGCCCCGACCACGGTGTGAAGTTCGTCGATGAACGTGACGATCTGCCCGTCGGAGGCCTTGATTTCCTCCAGCACGGCCTTGAGGCGCTCCTCAAACTCGCCGCGGTATTTGGCCCCGGCAACCATGGAGGCCAGGTCCAGGCTAATCAGGGACTTGCCCTTCAGTGATTCGGGCACGTCGCCGGCCACCATGCGCTGGGCCAGGCCCTCAACGACGGCGGTCTTGCCCACCCCGGGGTCGCCGATGAGCACCGGGTTGTTCTTGGTGCGGCGGCTGAGCACCTGGATGACACGGCGGATTTCCGAATCGCGCCCGATCACCGGGTCCAGTTTGCCCGATCGCGCCACGGCGGTCATGTCAACGCCGTATTTTTCCAGCGCCTGGAAGGTGTTTTCCGGGTCCGGCGTGGTGACCTTGCCGTCGCCGCGAACGCCGGGCAGGGCGGCGTCGAGCGCCTGGCGGGTGGCACCGACCTGACGCAGGGCAGTGCCTGTGGCACCGGCGTCGTCCGCCAGGCCCAGGAGAAGGTGTTCGGTGGAGACATAGCCGTCTCCCATGCGCTCGGCAGCCTGCTGGGCAACCTGCACCACCAGCAGGGTGTTGCGGCTGAGCTGGGCCTGCGCCACCGAGGTGCCGGACGACGCCGGGAGGTTGCGGATGGCGGTGCTCGCGGCCACGCTGACCGCGTCCGGGTCGACGCCTGCGGCCTTGAGGAGTGCGACGGCGACGCCCTGGCGCTGGTCCATGAGGGCCTTGAGCAGGTGGGCGGGCTCCACCGTGGGATTGCCGGCCGTGGAGGCGTTCATGGCGGCCGCAGAAAGCGCCTCCTGGCTCTTAGTGGTGAATTTGGCGTCCAAGAGAGGTCCTTTCGATGGTCCAGCGAACGTTTGCGGCACCGGAGGTGTCAAACTTGAGTCTAGTACGCTCAAGTTCATTTGAGGGCCGTAGCGGCTGCAATTTTTCCCACGGCGAAATTGGTCTTGACCTTGACGTTACGTCAACCAGTACTGTCGATGTCATGGACGTTCACGATTGGCCCATTGCGCGGGTTGCGGAATTGGCGGGCACCACCAGCCGGACTCTGCGGCACTACGAGTCTGTTGGGCTGCTGAAACCCAGCCGGGTGGCAGGCAACGGCTACCGTCACTACGACCATCCGGCCTTGGTGCGGCTCCAAAGAATACTGCTGCTGCGCGGGCTGGGTCTGGGCCTGCCGGCGATTGCGGACGTGCTGGACCGCCAACGTTCGCCCACGGCCGCCCTGGAAGGCCACGTCACCTGGCTGCGGCAGGAGCAACAGCGGCTGGCACGCCAGATTGCTGCCGTGGAAAAAACCATCGATTCACTGCGAGAAGGAGGAACCATCATGGCCAATGACATGTTTGACGGCTTTAACCACACGGAATACAAGGACGAGGTGGAACAGCGGTGGGGCATCGACGCCTATGCCCGCAGCGACTCCTGGTGGCGCGGATTGGGTGCCGCAGGCCAAATCGCCTGGAAGGAGCGCATGGCGGGACTAAACCGAGACTGGAGTGCAGCCTTCTCCGACGGGGTGTCACCGGGCTCGGCGGCGGCGCAGGCGTTGGCCCGGCGCCACGTTGAGTGGCTGGCCTCGGTGCCGGGAACGCCGGCCTCCACTCCGGGCGGCGACTTCAAGGGCTATGTGACGGGGCTGGGCGAAATGTACGTGACGGATCCACGATTCGGCACCAACTATGGCGGCGAGGACGGGGCCCGCTTTGTCCGCGACGCGCTGGCGGCGTACGCGGAGCGGGAACTTTAGGCGCCGATGGCCTGACGGTTCCCAGCGTGGTGGGCGCTGGTGATTTCGGCCCGTGACTCGTTGAGGTTTGAGATGATGACGCCTCCCAACACCCACCAACCACGCCCCGCCCGCTCAGGCACAAACCAATTAGAACATACATCCGTATAACCATTGCAGTAAGATGTCGCATCCGGTAGACTGGATGCATGAACAGGCCGGTGCATGACCCCGGAGACCGTGACCCCGGGGATGATCCCGCCGCAAGGGAGGTGGCGGCGGTCATCGCGGCCGTGGTGCTTCCCTCCATTGAATCCTTTGGCCCCGACAGTGTGGTGCTGGCCGGGCTGCCGGCGGCACCTGGGCGCTGCGAGGGTCGAGGCGGCGGCGCTGGCCCTGGATCCGTGGCAGGCCGGGATGGCCCAGTCCTGCGCGACGGCGGAGATCGCCACGACCTTGCAGATTCCCGAGGGCACCGCGAAGGCCCTGGCACACCATGCCGGCGAGCTTCTCACCGGCCATCCCGACACCCTCGCGGCCCTGGCCGGCGGGACACTGTCGTGGCGCCATGCCTGCACGATCATCGACGAGACCGCCACCCTGGCAGACACCCCCGGCCTGTCTGCTTCCCACGTGCAGGACTTTGAGGCCCGGCTGCTGGCCACAGCCCCCGGCACCACGGGCGGCGGATTCGCCTCCCGTGCCCGACGGATGCGTGAGGGCACCCACCCGGAATCCCTCACCACCCGGATGCGCGAAGCCATCGCCAAACGCTCCCTGAGCGTGGAACCGGGCAAGGACGGCATGGCCTGGCTGACCCTGCACCTCCCGGCCCCCGCAGCCATGGGCGCCTTCGTCCAATGCACCCGACTCGCCCGCACCCAGCAAGGCCCCGGCGAACACCGCACCCTGGACCAACTCCGCGCCGACACCGCCACCACCCTCCTCCTGGGCACACCACCCCCCACCAACACCAACCACGAAACC
>CAJDTM010000003.1_pt2 | contig 37295 bp, 36 predicted proteins | sample 7389831 | NCBI WGS metagenome assembly CAJDTM01 (sample SAMEA7055656, study PRJEB34461) | soil metagenome | biome: terrestrial ecosystem; feature: Peninsula; material: soil | place: Antarctica | collected 2016
CTGGCGGACTCTTTCCGTGGACTCATTGCCTCCGGGAGGCGCTGCGGGCGTTGAGCATCAGGGGCTTGCTGGAGCCGCGCGTGGGCGACGGCACCTAGGTTCTGGCGACCGGCGAGATAGCCGGGGTCCTGGCCCGGGAGGAAACCTCCACGCTGCTGGACCATGTTCTGGATTGGATGCCCGCGCCGGCTTGGAGTCATCCAGCGCCCGGCTGGCCGCCCGGCAGGGCACTCCGGACGCGTTTGGCCGAACTTGTGGCAGCCCTCGAGGCACGCACCGTGGCGCATGGGACGGGGGACCTTGCCGCCTTCCTCACGGCGGACGCCGACTTCCACCGTGCTGGGGTCCTCGCCGGCGGCAACCCCGTATTGATCCGTCTCCACGCCGCGGTGGCGGGGGTGAATGAGGAGTCCGTGGAACACACGGCAACGCTCCCTGAACCGGAGGCCATTGGGGACGCCCACGCCCGCAAGGCGGCAGCAGCGTCACAGGCCGTGTGATCATCGCTGGGGAACGTGGGCGCCCTGGGATGGGTGGGGCACGCCACAACAGAAGCTATTCACAGAAGACGCAGCCGTTGGCCTGCAGGCCGGAGCGCAAACACAGAAAGATCCCCGGAATCCCGGGGATCTTTCTGTGTTATTGAATTCAGGGTCAGGCTAGTGTTCGGCCTCTATGGGGCGGATGGGGATTTCCTTGCCGTTGGCGTCAAGGAGCTTGCCGTCCTCCCAGTGGTCGCCGTGTTCCAGGCAGTCCACCACTTCGGCTGGAATGAGCCGGTCGGTTCCGGCTGCAAACACCGAGGGGTTGTCCGGGTTGCCGAACTTCAGGTGGTTGAACAGCAGGTTCAGGAAGATGGCCACCACGGCGGCGGAGCTGATGCCGGAGTGGAAGATGGTGCTGAACCAGTCCGGGAACTGGTTGTAGAACGTCGGCGCGGCGATCGGGATGATGCCGAAGGCCAGGGACGTGGCGACGATGATCAGGTTCATGTTGTTCTTGTAACTGACCGTGGAGAGCGTGCGGATGCCGCTGGCCGCGACGGTGCCGAACAGGACGATGCCGGCGCCGCCGAGGACGGGGGTCGGCACGGCGGCCACTACCCGGCCCATGACGGGCAGGACGCCCAGGATCACGAGGATGGCGCCGCCGGCGGCCACCACGAAGCGGCTCTTGATGCCTGTGACGGCAACCAGGCCCACGTTCTGGGCGAAGGCGCTTTGGGTGAACGAACCGAACACGGGTGCCACGGCACTGGAGATCATGTCTGCACGCAGGCCGTCGCCGAGGCGGCGGGAGTCGATCTTGGTGTCCACGATGTCGCCGACGGCCAGGATGTCCGCAGAGGTTTCCACCAGGGTCACCAGGATGACGATGAACATGGAGACGATGGCGGCTACGTGGAAGGTGGGCATGCCCAGGTGGAACGGGGTGGGGAAGGCGGCGATGGGGCCCACGCCCACCTTGGAGAAGTCCGCCACGCCGAAGGCGACGGCCACGAGGGTGCCGATGATCATGGCCAGAAGGATGGACAGGCGGGAGATGGTGCTGTTGCCCAGCTTGCTCAAAAGCAGCACGATCACCAAGGTCAGTGCGGCCAGGCCGATGTTGGCCACGCTGCCGTAGTTGGGGGCCTTGCTGTTGCCGCCCATCGCCCAGTTGGCGGCCACCGGCATCAGCGAGATGCCGATGGTGGTGATGACGGTTCCGGTCACCACCGGGGGGAAGAACTTGATGACCTTGGAAAAGATGGGGGTGATGATCAGGCCGATGACGGAGGCGGCAATGACCGCACCAAACACACTCTGGATTCCGCCGCCGCCATTGACAATCGCAACCATTGTGGCGACGCCGGCGAACGAGACGCCCTGAACGAGGGGGAGCTGGGAGCCGAAGAACGGGACGCCCACTGTCTGGAGAATGGTGGCGAGCCCGCCCATGAACAAACAGGCCGCAATCAGCAGGCCGATGTCCTGGGTGTCGAGCCCCGCCGCCTGGCCCACGATGAGGGGCACCGCAATGATGCCGCCGTACATGGTCAAAACGTGCTGGAACCCGTAGGCAAAACTTGCCCCGATGCCGAGCTTTTCATCTTCCGGCCGCAACGGTGCCGTGCGGGCTGCCGAATTTGTTTTTCTGGTCATAGCGGACCTCCTCGTCTGCTTACCTCTATTAAAAGTGCGCCCTGATTGGGTGCGACTGCCGACTGGGCGGGGAAAGGGACCCCGCCCAGCCGGTATTGCTGGTGAATCTAACTGCTGGTTCTAGCAGAAACCTGCAACGCCATCCCAAGCGTTGCCGGCCTCGCTGGCGTTTTCGCGCAGCACGGTCCCCTCGATCAGGCCATACGGACGGTCTGCGGCGAAGAAAACCTCGTTCGGGTTGTCCTGGCCGAAGTGGGACAGGTCAACGACGAAGTGGTGTTTGTTGGGCATGGAGAACTTGATTTCATCGATCTCCGGGTGTGCATTGAGAACCTTCTTGCCCATCTCGAACAAGGTGTTCTGGAGGGCATGGGAGAAGCCTTCGGTGAAGCCTTCAAGCAGGAGTGCCTTGACATCCTCGTAGGACTTGTTGAAGTCGAATCCGGCGCTGACGGCTTCCGGGTTGAAGCGCCAGCGGGCAGCCACGTCGGTGCTCATGATGCGGTCGTTGGTCTCTTGCAAGGTGGTGTACTTGTCCACCGGGAAGCCCTCGAAGCCGGACTGCGTGGACTTCAGGACCGTCAGGTTCTTCAGGCCGCCCAGTACGTGGGTCTTCTCGCCGTCCTTGACGACGACGGCGGTGCGGACTTCCTGGTTGCTCTTGACGAACGAGTGGTCGTGGGGCTTGCCGGCGGCCTGGATGCGGTTCCAGGAGTACTGCTCGGCTGCCCAGCGGCCGCCGTTGATCCAGGCGAATTCGCTGGTGAAGTGGTTGCCCAGGCGGAGCAGGAAGGCCTCCGGGGACCCGACGCCGTCACGGGCGAAGGAGTAGACGGTGTTCTTCTGGGTGTCCGTGGGGACGACGTGGGCATTGTCGCCGTCGATGTGGGCTGCGTTGAAGTCCCCGCGTACCTCGGAGGTGACGTTGAGGTCCTCGATCTCGTGGCGGTCGGTGTCGCGGGTGAGCTTGACCAAGCGGACTTCGGCCTTACCGTACTGGTTGGCTCCGAGGACGATGTTGTTGTTTGCCATGATTAGTTTCCTCTGTATGTTGAATAGGCGAATGGACTGAGCAGCAGCGGCACGTGGTAATGCCCTTCGCTCTCCTCGACCGCGAAGGTCAGGGATACCTGCGGAAAGAAGGTGTCCGTATTGATGCCGGCGAAGTAGGCGCCCGTGTCGAACTGCAGCTGGTAGTTCCCGCTTTTCAGTCGCTCGGGGCCAAGGTCTTTCACCCGCCCGTCAGCATCAGTGGTGCCCGACGCAATCTGGACCCATGCCTCGCCGTCGCGGGCGTAAAGCTCGACGGCGACACCTGCCGCGGGCTTGCCCGCTGCGGTATCCAGAATGTGGGTGGTTATATGGGAGACGCTCACGCGCTCATCACTCCTTCGAGCCGCAGGACTGCGATTTCACGCAGTTGCTGGGCAACTATGAGGTTCTCGTCTTCGGCGGTGTTGTTCATCCGCTCGTGCAGGGTGTCGATGATTTCCTGGGGGCTGCGTCCGGCGGCCCGGATCAGGAAGACCTGGTCAAATTTGGCTTCGTAGTCGCGGTTGCCGTCGGCCAGGGCCTTGGCGATTTCGCTGTCGGCGGGGTCCACGGCGGCCTGTTCCTGGCGGGACAGGGCTGCCTCGGCGGTTGCGCCGTCGGCGCGCTCGCCAATCCTGGGATGGTGCGCCATGGCGGAGGCAACTTCGTCAGCCGTAAACGGACTTGCAGCGTTCCGGGCGGTCTCAATGAGCTCGTCGAGGCTGGAGAACGGGCGGGCGGCAATGATGTCCCGGGCCCAGCGTTCTATGTCGATGCAGGGGCGAAGCGTTGCCATCAGTTCGCCCGGCTCGGCTTCGTTGAATTGTTCAAGCAACATTGCTTGGCTGTCCTTGCGACTTGATGCTGGCATCCACGGTGTTGACTATACGAAAAGTTATTTTCATATCGTGGAACTGTTATTTCAGCATATGAATAGTGAACAGCATCACACCGGCTCTTGTCAATCCCCGGGTTTTTCGACGCCCCCACGGGGGCTGGCGGACCCCTGGATGGGCTGGAGGGCGTGAAAAAGCCCGCCGCGTGTTCCATGGATGCCATTCCCCACGGTGGGGGAGGGCAGCCGGTGGACGCGCGGCGGGCCTTGGGGCGTGCGGGTGCGGTGCGGGAGCCTAAAGGCCCAATTCGGTCCGCAGCCGGGACACATGGCCTTCGGCGTTGACGTTGTATTCGGCACTGTGCACGGTGCCGTCGGCGTTGACGACGATCGTGGAGCGCAGCGTGCCGATCATGGTGTTGCCATTGACGACCTTCTCGCCCCAGGCCCCCCACGCCTCGGCAGTCTTGTGCCCTGCGTCGGAGAGAAGCGGAAAGTTTAGCCCAAAGTCCTCGGCGAACGTGGCCAGGGCCTCCTGCGGATCGGTGGAGATGCCCACCACGTCAACGCCGGCGCCGTTCAGTGCCGAAAGGCTGTCGCGGAAGTCGCAGGCTTCGGTGGTGCAGCCCGGTGTGGCCGCCTTGGGATAAAAGTAGACCACGACCTGCCGTCCGGCGTAGTCGGCCAGCGAGACCTGCTCTCCGGCGGCATTGGGAAGGGAAAAGTTCGGGGCCGGCGTTCCGGCGGAAAGTTGTGCAGACATGGTGCTCCCAGGTTGGTTCTTCAAACTTCACGACGCATTGTTTTCACATGATGAAATATGAATTTTGTCAGATGAAAGAAGTCTAGAACTGCTGAAAGCACCCGTCAACGTTTGTGACGTACCAGCCACTGTCTGTGGTCACGTGGACTGCTGTGCCGCCAGCCACACCAGGATGTCGGTCCGGCGGATGCGGCGGTGCGATCCGCGGTACTGGACCGGGATCTCCCCCCGGTCCGTCATGTTGCGCAGGAAGGTGTGGGAGATCCCCGCCAGCTCTGCCGCCTGTGAGGTGGTTAGCAGTTCCTCCACGCTTGCCACCGTGACTGCTTCGCCGCGGGCCAGCCGGTGCAGCAAATCGATGACGGCCTCACCTGCAGCGGGCGCCAGCCGGTGGGCCGTGCCATCAACAAAGACCGTGACGTCCTCGCTCCCGGCCAGCGTCCGGGCCAGGGCTGCCCGCTCATCCGGGCCCAGCCCGGTCACTCTTGGCGCATCAAGACTCATGCCAGCCACGCTATCAGCGTGATTCTGCCCTGCCCAGTGCCCCTGCCGCCCGCCGGGCCGGGCCCTGGGGAAGGGCAAGTGGATGCACGTGCGCTTGGGTGCACTGCGGCTGATGTCCTGCCCCGCAGCGACAGGTAGGGTATGTGCCATGACACAAAGGATCAGCACCGCCCTGCTGGGGTTCGGTCTCGCAGGGAGCGTTTTCCATGCCCCCTCGCTGGCCGCCTTGGATGCCTTCAGCGTTGACGTCATTGTCACGGGCGACCCGAAGCGCCAGGCCGCCGCGCGGGCCGCGCACCCTCAGGCCCGTGTGGTGGGCCGGGGCGAGTGGACCCCGGCCGGCAGTGGCGTGGACCTCGTGGTGGTGGCCACACCGCCCGCAAGCCATGCGGCATTGGCGCATGAGGCGCTGGAAGCCGGGTCCGCCGTCGTGGTTGACAAGCCGTTCACCGTGACCAGCGCGGACGGGGAGGCGCTCATCGCACTGGCCAAGGAAAAAGGGCTTCTGTTGACCACCTATCAAAACCGGCGCTGGGACGGGGAATACCTGACGCTGAAAAAGCTGCTGGCGGAGGGCTCGCTGGGTGAGGTGCGGCGCTTTGAATCGCGGCTGGAGCGCTGGCAGCAGGAGATTGTGAAGCCGTGGAAGGCCCAGGCCACCGCGGGTGACGGCGGCGGGATCCTGTACGATCTTGGCACGCACCTGATCGACCAGGCGCTGCAACTCTTTGGCCCGCCGGTGCGCGTGTACGGGGAGGCCGCGGCCCGCCGGCCGGAGGAACACTCCGACGACGACGCGTTCGTCGCGCTGGAACATGCCGGCGGCGTCGTGTCCCACCTGTGGATGAACCTCAACGTGCCGCTGCGCGGGCCCAGGTTGCGCGTGCTGGGTTCCGAGGCGGCTTTCGTCAAGCACGTCCCGGACCAGCAGGAGGCCCAGCTCCAAGCCGGCATCAGGCCCGGCAGCCCGGACTACGGAGTGGACCCGGAGGAAAACTGGGGCGTTCTGGGCCGCGACGGCGCCCTGGTGCCTGTGCCCACCGAACGCGGAAATTTCACCGACTTTTACGCAATCTTGGCCCAGGCCCTGCTGCATGGCGGACCGGTCCCGGTGGACCCCGCAGACTCCGTGGCGGCGCTGCGCGTCATTGAACAGGTGCGCGAACAGTTGTCCTAGCTCTCCACAAAGTATGCTGGGGCCAAGGATTCTTTTCCTATCGGGGACACCCCGTCCCGGGACAAGCCCGGGACGCGTCAAAAATGCGGGGGCAGTGTGACGGAGAGCAACACCGGGCCGCAGGGTCCCCCCGGACCGGCAGGCGCGGCGCTGTCGGAGCCCGCCATCAACGTCCGGAAGCGCTGGACCATGGCGGTGGTGTTGGTCAACGTGGGCATCAATGCGGCGTTCTTTGGACCCCTCCAAGTGTTGCTGGGACAGCAGGCCATTCACTTCAATGAAGCTGAAAAGGAAGCCATCCTGGCCCTGGTTACGGGTGCCGGCGCCGCCGTGTCGCTCGTGGCGAACCCCCTGTTTGGCACGTTCAGCGACAGGTCCGTCTCCCGCCTTGGCCGGCGCGTGCCGTGGGTTTTCATTGGGGCCATGCTGGGCACCGTCGCCCTGCTGGGCCTGGCCGTTGCGCCCAGCGTGGCCGCCATGCTGCTGCTGTGGTGCCTGGTCCAGCTCGGCTGCAACGGCGCCCTCGCCGCCATCACGGCCGCCGTCCCGGACCAGGTCCCGGTCCGCCAGCGCGGCACCATCGGCGGGCTTGCCTCCATGGGCACGGTGGTGGGGATCCTGCTGGGGGCGGCGATTGCCGCGGTGGTCTCCGGAAACTACGGTTTTGGCTATGTCCTGTGCGCCGTGGCACTCGTGGCCGGCATGGTCCCGTACCTGTTTCTTTCCAATGACCAGGTCCTGGCCGCCGCCGACCGCCCGCGGTTTTCCTGGGCGGCGTTTTTTGCCGGTTTCTGGATCTCCCCCCGGCGGCACCCCGATTTTGGCTGGGCGTGGATCACCCGTTTTTTGGTCAACGTGGGCACCCATCTGGTGACCCTGTACCTGCTGTTTTTCCTGCGCGACGCCGTAGGTTTTGAAAACCCGGAATTCGGGGTTCTTGTCCTGACGGGCCTCTACGCTGTGCTGACACTGATCACGGCGGTCATCGGCGGGCGGTGGACGGACAGGGTCGGGCGGCGGAAGCCGTTTGTCATCGCTTCCTCGGCCATCATCGCCGCGGCCGCCCTGATCCTGGCCTTCGCCCCCACCTGGACGGGAGCGCTGGTCGGGGCCGCCGTGCTGGGCATCGGCTATGGCGCCTACCTGGCGGTGGACTTTGCCCTGCTGACCCAGGTGCTGCCGTCGGCGGCCAGCCGCGGCAAGGACTTGGGGGTGATCAACGTGGCGAACTCCCTGCCACAGGTGATCGCACCCGTCATTGCCTATCCACTGGTGGCCTATCTGGGCGGCTACGTGACGCTGTATGTTGCAGCTGCCGTGATCGGCCTGCTGGGTGCGGTGTTTGTCGTGAAGATCAAGGGTGTGGACTAGGCGGGGCGGCACCTCAGGCGAAGAACAGCATCTTCACCAGTGCAGCCGTGCCCACCACGATGATGGTGGCCCGCAGCGCCAGGGGCGGCAGCTTTCGGCCAAACTTGGCACCCACCACCCCGCCCAACACCGCACCAACGGCGATGAGGGCCGTCACCTTCCAGTCGATGTAGTGCCAGGCCACCACCATGAAGGTGATGGCGGCGATGCCGTTGACGGCCGTGGTCAGCACGTTTTTGACGGCGTTGATTTGCTGCAGCGCCACCGTCGTCATGATGCTCATGAGACCGACAATCAAGATGCCCTGGGCGGCACCAAAGTACCCGCCGTACATGCCCAGCACAAAGATCGCCGCAACCAGTCCGGCGGAGCTGCGCGAGGGCCCGCCGTTGGGGCCCGTATACCGCCGCTTGGCGAGCAGGCGCTGCAGAGCCGGGCCGAACGCCACCATGAGGATGCCTATCACAATCAGCACCGGGACAATGGTGCTGAAGGCCGATGCCGGCAGGACCAGCAGCAGCAGCGCCCCTACCAGTCCGCCGATGGCCGACGCCGGTAGCAGCCGCTTGATCAGCTCCTTGTTGGGTCCGAGTTCCTTGCGGTAACCCCATGTGCCGGACAGCCCTCCGGCGACCAGGCCGATGTTGTTGGAAATGTTTGCTGTCAGCGGCGGGTAGCCAAAAAGCAACAGCACGGGAAACGTGACGAGCGTCCCGGAGCCGACAACAACATTGATCATGCCGGCCCAGAAGCCCGCCAGAAATATTGCCCCCGCCTCAATCATGTGCCGTCCGTTCCCGAATCGAGCTGGAAGTTGCCGTGAAAGCGCCCGCGCGCCAGGGCCGGGCGATTCAAAGTCTACTGTTCGTCCGGGAAGAACCCTGACCTGACCTGTTACTTTGCCACCCGTTCAGCCACTTGGAAGCGGCCGTCCGAGTGAACGGTGATGAAGCGGGTGCCGGGGAACCGTGACTCGGCTTCCGTCGCCGTGACTGTGTCGGGGACCCCGGGGCGGCCGGAGACGTCCAGCAGCACATAGTCCGGTACCGGGTTGGCATTGCCAATCCAATAAACCTGCGTCCTGTCCACCAGGTAGCTCATGAGGCTAATGTCCGTCTCCACCGTGGCTCCACTGGGAATGGCCGCCAGCGCACTGGCGGCGGCTGCGTTGTTCGCGGTGGAAAACGACTTTGCGGGGTCTGCGAGCCTGCCGAAAGCAAACTGGCCGTTGAGTGCCACGGCAACCAGAACAACGGCCACGCCGGAAAGGAGCCGAAGCCTCGCCGAATCCAGCACCCTGCGCCGGGACAGGGCATCGATGGCTGCGCAAAACACCGCCGGCATCAGCACGGCGCTGTACTGCCATTCCTGGCCCCAGTACACGGGCAAATCGGACAGAAAGCGCCAGGCCAGGGTGGGCAGAACGATCAGCACCAGCGGCGAAAACAGACAAACACCGGCCGTAACTGCTGCGAGCAGTAGGACGGTTGCCACCTTGTCCCTTTGGAACAACGACGCGGGGTCGGAGAGCAGGCCGGCGATGTTCAATTGGCTCCGATAGGCCCAGACCGAGCCCGGGTTCATGGACGGCAGGACCACCTGGGTGGCCAGCACAAACCAGGCCACGCCCCAGCCGGCCAGCCACAGACCGGCCGGCCTGCGGGAGCGGAGTGCCATGACGAGGCCGATCATAAACACCGTCAGGCCCAGGTCCTCCTTGACGAAGACCAGCAGGGCAGCCCAGATCCAGGCTTGTCGCCACTTGCCCTCCAGCAGCGCACTCAGGGACAAAGCCAGCAGCGGCACGGCGAAGGCGATCTCGTGGAACTGTGAATCCACCGCCGACTGCAGGCCCCAGCTGAGCGCGTAGCCGATGCCCAGACAGGCGCCCGGGAGCCGCCCAAGACGCTTGATGGCCAGGTGGGAGACTACGGCCGCCGACACCGCAAACAGCAGATTCTGCACCACAAGCAGCGTGAAGGCGCTGGGGAAGAGGCCGTACACCGGGCCCAGCAGCACCAGGATCGGGTGAAAGTGGTCGCCCAGGAGGTTGAAGCCTTGGCCCTTGATGGTGACAATGGGTGCCTGGAAGTGGGCATAGTCCCGGGCCAGCTGCGTGAAGATGCCCAGGTCCCAAGACCTAATGGCGAAGCTGTTCCATTGCAGCCACGAGTAGGCCATATAGACCGCAAACGCGCCGACGCCGAGCAGGACGGACAGGGCCAGGGGGCTCCGTCCGGCACCCGCCGGGGTGCCATGCCTGGAGGCCCCTTCGGGAGAGGGGCCGCGTTCCTTGGTTGCCGTCACTCTTAAAAGTCTAGGCCGTTGGCGCGACGCCTGGCACGACACCGCCGTCCGGCCATCCCATTGCGTCGAGGTTCGAGATGATGACACGCTCCGGACGGGGCATTGATGTCATTATCTCGAACTTCAACGGGCGGGGAGGGGCGGGGAGGGGCGGGGCGGGTTGGGCTCTGGCAGGATGGGCGAATGGACGCACACATCATCTGGACAGTCATCTGCGGTCTCACCATCCTCGTGGGCGTCGCCGGCGTGATCATTCCGGTCCTGCCCGGCAGCCTGCTCATCGCCGTGAGCCTGCTGGCTTGGGCCCTGGCGGTGGGGCAGCCCGTGGGCTGGTTGGTGTTGGGCGTTGGTGTGTTGTTCGTGGCCGCCGGGATGCTCGCCAGCACGGTCCTGACGGGGCGGGCCATGCGGTCGCGCCGGATTCCTGGACGCTCCATCGTTGCCGGCCTGGTTCTGGGTGTGGTGGGATTCTTGGTAGTTCCGGTGGTGGGCCTGCTGCTCGGTTTTGCCGTGGGGCTCTTTCTCTCCGAACTGGTGCGCCAAAAGGCCCTGAAAGCTGCCCTCTCATCGTCGCTGGCGGCGCTGAAGGCCACGGGTCTGGGCATGCTGGCCGAATTTGGTTTCGCGTCGCTCGCGGCGGGTACGTGGGCGGCGGGCGTGCTGGTGTACTTCCTCAACCGCTAGGGCAGGGTGAGGGCCACGTTCATGGCGGCCATGGGTCCGCCACACTTGTCATTGCCACCCACCCTGGTCCAATTCAGGGTGTTGGACTGCTGGACCAGAACGTTGCCGGCGGCATCGAAGGCCCTGAAGGTGAGGGTCGACGACGGCTGCGTCCCCACCGCCAGCAGCCAGGACCCGTCCTGCTGCCGGGACAGCATCGCTGCCCCGGTGGGGGAGTTCTTGGCAAACGTGGGCGTGAGCGGGACGCACTTTGAGCCGCCGCAGGCCGTGACGGCATGCACCCGCTCCGCGGTGTCCCCGTTCCCGGCCAGTGTGAGCGTCAAATGGTTGTGCCAGGCGGCCTGGGGGCATCCACCGGAATCCTTGTCGGTGACAATGGCGCCGATAATGAAAGCCATGCACAGGGCCGCCACAAACGGCACCAAGAGAAACTCCACGCGGCGGCGGGATGAACGGACTGCTGGCATGCAGACATGCTAGCGAATGGAACTGGGCGTTTCCTTACAAATTCCGGGGGCTTCCGGATCAGCCCAACCCGCCCGCCGCCGTCACAGCAATCCCCAGCACCGCATAGCCGCTGACCGGGACCAACAGCAGCCATTCACGCCAGGAACCGGCGTTGCCGAGAACGGGCAGTGCCACATTGCCGTTGCGCTTCCACACCGAGCCCACCAGCGGAAGCTTGCGCACAAGCCGGGGCGGGCGGATCCGCAGGGGCCACAACAAGTTGCAGCCCCCGGTGGTGAGCATGTCCCCGGCAATGTGCACGGCCACGCCCAGCCCCACGGCCAGCGGGAACCAGAACTGTTCCTGCGGGGCAAAAAACATGATGAACGCGCCCATGGCCAGGCCCAGCACCCAGGGAAATTTCCGCATGGTGTCCGGGACGAACTTCAACGCCTTGGCCGCGAACGACGCCAGCAGCACCGTGAGGATCCCGGCGCCGGGATAGATCACGCCGAACGGTGCCAACTCTGTCATCCACATTCCGGCCAGCAGGGAGATGGCCACGAAAACGGCCATCCCCAGCACCGAATGGGTTCCGTGCCGGTGCCCACCGGACAACCGCCCCACCTGGATGCACATCGCGTTGGAAACGGGCGGCAATGAGTGCGCAATGGTTGCGTGCCGGTGGTCGGCGTCGGGCACCAGCGCCGCGCCGGCCGTGACGATGGCCCCGGTCAGGACCCCTGCGGCGCTGACGTGCAAAAGGCCCAGCCCGACGTCGAACCCGTCCGGCAGGAAAGCCAAGGCCTGTGCGGCGCCGCTGGTGTCAACATGGAACCGGGTGGTCACCGCCAGCCAGGCGGCAGCCCCGCAGGCGGCGTGGTGGGGTCCCATCATGGTGATTCCTTTCGGCGCGGGTGGCTCCCTCAACGCGTGGAGGAAAATCGGCACGCTCCACAGTAGGCCAGGGCTGCGGGAAAGTCCCAACGGCGGCGCCGGGGCGGTACCGTGGGCCCATGGCAAAGGATTCAAGGCCCGACGGCGGCGCCAGGCTGACCGTGTACGTTCCCATGCGCTGGGGGGACATGGACGCGTACGGGCACATCAACAACGTGGAGGTGCTGCGGATCATGGAGGAGGCCCGCATTCACGCGTTCGGCCCGCCAGCTGGTACCGGCAAGCCCGGCACGGAGGTGGAACTGCCCATCTTTTCGGACCTGCCGGAGGGCACCCAAGCCCTGGTGGTGGAGCACCGGGTCAAATACCTGGTGCCGCTGGATTACCGCAACGTAGCCGCCCGGATCGAGGTGTGGATCAGTGCTGCCAAGGGTGCCAAACTCACCGTCGCCTATGCGATCTATGACCCCGTGACGGGGGTGAAGTGCGCCGTTGCCGAAAGTACGGTGGCGTTCTTCCATGAGGGCAGCGGCACCGTGCTGCGCATTCCCGCGGAGAAGAAGGCCCTGCTGGCGCCGCTGCACGGGGAGTCGAACTTCCGCTGAAATTTTCCGGCCGCCGCACCCGTTACACCACCATGGGAACGATCGGAATCATCGGGGCAGGACACATCGGCAGCCAGATTGCACGCAAGGCCGTCCAGTTGGGTTATCAGGTGGTCATCAGCAACTCGCGCGGTCCGCAAACGCTGGCCGCACTGGTGGCGGAGCTGGGACCCCACGCCCGGGCAGCAACGGCATGGGAGGCAGCGGCGGCCGCCGATTTCGCCGTCGTCACCGTCCCCTTCAAGAACTACCTGGAGGTGCCGGCGGAACCCCTGGCCGGCAAAGTGGTGATTGACACCAACAACTACTACTGGGAGCGCGACGGCCACGTCCAGGCCCTGGATGACGGTGAGGCCACCACCTCGGGGCTGCTGCAGGGTCACTTGAAGGACTCGAAGGTGGCCAAGGGGTTCAACCACATTCCCGCCGGTGACATCACGACGACAGGGAAGCCCGCCGGGAGCGAAAACCGCCGGGCCCTGGCCACGGCCAGCGACCACGCGGACGCGGCGGAGCTGGTGGCCGGGCTGTACGACGAGTTTGGCTTCGACACGGTGAACATTGGCCCGCTGTCCGAAAGCTGGCGGGTGGAGCGGGACCGCCCGGCCTACGTGGTGCGGCAGAACGCCGGCGAACTTGAGGCGAACCTGGCGAAGGCGCCGCGGGTGATCTAGCTATCCGATGCCCCGCCAGCCGGGTCACGGCGCTCGATGAGGATGCCGTCCGCGTCGGCGTAGACCATGGCTCCGGGCCAAATGGTCGCGGCGCCCAGGTGCACGGGGACATCGACGTCGCCGGAGCCGGCCTTGCCGCTCTTGACCGGGTTGGTGCCCAGGGCCTTCACACCCAACGGCAGGGTGTCCACCACCACGCTGTCGCGGATGGCACCGTTGATGATGACGCCGGACCAGCCGTTGTCCACCGCGGACCGGGCAATCATGTCCCCCATCAGGGCGGCCTCCAGGGAGCCGCCGCCGTCGACCACCAGCACCGCGCCGTCGCCCGGCGTCGCCAGCAGGGACTTGACCAGCGCATTGTCCTGGAAACACCGGACGCTGCGGGCCGGGCCGCTGAATGCCCGGACCGTGCCGAAGTTGCGAAACTGCACGGAGACGGAGACCAAATCCGTGCCGTGTTCGTCATAAAGGTCTGCCGTGGTGAAGGTCATGGTGACAGCCTAAGCGTCCCGGGGCCCGACCAGTGATTTGGCGCAGGTCCGACCTGGCCGGACTTGCACATGGGCGCGGCCTGCCGTCGGCCCTGCACCGGTACCATTGCCACGTAGGAGGGATGCGGCCATGACGGAAGCAGCAACGGACGGGCAAAGTGCCATGGACCAGGTCCGGGCCGCCATGGCGGGGGGCGGCCAGTTAAAGACGCGGGTCCTGGACCTGCACGCGAACGCCCACGACGCCTCGCACTTTTATCTCCTTCCGCAGGCCGTGGCCGTGCCGGCAACCGCGGAGGAAGTGGGCCGCCTCCTAAGGGTCAGTGCCGCCCGCAAGCTGCCACTGACCCTGCGCTCCGGCGGTTCCAGCCTGAGCGGGCAGGCCGTCACGGACGGCCTGCTGGTGGATGTGCGCAAAAACTTCCGCGGCATCGAGGTGCTGGACGATGGCGCCCGCGTCCGCGTCCAGCCCGGCGTCACGGTCCGGGCGCTCAACGCCCGGCTGCTGCGCTTTGGCCGCAAATTTGGCCCGGATCCCGCCAGTGAGGTGGCATGCACCGTCGGCGGCGTCGTGGCGAACAATTCCTCCGGAATGGCATGCGGTACGGTGAACAACGCGTACCGGACCCTGGAATCGCTGACAGTGGTGCTGCCCAGCGGCACCGTCATCGACACCGGCGCGGACGACGCCGACACCCGGCTGCGCGCCCTGGAACCGGAGATTTTTGCCGGGCTGGGGCAACTGCGCGAGAGGGTCCGCGGCAACACCGCATCCCGCACCATCATCGAGCACCAGTTTTCGATGAAGAACACCATGGGCTACGGGCTGAACTCGCTGCTGGACTTCCAGAGCCCGGCCCAGATCCTGGCCCACCTGATGGTGGGCAGTGAGGGCACGCTCGGGTTTGTGGCCGAGGCCGTGTTCCGCACCGTGCCCCGCCTGGCCTACGCCACCTCCGGGCTGTTGGTGTTCAGGGACCTGGAGGCGGCCAACACCGCACTGCCCGCGCTCGTGGACAGCGGCGCCGCGACGGTTGAACTGATGGACTCCCTGTCGCTGAAGGTGGGTCAGGGGCTCAGCCAGGTGCCCGGAGTGGTGCGGGAGCTGCATGTGGAAAACCATGCGGCGCTGCTCGTGGAATACCAGAGTGACAACGCCGCACTGCTGGGGGAACTTCACCTCAGGGCCGCCGCGCTCGCCGGCACGCTGGACCTGGATGCCCCGGCACATTTCAGTGTTGACGCCACGGTCCGCGCCGAACTGTGGCACCTGCGCAAGGGCCTGTACACCGCTGTGGCCGGCGCCAGGCGACAGGGCACCACCGCCTTGCTGGAAGACGTGGTGGTGCCCGTCCCCGTGCTGGCGCGAACCTGCCTGGCGTTGGGGACGCTGTTGGAGAAGTACAGCTATGAAAACCCTGTCATTTTTGGCCATGCCAAGGACGGCAACATCCACTTCATGCTGACGGATAAGTTCTCCAGCACGGCGGAGCTGGACCGTTACGCCGCGTTCACCGACGACTTGGTGAACCTGGTGCTTGGCGAGGGCGGTTCCCTTAAGGCCGAACACGGCACCGGCCGGGTCATGGCCCCGTTCGTCCGCCGCCAATACGGAGGGGAACTCTACGACGTCATGCGCCGGATCAAGGACCTTTTCGACCCGGCCGGCATGCTGAACCCCGGCGTGCTGCTGGACGAGGACCCCACGGCACATCTGCGCCACATCAAGCCCGCACCCCGGGCCGTGGATGCGGAAGTGGACCGCTGCGTCTCCTGCGGCTACTGCGAACCGGTCTGCCCCAGCAAGGACCTCACGCTCACCCCACGCCAGCGCATCGTGGCGCTGCGCGCCATGGAACAGGCCCGCGCCGACGGCGACACTGCCCTGGCCAAGGCCCTGGAGGCGGACTACGACTACGACGCGGTTGACACGTGCGCCGTGGACGGCATGTGCCAGACCGCCTGCCCCGTGGACATCAACACCGGAAACCTGGTCAAGCACCTGCGCCGGGACGCCGCCGGGAAATTGGAAAACGGCGTCTGGGAGATGGCCGCCAAGCACTGGGGCGCCGCCACGCGGGGGGCGGGGTTGGCACTGGACGTGGCAGCGAAGGTCCCCTCCGGCGTCGTGCTTCCCGCCAACACGCTGGGCCGCCGGCTCCTGGGCGAGGACACGCTGCCCCTTTACTCGCCGGAACTGCCCTCCGGCGGACGGGGACGACGCCGTCCGGCACCCACCGGGGAACCGGCAGCTGTGTACTTCCCCGCCTGCGTGAACGCCATATTCGGGCCGGAAGAGGGGCCGGGGGTGCAGGCCGGCATTGAACAATTGTGCGAGCGGGCCGGCATTGAACTGCTGGTGCCGGACGGCATTGACAGGGCCTGCTGCGGGACTCCATGGTCGTCCAAGGGCATGGAGGCCGGGCTGGCGCGGATGCGCGCACTGACGCTGAAACTGTTGCGGGCGGCCACGCGGGACGGTGAACTGGACATTATTTGTGACGCCTCCAGTTGCACGGAGGGGCTGCTCCACACCATCGAATCCGACGTCGCGGCACCCGGGCAGCGGCCACTGCATGTGGTGGATGCCGTGGCCTTCGCCGCGGAACGGATCCTGCCCGTGCTGGGCGGCGGCTGGAGACGGATTGAATCGCTGGCCCTGCACCCGAGTTGTTCCTCGACGCGGATGGGCTTGAACCCTGCCTTGGAAAAGGTGGCCGGTGCGGTGGCTGAGAAGGTGCAGGTGCCGGAGAATTGGGGATGTTGCGGCTTCGCGGGGGACCGCGGCATGCTGCACCCGGAGCTGACGGAATCGGCCACGGCGGCTCAGGCGGCGGACGTTGCCGCGATGGGGGCCGCGGCCCATGCCTCCTGCAACCGGACCTGTGAGCTGGGCATGACACGGGCCACGGGCGAGGGGTACCGCCACGTGCTCGAACTCCTGGCGGAGGTGGCCGGAAAATGAGCCTGACCACATGCCCGTGCTACGAAAGCGGCGGTTCGTTCCCGCACGTTCCGGACCGAAGGCAGGATTCTGTGGCTAAAGTAGATACCAATTGCGCTTGTGCACGATCCCTATCGAAGGATGAATGAAAATGGCAGGAATTATCATTGTCGGCGTCGACGGCAACTCAACGTCCATGAAGGCTGCCCGTGTGGCCGCCAACTTGGCCAAGTCACTCGGGTCCACCCTGCGCGTGGTGACGGCGTTCGGAGAGGACAAGACCGAAAAGGTCGAGATCGGCAATGACGAATGGTTCCTGTCCACCGCCGACGAGGCCGAGCGCGTTGCCCAGCGCGTGGCCGAGGAGCTGAAGATCAGCGGCGTGAAGACCGAATACTCCTCCGCCCTGGGCAAGCCCGCCGACGTCCTCCTTGAGGAGGCTGCCAAGCTCAAGGCCGACCTGATCGTGGTCGGCAACGTCCGGATGCAGGGCCTCAAGCGCGTGCTGGGCTCGGTCGCCAACGCCGTGTCCCACAACGCCCCGTGCGACGTGTACATCGTCAAGACCGACGACTGAGCGGCACGGGCCCCCAACGGTTGCCCAAATGAAACCCCCGCTGCCAGGAGGCAGCGGGGGTTTCATGGTTTTCTGCCGGCCTCAGGCAGCCTTGCTGTCGCGAAGCTGTCGGGTCCCGGCGGTGGCCGGCCTGGTGGTTTTCTGACGGGCCAGGAGGACGGCCCTGCTGGAGTGCCGGAGCACGATGGGTTCGGGTGAGACCATGGGCCGGGACCGGAAGGCCCATTCCGTCAAGCGGCGCAGGGCATGTACGACTCCGTAAAGCACCCCCACCACGGACATGACGGCAACGAAGGGAATGACGATGACGGCAGCCATGAGCAGACCAACGAGGATGGTCCCGGCAAAGACCAGGAAATAGGAGTTGAACAGTGCAGTTTCCATGGCAGCGCCCCAAATCGTCGACGTGGATATGTCGCTTCCCACGATAGGCGATATTGGGGCGCAGCGGGTCGGCGGGCCGCCTCCAGTCGCTAATGACGCCAAGACGTAACACGTTCGGGTGGGAAGTTACCTTAGCGATACCTCCGGTGCTGGTTTTCGAAGCGGGACTCCCCGGGCGTGGCGTCGGCGATCCACGGCCCGGTGCCTTCGGAAACGTCGATGATTCCGTCTTCCAGCCACGCGTAGTCGCCGGCGAGCAGGGAAGCGGACAGGGAGGAGTCGGCGTCGTCCGTGTTGTGCCACAGATCGTTGAACAAAGCCTCCACACGCAACCGGGACTGCCCCGCGAAGGCGTCGGCGAGCTTCAGCGCCGAGCGGCCCTGTTCGGGGTCCTGGAGCCGGATCATCTCCACCCGGCTGCAGCAGGCAGCGATGGCAAACAGTTCCGCACCGATGTCCACGATCCGGCCCAGGAACGCCTGCTTGTACTCCAGCCTCCCCTGCCAGCGTCCCATGCCGTAAAACGTCTGGCGGGCCAGACGACGGGATTCGCGCTCTACAAAGCGCAGGTGCTTGGCCAAGGGGCCGAACTCGTTGTAGGAGCGCGGGTCCATGCCCTTGCCCACCACCAGTTGGGGGAGCCACTTGGCGTAGAAGCCGCTGGCTGCCACGGCAGCCCTGCCCTTCTGCTGCAGGGTCGCCGTAGTGGAGGCGAGATCGCCCGCCGCGGCCAGGTGCGCATCCACGGCCTCGCGGGCGATGAGCAGGTGCATGATTTCGGTGGAGCCCTCAAAGATCCTGTTGATGCGCAGGTCGCGCATCAGCTGTTCTGCGGGAACGGCGCGCTCACCGCGGGCCGCCAGGGATTCGGCCGTCTCGTAGCCGCGCCCGCCGCGAACCTGCACCAGCTCGTCGGCGCACTTGTAGGACATTTCCGAAGACCACAGCTTGGCCAGGGCGGCTTCTATCCGCACGTCTTTCATGCCGGCATCGGCCAAGGCTGCGGACAGCTCGAACACCGCTTCCAAGGCGAACGTCGTGGCGGCCATGAATGCCAGCTTCTTGCCCACTGCCTCGTGTTCGCCCACCGGATGGCCCCACTGGGTGCGGGCGTTGGACCATTCCCGGGCGATCTTCAGTGACCACTTGCCAGCGCCGGCGGCCATGGCCGGGATGGACAGCCGGCCGGTGTTCAAGGTGGTCAGGGCGATTTTCAGCCCCTGGCCTTCCCGGCCCAGCCGGTTTTCCGCCGGCACCCGCACGCGGTGGAAGCGGGTCACCCCGTTTTCTATGCCGCGCAGCCCCATGAACTTGTTGCGGTGCTCCACCGTGATGCCGGGGGAATCGGCCTCCACGACGAATGCCGTGATGCCCCCGGTCTTGTGCCCATTCGCATCTGGGCCCCGGGAAGGAACAACGGCCATGACCACCACGAGTTCGGCGATGACACCGTTGGTGGTCCACAGCTTCACACCGTCCAGAACGTATTCGGAGGCGTCCTCGCTGGGCACTGCGGAGCAGGCCATGCGCGCCGGGTCGGAGCCGACGTCGGGCTCGGTGAGGAGGAAGGCGGTGACGGCGCCTGCGGCGCAGCGGGGCAGGTATTTTCGTTTTTGCTCCTCCGTGCCGAACACCTTGACAGGTTCCGGCACGCCGATGGACTGGTGGGCGGAGACCAGGGCGCCGAAGGAGGGGTGGACGCTGCCCAGGATGGCGAGTGCGCGACCGTAGTAGGTGAGGTTCAGGCCCAGCCCGCCGTACTCCTGCGGGATCTTCATGCCAAACACGCCCAGCTTGGCGAGGCCGGCGAGGTATTCGTCCGGGATCAGGGCGTCCCGTTCAATGATGGCAGGGTCCATGGTGCGGGCGTAGGCTTCGAGCTCCTTGAGAAAGGCGTCTCCACGGACCACGTCGTCGTGCGGGGCCTGCGGATGGGGGTGGATCAGGCTCAGGTCAAAGTCGCCCAGGTACAGCCCCTTGGCGAAGCTGGGCCGCTCCCACGTGGTTTCCCGGGCCGCCTCCGCGGCGTTCCGGGCATCTTCGGCCGTAACGCGTGTTCCGGTGTGCGGCGCAGGCGTTCCGTCGGTGGCGGGCGGCTGAGTGTTGGTGACCATGACTACTGCCTCGTTTCCGCCGGTGGCGGCAACTTTTTTGCCTGCGGCCGGCGCGTGGATGTTAAACCCGGTGATAACTTGATGCTACCCGTCAGTAGCTGCCGCGGCTAGGGTCCAAGGGCTGGCTGCTGCCGGGACCGTGCGAGCCTCAAGACGGTTCCCTGGAACCCCGGGACCTCGATTCCTGGCCGGCTACCTGTCCACGGTTCCCGCCCAGATGTTCGCGGCGCTGACAACCGGGGACGGAGGGGTTTTGGTGGCGGCAGTGGCCCCGACCTGGGCGGTTGTCACAACGTTGTTGACGCCGCGCGCAGCCAGGTAGGCGGCATCGGCCAGTTTGGATTCGCGCACGAGGGCCGGCTTTTCACCGCGGGCAGACAGTTCGAGCCAGCCGGCAAACACCTCGCCGGACGGGTCGGTGACGGAACGGTCAACACCGGTGGCTTCGTCGCCGGGGTTAAACGACAGGGCGGTGCCGCGCTGCACCACCGGGGTGGGGTTGCGGTGTTCCTCGGCAATCAGCTCGGCCAGGCGGCGTCCGGCGGGCTTCGGGTTCCTGTCCGAGTCCAGCAGGCCAAGCGTGTATTCCAGTTCCGGGAAGTCGGCCAGCTTGCGGCTGACATCATGCGAACACCACCACGTGACACCCCACAGGTTCGGCGTGTCCATTGCCGGGCGCAGGCTTGCTTCCAGAAAATCGGCTGCCTGGTCTTGCGGCACGGCCGGGAATGGCGCACCAATTTCCTGCAGCCACACCGGGCGGGTGGCCGTTTCGGCCCACGATTCGGCCAGCTGCACCAGATAGTCCGCAAACAGCGTCCGGGCGGGGTGGCCCGCAGGGAACAGTTGCGCCACGGACGTGAACACCCAGGAATGCACCGTCGTTGAGCCGCCCAGCGTCGCCGCATGGCGCGGAGTGACCGGGCTGGAATCAATGAACCACACATTGTCGTCAAAACTGTGCTGGTGCATGCCATCGGGCCACGCCTTGCCCACGGCGGACAGCAGCGTGTTGATCCAGGCCCCCATTTCGGTCGGCGTCGTTGCCTGCTTGTCCGGGTGGCGGGCCACGGCGAACTGGTTGGTCTCATTGCCCAAGGTCATGCCCAGCACGTTGGGCCGGGAGGTGACCTCCTCCGCCAGTGCCGTGACGAGTTGCGCCTGGGCCGCAATGACGTCCGGGTCGGTGAAGATGTTCCGCCGGTGCCAGCTGGTAACCCACGAGGGGAGGAAGTCGTAGCTGGAGAGATGGCCCTGCAAGCCGTCCACGGACACGTCCAGGCCAAACTCGGCGGCGGCATCCGCCACGCGGCCGACGTCGGCAATGCCCGCGGGCCGGATCAGGGACCTGTTGGGTTGGAGCAGCGGCCACAGCGGAAAGATCCGCACATGGTCCAGGCCGATCGAGGCAATGGACTCCAGATCGGCCTTTACTGCGTTGATATCGAAGTCCTGCCAGGAGTGGAACCAGCCCTCACTCGGCGTGTAGTTCACGCCCCAGCGCAGCGGCTGCTTTCGCGACAGGGGAGTGTGGGGTGAAATCATGTGGTGTTTCCCTTCAGGCGGAGGGTGAGGATTTGGAACGGCCGCAGCGCCACGCTGATGCGGCCGTCCGCGACGGTGAGGGACCCGGCGTCGTACGGCTGCTCGAGGAGGTTGTTCTCCCGGACTGACATCACCGGGAAGGATGCCTCCAGGTCCACCGACGCCCGGGCGCCGAGTGGTTCATAGAGCCGGACGATCACGTCCCCGCTGCGGTCGTCCGCCAACTTCACTGCCTCCACCAGCACGGCATCGGAGCTGGTGGCGAGCAGGGGGGCAACCGGGGTCCCGGCCACAACGCGCGGGGGCAGGTTCATGGCATATCCGGCGGCGACGGCGCCCGCGACGTCGGCGCCGGCCACCAGCCCGTAGCTGAGGTGGTGGCGGCCCTGGTCGGTCTCAGGATCGGGGAAGCGGGGCCCGCGCAGCAGGGACAGCCGCACTGTCGTGAAACTGGAACCGTTGGTTCCGGCGTGCCGGGAGACGTCGTGGCCGTAGCTGGAGTCGTTGATGACCGCAGCGCCAAAGCCCGGTTCGCCGACGTGCACCCAGCGGTGGGCGCAGACCTCGAAGCGGGCGTTGTCCCAGGACGTGTTTTCATGTGTGGGGCGCTGAATATGCCCGTACTGGGTTTCAAAGCGCGCGGAATCGGCATGGACGTCAAGGGGGAACGCGGCCTTGAGCAGTGTTTCCCGCTCATGCCAGTCGATGTCGTTGTGGACCGTGAGCTGGGCCGAGCCCGGGGCGATATGAACGCTTTGGGTTATCTGCGAATGTCCGAATGAGCGCTTGATGGTCACCACCGCTGCGCCGTCCTCCACGGCCACGTCCAGGGAATCGAGCCCCCGCACGTCGGTGGAAGTGTTTTTGTAGAACTCGTCAATGTCCCAGGCATCCCACATATTGGGGAAGTCCGCATGCAGCTGGAGCAGGTTGGCTCCCTGTCCGGCCGGCACCACCTCGCGGTTGGCGGCGAGGTCCAGGATGGAGGCGATGACGCCGTCCGCGTCGAAGCGGACGCTGAGGCGGCCGTTGTGCACCACGACGTCCGTCCCGAGACGCTCCACGCGCACTTGCACCGTTGCCCGGGCCGGAACGCCTGCCGAAAACGCTGCGATGCCGTCACGGGCGAAGGGAGAGCCGTTGAAGGTGACGGCGGTCCCGGTGGCCGGGCCCGCCAGCAGCTGCTGGGCACGGTCAATGATCGCATTGAGGCCGGCGGTGATTTGCGCATACTGCGCGACGGCCTCGCGGTGCACCCAGGCAATGGAGGAACCGGGCAGGATGTCGTGGAACTGGTGGAGTAGAACCAGTTTCCACAGCCGGTCCAGTTCCTCGTAGGGGTAGTCCAGCAGGCCGCGAACGGCGGCCGTGGCACTCCACAGTTCGGCCTCCCGCAGCAGGTGCTCGCTGCGCCGGTTGCCCTGCTTGGTCAGTGCCTGGGAGGTGTAGGTGCCGCGGTGCAGCTCGAGGTAAAGCTCGCCCTTCCAGACGGGTGCGTTGGGATATTCGGCCTCCGCGGCCTCGAAAAATGCCTTGGGGCTGCGGATGGTCACCTGCGGGGAACCCTCAAGGTTTGCGGTGCGGCGCGCCCGGGCCAGCATCTCGCGCGTGGGGCCGCCGCCGCCGTCGCCCCAGCCGAACGGCACCAGCGACTGCGTCGCGGCGCCCTTGTCGCGGAAGTTGCGTGCGGCGTGGGCCAGCTCCGCGCCGGACAATTGGGAGTTGTAGGTATCCACGGGCGGGAAGTGCGTGAAAAGGCGGGTGCCATCGATCCCTTCCCAGTTGAAGGTGTGGTGCGGGAACTTGTTGGCGGTGTTCCAGGAGATTTTCTGGGTCAGAAACCATCTGGCCCCGGCCAGCTTTACAATCTGCGGGAGGGCGGCGGAATAGCCAAAGGAGTCCGGCAGCCACACCTCCTGGCATTGCACGCCGAAGTTCTCGCTGAAGAAACGCTGCCCATAGGTGAACTGGCGGGCCATGGCTTCCGATCCCACCATGTTGGTGTCCGATTCCACCCACATTCCACCCACCGGGACGAAGCGCCCCCCGGACACGGCGTCCTTGACCTTGGCGTACACCTCGGGGCGCTGCTCCCTGAGCCATTCGTACTGCTGGGCGGAGGACATGGCATATGTCAGCTCGGGGTGGCCTGCCAGCAGATTCAGCACATTCGAGGTGGTCCGGGCCACCTTCCGGACGGTCTCGCGCATGGGCCACAGCCAGGCGGTGTCGATGTGGGCGTGGCCGATGGCGCTGAGCTGGTGGGCGCTGGCGTGGGCGGGCCGGGCCAAAACCTGCTCCAGTTCCGTCCTGGCAGCCGCAGCGGTGCCGGGCACATCCGCCAGGGACACGGCATCAAGCGTACGTTCCAAGGCGTAGAGGATGTCCCAGCGGCGCGGATTGCCCAGATCAAGTTCGGCCGCCAGCTGGTCCAGGACCTCCAGGTCCTGGACCAGCTCCCAGACGCCGGTGTTGAAGATGTTGATGTCGGCCCGGGCCATGGTGTAGCGCGGGTGGGGCCCCGCCGTGGATTTTTCTCCCAGCGGGCTGGGCAGGAACGGATTGTCAGTAAGCATGAAGGGGTTCGCCGCCGCTTCGACGAAGAGGTCAATCTTCTCCCCGCCCCGCGCTTTGACCGCCACGGGAATCCAGGTGTTGAGGGGGTTCAGGGCTTTCACGGCCGTCCCGTCCGGGCGGTACACGAGCCCCTCTGCCTGGAAGCCGGGCCCCGACTGGCTGAAACCAAGGTCCACCACCAGTTCCACCGTGTGCCCGGCAGCCTGCGACGGGACGGTGCCCGTGAGGTGGAGCCAGCTGGTTCCCCAGGCCGGGCCCCAGTCCTGCCCGACGGCAAACGGCTCGAAGGAGGCTCCGGCGCCGTGCCCGGCGCTGCTGGTTCCTGTGCCGTCGCGGCCAGAACCGCAGCGCCTGGCGAGTTCCAGCGCAACTGCGGGCATTACGGGCTCGCCAGCGCCGCTGTCCACATGCCAGGCCGTGAGGGCAAGCTCCGCGACGGGGGTGTGAACGGCGGGCTTGATGCGCTCGGCCAGGACACGCTGGAGCCGGTTCTCAATGAGGGTGTGCTTGTCATGCATGGGCGGGTTACCTTCCAGGGGCAGGGCGGACGGAACACGAATTTCAGTCTAGCGTTGGCGGCTGCGCCCAGGCCGGAAGCCCCGCACGGCGGTGCCGGGGCCGCTGTTGCGGGCCGGGTTCCCTAGAGTGGTGCCATGAACTTTGCCACCGATGAATTCGTCTCCGTCCGCGAACTGTTTGAAGCCATGCTTGCCGACGACCCCGCCTACAGTGCCCAGCTGGCCGTCTATCGCGACGGCGTGAAAGTGGTGGACCTGGTGGGCGGGCCGGACTCGTCGGCGGACTCACTGACGGGGGTGTTTTCCTGTTCGAAGGGCGTGGCCGCGCTGGCCTTCAGCCTGCTGGTGCAGGACGGGGACATTGACGTTGACGCAACCGTGGCCGCGTACTGGCCCGAATTCGCCCGCCAGGGCAAGGGCGGCATCCTGGTCCGCCAACTGCTCTCGCACCAGGCGGGGCTGGTCGGCGTGCAGGGCGGCTTCGCCATGGAGGACTACAACGACCTTCCCGCCGTCGCGGACAGGCTCGCGGGCCTGGCGCCGATGTGGCGCCCCGGCAGCGGCACTTTCGGCTATCACGCCCTGACCATGGGAGTGTTCCTGGAAGAGCTGTGCCGCAGGGCCACGGGGGAGAGGCTGCAGGATGTGTACAGCCGCCGCATCCGCGAACCCTATGCCGCAGACATGTTCCTGGGCCTGCCGGAAGCGCAGGAGCCGCGCTTCCGGCCAGTGTTGTACGACGACGCCCCGGCCGGCTTCCTGGACCCGCACTCCATCGCGGGCGTGTCGGGCAACGTCCAGGCCGGGAACCTGCTGGAACTGCCCAACGTCCGCAGCGTCCGGGCGGCCGGCAGCTGCAGCGGCGCCGGGGTGGGGTCCGCCGACGGCCTGGCCCGCGTCTATGCCGGCGCCATCACGGACGTGGACGGGTTGCCCGCCTACCTGTCACCGGACACCGTCGCCACCATGGCCCAGGAGCAGGTCTGGGGGCTGGACAGGGTCTTTGGCGACACCGGCGCCTTCGCCATCACGTTCATGAAGTCCCATCCGCGCATGGACTTTGGCAGCGCGGAGGCGTTCGGGCACGACGGCGCCAACGCGGCACTTGGTTATGCCGACCCGTTATACGGGGTTGGCTTTGGCTACGTGCCGGCCCGCGCCGGGGAGGGCGGCACGGCCGGGCGCGGCATGCAGCTCAGCGCCGCCGTGCGGAAGGTGCTCCTGGCCGGATAGCCCCGCAGGCCCCGCAGCGGACGAAGGACCGCATTGAGCTTCCCGGCGGCCATGACCTGAACCTCTTTCGGGCCAATATCACCCCGGGGGCTCCGTCCCGATTGCCGCGGCTGCGGATCTGGACCGTGACGCGCCCAAGGACCAGTACATCGTCGCCTCAGGCGAGCCCTCTGACAGCGGCGAACCGGCCGAAGGGATCGAACTGCCCGAACTGCAGGGCAGCATCGAGCGCGTGCTCGGCTATGGGTCGCCGGTCAGTGGCGGGCAGTGGATGCGCTCCACCATCGCCAACAGCCGCCAGGCCGGGCGGTACAGGGTAGGCCGGGTGTTTTTGGCTGGCGGCGCCGCCCACGTCTTCTCCGCCGGCGGCTCCTCGCTGAACACGGGCATGCTCGACGCCGTCGACCTCGCCCGGTCAGCCCAGCCAGCCGGTCAGCCCAGCCCGTCCAGTGCGGACGCCACGGCCCGGTGGAAGGTCGGATACGCGTACACCATGGTCTTCAGGGTCGCCACGGGGATACGCGCGTGCACGGCCAGCGTCAGCATGGACAGCACCTCCCCGCCTGCGGGCCCCACCGAAGCCGCGCCCACCAGGGTGCCGCTGCCCGCGTCCTCGACGAGTTTGATGGAGCCCTGGGCCCGGTGGATCCAGCCGCGTGAGGAGGCCGCAAGGTCCGTAAACCCGACCCTGACGTTAACCCCGGCCTCGCGCGCCTGCCGTTCCGTCAGCCCGACGGCGCCAATCTCCGGGTCCGTGAATGTCACCCGGGGGACGGCGTGGGATTCGGTGGTGCCCCTGTCGGGCCGCTGGAAATGCTGCCCCAGGATCCGCCCCGCCACAATGTTCGCGTGGTACATCGAAACGTGGGTAAAGGCCCCGGCCCCGGCGGCGTCGCCAATGAGGTACAGGCCGTCGGCCACCTGCAGGTGGCCGTCCACGGCGGGCGGGTTCCGCCCATCCCACGCAATGCCGGCCGCATCCAAGGCCAGGGCGCCAAGGGTGGAGGTCCTGCCGGTGGCGACCAGCAGCCTGTCCGCAGTCAACGGCGCAAGGTGGTGGCCGGCGCCGTCCGGGGACGAGGCATTGGACAGCTCCACCGTGAAGCGTCCGCCGGCATGCGCCACCCGCGTGATGTTCGTGTCCGTGAGCACCTCGATGCCTTCGCCCCTGAAGACCTCGGCCAGCAGTTCGGAGGCTTCCGGCTCCTCGCGCGGGACCATCCGGGGCCCGCGCGCCACCACCGTGACCCGGGTGCCAAAGCGGGCAAAGGCCTGGGCAAGTTCGGCGCCGATCGGGCCGGCGCCCACCACGATGAGCGACGCCGGTGCAGCCTCCGCCCGCAGCGCCTCCCGGTTGGTCCAGAACGGGGTGCCGGCCAGTCCGGGGACATCAGGCACTGCCGGGTTGGTGCCGGGATTGAGCACGACGGCGCGCCGGGCCGTGAAGGTGGCCTCGCCGCCGTCGGACTTGAGGACCTTGACGGTGCGCGGGCCGGCCAGCCGTCCCGTGCCCCGGACCAGCCGGCCGCCCTTGTCCGTGAATCGCCGGGCGGCAACGGAATCGTCCCAGTTGTCGGTGGCCTCAGTGCGGATGCGCCGTGCCACCAGTGAAAAGTCCGGCACCGCCGACGCGTGCCCGGCCAGCCCGGGCACGCGTCGGGCCTCGGCCAGTGTGTTGGCCGCACGGATCATCATCTTGGAGGGGACACAGCCAAAATAGGGGCATTCCCCGCCCACCAGGCGGGACTCCACACCCACCACGGAGAGACCGGCCGCGGCCAGCTCCCCGGCGACGGCCTCGCCGCCTGGCCCCAGGCCGAGAACAATGACGTCAACGCTTCCGCCGGGCTCAGTCATGGCAGCTCCTTACTTCGTGATGCCCTTGTCCTTCAACCAGCCGGCCGCGGCATCTTTCGGATCCATTTTTTTCGCGCCGCTGACCTCGGTGTTGAGCGCGATCAAGTCGTCCGTGGTGAGCAGGGCCGACACTTTGTTCAGGGCCGACTTGGCCGCATCGCTGACCTTCGCGGTCTTGACCAGCGGCACCACCTGCTGGGCGAGCCAGTTGTTCTTCGGGTCGGTCAGCGCCACCAGCTTGTTTTCGGGGATGGCCGGGGACGTCGTGAAAATGTCAGCCACCTGGACGTCATTGTTCAGCAGCGCCTTGACCGTCAGCGGCCCTCCGCCGTCGCTGATGGGGGTGAATTTGGCCGGCACGCAGTTGTACTTTTCCTTCAGCCCCGGCAGCCCGTAGGGGCGGGTCTGGAATTCCGGCGGCGCCCCGAAGGTCAGCTGGCTGCAAACCTTCGCCAGGTCCTCAATGGACGTCAGCTTGTACTTGGCAGCCGTTTCCGCGGTGACCACCATCGCGTCCTTGTCCTCGGCCTTGGCCGCGTCGAGGATGGACAGCCCCGACGGCATCGCCTTGGGCAGGGCCGCGACCACGTCCTCGGGCGTGGTGGCGGTCGTCTTGGGGTCAAGGTAGCCCAGCAGGTTGCCGGTGTAGTCGGGGACGATGTCGATGGATCCGTCCTCTACGGCCTTGACGTAGACCTCACGCGCGCCGATGTTCAGTTTGGTGGTGGCCGTCACGCCGGCGGCGTTGAGGGCTCCGGCGTAGATTTCGGCGACCGTGGCGCTCTCCGGGAAGTTGGCCGAGCCGACCACCACCGACCCTGCATTCCCGGAACCGCCAGCGCTCGCGGAGTCCTTGGCGAGCGGAGTGCCGCCGCAGGCCGTGGCGGCCAGCAGGACTGACAGCCCCGCCGCGGCACCCAGTACTGTCCTGCGTGCGGGTCGGGAAATGATGGTCATGGTGTTCCTCCTGTGGTGCCGGCGGTCAATGGTTCACTGCTGTGGGAATATCTGCCGGAATGGTCCGGACTTCTTTCAATCCTGGTGAAACGGCGAGTCGCTGCAGCAGCGCCAACACCCCGTCGACGACGATGGCCAGGGCCGCGATCGCCACGGCCCCACCGAGCACTTGGCCGTAGTCCTGCACCGCCAGCCCGTCAATGATGTAGCGTCCCAGGCCGCCCAGGCTGATGAATGCGACGACGGCCACGGTGGCCACCACCTGCAGCACGGCGGACCTGAACCCGCCCAACATTACGGCAAGACCGTTGGGGACTTCGACCCGGAACAACACCTGCCATTCGGTCATGCCCATGCTGCGTGCCGAGTCCGTGATGGCCGGATCGACGGCCGAGATCCCGGCGTAGGTGCCGGTGAGGATGGGCGGGACGGCCAGCAGCACCAATGCCCAGACCGCCGGCATGAGCGACAGGGTCGAGGTGGCCATGAGCGCGAAAAGCGTCATGATGCCCAGCGTCGGCAGGGCACGCAGCACGCCGGAGAGGGTGACCACCACGACGCGTCCGCGGCCCGTATGGCCCACGTAGAAACCGATGGGAACGGCGATGGCAACGGAAATGAGCAGTACCAGCCCGGAGTAGCCCAGATGCTCCCCGACGCGTGCCGGCACACCCATGGCACCTTGCCAGTTCACCGGGTCTGCCAGCCATTGCAGCCCCTGGCCGAACGGGTTGCCGGACGTGTAATTGGTGGCGGGCAGCAGGCTCATGCGGCCACCTCTGCCGCTACTGCGGACGTGGGGCCGGTGATGTCGGCAGCTGCCGCCTTGCCGGTGTGCAACCACGGGGTGAGCAGGCGCTGGAGCACCACCAGGACCACGTCCATCAGCACGGCGAGCACCAGGGTGCCGACAATGCCGACCACAATTTCGGTGGGAAAGTTCCGTTGCAGCCCGTCGGTGAAGAAGAAGCCCAGGCTCGGGATGCCCAGCAGGGCACCGACAGTGACAAGGGATATGTTACTGACGGAGATGACCCGCAGCCCGGCAAACAGAACCGGCACGGACAGCGGCAGGTCCACGGACAGGAAGCGCTGGAGGGGCTTGAAGCCCATGGCCGTGGCAGCCTGGCGGAGGCCGTCATCCACCGAGTTCAGGGCGTCCAGCGTGGAACGGACCAGCAGCGCCACGGCGTAAATGGTCAGGGCCACGATGATGTTGGCGAAGTCCAGGATCTTGGTGCCGAGGATGCCGGGCAGGATCACGAACAGTGCCAGCGACGGGATGGTGTACAACAATGACCCCACGGAGAGGATGGCGGCCCCCAGTACCTTGTTGAACCGGGCCAGCTGCGCCAGCGGAATGGCGATGACGACGCTGAGCACCAGGGGCACCACGGCTTGGATCAGGTGGTATCCGCCCAGCGACAAGACCTCCGGGACGTTGGCAAGAAACCACTCCATCAGTTCCGGCCTTCCGCGCCCTGGCGGGAGACTCTGGCGGTGTCGATGGCGGCCAGCACCTCCGGAGCCCTGACGACGCCGGTGACCGTCCCGCCGTCGTCCACGGCAACGCCCAGGCCCGAGGGTGAAGACAGTGCGGCATCCAGTGCATTGCGCAGGGGGTCCCCGGCGTGGAACAAGGAACCGCCAGGCAGCAGGGGACTGCTGCTCCCGGGCGCCAGCCATCCCAACGGACTGTTCCCGGCGTCGACCGCCAGGGTCCAGCCAACGTGGGAAGCCGCGCCGTGCGGGCGGATGGGCCCGCCGTCGCCATTCCACTGGACGGACGGTGCCCGATGGATGGGGACGGCGGCCCCGGTGTCGAAGGCCAGATGCCGGAAGCCGCGGTCCCGGCCCACGAAGGCGGCCACGAAGTCATCCACTGGGGCACGCAGGATCTCCTCCGGCGCCGCATACTGGGCCACGCGGCCGCCGCTGGCGAACACGGCCACCTTGTCGCCGAGCAGGGTGGCCTCGTCGATGTCATGCGTGACGAAAACTATGGTCTTGGCGAGGTCGCGCTGGAGGCGCAGCAGTTCCTGTTGCAGTTCGGCGCGCACCACCGGGTCCACGGCGCTGAAGGGCTCGTCCATGAGCAGCACCGGCGGGTCTGCCGCCAGGGCCCGGGCCACACCGACCCGCTGCTGTTGGCCGCCCGAGAGCTGGTTCGGGTACCGCCGGCCCATGGCGGCGGACAACCCCACCGTCTCCAGCAGCTCCGCCGCACGGGCACGGGCCGTGGCGCGCGGCACCTTGTTCAGCCGCAACACGGTGGTGACGTTGTCCACGACGGTGCGGTGCGGGAGCAGCCCCGCCGACTGCATGACGTAGCCCATGGAACGGCGCAGTGCCGGTGCGGGGATGGAGCCAACGTCGCGCCCGGCCACTGTAATGGTGCCGCTGCTCGGTTCCACCATGCGGTTGATCATGCGCAGCGAGGTGGTCTTGCCGCAGCCGGAGGGGCCGACAAAGACGGTGATTTTTCCGGCGTCGATGGCCAGGTTCAAGTTTTCCACGGCCGGTTGCCCGGCCTGGTAGATCTTCGCAACGTCGTGGAAGTCGATCATGGTGGAGCCTGCCGCGGCGTTGGCCAGGCCGGCGGCGGTGGTACTGGTGTCGGTTGTTGGTGAAACGTCCGGCACTACCATTTGCGGGTCCTCACTGTTGGTGACATTAACCTGCTGCCCTCGATCATAGACAGGGTGAAATTGGAGAGTAAAGCGCCGTTACGGCTGGTGTCGAGCCATGCCGCCCCCTTCCGCGGCGGGTGGGGCCGGCCGCGGACGGCAGGCTGTTCCGGGGGTGGTTCGTAGCCGAGGGTGTGCCCGGATTGGATTTTCCGGGCATAGGCTGGCCCCATGGACACTTCTTCCGGCCAGCAGGGGGATTTCAGCACCCAGGGCAGCTACGTCACCGGCGGCGAATACACCCGGGACACAAATTACATTGAGACGCGGATCACCCGCGACGGCGCGGACGGCTACCCTGTGGAGCCCGGACGGTACCGACTGGTGGTGGCCAGGGCGTGCCCCTGGGCGCACCGTTCCACCATAGTGCGGCGGCTGCTCGGACTCGAGGAGGCGATCTCGATCGGCGTGTGCGGGCCCACGCACGACGTCCGCTCCTGGACCTTCGACCTGGACCCGGGCGGCGTGGACCCGGTGCTGGGCATTGAACGGCTCCAGGAGGCCTACTTCAAGCGCACACCGGACTACCCGCGCGGCATCACGGTGCCGGCCATCGTGGACGTGCCGAGCGGCGCCGTGGTGACGAACAACTTCCCGCAGATCACCCTGGACTTTTCCACCGAATGGGCACACTTCCATCGCGAAGGCGCACCGGACCTCTACCCGGAGGGGCTGCGTGAGGAGATCGACACCGTCAACCAGAGGGTCTTTACCGAAGTCAACAACGGCGTCTACCGCTGCGGATTTGCCGGAAGCCAGGACGCCTACGACGCCGCCTACGACCGCCTGTTCACCGCTTTGGACTGGCTGGAGGGCCGGCTCGCCACGCAACGCTACCTGGTAGGGGAGACCATCACCGAGGCCGACGTGCGGCTGTTCACCACGCTGGTCCGCTTTGACGCTGTCTACCACGGACACTTCAAGTGCAACAGGAACAAGCTGATCGAGATGCCGGCGCTGTGGGCGTACGCCCGCGACCTGTTCCAGACGCCGGGCTTTGGCGACACCGTAAACTTCGAACAAATTAAGAAGCACTACTACGTGGTGCACCAGGACCTGAACCCCACACAAATTGTGCCACGGGGCCCGCAGACGTCCGGTTGGCTGACCCCGCACGGGCGCGAGGTGCTCGGCGGGCGGCCGTTCGGGGCAGGTTCGGCCCCCACGCGTCCCGTGGACGCCTAAGCCATGGTCCACAGGGTCTGGCAGTGCCCGCGATCACCGTGAACCTTGGCGTTTCCTCCCCAGCCCGGGGAAATAGCTGACAGGCGCCGAGCAGGAGGGCATAATATCTTGCATCCCACACGGGCAAGTCAACAGGAGACGCACCATGGCTGTTCGCCTCAACCCCTACCTCAACTTTCGCGACAACGCCAGGGAGGCCCTGGAGTTCTACCACTCGGTCTTCGGCGGCACATTGGATCTGAGCACCTTCGCCGATTTCCAGGCCTCCGAAGACCCCGCGGATGCAGAAAAGATCATGCACGGCCAGGTGACCGGGGACCACGGCGTGGTGCTTATGGGCGCCGACGTGCCCGCCTCCGTGGAGCTCACCGCCAATTCCAGCGTGTCCCTCTCCGGGGACGACGAGGCCGTCCTGCGCGGCTGGTGGGACCAACTCTCCGCCGGCGGCACGGTGGCTGAGCCGCTCGTCAAGGCACCCTGGGGCGACACCTTCGGCATGTGCACGGACAAATTTGGTGTGCCGTGGCTGGTCAACATCGCAGGTGCCGCCCCTCAGTCCTAGGCCCGGGGCAGGCTCGAGGGGGGCACCCGCCGGCACCCTAGTGGCACCCGCCGAGCTGGGCCAGGATCCTGGCCAGTTCGGCACGCTCGCCCTCAGTGAGCCGGGCAAAGTATTCGCTGGACTTTCCACGCCGTTCGGCCGTGATGTTGGCGAACAACTGCTGCCCGTCCTCAGTGACGGCCACGAGGGTCGCCCTGCGGTCGCTGGGGTCGGGATCCCGGCGCACCAGGCCCTTGGTCTCCAGCTGGTCCACCACCTCGGTGGCCGAGCGCGGGACAATGCGCAGCAGTTGGGCCAACTCCTTCAGGCGCATCGCCTCGGGGGCCGCCGCAGGCTGGTTGAAGGGCCGGCGCCGCATGAGTGTCAACAGCGCCCGCCACTGGTGCGGTGTCAGTTCCCAGGGAGCGAGCTGCTCTGACCAGGTGCGCCGCAGCCCGCGAAAGGCGGCATGGAAAAGCTCACCCAGCTCGGCCGGGGCATCACCGGAGGAAGTCATGCCGCCAGTCTACCCGTTTGACGGGCAACCACATAGTGAGGTAACCTCTGTATGAACCGGTGCGAGCCACGCGCAGGGCACACCACAGGAGGTGGTGCACGTGAGGGGGGAGACTCCTGCTTCAACAGGGCGCCCGGGCCGGCATGGCCAGCCCCAAGGCGCGCAGAAAACACCGGGACGAGCTAACGCCAACCCTCGTGGTTTCCCGGGAGGCCGCGGCCCCGCACGTATCAACCCTGCCGACAAGCAGCAGCTCAAACGCCATCCCGTCAGCCTGAAACGCATCGCGGCCCTGTTCGTGCCGCACAAGGCCAGGATCGCCGGCGTCGGGCTTCTTATCAGCGCCTCGAGCGTCATCGGCCTGGCCCAGCCATTTTTGGTCCGTGGCATCATTGACACAGCGCTGCCGCAGAAGAACGTGGAGCTGCTCGCGTGGCTGACCGGCGCCATGATTGCCGTAGCGGCGGCCACCGCCGTGATCGGCGTGGTGCAGACCTGGATGACCACGGCCATGGGCCAGCAAATCATGCACGCCCTGCGCGTGCGGCTGTTCACGCACCTGCAAAAGCAGTCGCTGGGCTTCTTCACCCGGACCCGCAGCGGCGAAGTTCAATCCCGCCTGAACAACGACATCACCGGCATGCAGTCCGTCATCACTTCCACGGCCACCGGCGTGGCGTCCAATTTGACCACTGCCGTCGCCACGGCGGTCGCCATGGTGGCCTTGTCGCCCCGGCTGTCCCTGGTTTCCCTGGTGGTCATCCCACCGGCCGTCTGGTTTTCCCGCCGCGTGGCGCTGCTGCGGCGCGACATCACTTCCACCATGCAGGCCGAGCTGGCCACCATGAACACCCAGGTGGAGGAGGGCCTGTCTGTCTCCGGGGTGCGACTGGCCAAAACCCTGGGCACCACCGGCCACGACGCCGCCCGCTACTCCGAGAGCTCCGAACGCCTGATTGGGTTGGAGCTGCGCTCGCAACTGGCCGGCCGCTGGCGGATGGCCAGCATGGGCATCATCTTTTCGGCCATCCCGGCGCTGATCTATTTTGCCGGCGGCTTGCCCGGGAACAGCATGAGCATCGGCACGATCGTGGCGTTTACGGCACTGCAAGCCACCATTTTCCGGCCCATCATGGGACTGCTGAACCTCGGCGTCCAGTGGGTCACGGCCATGGCCCTGTTCAGCCGCATCTTTGAATACCTGGACCTGGTTCCCGACATCACCGCGCCAGCCCGTCCCGTGCCGCTGGACCCGGCCACCGTGCGCGGCGAGGTCCGCTTTGAGGGCGTTCATTTCGGGTACGACGGCGGTCCCGAGGTCTTGCGCGGAGTCAACCTTGTGCTGACGGCCGGCTCGGCAACGGCCGTGGTCGGGCCCACAGGTTCAGGGAAGTCGACGCTGGGCTCGCTGGTGCCGCGCCTGCATGACGCGGGCGGCGGCCGGGTCACCATTGACGGCGTGGACGTGCGCGACATTGCCCCTGAGGTGCTGGCCCGGATCGTGGGCGTGGTGTCGCAGGAAACGTACCTGATCCATGCCTCCATCCGTGAAAACCTGCTGCTGGCGGCCCCCGAGGCCGGGGACGCGGAGCTGTGGCAGGCGCTGGGCGCGGCGCGGATCGCGGATCTGGTGGCCGGGCTGCCCGAGACCCTGGATACCGTGGTCGGTGCCCGCGGCCACCGCTTTTCCGGCGGTGAACAGCAGCGCCTGGCCATTGCCCGAACCGTCCTGCGCAATCCGAAGGTGCTGATTTTGGATGAGGCCACTTCCGCCCTGGACAACACCACCGAGGCGCAGGTCCAGGCCGCCCTGGACCAGTTGGCTGCCGGCCGCACCACCCTGACCATCGCCCACCGGCTCTCCACGGTGGAGGACGCTGACCAGCTGGCCGTGCTGGCCGGCGGCACACTCGTGGAAGTGGGCACGCCCGCGCAGCTACAGGCCGCCGGCGGCGCCTACGCGGCACTTCTTGCGGCGGAGAACGTGGAGGCGGCAGCGTAGGAGGATGGAACGGACAAGGGAGCCTGAAGGGTCAGCGGCGATTTTCCGTTTCGACCTCCCCATCGTCGACCTTCCCGACCGCGGACATAGGATTGGGCTAATGACGGCAGGGGCGGCAAGGAGGCAGGCGTGGAATTTTCAGTACGGTACGTCGCATTGGGGGATTCCTTCACGGAGGGGGTGGGGGACGCGGCCCCGGAACTGCCCCACCAAGTGCGCGGCTGGGCCGACCGCACCGCCGGGCAGTTGGCCGCAGCCCGCCCGGAAGAATCCTTCGGTTACGCCAACCTGGCCGTCCGTGGCAAGAAGATGAGCCAGATCCTGGCCCAACAGGTGGACGCGGCCGTGGCCATGCACCCCACCCTGATCACGATCTACGCCGGCATCAATGACATCCTGCGGCCCAAGGTGGACATTGACTCCATGCTGGCGAACTACTCGCTCGGCTTGGCCAAGCTGACGGCCACGGGTGCGCGGGTGCTCGTATTCACCGGCTTTGACGCCAGCACCTCCAAGGTTTTTGCCGGCATCCGCGGCCGTACAGCCGTGTACAACGAACTGCTGCGCGAGGCAGCGGAGACGTGCGGCGCCGAAATCGTCGACTACTGGCGCTTCCGTGAATACAACGACTGGCGCCTGTGGGACGTGGACCGCATGCACATGTCCACCCCGGGCCACATCAACATGGCCAACCGCGTGCTGGAGCAGTTGGGCGAAACCCTGCGCATTCCCGTGCCCGAACTGCCGCCCATCCCGGTACGCACCGCGGCCGAAACCGTGAAGGACAACGCTGCCTGGACGAGGGAATATGTGGGACCTTGGATTGGCCGCCGCCTGCGCGGGGTGTCTTCCGGGGACACGCTCTCGGCCCGCTGGCCCCAACTGCGCACACCGGCGGCCGGGTGCTGAGCCGCCGTGGCCGCCACCTGGGAACGGACGACGCCGGGAATCCTGCACCTGCCTTCAGGCAGGCTGGTTCGTGGCCGGGCTTTGCGACACCCTCTCGCGGAAGGGCAGAGCCCTGAATTCGGGCTCTACCTGGCCGGCCGCCGGCCCAAGGCCCCCACGTGGCCGTGCCGCTGGCTGCGCTGGCCCGACCTTTGGCTGCCGCTGGACCGCGCCGCCGCAGTTCAGGCACTCCGCGAGGCGTGGACACGCGCACAAACCCAACGGGTGGAGATTGCGTGTGGGGGCGGGGTGGGCCGCACCGGCACAGCACTGGCGTGCCTGGCGGTCCTTGACGGGCTGTCCGGCCCGGACGCCGTCGCCCTGGTCCGCGAGCACTATGCCAGCAGGGCCGTCGAGACGCCCCGGCAACATCGATTTGTGCAGACCTTTCCCCGCGGCTTCCCCCGTGCAGCGCTACGTGGTATGGCTGATTAGCCTAAATCGCCCCGTCACGTCTAGACTGGGGAGGCGCCAGGTGGCGCGGAGCGTGTGCAATTGCTCCGGTGTGCGGTGATTATCCTCCCGCGGGCCGGTAGTTAGGGGCTCAAGTTGCGCGCATTCGAAGTATTTGCCGGACTCGCAATCGGGACCATTCATCTTGAAAAAGACGAAGGGGCCCACTGCTGTCCAAGGGCGGACGCCGCCTGAGCGCACGGTTTGCACCAGCGGACCGTTCCCATTCATTTATTAGGAGTGATCATGGCAGCACACTGCCAGGTGACCGGAGCCGAGCCGGGCTTTGGACATAGCATTTCGCACTCGCACCGCCGCAACA
>CAJDTM010000014.1_pt1 | contig 35330 bp, 35 predicted proteins | sample 7389831 | NCBI WGS metagenome assembly CAJDTM01 (sample SAMEA7055656, study PRJEB34461) | soil metagenome | biome: terrestrial ecosystem; feature: Peninsula; material: soil | place: Antarctica | collected 2016
CTCCAACGAGAACGCCGCAACACCTACCACCACGGACTCCCCAACAACCCCTAACCACCACCCAACACCGGCACCCAACACCCCCACACCAGAGGCTTTAACCACTTAGGGAAGCACGCTTCGATAGATATCCAGGGTCTTCTCAACAATTGATTCCCAGGAGAAGTTCGCCCGGGCGCGTACCTGCCCCTTCTCCCCCATCTTGCGGGCACGGGCCGGGTCGCTGACAACCTCGATAAGGGCAGCTGCGAAATCGGCAACGAACTTTTCCGGGTCCAGCGGTGTACCTGTTCCATCTGTGACCTGCTCCAGCGGCACCAGCAGACCGGTCTCACCGTGGGCCACAACCTCGGGAATGCCGCCCGTTGCGCTGGCCACCACGGCCGCACCGCAGGCCATGGCTTCCAGGTTCACAATTCCAAGCGGCTCATAAATCGACGGGCACGCGAAAACAGTGGCATGGCTGAGCACCTGGATGAGCTCATGGCGGGGCAGCATGCGTTCAATGACGATCACGCCGTCACGCTGGGCCCGGAGCCCGTCAATGAGGGAATTCACCTCGGCACCCAGCTCAGGGGTGTCAGCGGCGCCGGCGCACAGCACCAGCTGTACCTCCGGGGGAAGCGCCGCGGCAGCCTTCAACAAGTACGGCACACCCTTCTGCCGTGTAACACGCCCCACCCAAACCACGCTGGGGCGTTCGGGGTCGATCCCCAGGGAACGGACGACGTCGTCCTTCTCGTCACGCTGCCAAGCCTCCACGTCGATGCCGTTGTGGATGACCTTGACCTTGGCCGGGTCCACATCGGGGTAGCTGCGCAGGATGTCCTGGCGCATGCCATCGGACACGGCGATGATGGCAGCCGCAGCTTCGTATGCTGTCTTCTCCACCCACGATGAGAGCGCGTAACCGCCGCCGAGCTGCTCAGCCTTCCAAGGACGCAGCGGCTCGAGACTGTGGGCGCTCAACACGTGGGGAATCCCGTGCAACAACGACGCCAGGTGACCTGCCATGTTCGCGTACCAGGTGTGCGAGTGCACCAGGTCCGCGCCGGCAATGTCCGGAACTATTTGAAGGTCAACCCCCAGCGTCTGCATTGCTGCGTTGGCCCCCGCAAGTTGGGGCAGGTTGCCGTAAGAGGACACGGCGGCCCCGTGAAAGTCGGGTTCGCGGTCCGCGCCAAAGGCGTGCACGCGCAAATCCACCCTCCCGGCCAGGACGCGGCTGAGCTCGGCAACGTGGACGCCGGCACCGCCATATATTTCCGGAGGAAACTCTTTAGTCACAATATCGATACGCACGTACCCAATGTAGTGTCTTTCATCACCGTGTTCTAGTCTGAAGGTGTTGTATCCGTTCGGTGGACATAATTCATGGCAACAACAAGGTGTTGGAGGTTCGGGAATGGCTGTCAAGAAAGTATTGGCTATTGTATTGGCGGGCGGCGAAGGCAAGCGCCTGATGCCGTTGACGGCAGACCGCGCCAAGCCAGCCGTCCCCTTTGCGGGTTTTCGGCTGGTCGATTTCGCGCTATCAAATCTGGTCAATTCGGGCTACCTGCAAATTGTGGTCCTCACCCAGTACAAGTCACACAGCCTCGATCAGCACATTTCCCAAACGTGGCGGATGTCCAAACAGCTGGGCAACTACGTTGCCACCGTGCCGGCACAGCAGCGACGCGGGAAGAGCTGGTTCCTGGGCAGCGCCGATGCCATCTACCAGTCAATGAACCTCATCAATGACGCTGAACCGGACATCGTCGTGGTGGTCGGTGCCGACCACGTGTACAGGATGGACTTTGACCAAATGGTGCAAAGCCACATCAAGTCCGGCGCACGCGCCAGTGTGGCCGCGGTCCGGCAGCCACTGGAGATGGCGGACCAATTCGGCGTAATCGAGGTTGATACTTCCGTTGACACCGGCGTCATGGGGGCCCACAAGATCGCTGCCTTTGTCGAAAAGCCGGCGACGACGCCCGGCCTTCCCGATGCTCCCGACCAGTTTCTGGCCTCTATGGGCAACTACGTCTTCGACACCGACGCGCTGGTGGAGGCCCTGAATCGGGACGCCATCAACGAGGACTCGAAAAATGACATGGGTGGGGACATCATTCCCTACTTTGTGGGCCGCGATGAGGCCTACGTGTACGATTTCACCACCAATGACATCCCGGGCGCCACCGATCGGGACCGGAACTACTGGCGCGACGTGGGGACCATCGACTCCTACTACGACGCACACATGGACCTGATCTCCCCCATGCCGGTCTTCAATCTTTACAACAGTGCCTGGCCCCTCTATACGCGCAGCACAACGTCCCCACCGGCGAAGTTTGTGCGCGGGGAGCGCAACCCCATAGGAACCGCGCTGGATTCCATCGTTGCCGCGGGCGTGGTCGTCTCCGGTGGCGTGGTGGAGAACTCCGTCTTGTCCAACGACGTGTTCGTCGGCACCGGCTCCCGGGTGCAGGACTCCGTACTGATGGACAAGGTCATTGTCGGAGCCGGCGCCGTGGTCAGGAAGGCGATCATTGACAAAAACGTCAAGATCCCGGCTGGTGCGACCATTGGCCTGGACCACGAGCTGGACCGGGCCAAGGGCTTCACCATCACCGAATCCGGAATCACCGTGCTGGCGAAGGGCCAGAAGGTGCCGGCTCCGGATGCTGATGAGCTGGCCCTGTCCAAGGCGGCAGCGGCGGCAGTGCCCGCCGCGCTGGAACTCGCCATCACCAGCCGCAGGGACTTACGGGAGAGCCTGGAACGAGTAGTGCGGAACCAGCTCGAGGCCGTTGAGTCGGCGGGCGGCGTGGAAGCGGCTAAAATTGGGGAGTGACCGCTGCCGACCTGACTGAAGAAGAAATCCAAAATTGCATCAAGGTTTTGGAAAATATTCATGTTTATGACGAAGAAAACCCGGATTATGTTAGTGTCCGCCGGGCAACCGGAAAAATGTTCAAGGCGGTAAAAAAATACCGCCGGAATGCTAAAAGGAACGCAATCAATGAAGCCGACCGGGCGGTCGTGGCGAAAACGGCGACGGCTGCGCCGGACCGCATCGACGATGAAACCCGCGGCAACAAACTCAAGCCGTCCACCCCGGGCACTGTGGCGGGAACGTTGCAACGTTCCCGCCCCTGCTATATCTGCAAACAGCACTACACGCAGGTTGACGCCTTCTACCACCAGTTGTGCCCGGAATGTGCCGCATTCAACCATGCCAAGCGTGACGCGCGCACCGACCTGTCCGGAAGGCGTGCCCTGCTGACCGGCGGCCGGGCCAAAATTGGCATGTACATCGCCCTCCGCCTGCTGCGCGACGGCGCGCACACCACCATCACAACACGCTTTCCCAAGGACGCAGCCCGCCGCTTCGCCGCCATGGAAGACAGCACCGACTGGCTGCACCGCCTGCGCATTGTCGGAATCGACCTCCGCGACCCCGCCCAGGTGATAGCACTGACTGACTCCCTCAATGAAGCCGGCCCGCTGGACATCATCATCAACAACGCCGCACAGACCGTTCGGCGTTCGGGCAACGCCTACAAGCCGCTGGTTGACGCCGAACTTGAGCCTCTTGCGGACAACTCCGCCATGCCGGAGCTGCTCACGTTTGGCCACGCCCATGACAAACATCCGCTGGCCCTTGCCAGCCAAGTCTCGGCCCATCCCCAACTGGGAGGTGATGAAATCGCCGCCCTGGCACTGTCCATGGGATCAGCGGCCCCGGACCGGGTGGCAGCCGGGACTGCCATCGACGCCGGGGGCCTGGTGCCCGACGTAGCCACTGTCAACAGCTGGACGCAGGTGGTGGACCAGGTTGACCCGCTGGAAATGCTGGAAGTGCAGCTGTGCAACGTCACGGCCCCGTTCCTTCTCGTTTCCAGGCTGCGTCCGGCCATGGCCGCTTCCGACGCCCGACGGAAATACATTGTCAATGTCTCCGCCATGGAGGGCCAGTTCTCCCGCGTCTACAAAGGCCCTGGCCACCCGCACACCAACATGGCCAAGGCGGCCCTGAACATGCTCACCCGCACGAGCGCCCAGGAAATGCTCGACGCCGACGGCATCCTCATGACGGCCGTGGACACCGGGTGGATCACCGACGAGCGTCCCCACTTCACCAAGATCCGGCTGGCTGAGGAGGGCTTCCACGCACCCCTCGACCTGGTGGATGGCGCCGCGCGCGTCTATGACCCCATTGTCATGGGAGAGTCCGGGGAAGACCAGTACGGCGTCTTCCTCAAAGACTACAAACCGAGCCAGTGGTAGAGGCGGGCCTGCGCCTGGGCTGGCGCACACGCACCGCGCCCCTGCTGCCCGGACTCGCCGCCGCCCTGGCAGCGGTTGCCCTCGCATTGGCCGTCCACGCCCTGGTGCCGCTGCTGCCGGCCATGACCATCGCCGTCGTGCTTGGCATTGCGGCGGTCAATCTCCCCGGGACGTCGGCCCTGTGCGAAGGTCCGTTGCGCGCCGGGCTGAACTTCGCCGGCAAGCACCTTATGCGGGTGGGCATCGTCTTCCTGGGCCTCAAGCTCAGTCTGGGCGACATTGCGGCCCTGGGCTGGGAGACGGTGGCGCTGGTGGTGGGCGTGGTGCTGCTCAGCTTTGCCGGCACGTATGCACTGGGCAGGTTGTTCAGGCTCGACGGCGACCTTCCCCTCCTGATTGCCACGGGCTTTTCCATTTGCGGGGCGTCCGCCATCGGGGCCATGGCGGCAGTCAAGGGCACTAAACACAGCGACACCGTGCTCCCCGTGGCACTCGTGACACTCTGCGGCACCCTGGCCATCGGAGTGTTGCCGCTGCTGATGAACCCGCTGGGGCTGGACGCGCTGCGGTTTGGGCAGTGGGTCGGCGCTGGCGTCCATGACGTCGGCCAGGTGGTGGCCACGGCCCAGACCGCCGGTGCCGTGGCCCTCAGCGCCGCGATCATCATCAAACTTACCCGGGTGGTGCTGCTGGCCCCCATCGTTGGAGTGGTGGGCGGGCTGGAACGACGCCGGCACACCCTCCGTGCACGGGCCGCGGGCGCATCTGCCGGGACGGGAGTCCCCGACGCAACAGGGAGCGCGAAGTTCCCGCCGGTGGTGCCGTTGTTCGTGCTGGGCTTTCTGGCCATGATCTTGCTGCGCACCACCGGCTGGCTCCCTCCAGGCGCGGTCGCGGCCGGGTCCGTGGCCCAGGACATCGCCCTCGGTGCGGCGCTGTTCGGCCTCGGCGCTTCCGTGCGCGTCCGGCAACTTTTCAAGACCGGCGCGCGGGCCACCGTCATGGCGCTGTGTTCATGGGCGCTCATCGCCGCATTGGCGTTTGGCGCAGTGCATCTGATGGGATCCTAAGGGGCCGGTACGTGCGGGCGTGCCGTCCGGGCACGGCTGCGGACCGTCGTTGAATGAACGTGGTTGAATGAAATAGTGTCGAATTCAAATCTCAGCCGTGCCGACGCTGCCACGCGAAAATCACTGATTACCGTCCATTCCTATGATGTCCGGGTCGACATCAGCAACGCCGGCAAGCTGGATGAGCCCGGGTTCGCCACCCAGAGCACCATCGCGTTCAGCTCAGCCATCTCCGGGGCGGAAACGTTCCTGGATTTCATTGGCCCTGCCGTGGAGTCCGTGGTGCTCAATGGCCGGGAGCTGGACGTTGCCGAGGTGGTGCAGGACGCGCGCATCATGCTGCCCGGACTGGCAGCGGAGAATGAGGTCACGGTCGTGGCGACCGCAGCCTACTCCCGCAGCGGCGAAGGCCTGCACCGTTTTGAGGATCCCGCCGACGGCAGGATCTACACTTATACGCAATACGAGCCCGCTGACGCGCGCCGCGTCTTTGCCAACTTTGAACAGCCCGACCTCAAGGCCCCGTTTACCTTCCACGTCACAGCCCCGGCCCACTGGGAGGTTGCCTCCAACCAGCCGGTCGCCGGTTATCGGAACGTCGAGATCGACGCACGGGGCGGCGCCGTGTCAGGCTGTTGGGACTTTTTGCCGACCCTGCCCATCTCCACCTACATCACCGCCATTCTCGCCGGTCCCTACTTCAAGGTCTCGGACCAGTTCAGCATGACCTTCGGCCCCGACAGCGCACATGCCGGAGCCCGCCTGGAGATCCCGTTGACCGCCTATTGCCGCAGCTCCCTGGCGGACAACTTTGACACGGACCCGATCTTCGCGGTCACGAAGGCCGGCCTGGCCTACTTCAATGAACTCTTTGACTACCCGTATCCCTTCGGCAAGTACGATCAGGCGTTCGTGCCCGAATACAACCTCGGTGCCATGGAAAACCCCGGACTGGTGACGTTTACGGAGTCGTACATTTACACGTCCCGCGCCACGGACACCCAGTACCAGCAGCGCGCCAACACCATCATGCACGAGATGGCGCACATGTGGTTTGGCGACCTCGTGACCATGGGTTGGTGGGATGACCTGTGGCTCAAGGAGTCCTTCGCGGACTTCATGGGACACCTCGCCGTGGCGGACGCGACGGAGTGGGGTGAAAAGTCCTGGACACTGTTCGCCAGCCGCCGCAAGTCCTGGGCCTACGTCCAGGACCAGTTGCCGACCACGCACCCCATCGTTGCCGACATCCCGCACCTGGAAGCGGCGAAGCAAAACTTTGACGGCATAACCTACGCCAAGGGTGCTTCCGTGCTCAAGCAGCTGGTGGCCTATGTGGGCCGGGACGCATTTATTGCCGGCTCCCGCGAATACTTCCGTGCCCACGAATATTCCAATACCAGCCTTGCGGATCTGTTAGGTCCCCTGGGAGCCGCCTCCGGCCGCGACCTGGCCCAGTGGGCGGCAGCCTGGCTCCAGACGGCCGGAATCTCCACACTCACACCCCACATTGCCGTGGCGGACGGGACCATCACGGCATTCTCCATTGCGCAGGAGGCCGTGGATCCGCGGTCGGGCCGTCCCGCCCTCCGCCCCCACCGACTCTCCGTCGGCCTGTTCAGCCACGCCTCTTCCAAGGACGGCACTGCCCGCCTGGTCCGCACCCACTCGGCGGCCGTTGACGTCTCCGGGCCCGTGACAGGCGTCGCGGAACTGGCCGGCCTGCCCGCTCCGGCGTTGGTCGTGGTCAACGATCTGGACCTCACGTATGCGAAAGTCCGGCTCGACCCGGCCTCCCAGGAAACGGCCCTCGCTTCATTGGCCAGCGTGGAAGACCCGATGGCCCGCAGCCTGGTCTGGTCGTCGCTGTGGAACGCTGCCCGGGATGCGCGCCTGCCGGCACGCAGCTACGTACTGGCCGTGTGCCGCCACGCCGCCGGCGAGCAGGACATTGCACTCCTGCAGACGCTGGCGGACAACGCCGTCTTTGCGGTTGCCAACTACTGCCCGCCCGCAACGCGGGCCCAGGTGCAGGCGGAACTGCTCAGCGGCGTCGAACACCACCTGGATGCAGCAGTCCCGGGCAGCGATGAACAACTGGTCTGGGCACGGACATTTGCGGTGTTGGGGCGGGGAACGGACGCCTCCACCGCACGGATTCGGGGGCTGCTGGGCGGAGCCGGGGTGCCCTCCGGCCTACGCATTGACACCGAACTGCGCTGGTTGCTGTGGCAGGCCCTGGCCGCCCGCGGTGAAGCCGGCGCGGCGGACCTGGATGCAGAATTGGCCCGGAGCACTACCGCAAAAACGCGCGTGGCCAGGACCATGGCCGGGGCCTCGCTGCCCAGCGCCGCGGTCAAGGCGGCAGCCTGGAAGGACGCGGTGGCAGGGGCCGCCCTGAGCAATGAGCTGCTCAGCGCCACCATTGACGGCTTTGTCGTGGGCGGGCACGATCTCCTCGATGAATATGTGGAACCGTATTTCACCGCACTGGACGGGGTGTGGGAGCAGCGCAGCATTGAAATTGCGGGCCGGATCGTGCGGGGGCTGTTTCCGGCACACCAGGACCTGGAGTCCGGGGAGGAACCACTGGCACACCCCGTCGTGCTGCGCACGGATGCGTGGCTGGGCGAGAATCCCGGTGCCGCGGCGGGTTTGCGGCGCCTGCTGGTGGAACAGCGCGACCACCTGGTCCGTGCGCTCACGGCCCAGGAAGCCGCAGGCTAGCAGTTTCCACCCCTCCCGCCATCGGCTAGGCAAACCGGGTCACCCGGCGCTGGGACGCGCCGCCTTCACAGCGTCTGCATGGCGCCTCGTATGACATCGAATAGTCGAGCTTCAGCGCGGGCGTGAACCGTCTTCCCTGGGAGCGGTCCGCCGGCATGCGTCAAGCGGACTGGTTGTGACCCGTTGGTCTCTTTCCGTCCTGGCGGGCAGGCCCCCGCAGTTCAGGTCCTCGGTTCCCGCCAGGACGTGATCGTCAGGAAGGCGGCGATGACCAACAGCGGCACATGCATCATCCCCATCCACCAGCTCTCGGGGTTGATGACGAACCAAGTCATCATGTTGAGCAGTCCGAAGATGGTCCCCAGCCAGCCGACCATCACCCGAGTGGTCCTGCCGTACGCGGCGGAGCGCAGTGCCATCGTGCCGGCGATCACGGGCGTGACCATGCAATACGTGACACCGGCGGCATTGGTGAACACGCCGGTCCAGCCGCCCGCCACGACAATTCCGTCTTCAAGGGCAAAAGGGTACAGCCAGGCCCACAGCATGAATGGCAGCAGCCACAACCGTTCGCGGTGCAAAGGTGCGGTCCTGGTGCGTCGTATTCCCAGGAGACAGAACACCGCAACGACAAGTTGGGCCACCATGTTTCCCAACAGAATGGAGACGCCCCCGGGCAGGGAGGCGGTGTTTTGAAAGACGGCAACGATGGCAAGGACCGCCGCATAATAGACGAGCACCGTTTTCGGGTAGGGGCCGATACCGACGACACCGGCGATCGCTGCCGCGAGCAGGGCGAGCTTGGCGAGTGGCAACAGCACCGGCACTGACTCCGACCATGGCTGCATCAGCACGTACTGGATGAGCTCGGGGATCTGCTGTGCGTCGATGATCGCACCGCCCTGCACGGACGGGATCCCGAACATTGCCAGCAGCAGGACAAGGGGCAATATCCATCCGGCATGTTGCCCTGGAGAGACGGTCCTGGCGGCTTTCATCATGTCTGTGGCGCCTTCGATGGTTATGACGGACCCCCAACATCGGCTCCATGAACCATGGACCATCGCTCCCAGGTGGAGGCTCCCACTATTCTACGGGGCTGCGAATTGTGGCCCGGTTCGGGAGCTCGCGTGACGAGGTCGGCGCACAGGTGGCGGGCGTATCGAGTGCCACGATTCCTGGGGAGGCGCGTCGGCAGGATACTGCATCACAAGGAACCCTGGTTGCGGGTGGGGCGGCGCAGGAAGGAAACTGCCGTGGCGAGCATGCCTGCGGCAACGAGGATCCACGCGGCCACTGCGACCCAGATCACCCATTGGCCCAGCACCGCAATCAACGGCATGCCGTTAACGTGGCCGAAGCGGTACGTGGCCACGGAGAACATGCCCAGCGGAAACACAATCGACCACAAGGACGTGGTGTATCGTAGCCGTTCGCGCCGGATGATGTGGCGCCAGACGCCAAACGCGACGAGCAACGGCACCCACCACAAGCCGAACGCCCAAAGAAGGTAGCTGAGACCGCCCACCGTTGGCGCCGCGAGCTCCAGCACGGGCACACCATGGGGAAGGTTCAGGATCATGGATCCGGCAAGGACGGTGATGGCGGTGGCGCCCATGAAGATCCAGTTGGTCGGAACAATGCCCCCCCTGTTTTCACCGCCTGTCAATAGGCGCAGGATCACCAGGGTGGTCAACGTCAGGTACAGCATGATGCCGATGCCCCAGAACGCCACGGCAAGGTCGCTGAGCAGGCGGAGGGACGCATCGGCCCCGGCCAGGGTGGCCGTGGCAACGGACAGCGACTGCGTCGAGACGACCCACAGAAACCAGGTGCCGTCCACGGGCAGCAGCCGGGGGCGCAGGCTCTCCCCCATTTCCGTGCGCAGCATCATGGACAGCGGGACCCCGTAGGCCAGGAACAGCCACAGCGGAAAACTGACGATGCACAGCGCCCAGGTGACGGCCGGGTGCGTGCTGTGGAAACCGGCTCCGACCACGTTGCAGGCAGCCACCATGGTCAAGAAGCCGAATCCGGCATGGGGGTTGCGAAAGTCGGCAGCAGCGGCACCGGCGTCGATGGCAAGCCGGCCGGCCAGCCCGACGGTCAGCACCACCAGTCCGGCGGCAGCCAGCCACAGCAGCACGGACCCGGCTACATCCGCGCCGGCGTCCATCAGCGCCGACGAGACGATGCCGGTGGCCATGACGAACGCGAAGGCTGCCGGAGGCTGCTTGTGCCACCAGCGGCCCACCAGGGACGCCGGACCCGTCCCGCTTGCGGTTCCGGGCGCTGCCCCGCTCACGGGATCCTGTTCAGCCACGCCGGGTCCCCGAACTTGGATTTCACGCGCCTGGCGGCCTCGTCGAGTTCCGCCTCCGTCAGGAACGACGGCGATGCGCTGTAGCGTGCCATGAACGTCTCCATCATGCGGGCCAGGATGTCCGTCCGCGCCAGGCCTGTTTGCCTCCGGAGCGGGTCAACCCGCTTCTTGGCCGAACGGGTGCCCTTGTCGGAAAGCTTTTCCTTGCCGATCCGCAGGACTTCGACCATTTTGTCGGCGTCGATGTCGTAGCTCATGGTCACGTGGTGGAGCATGCCGCCGTTGCCCAGCCGTTTTTGCGCGGCGCCGCCGATCTTGCCCTGGTCCGTCACGATGTCATTCAATGGCACGTAGAACGCTTGCACGCCCAAGGATTCCAGGGCGGCCATAACCCAGCTGTCCAGGAACTTGTACGAATCCTCAAAAGTCAGCCCGTCCACCAGGCTTTGCGGCAGGTAAAGCGAATAGGTGATGCAGTTGCCCGGCTCCATGAACATCGCCCCGCCGCCGCTGATCCGCCGCACCACGTTGATGCCGTACTTTTCAACGCCGGCCGGGTCCAGTTCATTGCGGACCGACTGGAAGCTGCCAATGACCACGGACGGCTCGTTCCAGTCCCAGAAGCGCAGCGTGGGGTTGCGGCTTCCGGCACCGACTTCTTCCGTGAGAACTTCGTCCAGGGCCACATTGACAGCTGTGCCCAGCATGGTGGGGCCGATGACGTCCCACTCGTGGTCCAGCCAGCTGGTGGCCTTCGCCAGCGCCCGCCGCACAGCGACGGCCACGGCCTGGGCGGAAAAGCCAAAAAGCACGACGCCGGCGGGCAGCGCGGCGGTGATCGCTGCTGCCAGCGCCGTGGCCGGAAGGTCCACGGCGAGGCCGTTCAGGGCACCGTTGATGTCATCGAGTGCCTCGTCGGGCTCAAGAAAAAAGTCGCCGCTGACCGAGACCCGGGCCAGCTTTCCGTCTGCGACTTCCAGGTCCGCCACCACCAGTTTGCCGCCGTGGACCTTGTATTCGCCATGCAATTGGGAAGCCATGCCTTTAGTTTCCCAAGTAATGGCGCAGCGGCGCAAAACTTACATGGAAGGAGCAGAAAACACGGCAGGCCCGCACCGTACGGTGCGGGCCTGGCGAAGGCAATGCTGGCGTGAAGCCCCGTTACTTCTTGCCGAAGCCTGAGAAGCGGGCGTTGAAGCGCTCCACGCGGCCGGCGCTGTCCATGATGCGCTGCTTGCCCGTGTAGAACGGGTGAGACTCGGAGGAGATTTCAACGTCAATGACCGGGTAGGTCTTGCCGTCTTCCCACTCAATGGTCTTCTCCGACGTGGCGGTGGAGCGCGTCAGGAACTTGGTGCCGGAGGCCAGGTCGTTGAAGACGATGGCCTCGTACTTGGGGTGGGTGTTCTGCTTCACGGTTACCTCTAAATGTGATCGTCTGGTTTTTGCCAGACTGATGAATGTTATGGCCACGCGGGCCAGCTGCAAACTTTACCGGTTCCGTGCCGGTTTCACCAAGCCGGGCCGCAACTTTAGGCCGGCACGGCCAAGGCGGCGAGGGCGTCATTGGCATGGACGTCCATGTTGGTCTCGCTGGATACCTGGAAGCGCACGGACAAGGACGGGTCCACGATGAAGGTGGCCCGCTTGGTGGGCAGCGTCTTGGCCAGCAATCGTCGCCTTACCCCGAACTGATCCGCCACCTCGCCACGGGGGTCGCTCAACAGGGGATAGTTGAAGTGGTTATTCGTGGCAAAGGCGAGCTGGCGTTCCGGCGAATCGGTGCTGATGCCCACGATTGAGGCCCCTACGGCGGCGAATTCCTGCTCCAGGTCCCGGAAGCGGCAGGCTTCCCTGGTGCATCCGCCGCTGCCCGCCAAGGGGTAGAAGAAGACCACCAGGGGGCCGTGGGCGGCCAGGTCGGAGAGTTTGCGGAGTACGCCATGCTGATCGGGCAGTTCAAAGTCTGCCACTGTGTCACCAATCTTCATGGTCCCAGCCTACGCGGGCCCGCCCGGAGCGCGCTGGGTGGCGAAGAACGCCACGGCGCTTGCGGCGGCCACATTGAGCGAGTCCACTCCGGCGTACATGGGGATCATGACTGTGAGGTCTGCGTCTGCCACCGTTTCGGCACTGAGGCCGTCCCCCTCGGTGCCCAGGATGAGCGCCAATTTTTCGTCGGTGCGGTCGGCGAGCTCGGTGATCGACAGGGAATCAGGCTTAAGTGCCAGTGCCGCCGTCGTAAATCCGGCAGAGTTCAGCACTGCCAGGCCTTCGGGCCACGCAGGCAGCCGCGCCCAGGGGACTTGGAACACGGCACCCATGCTCACCCGGATGCTGCGGCGGTACAGCGGGTCCCCGCAGCGCGGGCTGACCAACACGGCATCGACGCCCAGGGCGGCTGCTGAGCGGAAGATGGCTCCGATGTTCGTGTGGTCGACAATGTCCTCCAGGACCGCCACGCGCCGGGCCGCGGCCAGCAACCCGGGGATGTCCAGGGGTGCCGGGCGCTGCATGGCTGCCATGGCACCGCGGTGCAGGTGGAATCCGGTGATGGCTTCGAGCATGGGGGCGGCACCCACAAAAGCTGGAATCATCGGGTGGGCCTCCAGGACGTCGGAAAGGTCCGGCAGCCATTTTTCGGCCATGAAGAAGGAGCGCGGCTTGTGCCCGCAGGCCAGGGCGCGTCGGAGCACCCGCGAGCTTTCGGCGATGTACATGCCTTCGGCGGGTTCGCGGATTTTGCGCAACTGGACGTCCGTCAGCGACGTGTAGTCGCCCACCCTGGGGTCATCAGGGTCGGAAAGGTGAATGATCATTCGGCGCAGAACTCACTTGCTGCTGGTTCGGGCACTGCTAGTGGCGGGCTGTTGCCGTGTAGCGGCCGCCGTTGCTGGTCACGGAAAGGGGCAGCCCAAACGTGGCGCTGAGGTGTTCTTCGGTCAACACTTCCGAGATGGGGCCCTGAGCCACGACGCCGCCGTCTCGCAGCAGCAAGGCGTGCGTGAAGCCCGGAGGGACTTCCTCAAGGTGGTGGGTGACCAGCACGGTGCACGGGGCCAGGGGATCGGCGGCCAGCTGGCTTAGACGGCGGACCAGGTCTTCGCGGCCGGCCAAGTCCAAGCCGGCGCCGGGCTCGTCCAACAGCAGCAGTTCCGGGTCGCTCATGAGCGCACGGGCGATCTGGACGCGCTTTCTCTCCCCCTCACTGAGGGTGGCGAATGGGCGGTTCAGGAAAGTGGACATGCCCCAGTCCTCCAGGAGGCGGAAGGCGCGCCTTTCGTCGTCGCGCTCGTACGCCTCCCGCCAGCGTCCGGTGACGCCGTAGGCCGCGGTGACCACAACATTGAGGACCTTTTCGTGTTCCGGTATCTGGTTGGCAAGTGTGGCCGAGGCCAGGCCGATCCGGGGACGCAGCTCAAAGACGTCGACGGCGCCGAGAACTTCGTCCAGGATGCCCGCCACTCCCCGCGTGGGATGCATGCGGGCGCCGGCGATCTGCAGGAGGGTGCTCTTGCCCGCACCGTTGGGGCCCAGGACCACCCAGCGTTCGCCGTCAGCCACCCGCCAGTCGATGGAATCCAACAGTGTTTTAGTGCCGCGGACCACGCTGACACCGGCCATACCCAAAACTTCGCTCATAAGCCATGAGCCTATGACACTCGGGCCAGGCAACGCTAACTCCACCCGCCCTGGGCCGTGCGTGCGCCTGGCTGGTGGGGCGTTTCGATAGAATAGGTCCATGCCCTCCACATTTACCGCGGTCAGCTACGGCCGGGCGCTCTCCCGGGAATCCCTCAGCCAAGTCCGCGCCATCTTGGCAGTCAACGGGATCCGGATCACCGGCGAGTCCCGCGAAAGCCATCCTGGTTTTGAAAGCGCCACCTTCGCCTTGGCAGCGGCCGGGAAAGACACAGGCGACACCGTTTTCCGGCTGCGCGCCGCCCTCGCCGCCGGGCCAATCGACAACGTGGACACCGCCGTCGTGCCCGATTCACTACGCAATGCCGAACGAAAGTTCATCATCATGGATGTTGATTCCACCCTCATCCAGCAGGAGGTCATTGAATTGCTGGCGGCCCATGCCGGGACGGAGGCGGAGGTGGCAAAGGTCACTGCGGCCGCCATGCGCGGTGAACTGGACTTCGCCGAAAGCCTGCACCACCGCGTGGCGACGCTGGCCGGCCTGCCCGAAAGCGTGCTCGCCCAGGTGGGCGCCAAGATCCGATTGTCCGTGGGCGCGGACCTCCTGGTGGCACGGGCCAAGGCGGCCGGGCACACGGTGGCCGCGGTTTCCGGCGGGTTTTCCCAGATTCTCGCTCCCCTGGCAGCCGGGCTGGGACTGGACTTTGCGTTGGCCAACGATCTTGAAATTATCGGCGGCCGGCTGACCGGCAAGGTGTCGGGCGCCGTGGTTGACCGTGCCGCCAAAGCTGCTTCATTGCGCGCTTGGAGTGCAGAGAGCGGCATCGGCCCGGCCGCCACCATGGCGATCGGCGACGGCGCCAACGACCTGGACATGATGGCCGCCGCGGCGCTCGGTGTTGCCTTCAACGCCAAGCCCGCAGTGCGGGCAGTGGCAGATGCGCAGATCAACCTGCCCAACCTGGACGTGGCCCTGGTCCTGGCCGGAATCTAACCCTCCCTGCGGCCGGTGGAAAGGGGCGGATGAAAAAGGCGGCGGATCCGCCTTGGGGTGGATCCGCCGCCTGTGCCGCATTTTTACCGGCCGTTTGGGTGCCGGCCTACTTGAAGTAGTCGGCCCCGCCGACGTACTCGGTGTGGCCCGATTCAACGTCGGCCGTGGCCATCCTGGTGATCTCTGCGGCGAACTCGGCCACCGAGTAAAGCCGGCCGGCCTCGGCGCGCCGGGCTTCAATGGCGCCCGGGTTGGCCCGGTCCAGCAAAGTTGCCGTGACGGTCCCCTCGATCATGTCGCCGGAGACCACCACGAGGGAAATATGTTCCGCGGCCAGGTTGGGGATCAGTGCGCGCAAGGCGTCCTCCCCCGCGCGTTTGCTCTTGGCAACGGGCTCGTATTCGGGCATGGTCGCCACTGTCTCGATGAAATGGGCCTGGTGGCTGGTGACGAAAACCACCCGCGATCCCGGCTTCATGACGGGCAGGGCGGCGTTGAGCAGGTTGACCTGTGCGTCCCTGTTCAACTGCAATGCGTAATTCTCCGCCATGCCGCTTTCCATGCCGCCGGAGGCGTTGAGGACCAGCAGGTCCAGGGAACCAAAGTTTTCCATCGCGGCGCTGACCAGCGCCTGAACGCCGGCCTGCGATGTCAGGTCGGCACCCACGGCGACGGCGCGCCCGCCGGCCGCCGTGATCTGGTCAACCACCTTGTTGGCGCGGGGCGCTTTTTGGCGGTAGTTGACCACCACTGCCGCGCCCTCCGCTGCCACGAACTTTGCCACGTCCGCGCCCACGCCTCGCGAGGACCCCGTGACTATCGCTGTCTTTCCGTCTAGCTTTCCCATATACATTCCTTCGTCTCTCGAATTACCAAGGTCGGTGCGTGCCTAGTGGCCCATGCCCAATCCGCCGTCGACAGGGATGACCGCCCCGGAAATGTAGGCGGCCTCATCACTTGAGACCCAGCGGACGACGTCGGCGACTTCCTCGGCCGAGGCGAAGCGGCCGGCGGGGATGCTGGCGAGATACTGCTTTTGTGTCTCCTCCGGCAGTGCGGCGGTCATGTCGGTGCTGATGAACCCGGGCGCCACCACATTGGCGGTAATGCCGCGGGAACCCAGCTCGCGCGTGAGCGAGCGGGCAATGCCAACCAAGCCGGCCTTCGACGCGGCGTAGTTGATCTGGCCCGGCGAACCGTAGAGTCCGACCACCGAAGAAATCAGGACCACACGGCCCTTGCGCTGGCGGATCATGCCCTTGGACGCGCGCTTGATGACGCGGAAGGCGCCGCTGAGGTTGGTGTCCACCACGGAGGTGAAGTCCTCCTCGCTCATGCGCAGCAGCAAGGTGTCCTTGGTGATGCCCGCGTTGGCCACCAGCACCTCAACGGGTCCGTGCGCCGCTTCAACTTCCGTGAAGGCCGCGTCAATGGAGCCCGCGTCGGTGACGTCGGCCTGCACTCCCAGGATGCCCTCGGGCAGCGCGGACGGGCTTCTGAAAGTCACGGCAACCTTGTCGCCGTTGGCCACAAACGCCTGTGCGATGGCCAGGCCGATGCCACGGTTCCCGCCGGTTACCAGGACGCTGCGGCCCTGGGCGGGTGCACTTTCGGGTGCCTTCATGTATTCCTCCAAGTATCTTTGCTCGCATTGCATCCTACGGTGTCAGGGGCAGGCCCACACACTTTGCTTTTGGTTGTGTACGGCGGCGGTGAGAGAATGAAGGAGTTCCTTGGAGGGTGATGAAAGACCAGACAACGACGCCGTCTTCCGGTGCCTGGCGGCGGAAACGGTACCGACGCAGTGCTGCTGTACCCGACGTCCAATCCATCACCAACGCCGCCGAGGCCCACAGCCGGGAGATGCACGAGAGGCTTGTCAAATACTCCATAGCCATGGGCATCCGCATGGTGTGCATTGCCTTGATTTTCGTTTTTGACGGCTGGTACAGGCTGGTGCCCGTGGTTGGCGCCGTGGTGTTGCCGTGGGTTGCCGTGGTCATTGCCAATGGCGGGGCGGATACCAACCGGCTGGAAACGGCCACATTGCTTGAGGAGGAACCCCTGTACGAAATTGCCGAGGGTCCGCCGGACGAGGACTCCCCTGTGGTGCTCGAAGGCGAACTGGTCGACAATGAAGCGGACCGTGCCGCGCCCGGAGCCGCGGGCGGGAAGGGCGCGGGAGGGGGCACCGCAAGCGGCACTGCCGCACCGGGAAATGGCGGTTCGGAGGAGGAACAGCAGTGAACTTGCTGGACATGGCGACATCGGGCCCCCCAGAGGCGATCTGCTCCCGCAAGGGGTGCCGCAACAAGGCCACCACCAGGCTTTTGTGGAACAATCCAAAGATTCACGCGCCCGACCGCCGCAAGACATGGCTCGCCTGTGATGAACACGCGGCCTGGCTGCAGGACTACCTGCAGGGCCGGTCACTATGGAAGGAAACGCTGCCAATGACGCCCGAGGGGCCTGCCTGAGCCATGAAGACGTACAAGTTCCTGTTCTCCAGCAAGTGGGCCGGCTATTTTGCCGTCGCACTGGTGTTCGCCGTTGCCTGCGTAGCCCTGGGCAATTGGCAGATGAGCCGTCGCAACGAGGTGGTGGCCAACATCGCCAAGATCACGGCCAACTACTCCGGAACCCCCGTGGACTACCAGTCCGTGGCAGCCGACTTCAACCATCTGGATCCCGCCAAGGAGTGGACACAGGTCACCATGAAGGGGACCTACCTCACCGCGGACCAGAGGGTGGTCCGCAACCGGCCCCTCAACGGGGCCCCGGGCTACGAAGTGCTGGTGCCGCTCAAGCTGGAAAACGGTGACACGGTCATCATTGACCGCGGTTGGCTTCCCATCGGCAACAGGGAAGCCGGGCACCCCGACGTGGTCCCGCAGCCGCAAGCCGGCACCGTGACGGTGGTGGCCAGGCTGAGACCGCCCGAGCCGCAACTGGACCGCGGGGCCCCTGCAGGTCAAATAGCGTCCATAGAGCTGAACGACTATGCCGCGGGGCTGAACTATCCCATCAAGACCGGCGCCTATGGCCAGCTGGCAGCCGAGTCCCCCGCTGCAGCCGTCAACCCCGTTTCCTTCCCCGCCCCCTCCATCGACGAGGGCTCCCACCTCAGCTACGCCCTGCAGTGGATCTGCTTTGGCGTGCTGGCCTTCGTGGGCTTTGGTTACGCGGCCCGGATGCAGCGCCGCAATGACGAGTACGACGCCATGGAAGCGGCCGAGAGCGGCGTACCGGTCGAAGAGGCCTACGGGCGCAGCTCGGCGTTTCACCCGCGCCGCATCACCAAGGCGCGCAAGCCCGGTTCCCGCCCCACCGCGGAAGAGGAAGAAGATGCGCTTCTGGATTCCCAGGGTTTCTAGACTGTGGCCGCCGACGTGACTGAAGGAACACCGGACCCCATCGTGGAAAACGTGCGGGCAGCCCTGCTGGCCGCAGGCCTGGCCGACACCGTGATGATCGTCCAGGACAAGGTGGCCACCGCCGCCACCGCGGCCGCCGTGCTTGGCTGCAACGTCGGGGCCATCGCCAACAGCCTGATCTTTGAATGCGGCGGTGAGCCGCTGTTGATCCTGGCCAGCGGGGCCGCGAAGGTGGACGTCAAGCTCGTGGCACGCACCCACGGCCTGCCGAAAATCACCCGCGGCACACCCGAGTTTGTGCTTGAACACGCCGGCCAGCCGGTGGGCGGCGTGGCCCCCCTGGGCCACCGCCACCCCATCCGGGCGTTTCTGGACACCGAACTGGAGCACTATCCCCTGCTGTGGGCCGGCGCCGGCAGCCACCAGGCGATGCTGTCGCTGCGCTATGAGGACCTGGCCAGGGTCACCGGTGCCGTGCCGACAGTCGTGCGCTGACCTGGCCCACCCGGAAGAGGGTGCCCGGTCGGGCCTGAGGGTTCCGGGTCGACGCGTGGCTCAGGGGAAGGTGCTCAGGCGAGGGTGATCAGGTCCAGGTAGTCCTGGCTCCACAGGTCCTCGTCACCGTCGGGCAGCAGCACCACCCGCTCCGGGTCCAGGGCCGCCACGGCGCCCTCATCGTGGCTGACCAGGACGACGGCGCCGGTGTAGTTCTTCAGCGCGCCCAGGATTTCTGCGCGGCTGGCCGGGTCAAGGTTGTTCGTGGGCTCATCGAGCAGCAGCACATTCGCCGAGGACGCAACGATGGTGGCCAAGGCAAGACGCGTCTTTTCACCGCCGGAGAGGACCCCGGCGGGCTTGTTGACGTCGTCTCCGGAGAACAGGAAGGACCCCAGGATGCCGCGGACCTCGGCGTCGTTCATGTCGCCCGCGGAGGCACGCATGTTTTCCAGGACGGTGCGGCCCGTGTCCAGGGTGTCGTGCTCCTGGGCGTAGTAGCCGACCTTCAGGCCGTGCCCGGGCAGGATCTTGCCCGTGTCGGGCGCGGAAACGCCGGCCAGCATGCGCAGCAGCGTCGTCTTGCCGGCGCCGTTGAGGCCCAGGATGACCACTTTGGAACCGCGGTCGATGGCGAGGCTGACATCGGTGAAGATCTCCAACGACCCGTAGGACTTGCTCAGGCCTTCGGCCATGAGCGGGGTCTTTCCGCACGGTGAGGGATCCGGGAAGCGCAGTGCGGCAACCCTGTCCTGCGCCCGGACGTCCTCGAGGCCGGCCAGGAGGCGCTCGGCACGCTTGGCCATGTTCTGCGCCGCAACGGCCTTGGTGGCCTTGGCCCTCATCTTGTTAGCCTGGTCCATCAGGACGCCGGCTTTCTTCTCTGCGTTGGCCCGTTCCCGGCGCCGGGCCCGTTCGTCGGTTTCGCGCTGTGCCAGGTACTTCTTCCAGCCCAGGTTGTATTGGTCGATCGTGGCCCGGTTGGCGTCCAGATGGAACACTTTGTTGACGGTGGCCTCCAACAGTTCGGTGTCGTGGCTGATCACGATCAGCCCGCCCTGGTGGCTCTTGAGGAAGTCGCGGAGCCAGGCGATGGAATCGGCGTCGAGGTGGTTCGTGGGCTCATCCAGGAGCATGGTCTGGGCGCCGGAAAACAATATGCGGGCCAGTTCCACGCGGCGGCGCTGGCCGCCGGAGAGTGTCTTGAGCGGCTGGTTCAGGATGCGCTCCGGCAGGGCCAGGTTGGAGGAGATGGCGGCAGCTTCAGCCTCGGCGGCATAGCCGCCGCCGGCCAGGAATTCATTCTCGAGCCGGTCGTAGCGGCGCATGGCCTTGTCGCGGACCGTGGGGTTGTCGCTGGCCATGTCGGCCTCCGCAGCGCGCAGTTTGGCGATGACCTTGTCCAGGTCGCGGGCGGCCAGGATGCGGTCGCGCGCCAGCTGCTCCATGTCCGGGGTGCGCGGATCCTGCGGCAGATAGCCGATGGCCCCGGTGCTGGTAACCTTGCCGCCGGCCGGCAGGCCCTCCCCGGCAAGGACGCGGGTCAGCGTCGTTTTGCCGGCACCGTTGCGCCCCACCAGCCCGATCTTGTCACCCTTGTCGATCCGAAATGACACTTCGTCCATGAGCAGGCGCGCCCCGGCGCGTAACTCAAGGTCTTGGACCGTAATCAACGTAGTAACCTTTCACGTAAGGGGGCAGGTGATGCAAGGCGCACACTGCCGGCGGTTGGGCACACATGGCACAACCTATACAGTCTAACGACGTACGGGCCCAACAAAAGTCCCGGCGCGAGGAAAGTCACGCACAATGAATCCAATATCACGGCCGAAGCAGGCACACGGCACCCAGGCCAAGGGCACCACAGGGCACACCTCCCCCGCAACCACGGGCGGCGGGACGGTCCGCCGGCAGCGCTTCAACGCCATGGACCTGTCGCTGATTGCCGTGTTTGCCGCGCTGCTCGCCGCATCGATCGCCGTCCCCGGAATCAACGTCGGGCCGTTGGGCGTCGCCATCACGCTGCAGACCCTGGTCGTCAGCCTCTGCGGCCTGGCGCTCGGATTTGCCCGCGGCACCGCTGCGACCGGACTGTACGTTCTCCTCGGGCTGGTGGGGCTGCCCATTTTCAGCGGCTTCCGTGCCGGCCCCGCGGTGCTGGCCAGCCCGTCGGCAGGGTACATCATCGGTTTTATTTTCGGTGCCGCCGTGGTGGGGCTGCTGGCCACGTGGGCCGTGCGCAGCCGCTTCCGTGCCGCGGCCCTGTTTGGTGCCGCCCTCGCCGGCATGGTGGTCATTCACGTGTTCGGCATTGCCGGCTTTGTGCTCAAGGGCATGGCCCTGCCGGCGGCCATCGGAGCCGACGCGATCTATCTGCCCGGGGACGTCCTCAAAAATGCCGTTGCCGTGGCGATTGCCCTGAGCCTGCACCGGGCCTTCCCCGACCTCTTGCTGCGGCGCCGCCGGTGAGCGGTGCCGCACGGACTTCGATTGTCCTCTCCCGTGCAGGGGTGTCCATTGCCCCGGTGGAGGCCGGGGATGCCGCCCGCAAAACCATTCTCAGGCCACTGACGCTGGAGCTGGCTGAGCAGCGAATTGGCGTCATTGGCGGCAACGGTTCCGGGAAGTCAACGCTGCTGCGCCTGCTCAACGGCCTGGTTCTGCCGTCCACCGGGACGGTGCGCGTCAACGGCCTGGACACCGCCGCCGACGGGGCCGCGGTCCGGCGCACTGTTGGTTTTGTGTTCACCGATCCGCTGTCCCAGCTGGTCATGCCCACGCCGGTGGAAGATGTTGAGCTGTCCCTGCGGCGTTTGAAGCTGCCGAAGAAGGAACGCCGTGCCCGGGCCATGGACCTGCTGGCCGGTTACGGGTTGGCCCACCTGGCCGGGAACAGCATCTATGAGCTCTCCGGCGGGGAACGGCAGATGGTGGCGCTGGCCGCCGTCCTGGCCGTGGAGCCCTCCATCCTGGTGCTCGATGAACCCTCCACGCTGCTGGACCTGCGCAATACCCGGATGCTGCGCAAACTTCTGGCCGGCCTGCCCCAGCAGGTTGTCATGGCCACCCACGACCTTGACCTCGCCGCCAGTTGCGGGCGGGTGCTGGTGGTGGACGACGGCGGCATCGCCTTTGACGGGCCTGCCGGCACCGCCGTGGCCCGGTACCGGGCGCTGGCTGGCTGATGCGCGGGCACGCCCACCTGGTGGCCGGCTACGTGCCGGGCCGCTCACCGGTCCACCGGCTGCCGCTGTGGGCCAAGGCCGTGCTGCTGCTCGCGGTGGCGGTGCTGTGTGTGGCCTCGCCGGCCATTTCGATGCCTGCCGCGGCGTCGGTGACCACCGTGGTCCTGACGGCCGTGGTGGTCGGACACGGCGTTGCCCGCCTGCCCTGGGGGCGCCTGTGGCGTGCCGTGAAGTTCATGCTCGTGTTTTTGGTGCTGATCGCGGCGTACCAGTGGTGGCAGCACGGCGCCATGACAGCCTGGCAGGTGGTTGCGGCGATCGTTGCCACCGTGCTGGCCTCGAACATTCTGACGGCCACCACCCCCGTTGACGAACTGCTGGACGGCCTGGCCGCCTTGGTGAAGCCGCTGGAGCGCCTTGGGGCCGACCCCGAACGATTCTCCCTCACCGTGGCCCTCATGCTGCGCAGCATCCCCTTTGTCATTGGTGCCTTCAGCGACGTCCGCGATGCCGCCCGCGCCCGGGGGCTGGAGCGGAACCTGCTGGCCCGCTCACTGCCGGTGGTCATTGCCACAGTCGGCTATGCCCGTGCCACGGGCGAGGCCCTGGCAGCCCGGGGATTGGCCGACCCGGAGCCGGACGGGACCGGGCCAGGCGCCTAAAAGACCTGCCACTGGAATGCTGCACTGACCCCCATCCCCCCGGCGGCGCTGACCATGGCCACCGCGTCCAGGCCGTCCGTGCCTCGGGCCAGGGCCTGGGCGAACAGCCGGACCACCAGCACGGCCCCCGACGCCCCGTAAGGGTGCCCAAGGGCCAGGGCGCCGCCGTCACGGTTGAAAATGCCGGGGTCAAGGCCCAGCAGCCCGGCCACGGCCAGGACCTGGGAGGCAAAGGCTTCATTGAACTCCACCAGCCCGCTGCCAAGCCCGGCAATGTCCATGCCCGTGCGTGCCAGCAGCGTCCTGGTGGAGTGCGCTGCGCCCACCCCCATCAGCCGGGGGTCGTTGCCGGCCACGGCACTGTCACGGAACACGAGGCCGTGGGCGGCCAGGCGCCGCGCCCTCGCCAGTGACGTCACGACGACAGCCGCTGCACCGTCGCTGTAGGGGCAGGAGTTCCCCGCCGTCACGGTGCCGCCGTCAACAAAGGCTGCGGGGAAGCGGGCCAGAAGAGCCGGGTTCAGCGTCCTGCGGGGGCCCTGGTCGGCCGTGAGCCCGGCCAGGGGCACCATCTCCGAATCGAAGGCGCCTCCCTGCGCCGCAGCGCACGCCCGCCGGTGGCTTTGAAGCGCGTACGCATCCTGGGCTTGCCGGCGGACGCCGAAACGGTGCGCCACATTTTCCGCGGCCACGCCGGCGTCGGGGTCCCCCAACGCCGGCGGGGCAAATTGGGCCCGGTCAAAGAATTCCAGCGCGCCGCCGTCCAACCGGTGTGCCCGCGCAGGGGCGGTGCTGATGCTTTCAGCCCCCCCGGCCAGGTAAAGCTCCCCCGCACCGGCCTGGACGAGCCGGCAGGCCAGCACAATGGCCTCCAACCCGGAGGCGCACTGCCGGTCCACTGTCAGCCCCGGGACCGCCTCCGGCAGCCCCACCGTCAAGGCGGCCAGGCGCGCCATGTTCCCGCTGCCGCCGGTGGCGTTGCCCAAAATGACGTCGTCCACCTCCGAGCCGGGCACTCCGGAATCGGCCAGGACGGCACGAAGCACAGGGGCAGCTAGGTCGTGGACCCGCAGGCCACGGTAGGCCCCGCCAGCCTTCGCCGTCGCCAGACGCCTCGCGGCCAAGATCACGGGCGTGCGGGCGCCGTCGGGCCCCTCCCGCTCAGCTGATCCGCTGTGCACGGGTGTCCCCTCCATCGATCCAGGCCTGCAGCACGGCCCGGCTGGGCTTGCCGTTGCCGGTCAGTGGCCGTTCCGTCAGGGCAAAGTACCGGGTGGGGCGCTGGTGTGCGGGCAGCTCTGCCGCCTGTTCGCGGCAGGCCGCCAGCAGCCGGCCCGTGGCCGGGCCTTCCGCGCCGGCCCCTCCGGCGAACAGCCCGGCCACGACCCGCTGCCCGCGCACGGCATCGGCCATCCCGGCCACCACCACGCTGCCGTGCCCCACGGCAGCCTCGAGGACTGCCTCCACCTGTTGCGGATAGACGTTCACACCGCCGGTGACAATCATGTCCGACGCCCGCCCCATTACATGGAGCATGCCGGAACTGTCGGTAAAGCCTTGGTCGTGGACGGTGTACCAGGAACCGCCCGGTGAGCCGCTGCCGGGGAGGGAGGAGAAGGCGAGTCCGTCATCGCCCCAGGCGTAGCCGTTGCTGACATAGGGTCCGCGCACGTAGATGCTGCCGCCGGCGCCCGTGCCTGCCGGTGTCCCGTCGGAACCACGAATCGAGAGTTCCACGCCGGGGAATGCGGCTCCGGCGCACAGCGGCCCGCCGCCTGCACCGGCCTGCGAGGCAGCGACGAAGCCGAGCTCGGAGGCCCCATAATATTGGCTGATCGTGGCCCGGGGGGCCCATCGCCGGGCCAGCTCAGCCACGTCCGCGTGCAGGGCCGACCCTGCACAAACGATTGAGGTGACGGCCCCGGCGTCCCGGCCCGTGTCCAGGCCGCGCCGGGCCAGGAGGGCCAAAACTGTCGGGACCAGCACCAGGCGCGTGGCGGCGGCGTCCGTGATGGCGTGGAGGGCGGCATCGGCGCTAAACCTGGGCAGGGCCACAAAGGTGGAACCGGCGCAGATTGCCTCGCCCAGGGCGTACAGGTTCATGCTCGCCGCCATGGGGCCCGGCGCCAGGGTCACGTCCGCCGCGGACACGCCAAAGAAGCGGACACTTTGCTCGAAGGATGACCGCCACGACTCGCGCGACCGCGTGAAAGCCTTGGGCACGCCACTGGTGCCCGAGGAAAAGCCCAGGAGGAAGGTGGAGGCGGGCGGGCCGTCGTCGAGGGAGGACCCCCGGGCGGGGGGCGCCGGCTCCGCGTCCGCCCACGCCCGGGCGCGGGCCGTGATGGCCGCCTTGAGCGGTGGCGGCCAGGCCGCATCCACCACCGCTGCCACGCCATGCCCGGCCACGGCCCCGACAAACTTCACCGCCAACTGAACACCGTTCGGTTCGTCAATGACGGCCAGTGCTGCACCGGCGGATGATGTGCCGCCTGCTTCCGGGGGGACGGACCGTGCCGCCGCATCGCGCAGCTCGGAAAAGCTGAGCCGGTCCGGGCCCACCACGACGGCGGCACGGTGCGGTTGCACGCGGGCCCAGTGCCGGAGCTGGTCGATAAAGGGCATTGCACCCATCTTAAGGCAGATTCGTGGTGCCCGCGGCCATGCCGTCGGCAAAAACAGGGAAACCGCCGTCGTCCGAATTTGGACGGCGGCGGTTCCCTTCCCGGCGTCAGGCGCCAACTGGCGGGTGGTGCAGGTGCTAGATGTTGAACCCGAGCGCGCGCATCTGGTCGCGGCCGTCGTCGGTGATCCGTTCCGGACCCCACGGCGGCATCCACACCCAGTTGATCCGCCACTCGTCCACAATCGGGGCGAGGCAGTTCTCCACCTGTTCCTCAATGACGTCCTGCAGGGGGCAGGCCGCCGTCGTCAGCGTCATGTCCAGCAGCAGGGCACCGTCGTCGCCGTAGCGCAGGCCGTACAGCAGGCCCAGGTCGACGACGTTGACGCCCAGTTCGGGGTCAATGACGTCCTTGAGGGCTTCCTCGACGTCTTCGAGGTCGGCCTGCGCGCTGGGGGCGGCGGCGCTTGTTTCGCTGATCTCAGTCATGATGTGTGTCTTCGCTTTCGCTTGAAGAGGGCTGGCTGCTAGGCCGTGGCCGGCGTGGCCGCGAGGTAGCGGTCGTAGCCTTCATCTTCCAGGCGGTCGGCCAGTTCCGGGCCGCCCTGCTCGGCGATGCTGCCGTCGACGAAGACGTGCACAAAGTCGGGCTTGATGTAGCGCAGGATGCGCGTGTAGTGCGTGATGAGCATGGTGCCCAGGCCGCCGCTCTCGATGACGCGGTTAACGCCTTCGGAAACAACCTTCAGCGCGTCGACGTCCAGGCCGGAGTCGGTCTCGTCGAGAATGGCGAACTTGGGCTTGAGCAGTTCCAGCTGGAGGATTTCGTGGCGCTTCTTTTCACCGCCGGAGAAGCCTTCGTTGACGTTGCGCTCGGCGAACTCGGGCTCGATGCGCAACTGGGCCATGGCAGCCTTGACGTCCTTGGTCCAGGTGCGCAGCTTGGGGGCTTCGCCGTCAATGGCGGTCTTGGCCGTGCGCAGGAAGTTGGTCATCGTAACGCCCGGGATTTCCACGGGGTACTGCATGGCCAGGAACAGGCCGGCGCGGGCGCGCTGGTCAACGGTCATGGCCAGGACGTCTTCGCCGTCGAGCGTGATGGAACCACTGTCCACGGTGTAGCGGGGGTGGCCGGCAATGGTGGCGGCCAGAGTGGACTTGCCGGAGCCGTTGGGGCCCATGATGGCGTGTGTTTCACCGGTGTTGATGGTCAGGCTGACGCCCTTAAGAATGTGTTTGGCGCCCTGCTCCGTGGCGATGCTCACGTGCAGGTCCTTGATTTCCAGAGTCGACATGCTCTCTCGTTTCTCCTAAGAATTGTGGTGGGGTGCCGGTGTGCGCGGCGCTATTGCGTGCTGACACCGTTGATGATGTTGGTGACGTCCACGTAGACGTCGCTGCCGTGGACTGACAGGGCAAAGACGGGCACCGGTTCGAAGGCGGGCAGGGTCAGCGGTTCGCCGGTCTTGAGGTCGAAGGAGCTGCCGTGTGCCCAGCATTCGATGGTGCAGTCCTCCACGTCGCCCTCACTGAGCGAGATTTCTGCATGGGAGCAGGTGTCGCCGATGGCGTGCAGTTCACCGTAGGAGTCGCGGACAATGGCGATGGGATAATCGTCAATTTCCACGAGCAGGGCCGACTTCACGTCAACCTCGCTGTCCTGGCAGACAACCACGCCAACGGGCGTCGTGGTGGATGGTTCAGTCATTACAGTGTGCCTGCCGCCAATTCACGTTCCACGGCGTCGCGCATGCGCTCTTCCAGTGCAGGAACCTTGATGTGCTGGATGACCTCGTTGAGGAAGCCGCGCACCACCAGGCGGCGGGCCACGTCTTCCGGGATGCCGCGGGCCTGCAGGTAGAACAGCTGCTCGTCGTCGAAGCGGCCGGTGGCACTTGCGTGGCCGGCGCCCTCGATCATGCCCGTCTCAATTTCCAGGTTCGGCACCGAGTCGGCACGGGCACCCTGGGTCAGGATCAGGTTGCGGTTCATCTCGTAGGTGTCGGTGCCTTCGGCCTGCTTGCGGATCAGGACGTCGCCGATCCAAACGGCGTGGGCACCGTCGCCCTGGAGGGCGCCCTTGTACGTGACCCGGGACTTGCAGTTGTTGGTGGAGTGGTCCACGAACAGGCGCTGTTCCAGGTGCTGTCCGGCGTCGGCAAAGTACAGGCCGTACATTTCAACGTCTCCGCCGCTGCCCGTGAACCGCGCCGAGGGCGTGGTACGCAGGAGGTTGCCGCCAAGGTTGACGACGACGTGCTTGACTTTCGCGTCGCGTCCCACCTGGATGTGCTGGGCGCTGGCATGCACGGTGTCGTCATTCCAGTCCTGGATGCTGACAACCGTGAGGTTGGCACCGTCCTCGACCAGGATTTCCACGTTTTCGCTCAGCACGGCGGTGCCCCGGTGGTCCAGGACCACGATGCCGGTGGCGAACTTCTTTGCATGCACCACAATGTGTGCGGCGGCAGGGGTGGTGCCTGCGCCGGTCAGCGTCAAGGTGGTGACGTTTTCGGCGGTGCCCTGGTACTCGACGGGCAGGGTGACAACGGTGGCCTCGGCAAAGTTTTCCCAGGCGGCGGCGGCCACACGGTCCTCCGGGATGCCTGCCCTGCCGATCCGGGCGTCGTCGCGCCCCACGGACTCCACGGTGACGGCGTCGGGCTTGGACACTTCAACGGCCGGTGCGGCACCGTTGAGTTCCTGGCCCTTGACACCGACCCGGTCCAGGCCGCGCAGGCGCTTGAGGGGGGTGAACCGCCAGTCCTCTTCCCGGCCGGTGATCAGCGGGAAATCGGCCAGCTTGTAGGACGTCAACCGTCCGGCGCGCGAGCTGTCCGGCACGCCGACGCCGCCGCCATGGCTGTCCCCGTGGCTGTGCGCCTTGACGGCGCTTCCACCGAGCGGTCCGGACTCCGGGTTCAGGTCCGAAAGCTTTTCGCCTTCCTCCGTCATGCCCTTGATGAATCCCTGTGACCAGACTTTGCCGTCCGGGGCGTCAATAACTTTTTCTTCAGTGAGCTCGGTCATTTAGCCGACGGCCCCTTCCATCTGCAGTTCGATCAGGCGGTTCAGTTCCAGCGCGTATTCCATGGGCAGTTCCTTCGCAATCGGCTCAATGAAGCCGCGCACGATCATGGCCATGGCCTCGTCCTCGGGCATGCCGCGGGACTGGAGGTAGAACAGCTGCTCCTCGCTGACCTTGGACACTGTGGCTTCGTGGCCCATGGAGACATCGTCTTCGCGGACGTCCACATACGGGTACGTGTCCGAGCGGGAAATATTGTCAACCAGCAGCGCGTCACAGCGAACGGTGTTGGCGGAGTGGTTGGCGCCTTCCCGGATCTGGACCAGGCCACGGTAGGCGGAGCGGCCACCGCCGCGGGCAACGGACTTGGAGATGATGGAGGATTGCGTATTGGGCGCAATGTGGACCATCTTCGAGCCGGTGTCCTGGTGCTGGCCTTCGCCGGCGAACGCGACGGAGAGGGTCTCGCCCTTGGCGTGCTCGCCCACCAGGTAGACGGCCGGGTACTTCATGGTGACCTTGGAGCCGATGTTGCCGTCGACCCATTCCATGGTGGCGCCCTCGTGTGCAATGGCGCGCTTGGTTACCAGGTTGTACACGTTGTTGGACCAGTTCTGGATGGTGGTGTAACGGACCCGTGCGTTCTTTTTGACCACAATTTCCACGACGGCCGAGTGCAGGGAGTCCGAGGTGTAGATCGGGGCGGTGCAGCCTTCGATGTAGTGGACGTAGCTGCCCTCGTCGGCGATGATCAGCGTGCGCTCAAACTGGCCCATGTTCTCGGTGTTGATGCGGAAATAGGCCTGCAGGGGGATCTCGACATGGACGCCCGGGGGGACGTAGACGAAGGAGCCGCCGGACCAGACCGCCGTGTTCAGTGAAGCAAACTTGTTATCGCCCACCGGGATCATGGTGCCGAAGTACTCCTGGAAGATTTCCGGGTAGTCGCGCAGGCCGGTATCCGTGTCCGTGAAGATGACGCCCTGGGCTTCCAGGTCCTCGCGGATCTGGTGGTACACGACCTCGGACTCGTACTGGGCGGTGACGCCGCCAACGAGACGGTTGCGCTCCGCTTCCGGGATGCCGATGCGCTCATAGGTGTTGCGGATGTCCTCGGGCAGGTCTTCCCAGGTCTGTGCCTGCTTCTCCGTGGAGCGGACAAAGTACTTGATGTTGTCAAAGTCGATGCCGGAGAGGTCCGCGCCCCACGTGGGCATGGGCTTGCGGTCAAAGTACTTCAGGCCCTTCAGGCGCAGGTCCAGCATCCACGAAGGCTCGTTCTTCTTCGCGGAAATGTCGCGGACGACTTCTTCGCTAATGCCGCGCCGGGCGTTGTCGCTGGTCGTGTTTTTGTCCGACCACCCGAAGGCATAATTGCCCAAGCCTTCCAGCTCCGGGTTCCTTTGGAGGATATCGTGGTTGGTGGAATCTTCCACCACATCATTCGCGCGTACATCCTGCGCCAATTGATCCGTCATCACGGCCTTTCTTGCTGATGGTTGGGAATAGTGTTCGTCGGGTGTGGCCCATCCGCAGGCACGCTGGCGCGCTTGCGGACCACGGCACGGCCCGTTGGTACATGGGTGGTGCACACGTGCCCCCCACCAGCCATGGTGGAAAGCCGGCGCACGTCGACTCCGAGAAGGCGGGAAAACACTTCCGTCTCGGCGTCACAGAATGCGGGAAACGTAGTGGCCAGTTCCTGAATGGGGCAATGGCCCTGGCAGAGCTGTTCGGCGGCCATGGCCGAGTGCGGGTTGAGGGAGTCGGAGGTTGCCACGAAACGGTCGGCGTTCAGGGCCGCCGCCAGTGCCTTGGACCGTGCAGCGACATCACTGCCCGCAGCATCCACCAGCGGCTGGTAGTTTGCCTCCATTTTGGCGAAGCGGCGCTCCGCAAAGTCAACAACGCCCTGTTCGCCACGGCTAGCCGTGATTTCCACCAGGGCAAGCTTGGCAATTTCAAGATAGTCGTCGCCAATTTCCGTCTGGCCCCGCCGGGAGACGACGTAGCGGCGGGCAGGACGCCCGGCGCCGCTGCGGGCGTTGCTGATGAGCTTGACTTCAATCATGCCGTGACGAAAAAGCGTGTCCAGGTGGCGGCGGACGGCCGCCGGCGTCAAGCCCAGCAGCTGCCCCATCTGCGCCGCACTGACCGGGCCGTGCTCCAGCACCGCCGTCAAGACGCGGTCGCGGGTCCTTTCATCCGGCTCCAGGCCCGGGGCCCGCGCTGCTTCAACGTCCGCCATTCCCGGCACCTCCTCCGCATTAGTGAAACTCTGCATGACTGGAATCCTGCATGACTGAAACACACAACAATAAACAACACAATTATGTCGTAATTGGGCGGCACGCGCCAGTAAGGCGACCCTATCCGCGCCGACGGGCGTCCCGGCCGCCGTCGACCGATACTTCGTTGGGTACTACATCACGTAGAATAGCTCCGTGACAGTGACTCCCACCCCCGCCCCGGACGCCGCCCTGGTCATCTCGGGGCTCGTCAAGGATGTTGGTCCCATCGCCGCCCTCGACGGCCGGATGAAGAGGATCATTTCCAATATTAGCCTTCAGGCCCGCTTCGGCCAGGTAACCGCACTGCTCGGTGCCAACGGTGCCGGCAAGACGACCACCATCGAGTGCGCCCAAGGCCTGCAGGTCCGCACGGGCGGCAGCATCTCCCTTCTTGGACAGGACCCCGAAAACGCCGATGCCGGGCTCCGGGCCCGGGTGGGCGTGATGCTCCAGGAGGGCGGACTGCCTCCTGCCGCACGGCCAGTGCCCCTGCTGCGACATGTGGCAGGCCTTTACTGCAATCCGCTGCCGGTCGACGCGCTTGTGGACCGGCTGGGGATCGGCGATTTTGCCGGCACCACCATCCGACGGCTCTCGGGAGGTCAAAAGCAGCGCGTCGCGCTGGCTGCGAGCCTGCTGGGCAATCCGGAGATCCTGTTCCTGGACGAACCCAGCGCCGGCCTGGACCCCCAATCCCGCGTGATGGTGTTCGAGCTGATCCGTGAATTGCGGGACGCCGGCAAGTCCATTGTCCTCACCACGCACCTGCTCGACGACGCCCAGCGGCTGGCGGACTACGTCTACATTGTCGACCACGGGGAATCTGTCACCGAGGGCAGCGTGCCGGAACTGCTGAGCCAGGCGACGGCGTCGGCAACCCAGCGCGTCATGACCTTCGAAGCCGCCCCCGGGCTGGCCACCGCCGCGCTGGGCCACCTGGGCGTGCGCTGCGAAGAAACCCGGCCCGGCAGCTACCGGCTCACCGGCTCGCTGGAACCGGCCGACCTGGCCCGTTTCGGCCAGTGGTGTGCCGGACTCAATATCATGCCGACGTCGGTCCACCTGGCGTCGCAATCACTGGAGGACGTATTCCTGGCCATCGCGGCCGAACGGGAACCTGCGGCCCGGAAAGCGGGAACCCCATGAGCGCCATGTTCGACGGAACCGCCACGGCCCTGCCGGCCCCGCTGGCCCGGCGTGTCCTGAGCCAGGGCCGGTATGAGGCCGCCACCATGCTGCGCAACGGCGAACAGCTGGTCCTGATGATCGTCATGCCGTTGCTGGGGCTCATCGCCTTGGCGGTAACCCCCATTCTGGACGGCATGGGCAATTCCCGGATCAACCTGGCCACCCCGGGCATCCTGGCCCTGAGTGCACTGTCCACCGCATTCACCGGCCAAGGCATCGCGACCGGCTTTGACCGTCGCTACGGTGTGCTTCGTTTTCTTTCCACCACTCCGCTGGGGAAGGGCGGGCTCATCGCCGGCAAGGTCATTGCCGTGCTGGTTGCGCTGGCGATCCAGGTTGCCATCATTTCCACCGTGGCCGCATTCATGGGGTGGCGGCCGTCCGCAGCCGGCGTGCTCTTGGGCATCCCCCTTCTGGTGCTCGGCGCGGCGACGTTCACCGCATTGGGGCTGCTCATCGCCGGCACCGTCCGGCCGGAGGCGACGCTGGCCATCACCAACCTGGGCTGGATCCTGCTCGCTGCCCTGGGTGGAATTGTGCTGCCGGCCTCGAAGTTCTCCTCGACCATGGCCGCGATCGTTGAATGGCTGCCCTCAGGTGCGCTGGGTACGCTGATGCGGGCGGCGCTTCTGGAGGGCCGCGTAAATATTTTTGCTGTCGTCATCCTGCTCGCCTGGGCCGTTGCCGGGTCCATCGCGGCAATCAAATGGTTCAAGTGGAATTGAAAGTTGTGAATGAAGTGAGTCAGAACAACACGTTGAGGTCCTTTGCGGACAAGCTGCCCACCTCCGTGACGCCGGCGATTCGGCGCCTGTCCGTCGGCCTGCTGATAGGGCAGGGCGTGCTGATTGTCTCCGGCGGCGTAGTCCGCCTGACGGGATCCGGCCTCGGCTGCCCCACCTGGCCCCAGTGCACGGCCGGGTCCCTGACCAATACCCCTGCCATGGGGATTCACGGCGTCATTGAGTTCACCAACCGCACGCTGACGTTTGCGCTGGCGGCCGTGGCACTGGCGCTGTTGGTGGTGCTGTGGAACCTTCGCAAGGAACGCAAGGACCTGTTCTGGCTGACGTTTGCCTTGCTGGCAAGCATCCCGGCGCAGGCGGTCATTGGCGGCGTTACGGTGCTGACGGGACTCAACCCCTACGTGGTGAGCCTGCACTTCCTGGTCTCTGCCGCGCTGGTGGTCTTTTCCATGCTGCTCGTCAACCGCACCTTCGGCCGCACGGGAATGACGTCGCCGGCAGGGGCCCGCCTCCCGCGCAAGACGATCCGCCAACTGGCCGCCGTGGCGGCCGTGTGCACCTACCTCGCCGTGATCCTCGGCACCCTGGTGACCGGCACGGGACCACACTCCGGCGACGCAACGTCCCCGCGCACCAACCTTGACGGATATGTGGTCACGCGCATCCATGTCCTGCCCGTCTACCTTCTGGTGGCCGTCTCCGTGATCCTCCTTGTCCTGCTGTGGCATCGCGGGCGGGGAGATGTGCTGCGCAATGCCGCCATCTGGCTGATTGTTTCAGTCGTCTACCAGGGCGCCATCGGCTACTGGCAGTACTTCACCGGCGTGCCGGTCGTGCTGGTCGGCCTGCACATGGTCGGCTCTTCCCTCCTGCTGGCCACGGGGACCAACATCGTGGACCTGGCCCTGCGCCGGGGCACGTTACCGGACCGGGTTTCCTAACCGCCGGACCACCGGGCCCATGGCGGTTTGAGGCGTCCACGGCGGGTCCTTGGGCGTCCGGCGCGGCCGCAGATCGGTGGAGGTCGGGGCTTTGAGGGGGTTCAGACGGGGCGGCTCGCGGAAAAGCAGCCGCCTTATTCACGCGGCTGGCCGCAACCGCCGCAGCCCGCCGCCGGCGTAAGATCTGGCCGCCTTCAGGCCCCTGCGGCTCGGAACTCAGGGGGTCAAGGGGTCAGGCGGTCAGGGGGTGCGGAGAGGGCGGCCCCCCGGGGGGCCGCCCTCTCCGCACCCCCGATCAGCACTCAGCCCATCAGGGCGTGGCCGACGAAGGGGTCCACGGCCAGCGAGAGGAAGACCAGCGTCAGGTACGTGATGGAGACGTGGAACACCTTCATGGCGTTCTTCTTGGTGACCAGGTCCTTCGTTGAATTGTTGTACAGCGTGTGGGCTTCAAAGAGGAACCAGGCACCGGCGGCGACCGCCACGGAGGTGTAGACGATGCCCGCGCCGCCCAGCGGAACCAGGAGCAGCGAGCATGCCACCATGGCCCATGTGTAAAGGACCACTTGCACCGCAACGGTCCGGGAGCCGGCCACGGCACCGAGCATGGGGACGTTGGCGGCGTTGTAGTCCTCGCCGTAGCGCATGGACAGGGGCCAGTAGTGCGGCGGGGTCCACAGGAAAATAATCATGAAAAGAATGACGGCCGGCCATTGGACCGTGTTCGTGACCGCGGCCCAGGCGATGAGAACTGGCATGCAGCCGGCGGCGCCGCCCCAGACGATGTTCTGCGTGGTGCGGCGCTTGAGGATCAGCGAGTACAACACCACGTAGAGGAAAATGGCGCCAATCCCGAGCAGGCCGGTCAGCGGGTTGATGCTCCAGAGCAGGGCGACGGCCAGGACCGTCAGGACCCAGGAGAAGACGAGAGCCTCGCGGGGCGTGATGACCCCGGTCACCAGCGGGCGCTTGGACGTGCGGTGCATGACCTTGTCGATGTCACGGTCGATGTAGCAGTTGAAGGCCCCGGACGCGCCTGCGGCCAAGGCCCCGCCCACCATGGTGGCCACCATGAGCCATACGCCGGGCACGCCGCCCCTGCCGGAAAAGCCCTGCGCGAAGAACATGGTGGGCAGCGTAGTGACCAGCAGCAGTTCCACCACCCGGGGTTTGGTCAGGGCCAGATACCCCTTGGCCTTTGCGGAAAATCCCACCCGTGCCCCGGGCACCTCCGGTGTAGTTCCGGCGGTCGGGGCATGCGTTGCACTCACGTGTAATGTCACCATGTTCTAGTCGGTTGTTCACAGCATCTTCTGCGGTTCAGCGCTGCCGGCCTGGCGCACTGCGCCGACCCGCCATGGAGCACATGCCGGGCCAAACCTCTCAATATCATAGCCGTCCCCGCGGGAAAAGGCATGAAGGAGCAGATGTCAAGCCTTTACGCCAACTTGCAGCAAAATAGATCACTTGCCGTCCCGCCGGCAGTTTTGTGAATCCGGCACAGGGTGGCGGTTTGGCCCTCGGCAGCACCCGTGGCACTAAGCTGGACGAAGATGGAAGTTTCAACGCTGGACAGTGCGCGGTGCCGGATGGCGGACGAGTACACGCCCGAGGGACATCTGTGTGCCACGCACTTGTTTCATGCATGCACCCAACGAGAGGGACCATTCAGTGTCTAATCCTGACTCAGCAACATTGACTTGGACGGCCGAGGATCAGCGGGCAGTGGACACTGCCCGTGTCCTGGCCGCGGACGCGGTGGAGAA
>CAJDTM010000017.1_pt1 | contig 34676 bp, 34 predicted proteins | sample 7389831 | NCBI WGS metagenome assembly CAJDTM01 (sample SAMEA7055656, study PRJEB34461) | soil metagenome | biome: terrestrial ecosystem; feature: Peninsula; material: soil | place: Antarctica | collected 2016
GCGATGAGCGTGGCCGCTGCCGGCTATCCGCAGCGCCGTGCCCACTCGGCGCTCTTCGCCCACATCGACGTGGAGCGCGGCAGCCGGCTCACCGAACTCGCGGCCCGCTCGAGCGTGACGCCGCAGGCGATGTCGGATGTCGTCAACGATCTCGTCCGGCTCGGCTATGTCGAGCGCCGCCCCGACCCCGACGACGGCCGCGCAAAGCGCATCTTCCTCACCGACCGCGGTCTCGGCGCGATCAACGAGGGACGCCACGTGATCGCCCGCATCGAAGCACGGCTGCTGGAAGTGCTGGGCGAGGACGTCCTCGGGGAACTGCGCAGGACGCTTGCCACCATCTCGCGCACGCAATTCTGAATGGCCCGACGGTGATGGAGACCCCGCTGGTGGAAGCCAAGGCCCAAGCGTCAGGCGCTGAAACCGCCGTCGGCCTTGATCAGCTGCCCGTTGACCCAGCGCCCGCCCGGCGAGAGCAGGAAGACGACCGCCGGCGCCACGTCCGCCGGTGTTCCCAGGCGGCTCAGCCCGGACGGCGTCATCCATCCAGCCGGTGTCGACCGGCCCGGGGTTGAGCACATTCGCGCTGATGCCGCGCCCGCCCAGCTCGCGCGCGGCGGCAATGACAATCCTGTCCAGGGCGCCCTTGGACGCGCCGTATGGCAGGTTGAATGCTGTGTGGTCGCTGGTCAGCGCCACGATGGCGCCGCCGTCGGGCCCGGCCTGCCCGGCGAACGCGGCGATGAGCTGCCAACTCGCGCGCGTGTTCACGGCAAAGTGGCGTTCGAAGCTCGCCAGCGAGGTGTCCAGGATGCCGGAGTCCACGGACTCGCTGTGCGAGAGTACCATCCCGGCCACTGGCCCCGCCTCCCGGGCAAGCCGTTCAAAGAGTTGCCCGACGCCGGACGGGTCACCCAAGTCGGCGGGCATGGCCCAGACCCGGGAGCCGGTGGCGGTGAGTTCGGCCGTGAGGGTCCGGACGTCGTCGTGCTTCTCCCCCCACCCCATGCGGGCGTCATAGGGGTGCCAGTAGTTCAGGACCAGATCCCAGCCGTCGGCTGCGAGGGCGCGGGCAATTCCGGCCCCGATCCCCACGGTGCGGCCCACTCCGGTGACCAGTGCGGTTCTTTCGTTCATGCACCAACCCTAGGGGCAGGCTCCGCCTGTTGCAGGGAAGGGGCGGTAAGTTGGGACTGGGCCCACCGGCCCGCCAGGATTCCGCCGCGACACCGCGCGCACGCCATGAAAGGCCGCCATGACCCCCACACTGCCCACCCCCAAGCCGGCTTTTGTTCCGGGACGTGTGACCAGGCCGGCCAACCCGGGCGGCATGCCCGGAGGCAGGGCCGAAACCAAGGCCGGAGGGAAAGCCCAGCCGGTGGCCGCCAAGCCCGCGGTGGACACCGCATCGATCAGCGCCGCCATCCGGGAAGCTGCGGATGCCGCGAAGAAGCGGGTGCTGGCCATCACCAACGCCCACGTGGTCCCGATCGACGGGGATCCGTTTGAGGGCACCGTGCTCGTGGAGGGCGGGAAGATCCTGGCCCTTGGCGCGTCCGTCCAGGTGCCGGCCGGTGCGGACGTGCTGGACGCCAAGGGCCAGTGGCTGCTGCCCGGCTTCATCGACGCCCACGTGCACCTGGGCATGCATCCCGAGGGAGAGGTGGGCTCCACGAGTGATGTGAACGAGATGACGGACCCCGTCATGGCCGCCGTCCGCGCCATTGACGCCGTCGACCCCTTTGACCCCGGCTTTGACGACGCCTTGGCCGGCGGCATCACGGCCGTGAACGTGAACCCGGGCTCGGGCAACCCCATCGGCGGGCTGGCCGTGGCGCTGCATACGCACGGGCGGTACATCGAGGAGATGGTGCTGCGCTCCCCCAGTGGCCTGAAGTCGGCCCTGGGCGAGAACCCGAAGAATGTTTACGGCGAGAAGAAGCAGACGCCTTCCACCCGGCTGGGCACGGCCCTGGTGATCCGCCAGGCGTTCATGCAGGCGCAGAATTGGTTGGCCAAGCCGGAGCCCCGCCCGCGCGACGCCCAGATGGAGGCGCTGGCCATGGTGCTGCGACGGGAGATTCCATGGCGCCAGCACTGCCACCGCACGGACGACGTCGCCACCGCCCTCCGCCTGGCCGACGAGTTCGGCTATGAACTGGTCATTGACCACGGCACGGAGGCGCACGTCATTGGCGACGTGCTGGCGGCACGCGGCATCCCGGTGCTGATCGGCCCGCTGTTCACCACCAAGTCGAAGCCGGAACTGCGCGGACGTTCCCTGGCCAATCCGGGCAGGCTGGCGGCGGCAGGCGTGGAAATCTCGCTGATCACTGACCATCCGGTGGTGCCGATCAACTTCCTGGTCCATCAGGCCACCTTCGCCGTGAAGGAGGGGCTTGACCGGGACACGGCGCTGCGCTCCATCACCATCAACCCCGCAAAGGTGCTGGGCCTGGCCGGGCGGATCGGCTCCCTGGCGGTGGGCAAGGACGCTGACCTGGTGCTCTGGAGCGGGGATCCGCTGGACGTCATGCAGAGGGCCATGAAGGTGTTCATCGGCGGCAGGGCCGTCTACACGTATGACGCCGTTGCCCGGTCCGGTGCCGCGGCGCCCCGCGCCTGAACCCCCCGCAGGGCTTGCAGGCGTGCCGAAAGCGCCGAGGGGGGCGTTTCAGCTGCCCGTTCGTGCAGCTGAAACGCCCCCCCTCGGCGCTTGGCCGGGCTGACTGCCCGTGGTGTTGCTTAGGCGGGGAGCTGGAGCACCTGGCCGGTGAAGATGAGGTCAGGGTGGATCACGGTGCCGGTGTTGGCGTTGTACAGCGTCTCCCACCCGCCCTTGATGCCCAGTTCCTTCGCAACGGTGCTCAGCGTGTCACCGGACTTGATGGTGTAGGTCTTTCCGCTGAGTTCCACGGAAACCGGGGCAGGGGCCTGCTGAACGGGGGCCTGCTGAACCGGGGCCTGCTGAACCGGGGCCTGCTGAACGGGGGCCTGCTCCACAGGGACAACGTCGGAGGACTGCGCCACCACCGGGGCCGGCGCCGGAACGGCTGCGGGCGAGTAGGCTTGGCCGCCCCCGCCGGAGAGGCCCAGCTGAGCGGCACAGGAGGGCCAGGCACCCCAGCCCTGTCCGGCCTGAACGCGCTCGGCGACGGCAATCTGCTGCGCGCGGGAGGCGTTCTCGGGCGCTCCCGTCCCGCCGTAGGCTGCCCACGTGCTCGGCGTGAACTGCAGGCCGCCGGAGAAACCGTTGCCGGTGTTGATGGCCCAGTTGCCGCCGCTTTCACACTGTGCGAGGGCGTCCCAGGTGCTGCCGGATGCCGCATTCGCGCCGGTCCCCGCGACGGCCAGTCCCGCCCCTGCAATGGCCGCAACGGCCAGCCCGCGGGAAAGGTTGCGTGTAAGTCTTGTGTTCTTCATGGATGCGTTCTCCCAAAGGCCACCTTCGCTCCATCCGTCCCCGGACATCTTGGCGCCGCCGTCGAACCTATAGAAATGGAGGTCGTTGCGCAGCCTGCACCATGACGGCGTTCGGTGTGGGCAGGTGCGGGCATTCGTGGCCCACCATCAGGGGTGCGGCCGGCCCCGCAGGGCATATTCCACGGTAAGGCACATCGGAACTGAGATCAAATCGATACCTGGAATCGCGGGTCGTTATTATTCCGTCACCAAAATTGTCAGCCGCATAGTGTATGCATTAATCGTTTCCTTCATGGCTCTTGGCGGCGGCGCACGGTGGCCGCGCGGATGCAGGCGCGCCCGGCCAGTCAACCGGGGTCAACCGCGTACGACGCGTCGGCGGTAGCAAGGTACCCCGCCGCGGCCTTGACCCCGAGGCGCCAGGCGGGGTTGGCTGTCCTTATCGACATCCTGCCGGCCTCGAGCCCGGCCCAACGTTCGACGCCAAGGATCACCATGACCATCTGGACGTGCGCCACGTGCGCCATTGAACATCCCGACACACCCGAGCCGCCGGTGGTGTGCGAAATCTGCTCCGATGAGCGGCAGTGGGTGCCGGCCTCGGGCCAGCGCTGGACCACCAGGGAGGAGCTTGCCGCTGCCGGACACCGCGTCACGGTGACGGAACTGGAACCGGGCCTGCACGCCGTCGAGGCCGTGCCGGAGTTGGGGATCGGCCAGCGCGGCCTGCTCGTGCAGACGGACCACGGCAACCTCTTGTGGGAGCCGCCGGGGTTCATTGACGACGCCGGCATTGCCGCTGTCCGCGCGCTGGGCGGCGTCGCCGTCGTCTCCGCCAGCCATCCGCACCTGACCGGCTCCTCAATACAATGGAGCCACGCTTTTGGCCGAGTTCCGGTCCTTGTCGCCGCGGCGGACCGGCAATGGATCCGCCGCCCGGACCCCGTGATCCGCTTGTGGGAAAACGTGGAGGAGCTGTTGCCGGGCCTGGCCATGCACCAGTGCGGCGGGCACTTTGCCGGCAGCAGCGTGGTCCGTTGGCCGTCCGGCTCGCAGGGGCGCGGCGCGCTGCTGACGGGAGACACGATTGCCATCGGCCGGGACCGGAAGTCGGTCAACGCCATGCGCAGCTACGTCAACAACATCCCGCTGCCGGCCCGGGCCATCCGGCGGATCATGGACACCGTCGCGCCGCTGGCGTTCGACAGGATGTACGGCGCGTTTGCGGTCATCGATTCCGGCGCCAAGGACATTACGGCACCGACGCTGCAGCGATACATCGACTGGGTCGACGGCCTCGCCGAGGAATAGCCCGCACTCCGTTGAGATGTCAGATAATGACCCCTTCGAGGGGTCATTATCTGACATCTCAACGGAGTGCGGGTCAGAGCGAGCTGATGGCCTGGTCCAGGTCGGCGATCAGGTCGGCCACGTCCTCGATGCCGACGGACAGCCGGATCAGGTTGACCGGCACGGCCAGCTCCGTGCCCTTGACGGAGGCGTGCGTCATTTCCGACGGGTAGTTCATGAGCGACTCGATGCCGCCCAGCGACTCGGCCAGCGTGAACACGCGCGTGGACTCGGCCACCTTGCGCGCAGCCGCCTCCCCGCCCTTGAACTGCACCGAGATCATCCCGCCAAAACCGCGCATCTGACGGGCTGCCAGCTCGTGTCCGGGGTGGCTGGGCAGGCCGGGGTACAGAACGCGCTCCACCTCGGGCCGGCCCAGCAACCATTCGGCGATCGCCTGGGCATTGGCGGAGTGCCTGTCCATGCGCACCCCGAGCGTCTTGAGCCCGCGCGTGGTCAGCCACGCCTCCATCGGCGCGGACACGGCGCCCACCGCGAACTGGACAAAGCCGATCTTCTCCGCGGCCTCGGCGTCGTTGAGCACAATAGCCCCGCCGGAGGCATCCGAGTGCCCGCCAATGTACTTGGTCGTGGAATGCACCACGACGTCCGCACCCAGGGCGAGCGGGTTTTGCAGGTAGGGGGAGGCAAAGGTGTTGTCCACCACCAGCAGGGCGCCGGCAGCATGGGCGACCTCGGCGATCGCGGCAACGTCGGTGATCTTCATCATCGGGTTCGACGGCGTCTCCACCCAGATCATCTTCGTCTTCCCCTCCGGCCCGCCGGCGTCAATGGCGGCAGCCAGCGCCCCGGCGTCGGACATGTCCACGGCGGCGTTGCTGATCCCCCACACCGAGAGGATCCGGTTGATGAGCCGGTAGGTGCCGCCGTAGACGTCGTTGCCCATGACGATGTGGTCGCCCGGGACCAGGAGTGCACGGATCAGGGCGTCCTCGGCGGCCAGGCCCGAGGAGAAGCTGAAGCCGAAGTCGGCACCCTCAAGTGCGGCGAGCTGGGCCTGGAGGGCGTCGCGGGTCGGATTGGTGCCGCGGCCGTACTCGTAGCCGTTGCGCAGCTTGCCGATCCCGTCCTGGGCAAATGTGGTGGTCTGGTACAGCGGCGGGATGACGGCGCCCGTGGTGGGGTCCGGCGTCTGCCCGGCGTGCACGGCGCGGGTGTTGAAGCCTGCGTTGGTGGAATCAGCCATGGTGTTGCTCCTTCTAAGTCCTTAGGGGCCGGTCAGTCGTTGAGATAGTTCAGCAGGTCGTGGCGGGTCAGCACGCCCACCGGCGCCCCCACAAATGTGACCATGAGCGCGTCCACGTCCTGCAGCTTGGCCCGCGCGGCGGAAATGGGTTCAAGCGATCCGATGATGGGCAGCAGCGGCTGCATGTGTTCGGTGATCTTGTCGGTCAGCTTCGCCTCGTGCCGGAACAGCTTTCCGGTCAGCGTGCGCTCATCGACGGAGCCGATCACCTCCCCCATCACCACGGGCGGCTCGGCGGAGAGCACGGGGATTTGGGACACGCCGTACTCGCTCATCAGGTTGATGACGTCGCGGACTGTCTCGTTGGGGTGGATGTGCACCAGGTCCGGCAACTGCCCGGTCTTGGCGGAAAGCAGGTCGCCGATGGCGGGCTCGTCGGTGGCCTTCAGGAAGCCGTAGGACTGCATCCACGCGTCATTGAAGATCTTGGCCAGGTAGCCGCGCCCGCTGTCCGGCAGCAGCACAACGACGACGGCGTCGGGCCCCAGCCCCTTCGCCGCTTTCAGGGCGGCCACCACGGCCATGCCCGAGGACCCGCCCACGAGCAGGCCCTCCTCGCGGGCCAGTCGCCGGGTCATGGCGAAGCTGTCGTTGTCCGACACCGCGATGATCTCGTGCGGGACCTTGGGGTCGTAGGAGGCGGGCCAGATGTCCTCGCCCACGCCCTCCACCAGGTAGGGCCGGCCCGTGCCGCCGGAATAGACGGAACCTGCCGGGTCGGCTCCGATGATCCGCACTTCCCCGCCGCCCCTGTCCACGGACACTTCCCGCAGGTAGCGGCCGGTGCCGGTGATGGTTCCGCCGGTGCCCACACCGGCCACGAAGTGCGTGACCTTCCCGTCGGTGTCGCGCCAGATCTCCGGCCCCGTGGTCTCGTAGTGGCTGAGCGGACCGTTCTGGTTGGAGAACTGGTCAGGCTTGTAGGCGCCGGGAATCTCGTTGACCAGGCGGTCGGAGACGCCGTAGTAGGATTGCGGGCTGTCGGCTGCCACCGCCGTCGGGGTCACCACCACCTCGGCCCCGTAAGCCTGCAGGACGGCCCGCTTGTCCTCCCCCACCTTGTCCGGCACCACGAACACGCAGTGGTAGCCGCGGGCCTGGGCCACCATCGCCATGGCAACGCCGGTGTTGCCGCTGGTGGGTTCCACCACGGTGCCGCCCGGACGGATCCGGCCTTCCCTGGCCGCCTCATCCAGCATCTTCACGGCGATGCGGTCCTTTGCCGAGCCGCCCGGGTTCATGTACTCGAGCTTGACCAGGACGGTGGCCGCGATACCCTCGGTCACCTTGTTCAGTTTCACCAGCGGGGTGTTGCCAATCAGGTCAAGGACGGAGTTTGCATACTTCATGGTTCCAAAGTATCCCCCGCACTCTCCTCCAGCCAAAGGAGGTTACCGTTTGGGGCCTTCACGCGGTGGTAATCTCGGGCCATGACCCCGGAGGAACTGGCCACGCTCACCTTGCTGCGGCGTGCCCGGGACCTGATTGACAGGGACTATGCGCTGCCGCTGGACGTTCCCACCATCGCCCGCAACGCGTTCATGTCACCCGCGCACTTTTCCCGCAAGTTCCGTGCGGCGTACGGGGAGACGCCCTACAACTACCTCATGACCCGCCGCATTGAACGGGCGGCCGCGCTGCTGCGGTCCGGCGCGTCCGTCACCGACGCGTGCATGGCGGTGGGCGCCACGTCGTTGGGATCCTTCAGTTCAAGATTCACCCAGGTCATGGGCGAACGTCCCAGTGCCTACCGGGCGCGGGGTCACAGCGCCGTCGAGGCCATGCCCGCCTGCCTGGCCCGGTTCGCCACCCGGCCCCAGCGCCGGCCGGGGCGAAAACAAGGCGGGCAGGAATGAAGAAGCGGCACAGCGGCGCGCCAGCTAGCGTTGATGCCATGACTATTTCGCTGCAGTACACCAACGTCACCGTCAACAACACCGACGAGGCGATCGCCTTTTACCGCGACGCGCTGGGATTGTCCGTGCTCAATGACGTGGCCTCCGGGGGCTTCCGCTGGGTCACGCTGGGCAGCGACGACCAGCCGGGGCTGGGGATCGTCATCTCCGAACCGCATGCCGGCCGCTCCCAGGCCGACGGCGACGCCCTCCAGGGGCTCCTCACGAAGGGCGTGCTGCCGATGCTCGTCTTCCAGACGGACAATTTGGACGCGGCGTTCGAACGCGCCCGTGCCACCGGCGCCGAGGTCCTGCAGGAACCGATCGAGCAGCCCTGGGGTCCGCGTGACTGCGCCTTCCGCGACCCGTCCGGCAACACCGTCCGCATCAACCAGGGCTGATCCCGTCTCCCGTCTCCCGGATCGAAAGTACAGTAGATGGCAATGTTTCGGAAAAACATTGCCATCTACTGTACTTTCGGTGTCTTACAGTCCGTCCGACTTCGTCCGGGAGCCGTTCCGGCCTAGATCAGCCCGTCCGAGAGGTGGTCGGGTGTGCCGAAGCGGTGTGCCGTGATGCTGACGGCCTGTTCGTGCAGGAACGGCAGCATCTCCAGACGCCCGGCCTCGGTGACCTCGCCGTGGTAGATGGCCAGGTCGGGACGGCCACCGGTGGCCTCATAAAGGGCGGAGCAGACGGCATCGTCGGAGCTGATGAGGCGGATGCGCCCGGCACCGAAGCGCCGCGCCGTGGCCAGCCAGGCGGCGTCGTTTTCCACGGTGGCGCGGATGCGCAGACTCACCAGAAGCGCGGCCACGGCATTGGGAAGTTCGACGCCGGAGGAGACTTCCGGCGTGGCACCGGCCAGGATGCCCGCCGCCAGCACGCGCAGCAGCTTCGCCACGGGTTCGCCTTCGGCCAGGCGCACCAACGGGTTCAGCGGCAGGTAGCGGAACACATTGCGCTCCGCCGAGAGGCCGGAGACGTCCTTGGCCGGGCCGAACTCGCCGGCCCAGGCGGCTGCGTCGCTGTGCAGCGACCGGGTGAGGAATCCCTGCTCGTCGATGGACAGGGCGCTTGCGGCGTTGAGGAACCTGCGTGCCGCATCGCCCAGCGGCGCCGTCGCCGTGGACCGGGCGGAGACCCAGTTGCCCAGGCCCACCAGGTAGTTCGGGCCGCCGGCCTTGGTTCCGGGGCCCACGGCCGACTTCTTCCAGCCTCCGAAGGGCTGGCGCGCGACGATGGCGCCGGTGATGCCCCGGTTCACGTACAGGTTCCCGGCCGAGATGGTGTCCAGCCAGAGGCGGATTTCCGCCGAATCCAGCGAGTGCAGGCCGCTGGTCAGCCCGTAGTCGACCTTGTTGACCAGCGCGATGGCGTCTTCGAGTGTCTCCGCCTGCATGACGCCCAGCACGGGCCCAAAGTACTCGGTCAGGTGGAACTCGGAGCCGTCAGCCACCCCGGTGCGCACGCCCGGTGACCACAGGCGTCCGGTGGAATCGAGCTGCCGCGGTTCAATGGCCCAGGATTCGCCGGGTTCCAGCGTGGTCAGCGCCTTGCGGAGCTTGCCGGCGGCGGGCTCGATGATCGGGCCCATTTGGCTGGTGGCCGTTTCCGGGTACCCGACGCTCAGGCTGGAGACTGCGTCAATCAGCTGGTTGTGGAAACGCGGGGACTGCGCCACGGAGCCGACCATGACCACCAGGGACGCGGCGGAGCATTTCTGTCCGGCATGGCCAAACGCCGACTGCACCACGTCCCTGGCCGCGAGGTCCAGGTCCGCACTGGGGGTGACGATGATGGCGTTCTTGCCGGACGTCTCGGCCAGCAGCGGCAGGTCCGTGCGGAAGCTGCGGAACAGTTCGGCGGTTTCGTAGCCGCCGGTCAGGATCACCCGGTCAACGGCGGGGTGGGAGATCAGCGCCTGGCCCAGTTCCTTCTCGCCCAGCTGCACGAGCGCCAGCACTTCGCGCGGGACACCGGCGTCCCACAGTGCCTGGATCATGACCGAGCCGCAGCGGCGGGCCTGGGTGGCCGGCTTGATGACGACGGCGGACCCCGCGGCCAGCGCCGAGAGCGTGGACCCTGCCGGGATGGCGACGGGGAAGTTCCACGGCGGCGTGACAACGGTGAGCCGCGCCGGGACGAACGTGGCGCCGTCGACCGTGTCCAGGTCCTTGGCACGCTCGGCGTAGTAGTGGGCAAAGTCGATGGCTTCGCTGACCTCGGGGTCGCCCTGGTCCAGGGTCTTGCCGGTCTCGGAGGCCATCACCTCCAGCAGTTGGGCCCGCCGGGATTCCAGGACGTCGCCGGCACGGTGCAGCACGGCGGCACGTTCGGCACCGCTCATGGACCCCCAGGCCTGGCCGGCGACCAGTGCGGCGTCCACGATCCCGTTCAGCTGCGCCAAGTCGGTCACGCGGCTTGCCGCCACGATGTCGTTGCCCAGTTCGGAGCCGGGGATGCGGGCCAGGATCCCGCTGCCCCAGGCACGGTTGGCGGGCAGCGCCGGATCGGTGTCAGGGGTGTTCGCGAACGCATCCGTGGCGCCGGGGGCCGCCGGGGCGGTGCGGTCCTGAATGCGGTTCGGGGCCGGGACGCCGTCGTCGAGCCCGTCCAGGGAAGCCAGGAAACGGTTTTTCTCGCGCTCAAAGAGGGCCTCGTTGTCGGAGAGCTCAAACACCGCCGACATGAAGTTGTCCTGGCTGGCCCCTTCCTCCAGGCGGCGGATGAGGTAGGCGATGGCGACGTCGAACTCGCCGGGGTGGACCACGGGTGTGTACAGCAGCAGCGATCCAACGTCCTTGCGGACGGCCTCGGCCTGGCCGGTGGCCATCCCGAGCAGCATTTCGAATTCCAGCTGGCCGGTGGCGGTGCTGATGCCCCGCTGCCTGGCCAGCAGCCAGGCGTGGGCCACGTCAAAGAGGTTGTGGCCGGCCACGCCGATGTGGACGTTGTGGATGTGTTCCGGCGTCAGCGCATAGTTGACGATGCGCTTGTAGTTGGTGTCTGAGTCCGCCTTGGTGCCCCAGGTGGCCAGCGGCCAGCCATAGACGGAGGCCTGGACCTGTTCCATGGGCAGGTTGGCGCCCTTGACGATGCGCACCTTGACCGGCGCGCCGCCTTCGGCCCGCCGGTTCGCCGCCCATTCCTGCAGCTCGATCATGGCGGCAAGCGTGTCCGGCAGGTAGGCCTGGAGCACGATGCCGGCTTCGAGGTTCTTGAACTCGGGCTTGTCCAGGATGCGCTTGAACACCGCAATGGTCATGGTGAGGTCCTTGTATTCCTCCATGTCCAGGTTGATGAATTTGGCCTGGGGGAAGGAGTTGGCCAGCGCGTACAGCGGGGTGAGTTCGGCCACGACGTGGTTGACGGCGTCGTCAAAGGCCCAGGCGGAGTGCGGGGCCACGGTGGAGGATTCCTTGATGGAGACGTAGTCGACGTCGTCGCGGGCCAGCAGGCGCATGGTGCCCTCCAGGCGCCGGGCGGCCTCCCTTTCGCCCAACACGGCTTCGCCCAGGAGGTTGATGTTCAGGTCCACGCCGCCCTGCCGGATCTTGGCGATGGCCGGGCCCAGCCTGGCGTCGCTGGCGTCCACGATCAGGTGGCCCACCATCCCGCGCAGCACCTTCCGGGCAAGCGGGATGACAATCTGCGGCATGACCGGCGCCATGACCCCGCCCAGCCGGACAGCGCCGCGCATGTACCAGGGCAGGAAGGCAGGGACCTTGGGTGCCAGCGCGGCCAGGTTCCGTCCGGCCACGGCCAGATCTTCGGGCCGGATCACCCCGTCCACGAAACCTACCGTGAAGTCCAGGCCGCTGGGATCCTGCAGGACGCCGGCCAGGCGCTGCGCCGAGACGTCGACGGGGACCTTGGCCGCTTCGGCAAGCCAGTGCCGGACCAGCGCGATGGTCTCCTCGGCAAGGTCGTTTCCGGGTAAGGGAATGGTGGCTGCGCTGGCGGTGCTTGTCATGGTCTCTGGTGCGTTCTTTTCTACTGGTTGCCAATGTTTGTGTGCTGCCGGGTACCTGGGCCTGCCGTAACGCCGTAACGCCGGGCAGCTTCCCTCAAGTCCAGTATGGGACTAATCTTCAATAAGCAAAAGTGATGTTTTGTGATGAATATCAGTTGGTTTTGTTTAACTATATGGAGTTGCCCTTGCTCGACGTCAAGCGCCTGCGCCTCTTGCGCGAATTGCACATTCGCGGCACTTTGGCCGACGTTGCCCTCGCCCTGCAGTACAGCCCGTCCGCGGTGTCCCAGCAGCTGGCCCTGCTGGAGAAGGAAGCCGGCGTAAAGCTGCTGCGCAAGGTGGGCCGGCGCGTCCAGCTCACGCCGCAGGCGGAGATCCTCGTGGCCCACACGGCGGAGATCCTGGAGACACTGGAACGGGCCGAGGCGGACATGGCCGCCTCGCTCACCACGGTTGCCGGCACGGTGAAGCTGGCCGTGTTCCAGTCCGCCGCGCTGGCCCTTCTGCCTGACATGCTCACGGCCATGGCCGATGCCTACCCCGAGGTGAGGATTGAAATGGTGCAGCGGGAACCCGAGACCGCGCTGTATGAAACGTGGGCTCGCGACTTCGACCTGGTGGTTGCCGAACAGTACCCTGGCCATGCTGCCCCCCGGCACCCCGAGCTGGACCGGGTGGTGCTGACCACCGACGCCATCCGGCTGGCCGTCCCGTCGGACGCCGTGTCCGGGGGCACCGTGACGCACTTGCGCAGCGCCCCCATCACACACCTTGAGGACACCTCCGCGCTGCCCTGGGTCATGGAACCGCGCGGCGCCGCGTCCCGGCATTGGGCCGAGCAGGCGTGCCGGCAGGCCGGATTCGAACCGGACGTGCGCTATGAAACCGCGGACCTCCAAGCCCAAGTGCGCCTGATCGAGTCGGGCAACGCCGTGGCGCTGTTGCCGGATTTGATGTGGTCGGGGCGGCCGCCGTCCCTCACCCTGATCGAGCTGCCCGGACTCCCGCGGCGTACCGTCTTCACCTCGGTGCGCCGTGCCAGCCGCAGCCGACCGGCCATCCTCGCCTGCCGTCAAATCCTGGAAATGACTGCTCAGGGCCTCTCCGGGGGTCCGGGCCGGGCATGAAGAAGCTCCTGGCGGCCGGATTTCCTGCGGCGCTCTTTGCGGCCGGCCTGCTTCTGCCGGCAACGGGCGTCCTGCGTTGGGCGTCGTTCCTGGATCTGGCGGGACGCACACTGCCCATCCTGGTGTTTGTGGCGGCCATGACCGTGGTGTCGGAACTGGCTGACAGCGCGGGAGTGTTCCGGGCGGTCACCGCCGGGCTGGCCGGCGGCCGCGGCGCCGGGCGGCCCGGCCGCGGCGGTCGTCCTTCGGGGCAGGATGGCCCGCCGCCGGCGCGCCGTGTTGTCTCGCTGTGGCTGCTGGTGGTGTTGCTGGCCACGGTCAGCACCATTTTCCTGTCGCTGGACACCACGGCCGTGCTCGTGACCCCGCTGGTGGTGTCACTGGCCCGGCATGCCCGGATCCATCCGCTGCCGTTTGCCCTGACCACGGTGTGGCTGGCAAACACGGCATCGCTCTTGCTGCCGGTTTCCAACCTGACCAACCTGCTGGCGCAGCAGCGCCTGGGCGTGAGCCCCCTGGAGTTTGCCGGTTTATTGTGGGCCCCTGCCCTGGTGGGCGTGGCAGTTCCGGTGGCGTTGCTGTTCTTGATGTTCGGCAAGGACCTGCGCGGCCGGTATGCGGCGCCGCAGCTCCCGCCTGTTGCGGACAAGCCGCTTCTTGTGCTCAGTGGTGCCACGGTGGCGTTGTTGCTTCCCGCCCTGGTCACGGGCGTCCCCGTCTGGATTCCTGCCTCGGCTGCGGCCTTGTTCATGGTCGTCGTTTTCGTGGTCCGACACCGCGCGGCCCTCCACTGGACCACGCTGCCTACCCAGCCGCTGCTGTTGGCCATGGGCCTGTTCCTGGTGGTCCAGGCCCTGCACGACCACGGGCTTGCCACTGCACTGGCCCATTTTTGTGGTTCCGGCGACGGCTTCCCGGCCCTTCTGCAGCTGACCGTCACGGGTGCCCTCGGCGCCAATGCCGCCAACAACCTCCCCGCGTATTTGGCCCTGGAGCCCGTGGCCGGCTCGCCCGTCCGGCTTGCTGCCTTGCTGGTCGGAGTGAACCTGGGCCCGCTGGTCTCGCCGTGGGCGTCGTTGGCCACTCTGCTGTGGCACAGCCGCCTGACGGCACTGGGCATCACCGTCGCCTGGCGAGGGTATGCGCTGGCGGGTGCCGCCGTCGTCGCAGTCCTGTTGCCTCTGGCGGTCCTGGCCCTGTGGCTTGGGGCCGGGATGCCGGCCTGAGGAGCATCGGGGACAGACCGGCGCGGTGCAGCCAGAATCCCGCTACCGGCCGTTTCCGCACGTCCAGGTCAAGGGGCGCAGGCTTGCGGCCCGGTTCCTTTGCCAGGGACCGCACCAGCGTTGTCACGGCCATCCCGTCAACCTAGATGTGGGCGAGCACCGCTGAAGCGCCGGAACCGGCGGCGGGATAAAGAAGGGCTCCGTGGCAGGTAGTTTCAAGGCATCGCGGGCGTACAGGGCCATGGGCAGGTGCCGGGACGCATCGCCGCTCCTGCGCCAGCTTGGACGTCCAGCTAGGGGCATGGGGTCCCCCCGATCGATGCTGCCACCCTACGGCCACGGACCCGAAGGCCGCCTGCTGTCAGCTGTCAGCCCGCCATGCGACGATGGACCCATGACCGCCACCGCCACGCACCCGGGATGCGACCTTGTCTGGGACGCCGGCGTCCGCGTGGCGCTGCACGCAACGCTGGGGATCGTCGGCCGCGGCCCGGCGGATCGGACCATCCGCCTCACCCCGGGCACGGCGTGGCTGGCGTTCAATACCCCGGCCGGTCCGGCAACGCTGGGCATCAGCCAGCACGGCACCGAACTGCATGCCCGCGCCTGGGGCCCGGGCGCCGAAAACGCCCTCGCCGGCGCCCCGGCCCTGCTGGGCGCGCAGGACGACTGGTCCCACTTCGACTCCCCCGCTTTCGCCGCGACCCTCCCCCTGCTCGCCAGGGAGGCGCGACGCCGGCACCCGGCCGTGCGCCTGCCTTCCACGGGGCGGGTGGTTGACGCGCTCGTGCCGGCCATTTTGGAACAAAAGGTCACCGCCCTGGAGGCCCGCAGGGGCTATGCCACGCTGGTGCGCAAGTTCGGCACCGCCGCGCCGGGCGCGGGCGGGCACCGGGACGTTCCGGCCGACCTCATGGTCGCCCCCACGCCTCGGCAGTGGGCTGCGATTCCGTCGTGGGAGTGGCACAAGGCCGGGGTCGGGCCACAGCGCTCGGCGACAGTCATGCGGGTGGCGGGGTCGGCGTCGGGCCTGGAACGGCTGGCCACACTGCCCGCCAGGGAAGCTTCGCTAAAGATGCGGGCCATTCCCGGCGTCGGGGCGTGGACGGCAGCCGAGGTCACGCAGCGAACCCACGGCGACGCCGACCAGGTGGCCGTGGGCGACTATCACCTGGCCGCCTATGTGGGCTGGGCGCTGGCCGGCAAACCCGTCGATGACGCCGGCATGCTGGAACTGTTGGAACCGTGGCGCGGGCACCGGCAGCGTGTGGTGCGGATGCTGTACCTCAGCGGGTTCCGCAAGCCGGCTTTCGGTCCGCGCATGACCGTCCAGGACCACCGCGGCCACTAACACTGCACGGCCGGTGCGTTCACACTTTGGAACCGTGTCCCGTGCGGCACCGGCCATCGCCTAGGCTGAACCCATGAGCGAGATCATCAACCTTCGGGCCACTTTCATCCCCAACGAGGGCGAATTCTTCCGCGTGAAGCTTGCCCTTGACATCGCGGTCGAGCAGGTTGTCGAAGAGGCCGGCTGCATCCAGTACGAAATCACGGAAGAATCCGAGGAAAAGATCGTGCTGACCGAGCAGTGGGCGTCCGAGGAAGACCTGGACAGGCACAGCCGCGGCATCGCCGTCCAGGACCTCAACGAATCCCTCAGCGCGCTGTTGGCCGGGCCCGTCATGCTGGAACGGCCCTAACCCAACCGACATGTTGAGGTTTGAGATGATGACGCCCCGGGGGGCGTCATCATCTCAAACCTCAACGGAGCGGGCCGTTCCAGGGAGCGGGAGCCCCTATTCGGCGGCGGTGCCTTCTGCCTGCTGCTTGGCCACGGCGGAGTGGACCTCGGCCATGTCCAGGTCCTTGACGGCCGCAATGACCTTGTCCAGGTCGGTGCCGCTAAGTGCGCCGGGCTGGGCAAAGACCAGCACCTTTTCCCTGAAGGCCATCAGCGTCGGGATGGAGGTGATGTTCGCTTCGGCGGCCAGCTGCTGCTGCGCTTCGGTGTCAACCTTGCCGAACACGACGTCGTCGTGCTTGTCGGAGGCAGCCTCGTAGGTGGGTGCGAAGCGTACGCACGGCTGGCACCACGACGCCCAGAAGTCAACGAACACAATGTCGTTGCCTTCAATGGTGGTGCCGAACGATTCAGTGGTGATTTCAACTGTAGCCATGCCTCCCACGGTACGTGACCGCCGGGAAGCATGGCTACTGGTTTCGCTCAACGCGTGAGCGGGAATAAGGGCCTCAGACCCCGTGGGGCGCGTGGGCGGCGAGGAACTTGCGGCCACCGAAGATCACGGCGGCGCTGACCAGCACCATGGCGGCCGCCACGATGAACGTGACGGAGGCGCTGGAGTGTTCAGCAATCTTGGCAGCCAGGAACGGCGCCAGGGCCCCTCCCATCCAGCGGACAAAGTTGTAGCCGGCACTGGCCACCGGTCGGGGGGAGTCCGAGACGGACATGGCCATTTCGGTGAACAGGGTGTTGTTGATGCCCAGCAGGGCACCGGAGATGATGGTCAGGGCCACGATCGCCGGCACGGAGTGCCCGACTGCCACGGCAATCCCGGCCAGCACGACCATCAGCACCAGCAGCGAGCCCACGAGCGACTTCACCGGGCCGAAACGGCGCTGGACAATGGGTGCCACAAAAACGGAGAACACGGCCACGGCCACGCCCCAGCCAAAGAACACCGCACCGATGCCGTATGCATCAAAGCCCAGGATGAACGGCACAAACGCCAGGATGGTGAAGAAGCCGTAGTTGTAGAACAAGGCGCTGCCGGCGGTGGTGCGCAGGCCCTTGTGGCTCAGTGCCACCAGCGGGTCGCGCAGCCGGGTCTTGGCCGCCGGGGCCGCCGTCTTGGGCAACAGGACGATCAACAGGACGAAGGCGACGGCCATGGCCGTTGCGGTGCCGAAGAACGGGGCCCGCCACTGCCAGCCCCCCAGGAGGGCGCCCATGAGCGGGCCGAGCGAGAGGCCCAGGCCCAGGGCAGCCTCATAGAGGATGATGGCCGTGGCCGCACCGCCGGATGCCACGCCGACCATCACGGCAAGGGCGGTTGCCACGAAGAGGGCGTTGCCCAGGCCCCAACCGGCGCGGAAGCCCACCAGCGCATCGACCGTGTTGGACATGCCGGACAGCGCCGCGAACACCACAATGACGCTCAGGCCGATCAGCAGCGTTTTCTTGCCGCCAATGCGCGATGAGACAAATCCCGTGATCAGCATGGCGATGGCGGTGACCAGGAAGTAGCTGGTAAACAGCAGCGAGACCTGGCTTGGCGTGGCCTGCAGGTTTACCGCGATGGCCGGCAGGATGGGGTCCACCAGGCCGATGCCCATGAACGCGAAGACGGAGGCGAAGGCCACGGCCCACACGGCCTTGGGCTGCTTGAGCATGGACCGCTTCTCGTCGACGAGGACGTCCTCGATTTCCTGGGCAGTGTTTTCTGCCGTATTGGCCTGCACGATTTCTCCTTTTGAATGTTCCAAATTGCGTGTACGACGGCGGCCGCCACCGCCGGGCGTCAAGACTTCAGCGCCGCATTGAGCTTGGCGATGGCCGGGATGGCATCGGCAATGTCCTGCCGCTCCCCGGCCGTGAGAGTTTCCAGGGCCGCGGCCATGGCCTGGTTGCGCCGGGCGTTGCCTGCCTCCAGGCTTTTCCGGCCGTCTGCGGTCAGGCGGACCAGCACCACCCGGGCATCGGACTCGTCGGCAATCCGCTCGACGAGGCCCGCGGCCTCAAGCTTGATGACCTGCTCGGTGGCACTCGGGACACGGATGCCGGCAAAGCGGGCGATCGCACCCACCCTCATGGGCTCGGCGGCGATCATGTTCAGCGTACTTAAGTTGCGCGTGCTGAGCTCGCCCTCGGCGTCCATGGCACGCACCAAATACACCGCCTGGCGCAGGATGTCGCGATAGCGGCTGGCCAGGTCCTGCAACTCTTCCCTCATAGTTAGGTAGTCTAACAATATTGCTGGTGGCCGTCAATGTGCTTCCTGTCACCCGGCACCTGGGGTGGTGCCATGGAATTGACCTCGACCCGCCTGTTGCTGCGCGAATACACCACCACCGATTTCAGTGCCGTCAACGCCTTCTCCTCCGATCCGCGCACCCTGGAATTCGTGGATTGGGGACCCAATTCAGAACGTGACACCCGGGAATTCCTGGACTTTTGCCTCAAGAAGGCCCGCCAGGTGCCACGCACCTGGCACACCCTGGCGATCACCCTCGGCGGCGCAGTCATCGGCTCCGTCGGGCTTGCCGTGCAGCCCCCCCGACACGGCGGGGCGCCTCCGAGGCGGAACTTGGTTTCACCCTTCACCCGACCGGTGGGGGCAGGGCTTTGCCACGGAAGCCGCCCGGGCCCTGGCCCACTTTGGCTTCTCGCAGCTGCGTCTGGCCCGCATCAGTGCCACCTGCCGCCCCGAAAATGTTGCGTCCGCCGGCGTGCTGCGCAAGCTGGGCATGGAGCAGGTGGGACGGCTGAAGAATGACCGCCTCATCCGTGGGAGCTGGCTGGACACCCTGGTGTTTGCCGTCGACGCAGCCGGCAGTACGCCGACCCCGTTCAGTGCGGACACATAAACTTCACAGGGAATTCTCCCGGCGCGTGTAAGTTGACCCTGTTGGCTGCGTATAACCAGGCCGTACAACCAGGCCGTACAACCAGGCCGTACAACCAAACAAGGACAGCAAGCGGCACTGTTAAGACCAGGAGGAACAATGACCCGCCCCAGCCACCATCACCCCGGCGCCGGACACACAACAGACCACCGCGATGTTTGGCCGCTTCTGGCCACGGACCAGCACATCGCGCTCGTCGATGACCGCGGCCGGCGGCTGTCCGGCAAAGTGGAGACCCTGACCAGCGACCGCCGGTGCCTGTGGATCCAGCTCGACGCCGGCCTGGGCCGCCGGCTCGTCCACCACCAGGACGGCTTTGTACTCGAAGGCGAAAGTTCCGCCTAGACCTTGGACTTGCGGTAGCCCGCCTGACGGGCTGCTGCTTCGGTGGTGAAACAGATTTCGGGAGTGGTTTTGGTGAAGAAGCGCTGGCCCTTCATGTGGTAGATCCTGCTGGGGGCGTTGCCCTTGATGGGCGCCCAGGCCGGGCAGTTCCACTTGCTGGCTGGCTTGGACGAAGTAGGTTTTGGGGCCGGAAGCACTTTCACGTACTTGCCGGCACTCGCCGAGGCCTTCAACGCGCCTTGGCCGGGCAGGCGGATCGACCACTTACCGGAGGTCGTGGCCGGCAACGACAGCACGAGGACGCCGCGGGCATTGCTGCGGACCGTCCGGAATGCCTTGTCGGGTGCTGCCCCGTCAGGATCGAAATAGATGGTCGCGGTGACTGTTCCGGTATTGGCCCACCTCGCCCCCTCAAGTCTCTGGGCCTGTGCCGAGACGGTGATGGATTTGCCCTTTAGGACGCTGGCAGGACCCGCCACGAAAGAGGTGACGCGGCTGCTGCTGGCGGCTGCGGCTTCGGCGGGAAGCGGCGCACCAAGAAGGGGACCAATGACGGCCAGTGTCGCAACAATGGCCAGGACGAAGCTGCGCGGTGCGAACAGGCCGCTGTCAAGAGATGCGTTCAAGTACTTCCCCAAGGAACCGGCCGATGCAACGGCAGTTAAGATTGACCCCCCATTCTAAGCAGCAGTTACTCGTCAGGGCCGATCATCGAGACAAACTCGCGGGCGTCGGCGTCGGAAATGTCGGCATGGTCGCTCAGCAGGCGGGCAGCGCCGTCGTGATCCCCCGACAGCGCGAGCGAACGGATCTGCCCAAAAAGTTCCTCATTCAGCCGCGTGCTGGCCACTTCCCGCACCTCGTCACCGCGCGAAACGATGGCACGGTAGCGGTAGGTGCCCGACGGCCCGGCGGCCTGCGGTTTCGCAACAGCGGCCGGCTCCGGCCTGGGGGCGTCCCCGACGGGCGGGGGCGCTTCCGTAACAGCGGGCCCGGGAGAAGGCTGGGGAAATTCGGCCAGGGCGGCAACGGCCGCGGCGGACTGTCCCAGGCTGGACTTGGTGGCTTTTCGATAGGCCTTCACGGCATTGAGCGCCTGCTGCTGTGCAATGAGTGCATAGACGGTCCGGTGCGCCTCCGGAGTCAACTTGGCGCTGGCCTCGGCCGCCATCTCCCGTGTGGCCTGGGGCCGGCGCCGTGCGAGCTGCGCCGTGCGGGGCTTCGGGGGCTCCGCATCCTGCACGGCACGGCCCTTGCGGCCAATGAACCGTGAGACCATGACCACGGCAACGACAATGACCAGCACAATGACCAGGGGTGCGAGGTATTCCATGCCTCAACTGTAGTTCCCCCCACGGCGCCAGGACCCCTAAAACAACAGAAGCCCGGAACACCGCAGTGCGGTGTTCCGGGCTTCCGGCGATGGTGGCAGATACTGGATTCGAACCAGTGAAGGCGTTGCCAGCTGATTTACAGTCAGCCCCCTTTGGCCACTCGGGTAATCTGCCATGGCCTGCCGGGCGTGAACAATCCCATCCGGCATTCGCCCCCATCAAGTGGGAGCAGTAAAACAATACAAGGTATTCGGCAAAGAATCGAATCGGGAATTTTCAGCGGGTGCGCACCCCGGCGGATCAGGCCAGGGCACTGGCCTGGATGCGGCGGACCAGCTGTTTTTCAAGGAACGCGGCCTGTTCTGCCGTCACCTGCCGCAGGGCCACGGCGCGGGCCATGTCCGCCTGCACGCCGGCAATGCGGGACGACGCCGAGTTGACGGGCGAGGAAAGTATTGAGGCGGGCTCCTGGCTGATGGCCGGGCCCGAAAGCACAGTGACGGCCGCCAGCGTTGCCGCCGCCACGGCTGTTCCCACAGCGGCCTTCATGCCCGGCCTGACCCTCGCCGTGGCGGCGTTGGTTTCGGCGGGGGTCGCGGTCACCGCGGCTGCTGCGGGGGCGGGGTCCGGCGTCGTGCTTCCGGTCTTTCTCATCGGTCCTCCTGGAATCGGTGGTCTCACTGTCCCCAACCATGCCGGACCCACTTGTGATACCGCCACGTGTCCGCTTGGAGTGAACTGTGAACCTCGCGGGGCCCCTCGGGCGCTAGCGCCGTCGCACCCTCCCCACACTCGCTTCGCTCGCGCGGGGCCCCTCGGGCGCTAGGCTTGGAAGCAAATCAACTGTTCGGAATCGTGAACTACGTGGAGGAATCATGGCAAGCGAATCAACGTTCGACGTCGTCAGCAAAGTGGATAAGCAGGAGGTCGCCAACGCGCTGCACCAGGCCCAGAAGGAAGTGGCACAGCGCTACGACTTCAAGGGCGTCGGCGCCGAAATCGACTTCAGCGGCGAGAAGATCCTGCTAAAGGCCAACTCCGAGGAACGCGTCAAGGCCGTCATGGACGTCTTTGAATCCAAGCTGATCAAGCGCGGCATTTCGCTGAAGTCCCTGGACGCCGGCGAGGCCTTCGCCTCCGGCAAGGAGTACCGCCTGGAGGCCTCCATCAAGGAAGGCATCGCCCAGGACGTGGCCAAGAAGATCAACAAGCTCATCCGCGACGAGGGCCCCAAGGGCGTCAAGTCCACCATCCAGGGCGAGGAACTGCGCGTCAGCTCCAAGAGCCGGGACGACCTGCAGTCCGTCATGGCCCTGCTGCGCAAGTTCGAGGACGCCGACCTGCAGTTCGTCAACATGCGCTAGGCACTTGACGCCGGGCCCTTGTGGGGCGGCACGGGCAGGCATAGGCTCGTGGATTATCCTTGATCTTTCCCCCCTTGAGGAGTGACGATGAGCACTGCGGAGATCCCCGCCGGCGCACCTTGCTGGATTGACCTGATGACCTCGGACCCGGGCCGGGCGCGCGAGTTTTACACCGCCCTGTTCGGCTGGACCTACGAGGTCGGGGACCAGGCGCTCTACGGCGGCTACACCACGGCGTACAAGGACGGAAAGTCTGTGGCCGGTCTCATGCAAAGCGACCCGAACGACGCCGGATATCCGGACATGTGGTCCACCTACCTTCGCGTGGAGGACATCGACGCCACCGTTGCCGCGGCCACCGCGGCGGGGGCGGTCACTTACCTGCCGCCCATGGACGTGCCGGAGCAGGGCAAGATGGCCATGCTGGGCGATCCGGGTGGCGCCTCCGTGGGCGTTTGGGAATTCGGCGGACACACAGGCTTCCAGGCCCACGCCGTCACCGGCGCCGCCGGGTGGCACGAGCTCTGGAGCAAAAACTACCCGGCCGCAGTGACGTTCTACCAAGACGTCTTTGGTTGGAAGACGTCGGTGCTCAGCGACACCCCGGAATTCAAATACACCACCCTGGGCGAGGGGCAGGACGCCCTGGCCGGCATCATGGACGCGACCAACGACCTTCCCGAGCAGGTCCCCTCCAATTGGCAGGTCTACTTCCAGGTGGAGGACACCGACGCCGCCGTTGCAACCGCACTCTCCCTCGGCGCCACAGTGATCCAAGCGGCAGAGGACACCCCCTTCGGCCGGCTGGCCGGGCTGAGCGATCCCACCGGCGCCATGTTCAAGGTGACGCAGCCGCCAGTCGGGTAGGCGGCCTTCTTCCTGCGTCCCCGCCAGGGCGGGCAGGGCTCACGCACCGGGCGTCACGAGCCCGGTGTCATAGGCGAGCACCACCATTTGCACCCGGTCCCGCAATTCCAGCTTGGCCAGGATCTTGCTCACGTGCGTCTTGACCGTCTGCTGGGCGATGAAGAGTGCCGCGGCAATCTCGTGGTTGGACTGTCCGCGCCCCACCAATGTCATGACTTCCAACTCACGCTCCGTCAGCCCGGCCAGCCGTTCCCGGGACAGTTCGGGGCGGGGGGCGGCGTGCGCGAACCGCTCAATGAGCCGCCTGGTCACCGACGGCGCCAGCAGTGCTTCGCCCCCGGCCACGACGCGCACCGCGGCCACCAGCTCATCGGCGAGAGCGTCCTTGAACAGGAAGCCGCTGGCGCCAATTGTCAGCGCGTCGTAGACGTAGTCATCCACGTCAAAAGTGGTCAGCATCAGCACGTGGGCGGCCGGCCCGCAACCCTCCCCGGCTGCCTGTGCCAGAATGCGCCGGGCGGCTTCCAGGCCGTCCATCACGGGCATGCGCACATCCATGAGCACCACGTCCGGAGAGCACGTCGCCGCCATTTCCACCGCCACGGCGCCGTTTTCGGCCTGCCCCACCACCTCAATGTCCATTTGGGCACCCAGCAGCGCCGCGAACCCTTCGCGGACCATGGCCTGGTCATCCACCACCAGCACCCTAATGCTCATGGCGCGCCCACCCCGTTCCCGTCCGTGCCGTTCCGGTCCGTGCCGTTCCCGTCCGTGCCGGGAGTGCGGCCGCCGGGTCCGCCGTTGCCCACGCTGACCAGCGGCAGTGCGGCCACCACGGAAAACCCCCCGTCCGGCGTCGGCGCGCAAAAGACGGAGCCGCCCACGATGGTGGCCCGCTCACGCATGCCGATCAGGCCCTGGCCCACATGCGGTCCGCGGTCCAGCTGCGCCATGACCGCGCCAACGGCCGAGGCCGTGTTGACCACCGACACCTCAAGTTGGGACGCCGTGGTGGTGAAGCGGATCTTCACGGCCGCCCCGGGCGCGTGGCGGATCACGTTGCTGAGGGCTTCCTGCACGATCCGGTAGGCGGTCAGGGCGATCACCTCCCCCACCCCGTCAAGATCGACGGCGGAAAGGTCCGGTTCGCCGACATTGACCCCGGCCGTCCGGGCCGAGGCCAGCAGCCCGGGCAGCTCGGCGAAGCCCGGCTGTGGGGCCATCTGGCGGCCCTCACCCGAATGGCGAAGCGAGCCGAGCATGCTGCGCATTTCCATCATGGCCCGGCGGGAATTGGCGGCGATGTCCTCAAACTCCTGCTTGAGCTCGTCACTGAGCCCGGCATGCCGATACGCCGCCGTGGTCGCCTGGACCACCACCACGGACATGCCGTGCGCCACCACATCGTGGAGTTCACGGGCAATGCGCGTGCGCTCCTCGGCGAGCCTCCTGCGCGACTGTTCCTCGGCATTGACGGTGCGCTCGGCAGCCAGTTCGACGCGCAGGTGCTGCCATTGCTGGGCCACGACAGCCGCCACCATCAGCCCCCCGGACACGGCGGCAAATATGACGACATTGATTTGGGCGCCCTGGGTCTGTCCCTGGGGCATGGTCAGGTAGTTGGCCACCATGCCCACCCCCACGCTCAGCAGCCAACCGGCGGCCGCCACCATCCAGTGGCTGCGCAGCCCGGCAACGCAAATCACCAGCACCTGTGTCACCATGGCCACCACGCTGAAGGGCATGGGCGCCGCACCCACGGGGGTGGACACGAGCGGCATGACCACCATGGGCACCAGGGAAACGAGCATGCCGGCCACGGGCCTGGCCGCGGTCAACCCCAGCGAGGCCGCGTGCAGGATCGCCATTCCCAAGCCAAACGGCAGCACCATCTGGTACAGGGCCATGTTCAGTGGTGCCCCGACGGCCAGCAGCGCAATGCACACGGCAGCCGTGCCCAGCCACACCCAGCTGATCCGTTTCAGCCGCCACAGGTTGGCCGTGCTGAAAGGCGCCTGGCCAACCGACCCCGCCCCTCCAAGGGTGGCGGCTGCGGCGGTGCCCGGGGTAGTGGCCGGCCCGGCCCCGCGCTTAGCGTTGGGCATTGCCGCCGGCAGTTCCGTCCGCGGCCAGCTCCGCCGTCGGGCCGTCAAGGTCGCCGCCACCCACACTGCCGGCCGGCGTCCCGCGCCAGTCCGTGACCTCCCAACCGCCCGGAGCGGTCCCGCCGCCCGGTTCCCCCTCCAGCGTGACAATACCGGTGTTGGAAAGCTCCTGATACCTGGTGTCCGCCCAATCAATGTTGGCGCCCCTGTGCCCGGCCCAGAAGCGGATCATGGCACCGTGGCTGACCATGGCAATGGTGCCGTCGCCGTCCTTGGCGGCAGCCTCCTCCACCACTGCGTCAAAGCGCGCCAGCACCTCCAGGCCGGTGTTGGCGCCCGGCATCCTGACGGACAGGTCTCCGGACAGCCAGGCCCTGACGGTTTCCAGGTACGTCATGATCGAGGTGGGGTCCCCCTTCATTTCCAGGGAGCCCGCGCTGATCTCCCGCAGACCGTCGCGGACCACCGGGGCCAAGGCACGGTCCCGGGCCAGGGGCGCCGCAGTCAGTGCCGTGCGTGTCAGGTTGGAGACGTAAAGCTGGCCGATCCTCTCCCCGCGCAGCGCCGTGGGAACGGCCGCCGCCTGCCGACGGCCCATGGCCGTCAGCCCGGGTCCCGGAATGGCCGTGTCCAGCAGGCTCAGGACATTGTTGGGGGTCTGCCCGTGTCGAATCAGGATCAATCGCATACCCCCCATTCTGTCCCATCAGGCTGGGCATCCGGTGAGGTCCCGCGCCGCCGTGCTTCCCCGCGCCGCCGTGCCGACCTGGCCGGGTTCGCGCGGCACCCGGCTGCGGTCAGCTGCCGAGCGGGCGGCCGGCCATCTTTTCCAGCCGGGCGATGCGCTCGGGCATGGGCGGGTGGGTGGAGAACAATTTGCGGGCCCCGCCGTTGCGAAACGGGTTGGCGATCATGAGGTGGCTGGCGTTGACAAGTTTCTGCTCCTCCGGCAACGGCGACTTGGCGACACCAAGCTCAAGCTTGCGCAGGGCGGAAGCGAGCGCCAGCGGATCGTCGGTCAGGCGCGAACCGTCCTCATCGGCGTCATATTCGCGGGTGCGGCTAATGGCCAGCTGGATCATCGACGCCGCCAGCGGCGCCAGCAGCGCCATCGCAATCATGGCCAGCGGATTGGCGTTGCGACGGTCGCCACCGCCAAAGAACATCATCATCTGGGCCACGGAGGTAATGACGCCGGCCACGGCAGCCGCCACAGACGACGTGAGGATGTCCCGGTTGTACACGTGCATGAGTTCGTGGCCCAGCACCCCGCGCAGCTCGCGTTCATCCAAGAGGTTCAGGATGCCTTCGGTGCAGCAGACGGCCGCATTCCTGGGATTGCGCCCCGTGGCGAAGGCATTGGGTGCCTGGGTGGGCGAGAGGTAAATGGCCGGCATGGGCTGGTTGGCCTTGACCGAGAGTTCGCGCACGATCCGGTAGATGCCCGGCGCCTGGGTTTCGGTGACGGGATAGGCCTGCATCGACCGGATGGCAATCTTGCCGCTGTTCCAGTAGCCATACGCCGTAGTGCCAAGTCCGATCAGCGCGAAGATCCACAACGGCGCCGCGCTGCCCGTGCCACCGGCCACCAGCGCGCCAATGCCCAGCAAAACCGCCCACAGCACCCCAAACAGCGCAGCAGTCTTCAGTCCATTGAAATGGCTGTGCACGGAGCCTACCTTTCCTTGACTTTCTTGTCCTTGACTTTCTTGCCTTCCCTTACCACCTAAAACGAGCCGGGAGCGCGCGTTGTTCCCGTCTCAGGGCTCCGGATGGCGGGCGTCATAGCGGACAAAACCGCGCTGCCACGCCGCCAGCCCCCACACCGCGGCGATGCACAGCAGTCCGCCGGCAACGGCCGCCCACCCCTCGCCGAGCCACTGGCCCGTGGACCCGGAAAAGACATCTCCCAGGCGCGGGCCGCCGGTCACCACAACCACAAAGATGCCCTGCAGCCGTCCCCTGAGGTGGTCGGGGGTGGCCGACTGCAGGATCGTGGAGCGGAACACCGAACTGATCGAATCGGCCACACCGGCCACGACCAGGGCGGCAACCGCACCGACCATCCACGGTGACACGCCGCCGTCGTACGGGTGGCGGCCGCCGGCCAAAACGACACCACCCAGCGCGGCGACCGCCGTCCCCCACACCGTGATGGACCAGACCACGGCCAGGCCCTGGCGCCGGACACCGCCCAGCGGGCCCGAAAACAACGCCGCCAGGAAGGAGCCGGCGGCGATGGACGCCAGCAGTATCCCCGCCGTCTGCTCCCCGCCGCCCAGCCAGACGGCGCCCATGGCGGGCAGGAGGGCGCGCGGCATGGCGAAGATCATGGCACACATGTCCACCAGGAACGTCATGCGCAGGTTCGGCCTGGTTCCCAGGAACCGGAAGCCCTCCAGTACGGACCTGACCCCGGCGCGCCGGACCGTGCCGTCCCCGCCGGCGAGCGGCGGCAGCGGTGGCAGCCTGAACAGCGCCCACAGCGAGGCCGAAAACGAAAGCACGTCCACGGTGTACGTCCAGCCGTAGCCCACATTGGCCACCAGGATTCCCGCCATGAGCGGGCCAATGGTGGTGCCCAGGCCCATGACGATCATGCTCAGCGCATTCGCGGCCGGCAGCAGTTCCAGGCGCACCAGCCGCGGCACTATGGCGCTGCGGGCCGAGCCGTTGACGCCCGCGGCCGCTGCCTGGATGGCGATCAGCCCGTAGAGGACCCACACGCTGCCCAGCCCCAGCCAGGCCTGCAGGGCGATGCCGATGGTCACCAGCCACAGGAGGGTGGAGGAGATCAGCGCCACGGTGCGGCGGTCGTGTGCATCGGCGATCGAGCCACCGTACAGGCCGGCAAACACCAGCGGGACCAGCGCCACCAGGCCCAGCATGCCCACGGCGAGGGTGGAACCGGTGAGGTCGTACACCTCCAGGCTGACGGCCACCACTGTCAGCTGGGTGCCAATCGAGGAGAGCCCGTTGCCCAGCCACAGCCGCCGGAATGCCGGGCTCTCCCGCAACGGGGTCAGGTCTGCAAGGAGTTTTGGCACGGATACAGCCTAGACCGGCCGCGCCCTTCCCCAATCGCCTACCCTTGAGGGGTGACTAACGATTCCCCCCTCAACGAAGAGCAGACCGCAAAGGTCATCAGCACCGCCATGGACCTGGCCCGGGACGGCCGCGCGGCGGACCTGGCCGAATTCCTGGATCACGGCCTGGACGTGGACGTCCAGGACCCCGACGGCAACACCTTGCTGATGCTCGCCGCCTACAAGGGGCAGGCGGCCATGGTGGGACTGCTGCTCTCCCGCGGCGCCGACGCCAACATCCGCAACGGACGCGACCAAACGCCCATCGCCGGCGCCTTGTTCAAGGGCGAGGAAAAAGTGGTGGCCCTGCTGGTGGCCGCCGGCGCCGACCTCGACGCCGGAACCCCGACGGCCCGGGCCGCAGCTGCCATGTTTGGCCGCGAACACCTGCTCGGCTAGACCCCCGCTCCCCGAACCCTCCGCCCGAACGTACAGACGTTGGCAATGTTTTCACCGAACATTGCCAACGTCTGTACCTTCGATTTCGGTGCTGGGCTTAACCAACGACGGCGGCACCTGGCCCACGCTGACCGCGTGGGGCGGGTGCCGCCGTCGTACTTGTCTAAGGCCTAGACCTTGGATGCCTGGTGGGCTTCGATCGCCTTGCGGACGCCTTCACCGTAGGCCGGATCAGCCTGGGTGCAGTTGTAGATGTGGCGCTCGACGGTGGCCTCGGAGGCTCCGTCGATGGCTCGGGCCGTGTTCTCAAAAAGGACCTGGCGCTGCTCCTGCGTCATCTTTTCGCGGAACAGGATGCCGGGCTGCTCGAAGTAGTTGGCATCGTCTTCGCGGTAGTTGAAGCGGTCCGCCACGGCACCGATGGCCTGTGCCGGATCGGCGTATGTGGGCTGCTCGGCCCAGCGGCCGTAGGAGTTGGGCTGGATGCCGGGGGTGCGGCCCTGGTTGCCGTCAACACGCATGCCACCGTCACGGTGGTAGGAGTTGGTCGGGTTCTTCGGGGAGTTCACCGGGATCTGGTGGTGGTTCACGCCGAGGCGGTAGCGCTGGGCATCGCCGTAGGAGAACAGGCGGCCCTGGAGCATGCGGTCAGGGGAGAAGCTGATGCCGGGGACCACGTGTGCCGGGGAGAACGCGGCCTGCTCGACGTCGGCAAAGTAGTTCTCGGCGTTGCGGTTCAGTTCCCACTCGCCAACCTCGATCAGCGGGTAGTCCTTCTTGCTCCAGACCTTCGTCAGGTCGAAGGGGTGGTACTTGTAGGTATCCGCGTCGGCCTCGGGCATGACCTGGACCATGAGCTTCCACTTCGGGAAGTCGCCGTTCTCGATCGAGTCGAAGAGGTCGCGCTGGTGTGACTCGCGGTCCGAGCCAACCAGTGCGGCTGATTCTTCGTCGGTCAGGTTCTTGATGCCCTGCTGGGTGACGTGGTGGAACTTGACCCAGAAACGCTCGCCTTCGGCGTTGATCAGGGAGTAGGTGTGCGAGCCGAAGCCGTGCATGTGGCGGTAGCTGGCCGGGATGCCGCGGTCGGACATGACAATGGTGACCTGGTGCAGGGACTCGGGCAGGTTGGTCCAGAAGTCCCAGTTGTTCTCGGCGCTGCGCAGGTTGGTGCGTGGGTCGCGCTTCACGGCGTGGTTCAGGTCGGGGAACTTCAGCGGATCGCGGAAGAAGAACACGGGGGTGTTGTTTCCCACCAGGTCCCAGTTGCCTTCGTCGGTGTAGAACTTCAGGGCGAAGCCGCGGATGTCGCGCTCGGCGTCGGCTGCGCCGCGCTCGCCGGCAACGGTGGAGAAGCGGGCAAACATCTCAGTCTGCTTGCCAACCTCGGAGAAGACCTTGGCGCTGGAGTACCTGGAGATGTCGTTCGTGATGGTCAAGGTGCCGAACGCGCCGGAACCCTTGGCGTGCATGCGGCGCTCCGGGATGACCTCGCGGTCAAAGTGGGCCATCTTTTCCAGGAACCAGACGTCCTGCAGCAGCATCGGGCCGCGGGGGCCGGCGGTCAGGCTGTCCTGATTGTTCGCGACCGGCGCACCGGCAACAGTGGTCAGCGGCAAGGTGTTCTCGTTAGCCATGTGTATGTTTCGCTCCTAGGTGGATTGTGTCTCTAAAGTCTTTTTTGCAGCGCAGGCCGGGCAGGTTCCCCAATAAATGACCTCGGCCTCGTCAATGGCGAATCCGTGGTTGTTGGAGGCGTGCAGGCACGGTGCTGCCCCGACGGCACAGTCGACATCGGCTATGTCGCCGCAGCTTCGACAGACCACGTGGTGGTGGTTGTCGCCCACGCGCGCTTCGAATCGTGCCGGGGATCCGGACGGTTCGATCCTGTGGACCAGTCCCGCGTCCGCCAGGGCAGCCAGCACGTCATAGACGGCCTGCTTGGACACGCTGCCCAGCACCTCCCTGACGGCACCGATGATGGTGTCGGCATCGGCGTGCGGATGGGCGCGGACAGCTTCGAGGACGGCCAGCCGCGGACGTGTGACGCGCAGCTGTGCCGCCCGCAACATCTCCCGGGGTTCCCGTGCGTCGACCATGTGCACCACTCTTTCACGTTTTCTGGACTGAGTCCAGTAAAGATCGTTATGACGGCCCGCCTCCACAGGCCGGGCTGCCCAACGGGACATCCACAATTTCACCAACGCCCCTGGCTGCGGCCGGTGCCCGCACCTAGGCTCGATTCCATGAACGCTTTTACCGGCATTCCCGCCGCGGCCACGGAGTTCTATGCCGAACTCAAGGACAACAACAGCCGGGACTGGTGGCTGGCACACAAAGAAAACTATGACGCCGTGGTGCGGGCGCCGCTGGAGGCCCTCCTGGCGGAGCTTGCTCCCGTCTTTGGTCCGGCCAGGCTGTTCCGGCCCTATCGGGACGTGCGCTTCTCGCCGGACAAGTCACCGTACAAGACCGCCCAGGGTGCGTTTTCCTCCTACCACGAGGGCGTGGGCTTCTATCTCCAGGTCAGTGCCGACGGCCTGCTGCTCGGCGGCGGCTTCCACTCCAGCTCGCCAGCCCACCTTGCACGCTACCGCACGGCCGTCGATGCCCCAGTCAGCGGCGACGCCCTGGCCGGGGTCGCGGCAGCGCTGTCGGAGGCCGGCTTCACCATCGAGGGGCAAAAGCTCAAGACCGTGCCGCGCGGCTTTCCCAGGGACCACCCGCGCGCGGGGCTGCTCAAGCACAAGACGCTCAGTGCTTCGATGCCGTTGGGGCTGCCCGGGTGGATGGACACGCCCGGCGCCCGGGCAGCCGTGGCCGGGCACTGGGAGCAGCTGCGTCCGCTTGTTGACTGGACCATCCGCTATGCGGCGCCATGACGGCCGGGGCCAGAAGCCGTCAGCCCAGACGTTTGAGGTAGCAGTGCATCGGGGCGTGGCGGATACGGGCCGGCACGATGGGCCAGAAAATTCGCGCCGCGCCGAACAATGCCCACAGCGTCCGGTCCTTGCGGGGCGACCAGGACAGCCGGTACAAGTCCCGGACGGAGGAGGGAAGGAGTCCGGTTGTCAGGAACCGGGCCAGCGGCAGCAGCATCTTGGCCCACACCGGCACATTGCGTGCTGCCAGGAAATCTTCGGCGACCGTCCTGACAGTGTCGTCAACGGACAGGGCAGCCACTTCCCGCTCCCAGTACGCGGCAAAGTCGGCTCGCGTCGCAGGCCAGAGGTCGGCCGGCATGCCGAGGGCCGTGCCGAGCACGGCGTATTGGCGGTAAATGGTGTCGGCGGCAGTGGGGGCCAAGGGAGGGAAAACGGCGTCATACGTTTGCATGGCGGAGTCGTACAGCGTGGCGGCCACCCATAGTTGCAGTGCCGGATCGGACGCATCGTAGGCCGGGTGGTCCGGGGCCGGCCCGCCCTTGACCGGCAGGTGCGCCCGCTGGACCCGGACTTTCACGAGCCTCTGCTGGGCGGGGGTGCCGTTGGTCAGCGCAGAGACGTAGCTCAGCGTTGCGTCCAGCCGCTTCAGCGGATCCGCAGCGAAATCCGAATGCCTGGCCACCCCGTGTCCGACGGCCGGGTTGGCCAACTGCAGAAGTATGGCCCTCCCGGCACCAGCCAGGATGACGAATTCCGATGCCATGTCCGCGATGTCTTCCACGGGTCGGCGTCGTGGCCAGCGCACGCGCACCGCTAGCTGCGCAGCCCGGCAGGCACGGCCGGGGCCAGGCCGGCGGCCTCTTCCCGGCGCAGGCGCGAATTCCAGTGACCGTAGGAGAAGTAAAAGACCAGTCCGGCGGCCACCCAGACGGCAAAAAAGACCCAGGTCATGGTGGCGAGGTTGAACATCAGGAAGATGCACAACAGCGCGGACACCACGGGGAGCACGGGGCCCAACGGCACTCGGAAGGCGGGTTTGAGGTCCGGCCGCTTGTGGCGGAGCACCAGGACGCCGATGCTGACCATGACGAATGCGCTCAGCGTGCCAATGTTGATCATCTCGCCCAGCACTTCCACGGGCGTGAAACCGGCCAGCACGGCAACCACGGCACCGCACAGAATCTGGGTGCGGGCGGGGGTGCCGTGCTTGTCGGAAGTGCGGCTCAGTGCCCGCGGCAGCATCCCGTCGCGGCTCATGGCCATGCTGACGCGGGCCAGGCCCATGAGCAGCACCATGATGACGGTGGTCAAGCCGATCAGCGAGCCGAGGGAGATCACGACCACGGCCCAATCCGCTCCCACCAGGTGGAAGGCGGTGGCCAGTGAGGGTTCGGCCGCAGCGGCCAGGTCCTTGTAGGAGACCATGCCTGTCACCACCAAGGTGACCAGGATGTACAGGACGGTCACCACGGCCAGGCCGGCAAAGATGCCGCGCGGCAGTGTCTTGGCCGGATCCTTCACTTCCTCGGCGCTGGTGGCCACGACGTCAAAGCCGATGAAGGCGAAGAACACCAATGCCGCACCGGAAATGATGCCCGTGAAGCCATACATTGACGGGGTGGCTCCGGTGAGGAAGGACAGGAACGGCTGGGTGGCCCATGAGGTGTCCGTCGCCTTCGCCGGTTCCGAGGTGGGCACGAAGGGGGCGAAATTACTGGCCTTGACGAAGAAGAACCCGACCACGATCACAAAAAGCACGATCGCAATCTTGATCATCGTGAACACGTTGTTGATCCGCGCGGAAAGCTTGGTCCCGAGCACCAGCACCACGGTGAAGGCGGCAACCACCACCAGCGGGCCCCAGTATACCGTCACGCCGAGCGCCGCAAAGCTTGAGGGGACGTCAAGGTGGACGGCTTCCAAAAAGTTGCTCAGGTAGACGCCCCAGTACTTGGCGATCACGGAGGCGGCCATCAGCAGTTCCAGGATCAGGTTCCAGCCGATGATCCACGCAAGCAGTTCGCCCATGGTGGCGTACGTGAACACGTAGGCGCTGCCCGTGACCGGGATGGCCGTGGCAAACTCGGCGTAGCACATGACGGCAAGGGCGCAGGTGACTGCGGCCAGCACAAAGGAGATGGTGACGGCCGGACCGGCATAGCTGGCGGCTGCCTTGGCCCCCACGGAGAAGATGCCGGCCCCGACGGCCACGGCGACGCCCATGATCATCAGGTCCCAGGAGGTCAGGCTCCGTTTCAGGGTCCGGCCGGGCTCATCCGCGTCGGCAAGGGAATGTTCAATGGATTTAGTGCGGAACAAGTTCATATAAATCGCTTAATCTTCAGGATTCTTCATCGTCACGACCTTAGCGAAGCGCTTTCAGGCCAACCGTCTGCCGGCCATTTAATCTCACCATTCGAGACGATGGCTTCGGTCTTTTTCGCCGCAGCCGGGTTTCAGGTGATGCGGCGGCACCGCTACTTCTTGGAAATATTAACCATCTGTTCACGGTCCACGACCTTGATGCGTTCGCGGACCACGTCAATGCCCGGTTCCGGAACATAACTGGCCCCGAGGTGCTGTTCGTGGGCGTCGAGCTTGTTCCAGCCTTCCCAGGTGGTGTATTCAACGCCCCGGGATTCGAGCAGTTCCACGATACCGTGCTCGCCGGGGTGTTCGGCCACGGGCAGGGCGGCCCGGTCCTCCAGCAGGCAGCCGATCGTCTCCAGTGCATCGCCCTTGGTGCTGCCGATCAGGCCCACCGGCCCGCGCTTGATCCAACCCGTCGCATACAGGCCCGGCACCGGGGCGCCGTCGTGCCCGAGGACGCGGCCGCCGTCGTTGGGGACAACCCCGCGCTTGGCGTCAAAATCCACCTCGGGGAGCTCGGAGCCGAAGTAGCCGACGGCCCTGTACACGGCCTGGACGGGGTAGTCCACGAACTCCCCGGTGCCGCGGGCGTTGCCGGTGCCATCCAGCTCATTGCGCTCAAAACGGATGCCGGAGACCTTTCCAGCTCATTGCGCTCAAAACGGATGCCGGAGACCTTGCCGTCCGTGCCCAGGATTTGTACGGGCGTGTGCAGGAAGTGCAGGTGGAGGCGGCGCGACGCCGGCACCCGGGTTTCATCGTGTTCTTCAGCCAGCCAGTTGGTGAAGGTCTTCACGATGGTCTTGACCTGGTTGTTGGTCCGGATGGCGGCGTCGGAGGCCTCGTCGAAGTCGAAATCCTCTTCATACAGGACAATGTCCACGTCGCGGGAGTGGCTGAGCTCACGCAGTTCCAGCGGGGTGAACTTCACCTGCGCGGGGCCGCGGCGGCCAAAAATGTGCACATCCGTCACCGGGGACGCCTTCAACCCCTGATAAACGTTGTCCGCG
>CAJDTM010000073.1_pt1 | contig 34582 bp, 34 predicted proteins | sample 7389831 | NCBI WGS metagenome assembly CAJDTM01 (sample SAMEA7055656, study PRJEB34461) | soil metagenome | biome: terrestrial ecosystem; feature: Peninsula; material: soil | place: Antarctica | collected 2016
CAACCAGGCACACTGCCCCGTCATGGTCGTCAGGTAGCGCAGAAAGAGTCGGGACGTTGGTCGGGTGACTTGCAGCGGTGCCGTGCCGAACCGGCCCGCACCTTACCCGCAGCTGCGATTGAGTGCTGCCTGTTCGGCCCGGGCAAAGGCCTGTTCCAGGCCGACGACGGCGTCGCGGTAGTCGCCCGTGCCCGCCCGGTCCGTGTCGCCGCGCAGCTGCTGGGCGCGCGCCAGGGCCTTCGCCAAGGCGGACGTCAAGGGGTCGCGGACATCGGCCATCACCGGAAAGTCGATGGCGGCTCCAGGATCAAGTTCGTAGCGCGACCAGCACAACAGCACCGCATCGTGCCGGGAAGCCAGAACCGCCGCTTCAGCCTGGGCACGCTGGTTCTTGGCCAACAGCGCCTGCACTGCCAACCGCCGCGAGAGGGCCGCGTTGGCCCACCACCACGTGCCCACAGCCAGCAGCGCCAGCACGGCACCGGCGCCGCGATTCAGCACTGCTGTGATCAGGACCACCGGCAGCAGGACGACGAGCCCGGCAAAGACATACCAGAACCTTGAGTCGGGGTCGTGCTCCAAGGCCGGACGGACCTTCACCAGCCACACGGTTCCCGCGGTCGCCAGCACCACCAGAACCGACAGCACAATAGTTGCGGCCACGCCTGCCACGCCCATGATGACACCTCCTGGCACGGTCCGGAACTACCCCGTCCGGACGCCAACATGCAGGTCCCCAGTCATGGGATCCGCTACTTCCATTGCATGCCCTTTGCGGCGCCGGGTCAAGGGCCCGAGCCCGGGCCCCACGCCGTACCGCCGAGCGGCACTCCCGGAAGGGAATCGCGGGCGGCCCAAGGACACCGTGACCTGTTCCGCGCCGGATTCGCAGCTAACCGTGCGCGGGACACTGCCATGCGCCCGGTTCGGCACGGATGTGGCATACAACGGGACGTCCACGGTTCAGGCTCCGGCAGGGCCTGGCGGGCGTCGGCCGGGGGAGTGCGGTGCGGTCCTTCGGTCTTGTTGCTGATGCCGTGGAGCCTTCCTGCCCTGCGGGGGCGCGACCACGGTCACGTGGGGGGACTCCGGCACAATGTCTGTCTCAGCGAAGGCATACTTTCCCCCGCGCAGGGCGGAGGCGGCGGCGGCGAAAAGGCAGGCCACAATGGCAAAGCCAAAGGCGACGGCGAGGCCGTCGGCGAACGGGCCGGAAATCAAGGCCGGGAAGAAGCCGCGGCCCGTGAGGTAGGCGGAGTCGGACGGCGACAGGCCGGCCAGGGCGGCGGGCCCCACCAGCGTCCGGACCGGGTTGTAGCCGAGCAGGGAAGCAAACAGGACAGAAACCGGGGGCAGGGAGGCGACGCGTCCGGCGTCGGCCGCGCCGACGCCGTGGGCCATGAGTCCGCTGCTGAGTGTCGCCGGCAGGGTCCGTGCCAAGCCGGTCACCATGAGGGAAAAGAAGATGCCGATGGAGAGCACCATGGCGGAGTTTTGGAAGGTGGTGCTCATGCCGGCGCCCACCCCGCGGCGGTTGGGCGGCAGGCTGTTCATGATGCCGGCCCGGTTGGGCGCGGCGAAAAGCCCCATGCCGATGCCGTTGGCGAGCAGGGCGAGGGCAAAGGTCCAATAGTGGAAGTCCACGGGGAGCACCAGCAGCCACCAGAAGCTCAGCGCCGCCACCACCATTCCGCCGGTGGCCAGCAGGCGGGCGCCCATCCTGTCCGAAATCCAGCCGGACACCGGCCCGGCCACCAGAAAGCCGGCCGTCAGGGGCAGCATGTAGATTCCGGCCCACAGCGGCGTGCTGGCGAAGTCATAGCCGTGGCGGGGGAGCCAGATGCCCTGCAGCCAAATGATCAGGATGAACATCAGCCCCCCGCGCCCAATGGCGGACAGCAGGCTGGCCAGGTTCCCGGCCGTGAAGGCGCGGATCTTGAACAGCTTCAACTCGAACATTGGCTCCGCCACCCGCAACTCGATGGCCGCGAAGGCCACCAGCACCACGGTGCCGCCAATCAGGGCCGACAGTACCCACGGGTTGGTCCATCCCATGGTGTGCCCGCCATACGGCTGGATGCCGTAGGTGATGCCCACCAGCACGGCCACCAGCCCGACGGCGAAAGTGATGTTGCCCGGCCAGTCAAGCCGGGCCGGCTGCCGGATGCCGTTGTCATGAAGTTTCAAGTAGGCCCAGACCGTGCCGAAGATCCCGACCGGGACCGAGACCAGGAAAACCAGCCGCCAGTCGAGGGGGCCGAGCAGCCCGCCGATGATCAGGCCCAGGAAGGACCCGGCGATGCCGGCCACCTGGTTCAGTCCCAGGGCCAGTCCGCGCTGGTCGACCTTGAAGGCGTCCGTGATGATGGCGTTCGAATTGGCCATCAGCAACGCCCCGCCGACACCCTGCAGGACCCGCATGACGATCAGCCAGTAGACTCCCGGCACGCCGTCCAGCCACGTCGCCGCGAGCAGGATGGAAAAGACCGTGAAAATGGCGAAGCCGGCGTTGTACATCTTCACGCGACCGAACATGTCCCCGAGCCGGCCAAAGCTGACGACGAGGACGGCCGTGACCACCATGTAGCCCATGATCAGCCACAGCAACAGGGAAGTGTTGCCGGGGGCCAGCGGGTTGATGCCCACGCCACGGAAAATGTCGGGCAGGGCAATGAGCAGGATGGATGCGTTGATGGTGGCCATCAGCACGCCCAGGGTGGTGTTGGAAAGCACGATCCACTTGTAATGCGGGCTGGCAAGGTCGCGGTCGCGCCGCGCCCGGGCATGCGCCACTTTGGCGGTGGTGTTTTTCAATCGCGCTTGGGCCACAGTCTTCGCACTCCCTGGCAAGTTTTCACGTCCACGGGCAGCGGCTGGTGGTTACCTCTGTCAACTAATAATCCTAGTCCGGCCGCCGCCGCGCGACGCTGGGAACTTCCCGTCAATTCCGTGGCCGGCACTCGCGGGCGCCCCGTCATTTTCCTGCCCGGAACTTCTGATAATCTGGCCCTATCCACGGTCCCCACAGCGCTATCCCTTGCTGGCTGCGACTAATGGGTGGACACTTGTTTTTCGTCGCACAGTTTGAGGAGCGCCCATGCATTTGACCCCCCGTGAACAAGAAAAGCTCATGATCGTGGTGGCCGCCGACCTGGCCCGGCGCCGGCAGGCCCGCAGCCTCAAGCTCAACCATCCCGAAGCCGTCGCGATCCTCAGCTACGAGCTCATTGAAGGCGCCCGCGACGGGCGCAGCGTCGCAGAGCTGATGAGTTGGGGCAGCACCATCCTGGACCGGGACGATGTCATGGACGGCGTGGCCGAGATGATCAAGGATGTCCAGGTGGAGGCGACCTTCCCGGACGGCACCAAGCTCGTCACCGTCCACAACCCCATCCGGTGACCCCTCCACCACCCACCCTGCCTGCCACGAAAGGCCTGCCATGATTCCGGGCGAATACATTCTCCGAACAGACCCCATCACCTGCAACGCCGCACAGACGGGCAGGCCGCTGCAAGTGACCAACCGCGGCGACCGCCCCGTCCAGGTCGGCTCGCACTACCACTTTTTCGAGGTCAACAACGCCCTGGAATTTGACCGGAACGCAGCCTATGGCGCGCGCCTGGACATCCCGGCGGGCACGGCCGTGCGTTTTGAACCCGGAGACGCTAAAACCGTCCGGCTGATCCCGCTCGCCGGAACCCGCGAGGTGCACGGCCTCCAGGACCGGGTCAACGGCCCGCTCGGCGCCGCACCGGCCAAGGACGGCAGCAAATGAGCTTTGAGCTGAGCCGCAAGCAGTACTCCGACCTCTACGGCCCGACCACCGGCGACGCCGTCCGCCTGGCCGACACGGAACTTTTTGCCGAGATCGAGCACGACCTCACCACCTACGGCGAGGAAGTGGTGTACGGCGGAGGCAAGGTCATCCGCGACGGCATGGGCCAAAACGGCCAGCTGGTCCGTGATGCGGACATTCCGGACACTGTCATCACCAACGCCATCGTGTTGGACTACACCGGCATCTACAAGGCGGACGTCGCCCTGCGCGACGGCCACATCTTCAAGATCGGCAAGGCCGGCAACCCGCAAATTTCCGACGGCGTGGACATCACCATTGGCGTCGCCACGGACATCATTGCCGGCGAGGGCAAGATCCTCACCGCCGGCGGCATCGACTCCCACGTCCACTTCGTCAGCTCCGACCAGATTCCCGTGGCGCTGGCTTCCGGAATCACCACCCTCATTGGCGGTGGCACCGGCCCCTCGGACGCGTCCAAGGCCACCACAGTCACCCCCGGCGCCTGGCATATCGGCCGGATGCTCCAGGCGGTGGACAACATGCCCATCAACATCGGGCTGTTGGGCAAGGGCCACGCCAGCGCCCGGGAGCCGCTGGCCGAGCAGGTCCGAGCCGGCGTGATCGGGCTGAAGGTCCATGAGGACTGGGGCTCCACCACGTCCTCGATCGACATGTCCCTGCGCGTCGCCGACGAATTCGACATCCAGGTGGCCATCCACACGGACACTCTCAACGAGTGCGGCTTTGTCGAGGACACCATTGCGGCCATTGCCGGCCGGGTGATCCACACCTTCCACACCGAAGGTGCCGGCGGCGGCCACGCCCCGGACATCATCAAGGTGGCCGGGCTGCCCAACATACTGCCGGCCTCGACCAACCCCACGCTGCCCTACACGGTCAATACCATTGACGAGCACCTGGACATGCTCATGGTCTGCCACCACCTCAGCCCGGACATTCCCGAGGACGTGGCCTTCGCCGACTCACGGATCCGCAAGGAGACCATTGCCGCCGAGGACGTGCTCCATGACATGGGCATCTTCTCCATCACCTCCTCCGACTCCCAGGCCATGGGACGGGTGGGTGAGGTGGTGCTGCGCACCTGGCAGGTGGCCGACGCCATGAAGCGCCAGCGCGGCAAGTACGACGACGACCCCCCGGTGGGCGACAACGCCCGGCTCAAGCGCTTTGTTGCGAAGTACACGATCAACCCGGCCATCGCCCATGGCATCGCCGATTCCGTCGGCAGCGTCGAGGAAGGCAAGTTTGCCGACCTGGTGCTCTGGGACCCGGCGTTCTTTGGCGTCAAGCCGGAGATGGTCATCAAGGGAGGCCAGATGGTCATGAGCGTCATGGGCGACCCCAACGCCTCCATCCCCACCCCGCAGCCACGGACGCTGCGCAGCAACTTTGCCGCCCTGGGCCGGGCCGTGCATTCCTCCTCCATCACCTTCCTTTCCCAGGCAGCGATCGATGCCGGCGTGCCCGCGCAGCTGGGGCTCCAGCATGAGGTGAGGGCCTGCCACGGCATCAGGAACCTGACGAAGACCTCCATGAAGCACAACGGTGCGACCCCGGACATCCAAGTGGACCCGGAGACGTACGAGGTCCGTGTGGACGGCGAAGTTGTCACGGCCGAGCCTTCCAGTGTGCTGCCCATGGCCCAGCGCTACTTCCTGTTTTAAAGGAGAAACCTTGATTATCGAAGCCATTCTCGGCAACAAGTTCGACCCCGCAACAGCTGACTTCAATCCGGAAATACTGGAAAAACTCCATGAGGAACGGGTGGTCCTGCCCTCGTCCCTGTTGGTGAAGCGCATCCAGCGCGTCACCACCGACCACGGCCGCGAGCTGGGCATCCGCCTGGCCGGCGAATCCGTGGCCGACCTCCGCGACGGCGACGTGCTGTATGCCGATGACAAGGACGCCATCGTCATCTCCGTCGAGCACACGGACGTCCTGGTCATCGCCCCGCAGTCCGTACAGCAGATGGGCGTCGTGGCGCACAACCTGGGCAACCGGCACGTGCAGGCGCAGTTCTTCGGTCCGGACAGTGAATACGAAGCCGAGGTCATGGTCCTCACGTACGACCACACGGTGGAGGACTACCTCAAGCACGTCGGCGTCCCGTACTCGCGCCAGGAACGCGTCATGCCTGTGCCGTTCCGTCATGCCGAGCACACGCACTGACATGGCAGCCTCTGCCCCCGCATACTTCCTGCCGCTGCTGCAGTTGGGCGATTCGGCCCTGCCCACCGGCGCTTTCAGCCATTCCCTGGGCCTGGAAAGCTATTTGCACAGCGGCCGCGTCCACGACGAGGCAACGTTTGCCGACTGGCTGGGACAGTTCATCCGCATCCAACTCGTCCACAGCGACGGACTGGCCATCCGTTTTGCCCTCGAGGCGGAAACGGACGCCGATCTGCACCGCGTCGACCGGGAACTGCACGCCGCCGCCCTGCCACGGCAGATCCGGGAGGCCGGCACCAAGATGGGTGCCCGCATGATCGATATCGCGCTTTCCGTGCACCCCTGCCCTGGCCTGGCGTCCTACGCGGACGACGTCGCGGCGGGCCGCTGCGCCGGCCACCCGGCCCTGGCCTTTGCCGTCGCGGGGAAGGCGCTGGGCGTGCCCCTTGCCGAACTGTTGTGTACCTACCTGTTTTCCGCTGTCACTTCGCTGACGCAGAACGCCATCCGCGGCATTCCACTCGGCCAGGACGCGGGGCAGCGCGTACTGGCCGGTGCCCATGCGGAGGTGCGGGACGCCGTCGCACGCATCCAAACGCTGGCACGGGAAGATTTTGGCGTGACCGCACCAGGGCTGGAAATCGCCCAAATGCAGCATGAACGCCAGCGCGCCCGCATGTTCATGTCCTGACACCACTGTTCCAAGGAGAACCCATGAAACCCATCAAGATCGGCATCGGCGGACCGGTTGGTGCCGGCAAGACCCAGCTCGTGGAGCGGTTGACCCGCGCCCTGGACGGCCAGGTTTCCTGCGCCGCCATCACCAACGACATCTACACGATTGAAGACGCCAAAATCCTGGCGGCGAACGGCGTACTGCCACTGGAGCGGATCATCGGCATCGAGACCGGCGGCTGCCCGCACACCGCCATCCGTGAGGACACCTCCATGAACTCGGCGGCAGTGGCGGAGCTGGAGGCCCGGCTGCCCGGACTGCAGCTGATCTTCATTGAATCCGGCGGGGACAACCTGTCCGCCACGTTCAGCCCGGAGCTCGTGGACTTCTCCATCTACATTATCGATGTGGCCCAGGGGGAGAAGATTCCGCGCAAGGCCGGACAGGGCATGATCAAGGCGGACCTGTTCATCATCAACAAGACCGACCTGGCCCCGTACGTTGGCGCCGACCTCTCCGTCATGGAAGCCGACACCCTCGAGTTCCGCGGGCACAAGCCATACTGCTTCACGAACCTCAAGACCGACGACGGCCTGGACAATGTCATTGACTGGCTCAGGCGCGACGTGCTCATGCTTGACCTGGAATCGCGGTGATCGAAACCGCCGCCGTTGGCCGCCTGGCCGCCCCTGGCGAATGGGCCGGCACGCTCTCCCTGGACATTGAGGCGCGCCGCGGACGATCCGTGGCCGGGCGGCAGTTCCACGACGGCGCGCTGCGGATCCTGCGCCCGCACTACCTGGACACGTCGGGGCAGGCCTGCTTTGTGGTCATCAACCCGGGCGGCGCCTACTTTGGCGGGGACAACTACCTAATTGAGGTTGACGTGGCAGCCGGCGCCCAGCTGCTGCTCACCACACAGTCCGCCACCAAGATCTACCGCACACCCGGCAGCCGCGCCGAACAGCACCTGCACCTGAGGCTCGGCCCGGGTGCCCGGCTGGAGCATCTCCCGGACCAGCTCATCGCCTACCGGGAGGCCTCCTATACCCAGGTCACCACGGTGGACATGGACCCTACGTCGTCCCTGGTCATGGCCGAGGTCATCACGCCGGGCTGGTCACCGGACGGGGAGCTGTTCCGTTATGACGAGGTCCGCCTGCGCACCGAAATTTCGATTGCCGGCAGACTCACCGTCCTGGACAACCTCCTCATCCGTCCCGGCCGGGGCACCCCGGTGGGGGGCCTGTGCAATCTTTCGCACCACACGCACCTGGGATCCCTGCTGGTCATGGACGCCCGGGTGGACGCCGCCTTGGCGGACCGGCTGCACGCCGCGGTGTCACGCCTTGACCCGGAGGGGCAGCTGGGCATCACGCTTCTGGATGGCCCCGGCCTGGTCCTGCGCGCGCTCTCCCACTCCACTGAACGGCTCAACGCAGTGGTGGGCGCCGGCGTCGACCTGCTTCGCGGGCTCTGGGCCGGCCAGGAACCCCTGAACCTCAGGAAATATTGATGACCGCCACCGCCCGGACCGGCTACCTGGAACGCGAACAACGTCCCGTGGCCCACCGCGTCGGGGCCACCTTTGGCGCCGTGGCGCTGCTGCACCTGACGGTGGCGGGCCTGCTCTTGTATTCCGCCCTGGCGGACCCGCACCCGCTGGCGTTCGGGCTGGTCCTTACGGCCTACCTGGCCGGGATCAAGCACAGCTACGACTGGGACCACATCGCTGCCATCGACAATTCCAGCCGCAAGTTCGCCGCCCAGGGCCGCGCCCCGGTCAGCGTCGGCTTCGCCTTCAGCCTGGGGCACAGTTCGGTGGTGCTGCTGGCCGGGGTGCTTGTGGCCGGTGGCGCCGGGATCATGGGCGCCGTGCTGCACGACGGTTCAGCCGCAAACATGGCCTTGGCCGTATGTGGCGCGGGGGTTTCGGCCCTGTTCCTGCTGGTGATCGGACTGTTCAATGGGGCGGCGTTCCTGCAGGCCAATGCCCTCTTCCGGCGGGTGCGTGCCGGGGGAACGGTTGACGGGGGCGAGCTCGCCCCCACGGGGGTGGTGGCCCGGCTGCTGGAGCGGCCCCTCTCCCGTGTGAAACGCCCGCGCGACATTTACGTGCTGGGGTTCCTGTTTGGCCTGGGCTTCGACACGGCGTCCACGATCGCGTTCCTGCTGCTCACAGCCTCCGCCGCCCTTGCGGGGATCTCGATCGGGGCGCTGCTGGCACTTCCCCTGGCCTTTGCCGCCGCCATGACCCTGTGCGACACCGCCAACGGAATGGCCATGATGAAAATGTACCGTTCGGCCATCATGAACCCGCAGCGCAGGATCGGCTTCAACATGGTGGTCACCGGGCTCTCCGCCACGTCCGCACTGTTCATCTCCGTGCTGACCATCGCCGCCGTACTGCACGGCACGCTGGGCCTGACGGACCCGGTCACGACGTGGCTGTCCGGCCTGGACCTGGGCCACGCGGGGCTGTTGCTGGTGAGCCTGTTCCTGGCCGTGTGGGGGATCGCCGCGGCGGGCTGGCGCCGGCGGCCGGACGTCAGGGCAGGCGCGGGCCAAGGGCCATCATGATGGACAGTGACATCAGCACCACCAGGGCGTACCGGAACATGCGGCGTGCCCACGCTGCCTCGGCATCGCCAGCCTGCCCGCGCACGCCCAGCCCTATCCAACCCAGCCCTATCCAACCCAGGCACAGCAGCCCCATCCCCGCGGTATAGCCCCAGCCGGCCAGCCCAAAAACCTGGGGGAGCAGCGCCACCACCGTGAACGCAATGGTGTAAAGCAGGATTTGGACCTTGGCCCTTGCGGGGCCGCGGACCACTGAGATGACCGGAACCCCGGCCTTGGCGTACTCTCCCTGCCGGTAGATGGAGATGGAATAGAACGCGGGCAGTTGCCAGAGGAACAGCATCAGGAACGCGATGGCGGCTCCGGCGTCGAACGCGCCGCGGGCGCCAAGGTAGCCGCCAAGGATGGGTGCGGCACCGGAAATGCTTCCCACCAGGGTCCCGTGGACGGACTTCCGCTTGGAGAGCATGCCGTAGAGCACCACATAGGCCAGATAGCCGCCCAGGCCCACTGCCACCACCAGCGGGTTGGTCCACGCCGCCAGCACCGCCACGCCCGCCACGCCGAGCAGGACCGAATAGGCCACGGCCCTGCCCGCCTGGACGGTGCCCGTGACGGTGGCGCGCTTCCTGGTCCGTTCCATGACCGTGTCTATGTCACGATCAAGTACATTGTTCAACACGCACGCCGACGCAATGACCAGCGACGTGCCGATGCACACGGCAGTGAACAGGAACCAGTCGACCCGGCCCGGGCTGGCGAACAGGAAGCCGGCGGCTGCGGTGAGGACATTGCCATAGAGGACCCCGGGCTTGGCCAGTGAGTAGTAGCGCACCACTGAATCCCGCCAGCCGCTGCCGGCGGCGCGGGCGGCCAGGGCGCCGTCGGTGCCGTCGGTGCCGCCTGTGCCGTCGACCGGGTCCCGGCCGCCACAACGGCGCGGGGGTGGTGGGGGACGGCGCGCAGCCATGCGGGAGCCTTTCGAAACGGGACTGGTCAATCCAGCATATCGACATCGCGGCGCGCCCTGCCGGTTACTTTTCGTCACAGCTGAGACGGACCGTAACGTTTCCAGCTCCGATTGTTGAGTCCTAACGATTCACCGCCATTCCGGGCCGGGAGGGTGCCGGGGAGCCCTGCCGGCACCTACCCTGAACTTGCCCGAAACCTATGAACCCAAGGGGTTGAATCCAATGAGAAAGATCAAGTCATGGCTGGCAGTGTTGGGGCTGCTGGCAGCATTCATTTTCATCGCGCCCAGCCAGGCGCAGGCAGCACCGTACTGCGGAATTACCTGGGGGTCGCTGGCCAAGTCGGCCGGAACCATCTCCAGCGCCTCCATCAGCAACATCAGGGCCGGCCGGCACACCTGCTTTGACCGCCTGGTGGTCGATGTCAGCGGCCCAGCCGGCGGCTACAACATAGCGTATGTCAGTGCCGTCCACCGGCCCGGCAGCGGAGCCGTGGTGCCGCTGCGCGGTGGTGCGTTCCTGCAGGCCACGGTGAAGAATCCCACGTACAACGTGGACACCGGCGCCTCCGTCTACCGGCCCGCCGACGCTGGGGAACTGGTCAACACTGCAGGATTTGCGACGTTCCGGCAGGTGGCGCTGGCGGGCAGTTTCGAGTCTCAGACCACCCTGGGACTGGGGGTCCGTGCGCGCCTGCCGTTCAACGTATTCGTCTTGGACGGACCGGGGCACCAAACGCGGCTGGTCATTGACGTGGCCCACCGCTGGTAGCCAGGTCAGCGTTCCGGCTCGGTGCCAAGCTCAAAGCGCAGGCCGTTGACTGCCGTGGGGACGATCTCCACATACGTGTATTTGCGGGTGCGTATCCATGGCACCAGCGGCAGCCGGTCCAGGGCATCAATTTCGTGTTGTGATTCAACCACCCGGGCCGTACCCTCGACCACCACGCTCCAGGCGTTGTTCTCGGCCAGGCCGTCGATTTCAAAGGCCACGGAGTCGTTGATGGTCAGCTCGGCCAGCTTGGTGCCGGGGTTGGTACGCATCAGCAGCTTGCCGTCGTGGGCGAGGTAGTTGATGGGGAAGATCTGCGGGACGTTGGAGACGCTGGTTGCCAGCCGGCCGAACCGGGTGTGTTCCAAAAAGCGCCAGGCGTCCTCGGCAGACATTCGTGTTCCGGGATGCTCATCATTTGCCGTCATGGATCGATTATGCCCCATGGGGCGGTGCGCCTGCGCTTTCCCGCAGAATGACCTCACCGGATATGGCGGCACTGGTCCCGCGCAGCGGCTCCAACGCGGCCGAGGCGGCAAGACGGCCGATCTCCTCCAGCGGCAACCGGTAGGTGGTCAGGCCGGGGGAGTGGTCGCGGAGGGTGGGGATGTCGTCAAATCCCGCCACCTGCACGTCCCGGGGGACGCGCAGGCCGCGCGCCCGCAGCGCCGTCATGGCGCCCAGCGCCATGACGTCGTTCGCTGCCAGGATGCACAGGCCTCCGCCGGCGGCGGCGCCCCCCCCGCCTTCCTCCTCCCCAGGGGGAGATCCGGCGGTGATGCCCAACACGTCCAGGCATTCGACCATGGCGTCAAAACCGCCCTGGCGGTTGAAGGACCCCGTCACTACGGCGAGTGGTTCAACGCCCGCCGCATCGAGGGCTTCACGAAAACCCTCCGCCCGGTGCCTGGCAGTGTTGCGCTCGGGCGGCCCGGCCAGGATGGCGAAGCGGGTGTTGCCACGCTCCAGCAGGGCGCCGGCCAGGGACGCGGCCCCCTGCCTGTTGGCAACGATCAGTGACTGCGCCCCCGGAATGGCGCTCTCACCGAGCACCACAACCCGCCCGCCGTTGTTGATGTAGCGGCCCAGTGCCCGCGAGAGCCGGGGATCTTCGTCCAACGGGCGCGACGCCGCCAGAATGATCGCGTCCGTGCGGTAGGAGATGAAGGCATTGACAGCGGCCAGTTCGGCGCCGCCCGCCGCTTCGGCATCCCCGGTGATGTCAGTGCCTGCCAGCAGCACCTGGCAGCGGTGGTGCAGCGCCGATACCTGGACGCCGTGGGCAATGGCGGAAAAGTAGGGGTCGGCAATGTCGTGGACCACCAGGCCCACCAGGCCGGTGGAGGAGCGTGCCAGCGCCTGCGCCTGCGCGTTCGCCACGTAGCCCAGGTCCTCGGCCGCGGCCCTGACACGGTCCGCGATGGCCGGGGCCGGAGTTCGGGCGGAACCGTTCAGGACCCGGGAGGCTGTGGCCAGCGACACGCCCGCCTGGCGTGCCACTTCGGTTAGTTTGACGCTCACGTGTGGGTCCTTGTCGTGGCCGGGGTCGGATGCATCCGGAGGGCTGCCAAGATTGGCCCTTGACCGGGTGCTAAGTTCAGCATATATTGGAAAGCGCTTTCCACCCGTCCAACCACGCCGCATCCGCCGGCACGGGCAGACCACTACTTCCAGGAGTTTCCGCCATGCTGACAGCAGCTTCAGAGCAAACTGAAACCGCCACCGCCGCCAGCCGCCCCGCGGCCATCCGCATCGCCATGAACGGCATCACCGGCCGCATGGGCTACCGCCAGCACCTGCTGCGCTCCATCCTGCCGCTGCGGGACTCCGGCCTGGTCCTGGAGGACGGCTCCAAGGTGGCCATCGAACCGATCCTGGTGGGACGCAGCGAGGCCAAGGTGCGCGAACTCGCCGAACTTCACAACGTGGAGCACTGGACCACCGACCTCGACGCCGTCATCGCGGACCCCACGGTCGACGTCGTCTTTGACGCTTCCATGACCAGCCTGCGGGCAGCCACCCTGAAGAAGGCCATGGCCAACGGCAAGCACATCTTCACCGAAAAGCCCACGGCCGAAACGCTCGAAGAGGCCATCGAACTGGCCCGCATCGGCAAGGACGCCGGCATCACCGCCGGCGTAGTGCACGACAAGCTGTACCTGCCCGGCCTGGTGAAACTGCGCCGGCTCGTCGAAGAGGGCTTCTTCGGCCGCATCCTCTCCATGCGTGGCGAATTCGGCTACTGGGTGTTTGAAGGCGACCACCAGTCCGCCCAGCGCCCCTCCTGGAACTACCGCAAGGAAGACGGCGGCGGCATGACCACCGACATGTTCTGCCATTGGAACTACGTGCTCGAGGGCATTATCGGCCGGGTTTTGAGCGTCAATGCCAAGACCGCCACACACATTCCTACGCGCTGGGATGAGGCGGGCAGGGAGTATGCGGCCACGGCCGACGACGCCGCGCAAATCGACGGCACGCACGGCTCCGCCGTCGCCGGCCTGAACAAGTGCGTGGCCCAGCAGCGTGCCCACACGCCCAAGCCCGTCTGGAACCCGGACCTGCCCGTCACCGAATCCTTCCGCTCCCAGTGGCAGGAAGTTCCGGCCAACGCCGACCTGGACAACGGCTTCAAGCTGCAGTGGGAGGAGTTCCTGCGCGACGTCATCGCCGGCCGCGAACACCGCTTCGGCCTGCTGTCCGCAGCCCGCGGCGTGCAGCTGGCCGAGCTGGGCCTGCAGTCCTCGGCCGAGCGCCGCACCCTTGACATCCCGGAAATCGAGCTCTGACCATGGCCATGACACTGACGCTTCCGCTGCCCGACGGCGGCCTGGAGCCCATGTCACGCCCAAGGTGCTGGGCAACAACACCCCCGGAGCGCCCGCGGACATCGACTGGGATGCCACCCTGGCGTTCCGGCGCGAGCTGTGGAGCTGGGGGTTGGGCATTGCCGACGCCATGGACACCGCCCAGCGCGGAATGGGCCTGGACTGGGCCTCCACCCGGGAACTCATCCGCCGCAGCGCCGCCGAGGCCGCACGCATCGCCACCCCGGAGCGCACCGTCCGTGACCTCCTCGCCTGCGGCGCGGGCACAGACCAGTTGGACCCGGCCGCCGTCGAACCCGGTGCCGCCGGCCTGGACGCCGTGCTGGCGGCGTACCGTGAACAAATTGCCGTGGTCGAGGCGTCCGGGGCCAAGGTCATCATCATGGCCTCCCGGGCGCTGGCCAAGGCCGCCTCGGGCCCGGAAGACTACCTGGCCCTCTACGGCACCCTGCTTTCCGAAGTCAGGGAGCCGGTGGTGCTGCACTGGCTGGGCACCATGTTCGACCCCGCCCTGGCCGGCTACTGGGGCAGCGGGGACGTCGCAGAGGCCACCGCCACGTTCCAGAAATTGATCCGCTCCCACTCCGACAAGGTGGACGGGGTGAAAGTTTCCCTGCTCGACGCCGGCCATGAGGTGGCGCTGCGGGCCAGCCTTCCGGGGGACGTGCGCCTGTACACGGGCGACGACTTCAACTACCCGGAACTGATCGACGGCGACGGCACGCACCACTCGGACGCGTTGCTGGGCATCTTCGCCGCCATCGCCCCGGCCGCCTCCACGGCCCTGCAGGAGTACGACGCCGGCCGCCCGGCGCAGGCCCGTGCCATCCTGGACTCCACGCGCCAACTGGGACTGCACATCTTCGAAGCACCAACGTACTACTACAAGACGGGGATCGTCTTCCTGGCCTGGCTGAACGGCCACCAGGACGGCTTCCAGATGGTCGGTGGCCTGCACTCCGGCCGAGACATCAACCACCTGGTGACGTTGTTCCGGCTCGCGAACACGGCAGGGCTGCTGCTGGAACCGGAACTGGCCGCCACCCGCATGGCCTGCTTCCTGAACGCCGCCGGCGTCCGCTCCGCCGTCTCCTCCACCGCCCCGGCAGGGGCGCCCGCATGAGCACCTTCGACAGGCTGTCCATCAACACCGCCACCATCAAGAAGGCCACGCTCGCCGAAGCCCTCGAACTGAGCAAGGCCGCAGGCCTGTCCCACATCGGCCTGTGGCGTGACAAGGTCGCCGACGTGGGCCTGGACACGGCCGTGGACCTCGTCAAGGCCTCCGGCCTGCAGGTTTCCAGCCTGTGCCGCGGCGGCTTCCTCACCGCGGCCGACGCCCCCGGGCAGGCTGCCGCCCTGGCCGACAACCACGCGGCCATCCTCGAGGCTGCGGCGCTGGGCACCACGGAGATCATCATGGTGGTGGGCGGGCTGCCGGACTTCAGCGTCTCTCCGGGTGCCGTGGACCGCACAGCGGGGGACCGGACAGCGGGGGAAGCCGCCGGTGGGCCTTCCGGGCCGGCCGGCGGCAAGGACCTCGTGCTGGCCCGCCGGCGCGTGGCCGAGCGCCTCGCCGAACTGGTGCCGTTCGCGCTGGACCACGGCGTCCGCCTGGTCCTGGAGCCGCTGCATCCCATGTACGCCGCCGACCGCGCCGTGCTCTCCACACTGGGGCAGGCCCTCGACCTGGCCGCCCCGCACCCGGCAGCCGCCGTCGGCGTCGTCGTGGACACCTTCCACGTCTGGTGGGACCCGTCCCTGCGCGAACAGATTGCCCGCGCCGGCGCCGGGGGGCGCATCGCCTCCTACCAGGTGTGCGACTTCAACCTGCCCATTGCCGCCGATGCCCTCCTGTCCCGAGGTTTCATGGGCGACGGCGTGATCGACTTCGCCTCGATCGGAGCCTGGGTGTCCGAGGCCGGGTACAGCGGTGTTGTCGAAGTGGAAATCTTCAACGAGGACATTTGGAACCAGCCCTACGCTACAGTGATTGACACCGTGAAGGCCCGCTTCACCGAACTGGTGGCCCCGCACCTGGGCTAGCGCCGGTGGAGGAGGCTTCCGCGTCGCCTTCGTCCATTCCGGTTCCGCCAACAAAGTCCCGTCGTGGCCCGGTCCGGGACTACCGGGTCACGTCGACGATTTTGTCGTCGCCCGGTCGGGGATCGCCACGGCCGTCTGTATTGTTCGTCAGGACATACAGGCGCCTGTCCTGCGTCAATGTGACGTCGCGGAGGCGGCCCAACCCGCCGACCAGGACGGCGTGGGCCTTGGGTGTCCCCGCCAGGTCAACCACCCAGAGGCGTTCCCCGCGCAGCGCCGCCATGTACAGCGTGGTGCCGTTGACGGCGATGCCGCTGGGACTTGCCTCGTCCGGGCGCCACACGAGGACCGGATTCGTGAATTGGGCCAGGTCTGCGCCGCCGATCCCTTCCACGACGGGCCAGCCGTAGTTCCCGCCGGCCTTGATCTGGTTGAGTTCATCCCAGGTGTCTTGGCCGAACTCCGAGGCCCACATGCGACCCTGTCCGTCCCAGGCCATGCCCTGGACGTTGCGGTGTCCCATGCTCCAAACCGGGCTGTCCGGGAAGGGATTGCCCGCGGGAATGCTGCCGTCGGGCCCTAGCCGAAGAATCTTGCCGGACAGCGATGACCTGCTTTGGGCATTGGCCCCGTTGCCGGCGTCGCCCGTCCCCACGTAGAGCATGCCGTCGGGCCCAAAGGCGATACGCCCGCCGTTGTGGTTTGACGCCTTGGGGATGCCCTGCACTATGACGGTGTCGGCGCCCAGCGACCGCGTGCCCGCGGAGCCGGTGAGCGGCATGCGGACCACCCTGTTGTCCGTTTCGGTGGTCAGGTAGGCATACAGGTCAAGGCAGCCCGTGTGCGGATCGGGGCTGGGATTGTCCGCGCAGCCGCCCAGCCGCACGGCCAGGCCCAGCAGTCCGCCCTCGCCCTGGTGCACCACCCCTGGAACCACGCCCACCAAGTGTTTGGCGCCCGACGCCGACACCTCCACCACCTGTCCCGTGTCCCGTTCACTCACCAGGATGGTGTGGTCGGCCAGGGCGGCCATGGACCACGGGGCAGTCAGGCCCTCCACCTGGACGGTGCCCTCCCCGGCGGGCGCGCCGGCCGGGGCCGGCACGGCCGCAGCCGTGGATGGGCGGGGTTCAGCCGTGGTGGCAGTGCAGGACGCCAGGGCAGCCCCCGTGGCCAGCGCCGCGGCAACAAAAAGCAGCCGGAAGACGCGGATCCGTGTCCGGCCCGGTGGCCGCTGCGCCGTTCGTGCCATCCGCCGAGCCTACCCCGGATGGGATTGCGGGCACAGGCCGCTGCCGGCAGGTCACCGGGTGGAGCGCGTCAGCGGCCCTTGACGGGGATGCCGTTGCGCGTCATGGATTCCGCATAGGCCTTGGCCGATTCCAGCAGCCAGCCCTTCTGCCGCTCCGCCGACCCGGCAAAGCTGCGCCCGCTCAGGGAACGGACCTTGTAAATGCCGAAGCCGCGCTTGTACAGCATGGGGCCCTGGGCTTTCAGAAGTTGGTCCGCCAGGCGGTGCGCCTCGGTGCCGTGCGCCACCAGGGCGGAGGCGCGCGGGACCAGCGTCATGAACTTGGCCAGCGGACGCAGCCCCTGCTCTATCTGCGGTGCCGTAAGGCGGCCGTTGGGCCGGCCGGGCGTAAACCAGGGGTGGACGTTCCAGGGCATGACGCAGCTGGGGCGCAGGCCAAGCTGCCAGTGAATGCCCAGCAGGCGGGTGGCCGCCTGCTCATCGCCTGCCGTGATAAAGCCGGACGGATCCATCTCTCCCACGTTGGAGAACAAACTGATGATCCGGCACTCGTCAATGTCGTGAACCGGATCGACATACGCAACCTGCTGCTCCGGCCGGGCCTGTGCCAGGGAGTCGCAGAGTTCGGTAACAGGTGAGATGTTCTCGTCATAACGACGGGTCCAGAGCTGTTCACGCAGTGATTCAGTTGCCACGGGTGTCATTGAGGGCTTGGTCTCCTTGAGGGTGTCGGTGATGTGACCGGCACTTCCCCAAAAGCGCCATGGTCAGACATTTCAGACTATCAATCTTCGGCCGTCCACGGGCGCGTGGAGTTTGTGCTAGCGCTCTGCGCCGGCACGAAGTGTGAGAAAGTCAACAACGTATTTGCGGGGCGGGGCGGACCTGCGCGCCCTGCCGGGCCGCCTGCATCGACCGGTATTTGGACGGGACGGCGGATTCGCGGGCCCCTGTGAGAAAATGGAGGGCATGCGCCCCATGCAACACTCCAGCAAACTAGCCAATGTACGTTATGAACTGCGCGGCCCCATTCTCCACGCGGCCCAAAAGATGGAAGCGGAGGGGCACAGGATTTTGCGCATGAACCTGGGCGACACCGCACCCTTTGGCTTGGAGGCGCCGGAATCCATTGTGGTGGACATGATCCACCACCTGCGCGGCGCCCAGGGGTACAGCGACTCGAAAGGCATCTTTTCCGCCCGGACCGCCATCTCCCAGTACTACCAAACCAAGGGCCTGATGCAGATCGGGGTCGAGGACATCTTCGTGGGCAACGGCGTCAGCGAGCTCATTTCCATGACCCTGCAGGCTTTCCTGGAAATCGGCGACGAGGTGCTGATCCCGGCGCCGGACTACCCGCTGTGGACCGCCTCGGTTACACTGACCGGCGGCGTCCCCGTCCACTACCTGTGCGACGAGGACAACCAGTGGTGGCCTGACATGGCGGACGTGGCGGCCAAGATCACCCCGGCGGCCCGGGCCATCGTGCTCATCAACCCGAACAATCCCACAGGTGCGGTGTACCCGCGGCACATCCTGGAGCAGTTCGTGGACTTGGCTCGGGAGCACAACCTGGTCATTTTCGCCGACGAGATTTACGAGAAGATCCTTTACGACGGCCGCACGCACATCCACATGGCCTCCCTGGCCGAGGACGTCTGCATGCTGACCTTTAGCGGGCTGTCCAAGGCCTACCGGATGCCCGGGTACCGTGCCGGCTGGGTGGCGCTGTCCGGGCCGCGCATGGCCATGGCCGACTTCAAGGAATCGCTGGAACTTCTCGCCTCGCTGCGGTTGTGCTCCAACGTTCCGGCGCAGCACGCGATCCAGACTTCGCTGGGCGGTTACCAGAGCATCAACGACCTCACCAGGCCCGGGGGCCGCCTCTGCGAACAGCGAAGCCGGGCCGCAGAGCTGCTTAACGCGCTGCCGGGCGTTTCCTGTGTGCCGGCCGCCGGGGCCATGTACCTGTTCGTCAAGCTGGACCCGTCGATGTACCGCATTGAAAGCGATGAAAAGTTCGTGATCGACCTGCTTCAGGACCAAAAGATCCTGGTCTCCCACGGCACCGCCTTCCATTGGCCCACCCCCGACCATTTCCGGTTTGTCCTGCTGCCGTCCGTCGGTGACATCGAGGAGGCCGTGCGGCGGATCTCCTCGTTCCTCGCCCTGTACCGCAGCAAGGCCGCCCTCGCCCCCGCCTGAGCCAAAGGCAGTGGCGGAGGGCCGCCGGCAGGAGCCACTGTTGCACGGGGTTGGCCGGGGTCGGGGTGGTTGGGGTCGGGGTGGTTGGGCTCAGGCGCCGATGCCGGCCATGAGCGCGGCACCCCAGACCACCAGGCCGGCACCGAGGCGACGGGGAATTGTGCGGCCGGGGACCACCTTTTCAAGGAGCATGCCTGCGGCCAACAACGCAATCCACCACAGGTTCATCACGCCGAGCACAAACAGCACTGCCATCAATGCCCAGCAGCATCCAACGGACAGCGCCCCATGGTGCAGCCCCAAGGCGAGAGCGCCCGCCCGGCCATTGTGCCAATGGTTCATCAGGAAGCCCACGGGCGTGCGGCATTGCCGCAGGCACGCCTGCTTGAGCCCGGGAAACTGGTAGGCGCCGGCAACCACCAGCAGCACACCCCCCAGCCAACGGCTCGTGGAAACGCCCATGGCGTCGACCAGGGCTGCGTTGTGCAGGGCCCATTGGCCGCCCGATGCCAGCACGGCGAAACCGCTCCACACCGCGAGATACCCGGCGATGAACAATCCGGTGGAGCCGTGCAGGCCACGGGTGCCGGACCGGATCGTCGTAGCGTAGGCACTGATCATGGGTGCGGCCGAGGGAAGCATCATCCCCGCCATCATCACCGACCACATGAGCACGGCCTGCCGGCCGGTCCAGGCCGAGGTCATCGGCATCGCGAAAGGTGAGCCCATCCCGCCCATGCGGGTGCCCAGAAAAATGAGGTACGCCCACGAACAGCCGGTGGGGACGGCGAGGGCCGTGGCCACAGCGCGCCTGGCCCGTGCCGTTGGACCGGAGAGCAGCGTCGTCATCCCGGATCACCCGTTGTAGGCGAAGGGCGAGAAGAAGCCGTTGCTTTTCGACAGTTCCCACGCGTAGCCGTGGTCGGTGTAGCGCAGGTGCCCGGACCGCGCCGCGACCAGTTCCTGGCCCGCCCTGGCCGGCCAGGGCAGTGATCATCACGTCGGCAACGTCACCGATGCGCATGGCCCGCGAGGCGCCTGAGCCCTGGAAGTCGATAGGTGCGACGGCGACGCCGACTACTTCGCCGATGTGGCTTGCCAGCACGGCGGGGTGTCCGCCGGAGGCCCCGGAGAAGATTGAGCCCAGGGCCTGCTGCTGATCCGTGGAGGCACTGGCGTCAAGGTACAGGGCCGCCCGCCACGGGGTCTTGGCCATGTGTCCCGCGGAGTGCACGGCCAACGCCACGTTCAGCCCGTCCAGGCTCACTCCGTCGTGGCCGCCGTCGTCGATGTGCCGGCCCGAGAGGGCGGTGCATTCCCCGGTGGTCGGGGGGCTGGGAAACACGCAAGGGCACGCGCTCTCGAAGTTGCAGGATTCAAAGTAGCTGCCGGAAACGTTCCGGGACATGATGTCAACCTCCAGGGTTTTGGTTGGGATGTGTTGGGTGGGTGGCGGTGTTGGTCACGGCGGCGCCTGGGGCAGGATGTTCTGGTTGACGTGCAAGAAGTTCTCCGGGTCATAAAGGTTTTTGCTGCCGCCAGGCGCGGGTAGTTGCCGCCATAGCTCTCACGGACGCGGTCGGGGCCTTCCAGCATCAGGAAGTTGACGTACGTGCCGCCGGCCGAGGTCGGGTGCAACTCCCGCCAGTAGTCCCTGGCCCATCGTGAGATCCGATCGGCGTTCGCCGGGTCCGGGTCGACGCCGACGATGACCGCAGCCTATCCTCCGTCCCGGTGTCCAAACGCGGTGGCGTGGGAGGGCACCCGGGCGGCGGCGCCGTCGAGCGGGTACATGTGCATGGTTGAGTGGCCGGTCGGCAGCAGTGCCCCGTATTTTTTGTGCACGGCAATCGCGGCGTCGCTGATGTCAGTGCTGAAGTCGGATCGCCAGTACCATTGAAGGCCAGGTGGGTAGAGTCCGTTGAAGGCCTGTTGAAGGCTGCTGAAGGGCATCTTAGCCAGGCCGACCATCAGCGGGGAACCGAACGCCCGCACGGGTGCCATGACGTCGTCGGCCTTCTCCAGGGGTCCGGTGTAGCACCAGACGATTCCGCACACCTTGGGGACCGTGGGCAGCGCAATCCAACCGTTGATTTCCTCCGGCAGGTTTGGCAGCAGCTCACGGTACCATTGCATCGCTTGCCGGGTGTCGTCCAGGTCCTAGAACACCGGGCCGCCATAAATGGTGCCGTGGTTTCCGATTTTGTGACAGGCGAAGGTGAAGGAAGTGGCCACCCCGTAGTTCCCGCCGCCGCGCAGGGCCCAGAACAGTTCGGTGTTCGTCGACGCATCGGCCCTGACGAATGAGCCGTCCGCCAATACCACATCGGCACTGAGCAGATTGTCCACGGTCAGCCCGAATCGACGGGTGAGGTATACGGTTCCGCCACCCAGTGTCAGCCCGCCGACGCCGGTGCTGGCCAGGAAGCCCGACGGCGTGGCCATGCCGAAAGCGCCGGTGGCGTGGTCGACGTCTCCCCAGGTGCAGCCGCCGTCGGCGCGGACGGTTTGGGCTGGCGGGTCGACAGTCGTGGAGTGCATCGGCCCCAGGTCCAGCACCAAGGCATCGTCCCAGACACCCAGACCGGCCCCGTTGTGCCCGCCGCCGCGGACCGCAACCTCCAGCCGGTGCTCCTTGGCAAAGCGGACGCCGGCGATGACGTCGGCAACATCGTGACACAGCAGCACGGCGGTTGGACGCCGGTCGATCATCGCATTGTAGACAGCGCGGGCCCTGTCGTAGCCGGGACTGCCGGGCAGCACGAGGGGGCCCCGTGCACGTGCCGCAAGATCCGCAAACGGTGCGTCGGCGCCGGCAGTGCCCGGCGTGGAGGTCGTGGCTGGCATGGCTTGGCTCCGTTTAACGTTGGGCGTTGGCGCCAACTGGAGGGCTGCCCCGTGTCATTGCAACGCTGGGCGGAGGGGCGTTCCGAAACCGTTCGCTCCGGCAGCCGCCGTCCGAAGCGGTGGGTTGTCAGCTGCGGATGCGTGCGTCGCGCAGTCCCGTTGTTCCCCCCTCTGCCCATCCGGTCAGTACGCCCGCCCACTGCCGGTAATACGCGAAACGCCAATGCGCGCACAGCCCGGTCGGCTCGCCGAGGACCTCCGAGAGCTCCGCGACGTTCCCGCGGAATCGTTGCGAGATCGCCGCGTAGGACAGTGCCACGGTCAGCGAGTACGGGTGGTGGATGAGCCGGGCAGTCGCGACCGCCTCCGTGCTGGCTGCCAGGGCCCCGGCCCCATCGCCCAACAGCCAGCGGGCGTGCGCCCACCACGCATGGGCATGAACCTCGGTGCGCGTCCCGATCGGCAATGAATCCGATGCACCGGCGAGGGCGCACGCAATCCCGAAGTGCTTATCGGCCAGCGGCAGCAGTCCAAGGCTCAGCCCGGAACCGGCCAGCGGCAGGTGGGCCTGGGCGGCCAGCTCGGGCCGCTGCCCGGAGACCTTGAGCGCCTGCCTGCCCCATTTGTGCGGCTCCGCGGTGTGGCCTTGCACGAAGGTGGTCGCGAACGGGGCAATCGCCGCGGTGCAGCGGACCTCGGCAAGTCCGAGGCGTTCGCCGAGCGTGTCCGCCCGCCGTTCGTACTGTTCCAACTCCGCCGAGGCATAGCCGCGCCACGCGTTCAGCGGTGGCAGCAACTCCTGAAGGACGGCCAGCCCGCGGCGGTCGCGTTGACTGCTCGCCGCGGATTCGCGGACCGATGCCGAGGCAGCGCTGCCAGAACCGCACTGCCTCGGCATGGGCAAATACTGCAGTGGCCGCACTGGCGGCGCGTCCGTAAAACGGCAGCGCCCGGTCCGGCCGCCCGTCCATGTCGTACTGCTTGGCGAGTTGGGCGGCCACTTCATCCAAGCGGCCGGACCACAAAGGATCCAAGGCTTGTGCCAACCGGCGGTGCAGGAGCCAACGCCGTGGCGGACTGACCATGCGGTAGGCCGCCTCGCGCAACAGTTCGTGGTCAAAGTCGTAGCCGCGCCCGTGTTCTTCAAGGATTTGGCTGCGCCACAACTCATCCACTTCGCGCACCACCAGGCCCTCGGCGAGGTCTGATGCCTCGATCAGCAGCTCGAGGGTAAAGTCGCGGCCCACGGCGGAAGCGCGTGCCGCCACCTCGCGGGCAGGCTCGGACAACCGTGCCAAGCGGCTGTCCAACACCTCCCGCAGGTCGGCCGCTTCCACCGGCCCCCAGGGCATGGCCGAGGACTGCCGTGGCGAGCTGGGCCGTGCCCTGCACAGACAAATTCCCCAATTCCAGGACCTGGGCGTGCCCGGCGGCCCGCGGGCCCTCCAGCCACCCGGGGAGCTCGCAGTTTTCGAACTCTTCATCGCGTGCCGTAGCGACCACGAGCAGTGGCGCCGGGCCGGGGAATGCCATGAGAATGGACAGCCAGGACATCGTGGCCTTGTCACACCACTGCAGGTCATCGATGGTCAGCAGGAGAGGACGGTCCACGGCAAGGAATGCCCGCGCCAGGCCCTCGAAGAACCGTGACCGCTGCCAGGCGTCAACTTTCGCGCGGACTCCCGTGCCCGGGTCAGCGACATTGGCGCCCTCCGGAACCAGCCGGTCCACCTCGGCCCGCCAGACCGGATCGAGACGCTTGGTTGCCATCCTCAAGTGGGGGCTGCGCAACCAGTCGGCGACCGGGGCCAGCGGCACTGCCCCGGTCGCCGCGAAACATCGCGTCGCCGCGACCACGGCGTCCTGCCTGCGTACCGCAGCCGCGAGGTCAGCCACCAGCCTGGTCTTGCCAACTCCGGCCCCGCCCTTGACGATCAGGAACCTGCAGCCGTACTGCGACCGGCCCCATGCGGCAAGCAAGCTGTCCCGTTCGACCTCCCGTCCTACCAGTGCCGAGGACCGGGACCACTCCGGGGAGCCGGCGGATCCGGCATCAACGCGGCCCCGTGCATTGCCGAGTCCGGCCAGCACACCGTCGAGCTCCGTCCGGGTCTCGGGAGAGGGTGCAACCCCGAGCTCGCGTTCGAGCATGGAGGCACAGTGGTGAAAAGTGCGGACCGCACCCGCACGGTCCCCGGCAGCCCGCTGGGCCCGCATCAGCATGCGGTAACCCGCTTCTTCCAATGGCTCCAACAGAATCCTGCGCCGTGCGAAGACGGCCGCGGCAGTCGGATCACCCGACGACAGCCAGTATGCGGCGACGTCGTCGCACATATCGGCACAGCCCCGACCCAGCTCCTGCCGGACCGTCAACGCCCCGTCGTCATGGCACCCCGGCAGGAATGGCCCGCAGTAGAGGGCGAGAACGCGGCCGCCGTGCCGTTCCACGCCCGCACGGTCATCAGTGGCCAGTGCGGCGGCCGTGCGCCGGCAGGCATCGAGGAAATCGTGCACGTCGACGACGCAGTCCGGCGTGCGGCGCCAGCACAGCTAATGCGGGTCCACCTGCAGGCAGCCGCTCTCGCCTAGCAGGGCGCGCAGGTGGTGCAGTTCCCGCCGCAGGTTCGTCCGTGCCTGGGCATCTTCGGAATCCGGCCACAGCAAGCCGGCAAGATGTGCACGCGGCTGGGGGTTCTCCGGCCGGCTGGCCAGATAGGCGAGCAGGGCTGCGGCACGTGGGGAGCCGGTGGCTTGGACATCGTGCCCGCTGGTGACTTCGACCCCGCCGAGCAGGTCAACACAGATCGTTCCGGCCATGGCGGCGCCTGACGTCGTGGGAAGCTCCCTTGCAGATTAAACGCTACATCGCGGCCGGCATCAACGTCCACCTTGGGGCGCCGTTCATCGGAGCCGCCCAGCGGGGTCGGCTCAGGCCGGGTTGGTGCGGGGCCGCAGCCTCACCGTGGGCAGCGCCGGTGCCGGCAGGGGCCTGTCCCCGCCGCTGCGGCGTGCACGGTGCTGCCCGGGCAGTCCGAAGCGGACCGCGGGCCCCCCGCGGGATCCGGCATCGGGTGTTGCGGCCGTGATCTCCGCTTGCCACGCTTCGCGAAATGCGGCGATTTCCTCGTGGGACCGGCCCACAAAATTCCACCACATGACAATTGATTCAGCCAGGGGTGTGCCGCCAATGAGGAGCAGCCGCACAGGCTCCGCATCCGCCCGAAGCAAAACATGGTCCCGCCCTGGTCCCACATACCCCAATTGGCCGACGCCGAGTGCCTGTCCGGCAACGGTGACGGAACCGGAATCGATGAGGAAGCCGTGTTCAAATGAGGGGTCGACGTCCAGCGTCAGGCAGGCACCGGCGTCGAGCATCACCTCGGCGCCCAGCAGCGGCGTGAGGGTCGCCACGGGTGACGAGGCACCGGCCAGGGAACCTAGAAAGACGCTCAGCGTGGCCCCGGCGAGCGTGAGCGGCACCGGCCGGTAGTGCTCGAAGGTTGGCTCCATGAAGCGGGCGCCGGCCGGAAGGGCCACCCACAGCTGGGCACCATGCAGCATGGTCGTGGCCGGCGTCGAGTACTCCGAGTGGCTGATGCCGCGTCCTGCTGTCATTAAATTCAGTTCCCCGGGACGCACCAGGGCGTGATTTCCGGCACTGTCGGCGTGTTCGATCCCGCCGGCAAACAGCCAACTGACCGTTTGCAAACCCGTGTGCGGGTGTGGGGGGACGGACATGCCGCCGGTGCCGGCGACGTTGTCCGGGCCGTAGTGGTCGACGAAGCACCAGGCACCGATCAGCGAGCGTTGCCGCTGCGGCAGGGTCCGCCGCACAGTCATGGCCCGCGGCCCGCCCAGCGGCACCAGCCGCGGCTCCAGCACCTCCACGGTGCCCGGAATGCTGGGGCACAGCAGCTCCTGCGGCTGCGGTTCCAAGTTGCTCACAACACACCATCCATCCTTCAACCGGGAATTGACGCGCTCCGGGACCGTGAACTTGAAGCGGCGAAACATCCCCTGTCATGAAGCGTAACCCAGGCGGCACCGGCGGGGGGAGCGGCCGGCGGGAACACGCTCGCGGCCATACCGGCGCCGGTGGGAATCGTCGTAGGATCGTAGGGCCGGGTTCCTCCACCGGACGGGTGGCCGAAGTGCCCTCCGAGACCGGCGGCCGTCCTGTCCGACTAGACTCTTTGAAGTTTCGCTTTTGCCCTCTTTAGATTGGATCGCGGGTGGATCTCACGTTCATGGTCGTGCTTGTCATTGCACTGGCCCTTTTCTTCGACTTCACGAATGGCTTTCACGACACAGCCAACGCGATGGCGACGCCCATCGCCACGGGGGCCATCAAGCCCAAGACCGCCGTGGCACTTGCCGCAATATTGAACCTGGTCGGCGCCTTCCTCTCAACCGAGGTGGCCAAGACCATTTCCGGCGGCATCATCAACGAAGGGCCCGGCGGTGTCGCCATCACCCCGGAAATGATCTTCGCCGGTCTCATGGGGGCGGTGCTGTGGAACCTGTTCACCTGGCTGCTGGGCCTGCCCTCCAGCTCCTCGCATGCCCTCTTCGGCGGCCTGATTGGCGCGGCCATCGTGGGCACCTGGTCCTTCGGCGCCGTCAACTTCCTGGTCGTCCTTTCCAAGGTGATCTTCCCGGCACTGCTGGCGCCAGCCGTCGCAGGCGCAGTGGCCTACCTTTGTACCAGGATGGCCTACGGCATCACCCGCCGCGCCGACCCGGATTCCGGTGACAAGTTGACGCAAAAGCGCGGCGGCTTCCGGCACGGCCAGGTCTTCAGTTCCTCCCTCGTGGCCTTGGCCCATGGAACCAACGACGCCCAAAAGACCATGGGCGTCATCACCTTGGTGTTGATTGCCTCCCAGATGCAGGCTCCAGGCACGGGACCCCACATCTGGGTCATCACCGCCTGCGCCCTGGCCATTGCCGGTGGAACCTACGCCGGCGGCTGGCGGATCATCCGCACGCTCGGATCGGGCCTGACGGACGTCAAGCCAGCCCAGGGCTTCGCCGCGGAATCCAGCACTGCGGCCGCCATCCTGGCCTCCAGCCACCTGGGCTTCGCACTCTCCACCACCCACGTCGCATCCGGCTCGGTGATCGGTTCGGGCCTGGGCCGCAAGGGCTCCACCGTGCGCTGGGGGGCCATCGGCAAGATCAGCCTCGGCTGGCTTTTCACCCTGCCGGCCGCTGCCATTGTGGGCGGCCTGGCCGCACTGCTGATCCGCACCGGCATCGTGGGACTGGTCATTGTCGCGGTGCTGGGACTGGGGGCCATCCTGGTCATGTTCTACCTGTCACAGCGCGACGCGGTGGACCACAACAACGCCATCAGCGACGTTGACGCCGTGGGCGAGGCCCTGCACATCCCCAGCCGGAAGGAACGCGAACGCCTGGCCGCCAAGGCCCGCGCAGCCGCAAAAACGGCCGAGAAGGCCGCCCGGCGGGCCGCCGAGACCGCCGCCATCCGCGCGAAGGCGCAGTCAGCCCTGGACCAGGCAGACACCGCCGTCCTGAAGGCGATGACCAAGGCGGCCGCCGCTGCCGAGGCGCCGAAAGACCGCAAGAAGCAAGCCAGTAAGAAGGTCAATTAATGCACCCTGCAACCATGGCCCGCCTTGCGGCCGCCACCGCCGGCACCGGCACCATTGACTGGATGGGGTTTATTGTCGTCGCCGTCGTCACGCTCATCGGCGCCGGCTTCGTCGTGGTGATGTACTCCCTTGGCGTGCGCCTGACGGCCGTCAGCGCCGACGACTCCGGCAGGATCAACACGGCCGCCAAATACGGCTCGTGGCTGTGCTTTGGCCTCTGTGGCCTGGCCGTCGCCGTCGGCATCATCCTGATTGTGCCGATCTTCTACAAAACCGCCATGGGCTGGTTCGGCATCACCGTCTAGCCCCGCCCCCTTTCCGTTGAGGGGCCAACGGGGTCGGGGCACTCAGGCGTCCAGGATCATATTGGTGATCCGTGCCGTGGAGAGCAGCCGGCCTTCTGCGTCAGTCATGACGACCTCATGCGTGGCCAGCGTCCGGCCCAGGTGGAGGGCCGTGGCGGTGCCGGTGACCAGCCCGGAGCTGACGCCGCGGTGGTGCGTGGCGCCGATCTCGATGCCCACCGGGCGGCGGTCGGGGCCGGCGTGCAGGGCGGCGGCAAACGAGCCCAGCGTCTCGGCCAACACCAGGTGCGCCCCGCCGTGCAGCAGGCCCGCGAGCTGCGTGTTGCCGGCGACGGGCATGGTGGCCGTCATGCGTTCGGGCGACATCTCACCGAACACGATTCCCAGCTTTACCACCAGCGCACCGACGCCCAGGTGCCCGAGCCATTCGTGGAAGGCCTCGGGGACCCGTGCTGCGGCAAGTTCGGCAGCAAAGGGCGGGGGCGTGAAATTGGCGTTCATGATGACTAGGCTGGCACCTGTGAGTGAATCTGCCAAGACGGCCACCAAAAAACCTGTTCCCGCTGCCGCTGCGCCCGGCGGTGGGCCCCGCCTGCTGGTGGTCGACGGCCATTCCATGGCGTTCCGGGCGTTCTATGCGCTGCCGCCGGAAAACTTCGCCACGGACACCGGACAGCACACCAACGCCGTGCACGGCTTCACGTCCATGCTCCTGACCATGATCCGCCAGCAGAAGCCCACCCACGTGGTGGTCGCCTTTGACCTGGACACGCCAACGTTCCGTTCGGAGGAGTACGCCGAGTACAAAGGCGGCCGGAACAAGACGCCCGAGGAGTTTTACGGCCAGATCGACCTCATCATCAAGGTCATGGCCGCCATGAACATCCCCACGGTCTCCGTGGACGGCTTTGAGGCCGATGACATCATCGCCACGCTCTCCACCCAGGGAGAGGCGGCCGGCTGGGACGTGCTGGTTGTTTCCGGGGACCGCGACGCCTTCCAGCTCATCACCGAGAAGGTGCTGGTCCTCTACCCGAAGAAGGGCATTTCCGACATCCCGCCCATGGACGCCGAGGCCGTGGAGACGAAGTACTTCGTGCCGCCGAACCGTTACTCGGACCTGGCCGCCCTGGTGGGGGAAAGCGCCGACAACCTTCCCGGGGTGCCCGGGGTGGGTCCCAAGACGGCAGCGAAGTGGATCAAGCAGTACGGCGGCCTTGAGGGCATCCTGGAAAACCTGGACGGCATTGGCGGCAAGGTCGGCGAGTCGCTGCGCGCCCACGTGGAGGACGTCCGGCGCAATCGCCGCCTGAACCACCTGCTGCGCGACATGGACCTTCCCGTGGCGCTGGCGGACACCGTGCTGCAGGCACCCAACCGGGAGGCCGTCGAGGAACTCTTTGACGCGCTTCAGTTCAACACCCTGCGCAAGCGCCTGTTTGACCTGTTCGGCGAGGAGGAGGCAGCGAACGACGGCGAGGGCCACCAGGTGCCCGCCCACCAGCTGGTCACGGATGCGGCCGCGCTCAAGGAATGGTTCGACGCCGGCGCCCCGGCGGGTTCCCCTGTCCTGACCGCCGTGGACGTCCTGGGCGAACGCGTCGGATTGATGACCGAGGCCACGGCGGTGGCGCTGGTGCGCTCGGACTCGGCGGCCGTCGTCGAACTCGGTCTGGCGGATGAGGCCCTGGACACGGCCCTGGCCGCCTGGCTTGCCTCCGAGGCCCCCAAGGTCGTCCACGAATACAAGGAGGCCCTGAAGGCCCTGGCCCCGCGCGGATTGCCGCTGGCCGGCGTGGTGGATGACACGTCCATCTCCGGGTACCTGATCCAGCCGGACCGCCGCAGCTACGAGCTGGCAGACCTGAGCCAGGTACACCTGAAGGTCACCTTCGCCGCGGCAGGACAGGCTGCCGCCGACCAGCTGGACCTCGGGCTGGAGGAGGGAGCCAGGTTCGCAGACGCCGTGCAGCGCGGCTACGTGGCCCTGCTGCTGAGCGAACACTTCGCGCCCCTGCTGGCCGAGCGCGGCGCGGCAACGCTGCTGGCGGACTTGGAGCTTCCCCTGGCCGCCGTGCTGGCCCGGATGGAACTGACGGGAATCGCCGTCTCGCAGGATCGCCTGGACACGCTCATGGCCGACTTCACGGCCGCCATGGACGCCGCCCAGGCCGCCGCCTTCGCCGCGATTGGCCACGAAGTGAACCTCGGTTCGCCCAAGCAGCTGCAGCAGGTCCTGTTCGAGGAACTGGACCTGCCCAAGACCAAGAAGATCAAGACCGGCTACACCACGGACGCCGCGTCGCTGAAGGCCTTGCTGGACAAGACAGGACACGAGTTCCTGGCCCAGCTCATGGCGCACCGCGAGGCGTCCAAGCTCAAGCAGATGGTGGAAACACTGAAGAAGTCCGTGGCGGAAGACGGTCGCATCCACACCACCTACGCCCAAAACGTCGCCGCCACCGGCAGGTTGTCCTCCAACAACCCGAACCTGCAAAACATCCCTATCCGCAGTGAGGAGGGCCGCCGCGTCCGCGACATCTTCGTGGTCGGCGAGGGCTACGAATGCCTGCTCGCCGCCGACTACTCGCAGATCGAGATGCGCATCATGGCGCACCTGTCAGGGGACGCCGGGCTGATCCAGGCCTATGCCGAGGGGGAGGACCTCCACCGCTACGTGGGGTCCCACGTGTTCGGCGTGGCCCCGGAGGACGTCACCTCCGCCATGCGCTCAAAGGTCAAGGCGATGTCCTACGGGCTGGCCTACGGGCTCACCAGCTTTGGCCTGTCCAAGCAGCTGGAGATCTCGGTGGATGAGGCCCGCACCCTCGTCAAGGATTATTTTGACCGTTTTGGCGGCGTGCGCGATTACCTGCGCGGCGTGGTCGAACAGGCCCGCATTGACGGCTATACCACCACCATCGAGGGCCGGCGCCGCTACCTGCCGGACCTCTCCAGCACCGACCGGCAGCTGCGCGAGCTGGCCGAGCGCGTGGCACTGAACTCGCCCATCCAGGGCTCGGCCGCCGATATCATCAAGCACGCCATGCTCGGTGTCGCGGCCGGGCTGGGAAGCCAGGGACTCAAGTCGCGCATGCTGCTCCAGGTCCACGACGAACTGGTCCTGGAAGTGTGGCCGGGGGAGCGGGAGTCCGTGGAGGCACTGGTGGTGGCCCAGATGGGTGCCGCCGCGCAACTGAAGGTTCCCCTTGACGTCCAGGTGGGCTTTGGCTCCAGCTGGAACGACGCCGGACACTGACCGACACGCCTTGCCCCTAACGAAGGAAGCTCCATGATGCCCGAACGCGAACCCACCACCCGCAGCCCGCGGTCATTCCCGTATGAGCTGCGCACCTTCCCGATCCGGCTGGTCGGCGGGAAGGTGCCCGGGGAGGTGGTCGCGTGGTCGCAGGCCGTGGTACTGGGCTTTTACGGCAACGCGCCCAGCAACGAGGTCCTGAAAAAGTTTGCCGCCATGGAAGAGGTGGACGGGCGGATGGCCACCGGCGCGTACCTCACCGGCACCGCCACTCCGCCCGGCGCCTGGGGCCCGGAATACCCCGTGGCCACGTACGCCTACCATCGCAAAACCATCAACGTCGGTGCCGGGACGCTGCTGCCTGTGCACCAGATCACTGCCGTGACGGTGCGCCCCAGCCACCGCCGGCGCGGGATCCTGCGGGCAATGATCAGCTCGGACCTGGCGCAGGCGAAGGCCGCCGGCCTCCCGGTGGCGGCGCTCACGGCGTCGGAGGCCGTCATTTACGGCCGGTTCGGATTTGGCGTGGCCACCCACAAGTGCACGGTGGAAGTCACCAGCCGGGGCGGGATTGCGTTCCACAACCCGGCCGCCGCCGCGCATGGCACGGTGGAGGTCGCCGACGTCGGAGTAGTCCGGGACCTGCACAACGAAATATTTGCCCGCGTCCACGCCGCCACGTACGGTTCGATCGGCCGGCATGACATGTACCGGCTGGTGGCTTCCGGCCAGGGCAACTACGCCTCCATGGAACCGGCCAAAAACGTTCGCGCAGCCCTGCACTACGACGACGCGGGAGCCGTGGACGGTTACGTCACCTACAAGCCCGATGACGGTGCCACGCCGCCAACAGTGGAGATAGTGGACCTGCTGGCCGCCGGCGACGGAGCGTACCTTGCCCTCTGGAACTACCTGGGCTCACTGGACCTGATTGAGCGCATCACGTGGGACATGGCCCCCGAAGTGGATCCCCTGGAATGGGCCATGTCCGCCAAACGCGACTACAAACGCACCGGGACCGAGGACCACCTGTGGCTGCGCATCCTGGATGTCCCGGCCGCGCTGGCCGCCAGGCACTATACCGCTGACGGGCGCGCAACCATCCACGTGGGGGACCCGCTGGGCCACGCTTCGGGGATCTTCCGCATCGAGGTCGTCCATGGGAGGGCCACAGTGACCCGCTGCCCGGAGGACGGCTCCGTTGAGGCAGAGCTCAGCCTGGGCGTCAGCGAACTCTCCAGCCTGTACCTGGGCGCCGTCTCCGCACGAATCCTGCTGGCCGCCGGGAGGCTGCGGGAGGACGTGCCCGGGGCCGCCGGGAGGCTGGATGCGCTGCTGGCGCAACCCCTGGCGGCCCACAGCATGACGGACTTCTAGGCGGGCCGGTGAGCCCACGCCCCGCGGCAGAACAGCCACAGCGTGGTCGAGGCTGCCGTGGCATTGACCAACAGCAGGGAAATCAGCACCAGCAGCTGGATCAGGCCCGCATCCAAGGGTGCGGCACCGCCAAGGATCATGCCGACGAACGTGCCGGGCAGCGTCACCAGTCCGGCGGTCCGGGTCTGGTCCACGGAAGGCAGCACCGCCTCCCCGGCGACCGGCCGGCCCACCATCATCCGGGCGGCGGGCCAGCTGAACCCCAGCGCCACTGCTGCCTCCACCTCGCCGTGCCGCACGGCCAGCTCGTCGCCGAGGCGCCGGCCGCTGAGGGTGACGGTGGACATGGCCCCGCCAATCTGCTGCCCCAGCACCGCGATGATGGCCAGGGCGCTGAAGGGCAGCACGCCCGCGGCGAACATCAGCACAGCCACGGGAACCACCCCGGCCGCCAGCGGGACCGCAGCCAGCCACCACCGGCCCCGGCGGGCCACCCGGCGCCCGCACGTCCACACCGCCACGGCGAACATGAGGGCCACAAACGCAAGTGCCCACGCGCCGCGGCCGGACAGGAACGCGATGATGAGCGCGACGGCGGCCAACTGCACCAGCGCCCGCACCCCGGCGACCAGCAGCTGGGCCGGCGGACGGCCCAGGGCGGTCCGCCACACGCCGGCCGCCAGGGCCAGCAAAACGGCCAACAGCACCCACGCGTTCGGGCCCAGGACGAGGAGGGTTGAATGGTCCACAAACGCAATTATCGCCGTCGTCCCCGCATTTTGCGCTCCTTGTCGCCAGACACTAGACTAAGCGGGCATGTATTGCGTGGATTGGGCCGCACCAGAACGCGTCCCGGATCTGCCCAAGGCGTGCATGAACCATCCGCAGGAACCCCTGCAGCCATAATAATTCCGGGACACGTCCCGGCGAATCCAACTATCCACATCGGAGCCCCTACTACATGACCATCACGACCCCCGAGAAGACGAGTACCACTCCTGTTGTTGCCATCAACGACATCGGTACTGCTGAAGAATTCCTCGCCGCAGTGGACGCAACCATCAAGTACTTCAACGACGGCGACCTCGTCGAAGGCGTTGTCGTCAAGGTTGACCGCGACGAAGTTCTGCTCGACATCGGTTACAAGACCGAAGGCGTCATCCCCTCCCGTGAGCTCTCCATCAAGCACGACGTCGACCCCGGGGACGTTGTCTCCGTTGGCGATCAGGTCGAGGCCCTGGTGCTCACCAAGGAAGACAAAGAAGGCCGCCTGATCCTCTCCAAGAAGCGCGCACAGTACGAGCGTGCCTGGGGCGACATCGAGAAGGTCAAGGAAGAGGACGGCGTCGTCACCGGTACCGTCATCGAGGTGGTCAAGGGTGGTCTTATCCTCGACATCGGCCTGCGCGGCTTCCTGCCCGCATCGCTGGTCGAGATGCGCCGTGTGCGCGACCTGGCCCCGTACATCGGCCAGCAGATCGAAGCCAAGATCATCGAGCTGGACAAGAACCGCAACAACGTGGTCCTGTCCCGCCGTGCCTGGCTCGAGCAGACCCAGTCCGAGGTTCGTTCCACGTTCCTGAACAAGCTGGAAAAGGGCCAGGTCCGTCCCGGCGTCGTTTCCTCCATCGTCAACTTCGGTGCCTTCGTGGACCTGGGCGGCGTGGACGGCCTCGTCCACGTTTCGGAGCTGTCCTGGAAGCACATCGACCACCCCTCCGAGGTTGTCGAAGTTGGCCAGGAAGTCACCGTCGAGGTGCTCGAAGTGGATCTGGACCGCGAGCGTGTTTCGCTTTCGCTCAAGGCCACGCAGGAAGACCCGTGGCAGACCTTCGCCCGCACGCACGCCCTCGGGCAGGT